>WNGJ01001644.1_pt1 | contig 22038 bp, 28 predicted proteins | sample 5400611 | NCBI WGS metagenome assembly WNGJ01 (sample SAMN13153375, study PRJNA577476) | soil metagenome | isolation source: 40 cm soil or saprolite under Garry oak tree replicate 1 | place: USA:California | collected 2016-06-15
CGGCTAAGACCGCCTGGGTCACCCGGATGGAGAACGTCGGCCAGGCCTGCAACTCCAACAAGCGGATGATCGTCATGGACGACATCTACGACGACTTCGTGGCCGCCCTGGTCAAGCGGGCCACGACCATGTCACCGCGCCAGCCGGGCGATGACTCCCCGCGCTCCTACAGCCCGATGGTCTCCCGTAAGGCAGCGGAGAACCTCCTCGCCCAGGTGCAGGACGCCGTATCGAAGGGCGCGGCGCTGCACGTCGGCGGCACGCTCGACGACGGTAAGGGCGCGTACTTCGCCCCGGCCGTGCTCACCGGCGTGACCCCGGAGATGCGGGCTTACCGCGAGGAGCTGTTCGGCCCGGTCGCCGTCGTCTACAAGGTCAGCACCGACGACGAGGCGGTCCAGCTCGCCAACGTGGTGGACTTCGGCCTTGGCGGCGCGGTCTGGTCGACCGACGAGGAGCGGGCGGTCAAGGTCGCCGAGCAGTTGGAGGTCGGCATGGCCAACGTAAACACCCCGGCAGGCGAGGGCGCGGACCTGCCGTTCGGCGGCACCAAGCGCTCCGGCTTCGGCCGCGAGCTAGGCCCTCTCGGCATCGATGAATTCGTCAACAAGCGCCTCTTTTACGTCGAGAAGTAGCGCTTGACGAGTAACTCCCCAGTGTCGCTCCGCAGGCCACTCCCGGTGGCCCGTGGTGCGGCACCCGCTCGGCTCGCGTCCATGGCGCGTGCGCACTGCGGCCGCGCTTCCTGACCGGTTTGTGCGACGACTCCTGCGATGAGCCGGCTGGCGATGGCGGCCTGCTGGCTCAGGCATATGAGAGAGCTGGCGAGGTCGTTCCCCGCCGCTGTCAGGCCGTTGTCCCCGAGGGCGGCGAGTCCGTCGATGATGAAGACGGCGTTGGTAGTTGCCGGCGTCATCCGGGTTCGGGTGCATTGCCGCCAGTTCCACTGGCGGCAGGTGACGCCAGTGTCGTCACGCCAGATCACCTCGCCTGGCTCGGGGTGCTCGATAGCCGACGCGCCGTGCGCCACGGTGTCGAAGTCCTCGTCGCCGGCGGCCCGGACCAGCCGGGCCGGGCCCTTGTACTTGTCCAGGTCCTCGCCGCCAACCGGCACCAAGTTCGCGATCGAGACCGCGTTGTATGCGTCGGTGAGGCGGTCGATGCGAGGCAGTCCGTCGCCGAGACGGCGCAGCAGCGCTTCAACGCTGGGCCGCGTGCGCTGAGGCTTGGCGCCGAACGCTCGGTAAGCGGCACGCCAGTCGGCGACTTCAGGCACGTCTTCGGGTACCCGGCCATCGAGCCTGATCCGTGCCCGGATCTCGGCTCGCGCCAGCAGCCCGTCACTGATCTCGTCGGGCAATCCCGGTTCAAGGCCCTCCGCCACCATCACCAGCACGCGGTAGTCCGGGCGCAGCTCGAGCACATCGGGGGCCACGCTGACGGCCGCAAGAAATGCGCGTGCGCTCTCACTGACTTCAGCCGCGGTTAGCCGTGTCATCACCGGGCCGCACCCCCGCCGGCAGCCGGCTCGAACACCGTCAGGGCGAAACGCGCCGCCTGCGCTGCACCGGCGTTCACATATTCGTGGGCCAGGTCACCGGCGAACGAGGCTGAATCGCCCTTCGCGAGTACCTCGCCATGCTGGCCCACTCTGAGCTCAAGCTGACCGTCAAGGACGAGGAGCAGCTCGCGGGTTCCCGCCGTGTGCGCCTCGCTGGAATGACTCTCACCCGGCCCGAGCGTCCAGTCCCAGAGCTCCGTGACGTCCGGTGACTCAGCGCCGGCCACGAGCACGGCCCGTCCGCCGAGCTTCCCCCGCCAGAGCACCGGGGCAGTGCCAGCCCGGGTGACCCGCAGATTGGACGAACGGTCCATATCGACGAGCGCGGGCAGCCCTATGTTGAGCGCGTCACTGATGCGTAGCAGCGTCGCGATGCTCGGATTAGCCGAGCCCTGCTCGATGCTGACCAGCATTCTGCGGCTGACGCCAGAGCGCTCGGCCAGCTGGTCCAGGGTCCAGCCCCGGCTGGACCGTCCCTGCCGGACCCGGCCGCCGATCGCCCGGGTGATGCTGTCCGCCCCGGCACGAGCCTCCGAATCTGACTGCCTCATACAAGGCATTATACTGCACTATCGACAGACGGGAGAAGCCCATGACACCTGATGACCAGCCGGCGATACCCGCCGGCCTGCACCCCGGAAACAGCGGTCATATGCGCCGGCCGCCCTAGCCGCCCGGGCGCGCCGCTCAACATTCCCGTGGTGCTGGCATCTAACTTCCATGCCAGCATCATGGCAGCGCCAGGTACTGAGGAGGCCATCCGCTCATACGCACGCACAGACGCCACGCCGACCTGGGAGGCACTCGAGACAGCCGTGGGCCAGGTGGAGGGCGGTCACGCCGTGGCTTTCTCCTCCGGCATGGCCGCGGTCGCTGCCGTGCTCGGCCTCGTGCCAGCCGGCGGCGCAGACCTGCTCTGGCTGGAGACCCCCTCCAATCCGCTGCTTGACATTGCCGACCTTCCCGCTCTGTGCGCCGCCGGCCGCCACGCCGGGGCGATCGTCGGCGTCGACAACACCTTCGCGACGCCACTCCTGCAACAGCCGCTGGCACTCGGCGCGGACGTGGTCGTGCACAGCGCCACAAATTCATCGGCGGCCACTCTGACCTGTTGTCCGGCATCACCATTGCCCGCGACCAGGCCCTCACCGGGCGCCTCCGCCACCGCCGCGGCCTATCGGGCGCAACCCCCGGAGCCCTGGAAGCATTTCTGGCACTGCGCGGCCTGCGCACTCGTGCCCTGCGGCTTGATCGCGGCCAGCGCAACGCCAGCGAACTCGCCCGCCGGCTCGATGAGCACCCTGCCGTCAGCCGCGTGCGCTACCCCGGCCTTCCCGGCGACCCCGGACACCGCACAGCCGCCGCGCAGATGACCGGCTTCGGGGCAGTGCTGGCCTTCGAGGTGGCCGACGCCCTCACCGCTGACCGCCTCTGCGACGCCGTGCAAGTCATCGTCCGCGTCACCAGCCTGGGCGGCGTCGAAAGCACCATCGAGCGGCGCGGCAAGCTCCCAGGACAAGGTCATGTGCCCCCCGGGCTCCTGCGCCTGAGCGTCGGCTGCGAGCATATCGACGACCTCTGGAATGACCTGAACTCGGCGCTCGAACAGGCATCGCGATCGGAGAACCCGCATAAGGCCGGCGGCCGGGAACGGCAGGGCTGACAGATGATCCACCCGGGTGACGGACCCGCAACCCGTCCCCTGATAAGCGCCGGACGACCCTCACGTCATCACAGTCACGGCATCACACGCGGGCGGCGCACCCACCGCAGTACCTCGATGCAGCTCACGAACTGATGTCAGGCACCCACCGGGCGTTCAGGGGTAGTGGCTCCGGCCCGGGGGGCACTGGCCGGGCGGACGGTCTTCGCGGCGATCCGCCGCAGCACCGCTTTGCGGGCCTCGGCGGCTACCACGATCGACAGGGCCACGGCGGTGCAGATCAGCCACTGCCGGACGTCGAGCCTGACGGTCCTCATCACGGTCTGGAAGATGCCCAGGACGGTGGACAGGACCAGTAGGACGAAGGACCCGATGGTCGTGATGACGAACGTCTTGTCGGAGAACGTGTCGAGGGAGAAGGCCGAGTCGCGTTGGTCTTTCGACTCGATTGAGAAGAACAGAATGAACAGCGCGAACGTGACCATGCCCATGGTCCGGGCGATGGCGAGCCCGTGCACCTGTTCCGCCCAGCTGATCACGCTGAGGGTGCCGATCGCCATCAACAGGCCGACGAAGGCGAGCCAGACGATGAGCCCGCGGGTCAGGATCGGCCGACCGGGCGGTAGCGGCGGGCGATCCATCAGCCCGGCGGCAGGTTTGCTGTAGCCGAGCCCGACCGACTGGATGGACAGCATGGTGAAGCTCACCCACAACGTCTGCAGCGGAAGCAGTGGTATGCCCTTGGCGATGTTAAAGATGGCGGCGCCGAGGAAGGTGATGATGTAGCCGAACAGACCGCCGATCTGGAACCGGACGTACCGGGCGAGGTTGTCATAAAGCCCGCGGCCCAGTTCGACGGCCTTGACGATGGTGGAGAAGTTGTCGTCGGTCAGGATCATCACCGCGGCTTCCTTGGTCACTTCGGTGCCGGTGATGCCCATGGCGATGCCGATGTCGGCCTTCTTAACCGCGGGCGCGTCGTTGACGCCGTCCCCGGTCATCGCAACGATCTGGCCTTTCTTCCTGAGGACATCGACTAGGCGGACCTTGTGCTCGGGGGTGACGCGGGCGATCACGCCGATGTCGTCGACCTTGGCCAGCGCCTCGTCGTCGCTCATGGCGCCGAACTCGGCGCCGGTGAGCACGGTGCCGTCGATGCCGAGCTGGCTGGCCACCGCGGCCGCAGTGACCGCGTAGTCGCCGGTGATCATCCGGATCCTGATCCCGGCGGCCTTGGCCGTAGCGATGGATGCCTTGGCGGTGGGGCGGGGCGGGTCGACGATGCCGACCAGGGCGAGCAGCTCCAGCCCGGTGACCAGCTGGAGCAGGTCGGCGTCGGGATCGAAGGCCGCCGGGGCGAAGTCCTTGCGCGCGATAGCGATCACCCGCAAGCCCTGCTGGCCCAGCCGCTGGTTCTCGGCCAGGTATCGCTGCCGGAACTCGCCGTCAGCCGGCGCCGGGCCGGCGTCGGCGTCGGTGACCGTGGCGGCCCGTGTCAGTAGCTGCTCCGGCGCGCCCTTGACGAAGCACCGGATCACCTCTTCGCCGGACGCGCCGGTCATCTTGTGGAACGTGGCCATCAGCTTGTAGGCCGCGTCAAACGGAACCTCGGCGATCCGCGGGTGCCGTTCCCTGGTGGAGACCGCGTCGATGCCGCCCTTGGCGGCCAGCACGACCAGCGCGCCCTCGGTTGGGTCGCCGATCAACTCGCCGTCCCTGACCACCGCGTCCGAGGCCAGCACCATCGGCACCAGGAACTCATCCAGCGAGATGTCCGCCTGTCCGCCAACCCGGGTAATCCGCCCGGCGGTCGAGTAGCCTTTGCCGTCGACCGCGTACCGGCGGCCGACAGCCGTCATCTGGACCGCGGTCATCTGGTTCAGCGTCAGCGTGCCGGTCTTGTCGGAATTGATCGCCGAGGTGGAGCCGAGCGTCTGGGTCGAGGCCAGCCGCTTCATGATCGCCCCCGCCTTGGCGAGCTGCTCCGTCCCCCAGGCCAGGATGGTCGTGACCACCGTCGGCAGCCCTACCGGGATCGCAGCGATAGCGAAGGCGACGGCGGCGTTGAAGACGGCGATGAACGTCTCGCCCCGGGCCAGGTTCAGCGCCATCGACGCGACCAGCGCGATGCCCGCGATGACCAGGATCTGCCCCGTCAGCCGGTCCATCTGGCGGGTGAGCGGGGTCTTGACGGCCTGCTCTTCCTGCAGCATCCCGGAGATCCGGCCGACCTCGGTGGCCATCCCGGTGGCGGAGACGACGAACTCGCCCGCGCCGCGGGTGACGTTGGTGTTCATGTACACCATGTCGGTCCGGTCGCCAAGCGGCGTGTCGGCCCCCGCCACGGGCTCGGTGCCCTTGGCGACAGGCAGGCTCTCCCCCGTCAGCGTGGACTCGTCGACCTCCAGCGTGGCCGCTTTCAGCAGCCGCCCGTCCGCGGGCACGATGTCGCCCGCCTCGATCGCGACGATGTCGCCTGGAACCAGGTGCCCGGCGGGGATCTCCGCCAGCTGGCCGTCCCGCCTCACCTTGGCCGTGATGATCACCATCTTCTGCAGGGCGGAGACAGCTGCGGTGGCTTTACCTTCTTGATGCAGGCCCTCGACCGCGTTGAACAGCGTCAGGAGGATGAGCAGGATGCCCGTTCCGAGCTGCTTGAGCGGGTAGAGGCTGCCGATGCCGGCCGCGAGCAGCACGAGCTGCATCGGGTTGCGGTACTGCCGGAAGAACGCGTGCCAGCGGGACTCGGCCCGGCCGGCGGCGAACTCGTTCGGGCCGAACCGCTGGGTCCGCGCGGCCGCCTCGGCCGAGCTGAGACCACGCTGCCCGTCCACCCCTTCGGAGCGGAGGACCTGATCAGCGCCGAGCGTGTGCCACGTGAGTTCGCCGGCCGCTGGCGGCCGTCCCGGTCTCGGTGTATCCGCCACTCCCGAAGTCATGTGGTGCCCCGCGCCTGTTCGGCTGGATGGTACGGCGCCAGCGCGAAGTTGAGCTCCCTGCCCGGATCCGTGGTCAGCCCGGCCAGCGACCAGGGCTGCGGCCGCGTCGGAACCAGCCAGGGCACCTGCGGGCACTTCCGCAGCTGGCAGACGATCCGGTCAGCCTGGTCCCGCGTCTTCCGGTCCGGCATGCGCCGCAGGCCGACCGGGATCGGCGAGGCGAGCTCGCGCATCACCGGCTCGGCATCGTCCAGGTTGACGCGGCCGCTCAAATGGTCATGATCCGGCAGCATAGGACGCCCTCCCCTCTCGTGGTTCCGTTGAGTGTCGATCAAGCCACCGTGACGCCTCCAGTGATCTTGCCGGGTACCGCACAGAACGCCTCAATCTGTGCTGTCAAAGCCTTGCAGTCGATTCTCGCCTCCGTAAATACATAACGGCGGTTCCCGTTCATGTTGGGGTCGCGATGCGTCACGACAACGAAGTGGTCAGGTCGGTGACCAGGCAGCTCGGCCCAGCGGCTGACCCCGGGCAGAGCTGATTTCAGCCGGCGCGTTGCCGGGCGGCGCCCGTGACGCAGGCGGCGATCGTGCCGTGGACGACAAAGCGGGCCGCCTTTTAGGGGCGCCGGGGGGCATACTGGGTCCATGGGCCGGATCATCGGGAGAATCCTTGGCGCGATCCTCGCCATTTGGCTTGCCGTCATGGCTGCGGACGGGATCTTCGCAACGTTCAAGACGTTCCTTATCATCGGGCTGATCGCGATGGCCGTCTTCATCGTCGTGTGGCTCGTGGCCGGGCGCTCCCGGCGCGGTTAGCGCGGCGAGCCACTGCGTCCAGCCGGTGCGACCCCGGCCGGATCGGTCCCGAGCAGCCTCGCCGCGCCTTGGCGGGCGTCTTCGACGATAGCGACTTCGGCGTCCTCGTCCATGCTAGTCGTCCCGGCCTGCGCCAGCTCGAGCTCGAATTCGTGCGCGGGGGTGATCACCGAGGTCGGCACCAGGCCGGCCGAGGCGGTGTTGAGGTAGGTGAACCGGTCCAGGGCGGGATAGTCCGTATGGCACATCCCCGGTACGGGCATACGCTGCCACGCAACCCTCGTCGAGGCCGCCGGAAGCTCCCGGCTGGAGCGCTTCTACACGCAGCTCCAGCAAGAGCAGCGCCTCGCCCTGTCGCTCGCCGAGCGCTCCAGCCGCGAACTCGGCCGCACCGCAGACGATCACCGGGAACTGCTCGAGTCGCTGCGCGGGGAACCGGCACGGGCCAGTGCGCAGCTGACGGCTCACCTCAGGTCCGGCGCCAACGAACTGCAACGGCTGCTCGACCTGCTCGCGCAGCGCAAGGGAAGCGAGGCACGCGATGACGGATAACACGGATAACACGGCGCAGGATGGCTGGGACCTCATCATCGCGCCATGGCATCTGGACGAGCGCATCCCGTCCTTTCCGGTCCCAGCTGGAGGAGCCGAGCTTGCCTGCCCGCCGGTTCCGGCCGGCTCGGAGCTCGATCGCATGACGCTCAGGAATCGCGCAGTTGCCGACGCGGTAGCCAGAGCCTGCAGGCCATTGCTGCTGTCGGGCGACTGCACCGTGGGCCTAGGGGCGGTCGCCGGGCTCCAGCGGCGGCACAGCCAGGTGGCCGTTGTGTGGCTCGACGCGCATGGCGACTTCAACACGCCGACCATAACGATCACCGGCTACCTCGCCGGCATGTCGCTGGCGATGCTGACCGGCCGCGCGCCCGAGCTGAACTGTGACCTGCTGGGGTTGCGGCCGGTGGCCGATAGTGACGTCGTGCTCGTCAACGCCAGGGACCTCGATCCCGCCGAGCGCGACGCTCTGACCGCCAGCCAGCTGCGCCGCGTCCCGGCCGACCCGGACGCGATCAGCGCGGCAGTAGCCGGTCTTGGCCAACGGCCGGTCTATCTCCACGTCGACGTGGACGTCATCGACGGACCGCAGCTGCCTGGGCTGCGCTTCCCTGTCGACGGAGGCCCCGCCATCCCCCGGGTCGAGGACTGCCTGGCCGCCATCGTCACCGTGGCCAACGTGACGGCCGCCGGCATCGCCTGCGCATGGCCTCCTGAGCACATTAACGACAAGGCGAAGCGCGAGGCCATCGCCCGGCTCGCCAGAAGGCTCGGCGCCCGGCTCGCATGGCAGGAGGCTTCCGCCCTCTGACGGGCGCACCAGAGGCCGCCGACCCGCGGGCCGGGTCATGTGCCTGACCGGTGATATCGTCACGCGGCAGCCGTCTGGTACCGGCGTGAAGAAGCCGTGACCGATAACGCTTGTCCTGTTCCTCCGCAGCCGATGCGGCTGTGGGACGACGCCTGGGAATGCGCCGCAGTTCGGGAACCTCGGTCGGACGGGCCGTCCAGTGGGCCGGGTGTTCCGTCGGTCATGGCGTCGTTCGGGGCTCTTGTGCGGCCAGGACGCCGCGGAGCTGGGTGAGCACGTGGAGCAGGCCGACGTCGAAGCCGTCGAAGGCATCATCTGGCAAGTCGGCGAACAGCTGGCGCGCGAGTCGGCCGTGACCGTCAAGGAGTGCCTGGGCGGTAATGCGTCCCCGCTCAGTGAAGGTGACCAGTGTCGCGCGGCGGTCGGAGGGATGCAGTTCGCGGGTCACGAACCCGGTGGCCGCTAGGCCGTCGACCAAAGCAGTGATGGCGCGGGGCGTGACGTGCAAGTCGGCGGCCAGTGTGCGCTGGGTGCACGGTCCGCGCTGCTGAAGCTGCCATAGGAGATGCGCTCGCGACTCGGTCAGGCCCTCGCGGGCGAGGCTGTCAGTCATGTCCCGGCCGAGCAGCACCGTCAGTTCAAGGACCCGGTCGAGAGCTGCCTCCCATCGCTCAGGGCGCATATGGTTACACTAGTACATAATGAAGAGTGCTCACTTTCCATATGGGCGAGCCCTCGGTCTGCCGACGTGCAGAGCCACTGGATGGATGGGAGACCACCATGACCTCGCAGACCACCTCGCCCGCCGCGAACGTCGAGCTAGTGCGCGCCGGATTCGAGGCGTTCAACGCCGGCGACGTCGACGAGTGCCTGGCCCGCATGACCCCGGATTTCATCATCAACCTGGCTGAACTGCCCGAACCTCAGCACGGACGTGAGGTGTGGCGGCACGGCTTCGAGATGATGAAGCGGGCCTTCCCCGACCTTGAGGCGCACATCGAAGACATATTCGCCGCGCAGGACAAAGTCGCCGTCCGGCTGCGATTCCGCGGCACCCACTCCGGCGAGTTCCTGGGCATCGGTTCGACGGGCCGCACCATCGAGTACGTCAGCCACGAGTTCTACCGTATTACCGACGGGCTCATCGCCGAAGAATGGATCTGCTCGGACATGGCCACCCTGCTCGGTCAGCTCAGCTGACTATCAAACGTTGCCGGTCACGGCACTAGACGGATCTTGATCGATCAGGATGGGCCTGGACACCGTCCCGCGACGTCACGGCCAGGTGCTGGACCTGTTCATCCCACTTGGTGAAGTAGGCGTGGTCCTCTGGGTGAACAGGACGGCGCAGCCGCAGGCATCGGCTGCGGCGACCACGAGCCGGTCGCCGGCGGCGTGGAACGGCACTCCGTTGCGGGTGAGCAGGTCTGCGACGCGGTTCAGGTCGGTTACAAGGGTGGTGAGGCCGACGAGTGATGGGTCGGCAGGTGCGGTGCCGCCGGGCACGATGCTGCCGACCCGCTCCGCGGTTACCACGGTGACGCGTGACCCGGTGCCGAAGTCCACTTCGAAGTGCCCGCCGGTGCGCTGATAGTCATAGCCCGTGTAGAGGCTGTATTTCCTGGCGTACTCCCATCGACGGCGTCCAGGCCGTGCAGACCGCCCCGGTCATCCGCACCGTCAAGCGAGCCGGCTCCCTACTAGAGCCCGCCTCCCCTCATCACTGATAACGCACGGTCCGTCACGGGACCGCGTCGCCCGTTACAGGACCGCGCCACGCGGAGCCACCTCGACCGTGGCGACGCCCCGGCCATAGAGCACTATGAGCCGGCCGCCGTGCTTGCAGCGCAGTGCCCCGCCGTCCTGTGCCAGGGTCGAGATTACGTGCTCCACGATGTCGTCCGCTGCGGCGGGCGCCTCATCGTAGACGACGTCCAGGTGGTCGCCGCCGACGAGACGGATCCGCAGCACGATCTCTTCCATGGTCAAGGACCTTAGACGTTTCTCCCTCAGCCGCAAGCCTGCGGCAGCTTGCGGGCCTTTTGGGGCCTCGGGCAACGATGTACTGGACCTTCTGGTTTTCTGCCAGGCTGCGGTAGCCGCTGGTTTCGATCGCCGGGCCGTGCACGAACGCGTCGGTCCCGCCGCGATCCCATCCCCAGGAGCAGTCGGCCCGGCAGGCGCCGCATCCGGACTGCCGGGAATGGGGTCGCCGTGGCCGGAAGGGCGCATACTGGTAGTGATGAAGCCTGCCAACGCCGCGTCCCGGCGTTTCCTGCCCGGAAGTCCCTTCAATGCCCTGCCCGTGGCCCCGCCCGTTGAGCAGTTCACCGTTCGCGATCAGGTGACCCACGATAAATACGGCCTCGGCTGGGTCGTCCTGGTTGAGGATGACGATGCGGTGATCGTCTGCTTCGGCTCACGAAAGGTGCGGATCCTCTCGCCTTTCGCCAGGCTGACCAAGCTCTGACAGGTCACATGCCGCGGTCGCGTCCACGCCGGTGAGAAGGGCCAGCGTCTCGCCGACGATACGTCGAGCGGCACGAGGCGGCGTGTGACGTTGCCCGTACCCTGTCTCTCCGGGCCTATCGAGCGCACGGGGGCGGCCCTGCATGCAGGGCCGCCCCCGTGCCGCGTTGCCTAACCGTCAGATCGGGTGGACCTGCTCGGCCTGCGGGCCCTTGGCACCCCGGGCCGGGGTGTACTCGACCCGCTGGTTGTCCTGGAGGCTGCGGTAACCGTCAGCCTCGATGGCGGAGTGGTGGACGAAGACGTCGGCGGTGCCGTCGTCGGGGGCGATGAACCCATAGCCCTTGTCCGCGTTGAACCACTTCACTGTTCCCTGAGCCACTTGCTTCTCCTGCTAAAGACGACCATCAGGATCCACGGGTGTGCATCCTGGGCTGTTGCGACCGCCTGCCCTTCCGAGGCCGGGCCTGGATCAGCGGCGCCCGCGGTCAGAATTCGCAGGCGCTGTGACACGAACACGAACTTCGACTACAACCAGGTCCATTTAACATCATGGCGCGGACCTGATGCTCCATTGATGGCCCGACAGGACCGGCGAGGGTCGATGCCGATCCGCCGCGAGCGCGGCTACTAGGAGCCTGGCGGAATAGCACCTGGCGGGGTTCGGCGCATCATCTTGCGCAGCGGCATCATGGCCGTGCGCCATCGCCTGGCCGCGCCGGATGCCCGCGGGTGCGCGTTCGTGGCCTCCGATGGCATGGGCGGGACGATGCCATCAGGGAATGAGGGCGCCCAGGCGGTGGTGGCGCCTGGGTACGGCATGGGCGGGACGGTGCCATCGGAAGATGATGGCGGGCGGGCAGTGGTATCCGGATCCAGATCAGGCGCAGCAGACTCGGACATATGTCTTCCTTTCGCAAGCGGGGTCAGAACCTCGCATCGTCCTCGGCCACCGGCGGGGTTGGCGATAGCCGTAACGCTGCGACGGAGAAGGCGAGAGGTGCGGGCGGCGACACTAGCCGACCCCGAGCAGAGCGGGTGTCGGCTGCCGACGGCCGCGGCCTGGAACTGTCATTGCGGTCCGGGCGGCAGGCACGTGAGCTGTCACCGCTGCCGCCAGGCCAGGATCCTGGCCCGGCGGCGTCGATCAGATACCGGCAGAGTCAGCCGAGGCGCGGCACTACGAGCCTTATGAGTGCGGACGATCATTTTGACCGTGCGATGTTCATGAGCTCCTCCGGTAGCCCCGGGTAGCTGGCCGTCGCAGGCGGCTGACGTCCGGTGCCTGACTTCAAGCTACGCCGGAATCAAAAAACTAGCAAATTATTTCCAGAAACCGATCGCTTGCCAGCGTAGCGAGCCGGACATTACCGAGCGCAGCGCTGATCCCGCTGGCGTGTGATGATGGAAGCAGGGCCGGGGCATCCCGAACGCTGGCGGTCAAGTCGGCGCCGTCTGCGGTCCTGGTAGCCTGGCGCGCCATGCGCCGGGGGTTGGGATGGCCCGCATGTTCGGCTTCAAGGTCATCACCCAGTTCGAACAGGGCATCGTCTTCCGCTGGGGCCGGGCGCTGCCCGACATCCGCCAGCCGGGGCTGATCTGGGTCAACCCGTTCACCGACCGGCTCCGCAAGGTCAACATGCAGATCATCGTGGCGGCGGTGCCTGCCCAGGAGGCCATCACCAGGGACAACGTGACGCTCAAGGTGGACGCGGTCGTCTACTACCGGGTCGTCGACCCGGTCAAGGCCATCATCAACGTGCAGAACTACACCTTCGCCGTGTCCCAGGTTGCCCAGACCTCGCTGCGGTCGGTGATCGGCCAGAGCGACATGGATCAGCTGCTGTCCGAACGCGACAAGGTCAACGCCCATCTCAAGGACGTCATCGACGGGCCCACCGAGGGCCCCTGGGGGATCCGGGTGGAACGGGTCGAGGTCAAGGACGTCTCGCTGCCCGAGTCGATGAAACGGTCCATGTCGCGGCAGGCCGAGGCCGAGCGGGAGCGCCGCGCGCGGATCATCTCCGCCGACGGGGAGTACCAGGCGTCCAAGAAGCTCGCCCAAGCCGCCGCCGTGATGGCCGCCGACCCGGCCGCGCTGCAGCTGCGGCTGCTGCAGACCGTCGTCGAGGTCGCCGCCGAGAAGAACAGCACCCTGGTCATGCCCGTCCCGGTCGAGCTGCTGCGCTTCTTCGACCGCGCGGTCCGGCCGTCAGCGCCGGCCTGACCGCGCCGGCTCAGGTGAAGAGGAAGGTGGCAGCGGCCAGCATCACCGCTGCCGTCGCTGCGTGCACGCCATACACGATGGCCTTCGGGCCGTTGCCCCGCAGCACGATGATGGCGTCGCCGACGGGGATGATGCTGGCCGCCAGCAGGAACCCGCCCAGCAGGCGCGGTGCCCCGGCGGCGAGCAGGATGAAAACGACGAGTCCTGAGGCGATGTCACGCACGCCCTTAACGGAAAGGTAGGGATCAGTGCTGCCGCCGTCACGCCCGATTGCGATCCCGAAGCCGGCTGCGGCAGCCCGGGGCGCAAGGAGGAATCGCGCGCCTATGCCGATGATGGCCAGTCCGAGCAGGCCGGACAGCCCGTTACCGATGTTCGTGAGAAGCACGGTATTCCCTTCGTTTCCCGGCCCTGGGGGCGGGCATGGCGGATGCCTTCACGGTGACCGGACGTTCAGTGGATTGCGGCGCTGGTCGCCAGGCCGGCTACTGCGACCGCCATGAGCAGCGCGCGCGGCGCGATAATGCTGTCCCAGCGTGACTGCAGGCTCCGGGAGTTGGCAGGAGTCACGTGAGCGATGGCTGCCGCGGTAAGCGCGCGGTTGACCGGGGCGGCGACGCGCAGGTAAAGGCCGAGCCATGCGAGGGTCGCGAGGAGGGCGATGCCGGCCGTGATCACGCCGGCCGGCGATCCGCTGATGATCCTGGCCACCGTGGTGATAACCGCGGCGAGGATGCCGATCGCGCCGGGGATGGGCAGGCGCCGGTCGCCGTACTGGTGCACGCGGCCCATGACTGCGGCCACCGTGGCATCGTCGAGTCTGGTGAGTGCCGGTCGCTGGACAATGGGGCAGAAGACATCGGTGCCGTAGATGATGCCCGCGGCCATTATCGCCGTGAGGGCGGCTGCGGTGCCGAGTGCGTTCATGGGAGCCTCCGGGTTAAGGGTGGGTGACGCCCGAGACCGTCGGACCGTCAGGAACCCGGCGGCGCGCTGCGCGCTCGCCGCCAGGCCGGGTTGTTGTCGAAGAAGGTGTCGTAGCGGGCCTGGACCTCGAGCAGGCTCTCGGGCGGCTGCTGGCCGGTGGCGATCCTGGCCAGGTGGCGGAAATACTCGAATCGCTCGATGCCGGGAGCGATGACGATAAGCAGATCGGTGTCAGATGCTCCTGCGGCCGCGAATGCATGCGGCAGCCCGGGCGGCACCACGGCGAGGTCCCCTTCGGTGGCAAGAAGCAGGCGGTCGCCCAGCAGGAGCTGCGCATCCTTAGCACTTCCAGCTCGCGGCTGGTCAGCTGCTCGACCAGAGCGGATACCACGGCGGTCAGCTTTGCGCCATCGGTGCTGGCGTGGTCGGCGTCAAAGCCACGCTGGAGGCGGACCAGGTAGCCCAGCGGGACCCGGGCCGCGGCGGTATGGCCAGCCTTTTGCGCAGCGGCCAGCCGGGCCAGCAGCGCGGCCATCGGCGGCCCCTCGTCGGCGATGACCCGCACATAACCCTCGGGGCAGGCGAGCGCGAGCACCCCGGCCAGGGCATTTACCGCGGCGGCGTCATCACCGCTGGCCGCCCGCGCCAGCGCCCGCAGCGCCCCGGCTTCGATTACGCTGCCGATGCGGTCCTGGCTGATCGCCGCCGCGTGCAGCCGGTCCATCAGCGGGAGGGCCCGGTCGGGCCGGCCCTAGGCGAGCAGCACCCGGGCCAGCAGCAAATAGCCCGGCTCGTTAGGGTAGTCAGGCTCGTCGTCCGCGCCGAGGCCGCCTTCCTGCGTCCAGTGGGCGGCGGCAGCCAGGTCACCCTGACCCAGCAGTAGCCGGGCCCGCTGGGCCGGGACCAGGTTGAGCAGCCCGGCCGGGACCGGTGCGGCCCGCATGGCCTCGCCGATCGCATCCAGTGCCCCGGCGGAACAAGCCCGCCCGCTCCACCTGTTCCAGCATCGCCTGGCTACCCGCCCGGCCGGTGACCGCATCGCACAACGGGCCACTGAGCCGTTGCAGCACCGAGGTTTCCAGGAGGAAGGTGCGCACGAGCTCGCTCTGCCGCTCGAGCACCTCCTCGGCCAGGTAGTCCAGCACGTAGCGATGGCTCCCGGTGAATGCCGCTACGAATGCGCCGACATCATGCTGGCCGCGCAGCGACAAGCCAGCGAGCTGAAGCCCGGCTGCCCATCCCTCGGTCCGCGCCGCTAGCGCCGCCACGGCCGCATCGGCCAGGGCCCCGCCGGCCGCGGCCGCCATCTGCTGGAGCAGGGCTGCCGCCTCATCTGCGGTGAAGCGCAGCTCGGCCGCGCGCAGTTCAGTCAGCTGGCCACGGCCCCGCAGCCGCGCCAGCTCCAGCGGCGGATCACTGCGGCTGGCCAGTATCAGGCGCAGCCCGGTCGGCCGATGTTCCAGCAGGAACCGGAGCGACGCGTGCACGGACTCGGAGCTGGCACCGGGCAGGCCCGGTCCAGCGCTGCGATCACGTAGCGCCAGAACCTGGCCGGGTCATTGTCCGCGGTGTCCAGCGATAGCCATGCGACCGGCCACGCCGGGCCCAGTCCGCGAGAAGCGCTGTTTTGCCATAACCAGCCGGTGCACACGTCAGGATCAGCCCTCGCCCTAGACCGTCATCGAGCTGTTCGGCTAGCCGCGGCCGGGGAACCAGGCTCAGGTTCGACCCGGGCATGTGGAGCTTGGTGGCCAGCAGCACATCCAGATCTGAGGCGGCGCTCTCAGACGAGATCGCAACGGGCGGATCATCCACCGGAAACCTGCACGCTCAGCGCCACCAGCGAACCTCCTGTCGCTGCTGGAACGAGGACTACGGTAACCGACCGGGCGGTACCACCGGCTGTCGGCTCGAGTGAACCGGCGCCGTGCTGGCCACGGTTGCGTCATGGTACGCCGCCGGGCCAGGATCCTTGGCCCGGCGACGACCATCAGGCGCCGGCCGAAGCATGCGATACATGGCGTTAGGAGCGTCACGGGCGCGGACGGTCATGATTATCACGCCCGCATTCGTGAACTCCTCCGGTAGCCCGGGAAGCTGGCCGTCGTGGGCAACTGACGTCCGGTACCTGATCCGAACGTACGTCGGCATCAAGAAACTAGCAAGACTTTTCCGGAATCTGATAACTTACCATCGTGGCGAGCTGGACGTTCCTGACCACTCATGCGCGGGTCCTGCTGCTGGTCGCCCATGACCCCGGGGTGCGCCTGCGCGACATCGCGGCCAGCCTGGACATTACCGAACGCACCGCGTTCGGCGTCATCACGGACCTGGTCGAGGCGGGCTACGTCGTCAAGGAGAAGGACGGCCGCCGCAACCGCTACCACATTCAAGCGCACCTCCCGCTGCCTGAACCCGCCACCCGGGAACGCACCGTCGGCGAAGTGCTGGCCCTACTGACCGGCGCCGACGCGACGGTGAGGGGGGAGGCCGGGTCGTGACCGACGTAGGTCGCCGAGCCGCTGTAATGAGGAGCGCCGGGGGCGCATACTGGTAATGATGAAACCTGCCCGCGCCGCCACCCGGCGCATCCTGCCAACGAGTCCCTTCACCGCCGCTCCGCCCGCTCCGCCTGCCGAGCAGTTCGCGGAGCATGACCAGGTAACGCACGATACGCACGGCCTCGGCCGGGTCGTCAGTGTCCAGGATGACGCCACCGCGTTGATCATCGATTTCGGCACGCGCCGGGTGCGGATCACGATGCCATGCGCGAAACTGGCCAAGCTCTGACGCTATCGGCGGCGTCCGGCGGGCCGCTGCGCCGCAGCCTGGCGCGCGAGCCGAGCCGGAGCCGGCTGGGCGACTACCGCTGTCTGCGGCTGTCACACTGACCGCTGCGCGACCAGCGACGAGGCCGATCGCGTCAGGGGAGTCCTGGTCCCGCGGTTCCGAACGTCATGGGGCAGGGTCATCCCGCGGGTCAGTGTGACCCTCCTTGCGGCGCTGGTCCCCCGATTACGGAAGCGACGTGCCGTACGCACACTCCGAACGTCAGCGGGTCTCGCTGGTACATGCCGCGCAGTTTGTCCATGAACGTGGCCATGTTCCGCACGGTGCGGTCCGGCAGGCCCTGTACGCTCAGGAATTTCCCGCCGCCAGCCTCCGCGAAGCCGGGGATCGTACCGGCCCGGATCCCGTAAATTCAGTCACACTCACTCCTGCGGCCGGGATCTCAGATCGGGCGGACCTGCTCGGCCTGGGGGCCCTTGGCGCCCTGGGTGACGGTGTACTCGACCCGCTGGTTGTCCTGGAGGCTGCGGTAGCCGTCAGCCTCGATGGCGGAGTGGTGGACGAAGACGTCGGCGGTGCCGTCGTCGGGGGCGATGAACCCGTAGCCCTTGTCCGCGTTGAACCACTTCACTGTTCCCTGAGCCACTGTGCTCTCCTGCCAGGGCGATCCTCGGGATGCACGGGCGTGCATCCCGGGCTGTGGCGACCGCCTGTCCTCCAAGGCCGGGCCTGGGGAACGACGGTGCCCGCGGTCGGAATTTCGCAGGCGCTGTGGCACGGACACGAACTTCGACTACAACCAGCTTCATTTAACACCATGGCGGGCCGGGAGGCACCGGCTGCGGAGGGTAGGGTGGGTCAGGCCGGGGCTCCGCGTGCGCCGACAGTGGTGTCAGCGCCACCCTGGGCTCACAACAATGTGGTTCTGCCCGGAACCGAGATGGGCGGCCGAAGATGGTGCCGCATGAAATCGATCAAGTCCTTCCCAGCGCTGCGCTTTCCGTTCGCGTTCACGATGGTTACACCATCGTGGCGATCAGCGGCGACATGGACATCGCGTCCGTACCCATGCTGCGTGAGCAGCTCCTTCGCCTGCCGCGGCCTCGGGCCGGCCGGATGGTCATCGATCTGTCCGGGGTTACCTTCTGCGATGCGAGCGGGCTTGCCATGCTGGTCGGCGCCAGCCGCCGCGCCGACCTGCTGGGCGGCGTGCTACGCCTGGCTGCCCCCACGCCCCTGGTGGCCACCCTTCTCCGCCTCACTGGCCTCGACTCGCGGTTCGAGACCTTCGCCACCGTCCCGGAGGCCACCGGCGCACCCGCTCACCCGGGTGTCAGTGACTCGGGTGTGCCGAAGCCACGTGCCTCCTGATCTGCCACGCTTCGGCCGTGCTGGAGCACGGCTATCATCGCCAGGGTTGACTCCGCGCCCTGGTTCCGGCTGCGACTGGTGCGGCTGAGGGCATCGCTGCAGCCGCCAGTCGCCGGGTCGAGCATCGGGATCCCGGCGTCGTTGTCACCGAGGAGCCACGTCACGCTCATTTCCACGCCAGTCAGCCAGGTGCTGTCGCCGGTGACCGCCGCTGCGCGCATGCAGGCGTCTGCGAGCGCCGCTACCTGGCTCGGGTGCTGGTCGAAGGCGGGGCGGTCCTCGCCGAGACCCCAGCCCTCGGCCGGCACCACCGACAGGTGGCCGTTCCGGGTCTCGCCGGCCAGCAGCCAGTCGAGCATGCGCAGGCCGTTCTGCAGGAGGTGGCCGCGACCGAGTTTCTCGCCGGTCACGATGACGGCCTCGGCAATGGAGGCGTTCGCGTAGCTGAGCCTGGGTGCCGGCCACGGCCACGCCGCGTCGGCTGATGGCTCGCCGATGACGGTAGCGGCCATGGCGAGCAGCGACAGCGCACCAGGATCGCCGGGCCATCGCTCGAGTACCTCGGCGGCACCGAGTGCGGCGAACGCCATGGAATGCAGGTACGGAGAACCGATTCCCGCGCTCGCGTCGAACAGGGCGCGGGCTTCCTCGCGGATCCCCGCGGTGGGACCGCGCGCCGCGGCGGTGCCCAGGGCCCACAGCGACCGGCCCCAGGCATCCTGTACTTCCGGCTTGCCGCGCCACCGGCGGTCATCGCCGAGGCGGTTACGGAACTTCCCGTCTGCCGCCTGAGCCCGAGCGAGAAAGTAGAGGTAGCGGCGGCCCAGAGTAACGAGCTCGGCGGACGGCGACGGTTCGCGGCACACCACCACCAGGCCGCGGGCCACATCGTCGACACGGTAGCCGTGCTCGTATCGGGGCACGATCCCATGGGCGCTCTCGAGTACGCCGACGTTATCGGTCAGCCGCTGCAGGTGGCGGAATGGCGCGGCCGGGCTGGACGAGATCTTCATGAGACACCGGAGGCTGGCTCGAACGGCCTCGCGTGCCCGGCGACGTCCCGAGCAGCGGCTGAGCATCCGCCACGGCCTCGCGTAGTGAACGCACAATCACGATACCCCGGAACTCGACGGCATGTGGGTCGGCCCGCACGCCGTGCGCCGCTCTCCCGCCGTTCCGGTTTTCTATTCAGCCGAACGGGCTGTGCGAACGCCCTAGGAACGGCCCGCGTTGGCGGCGAGCAGGTCGAGCACGCACGTCCCTGTTGCAGCAGCGCAGTCGTGGTAACCCAGCTCGACGCGCGCGTGTGGGGAACGGGCGTCAACACGGAAGTCAAGGATCTCCTCTTCGCGGTGATCTTCCGCCACGGCGCCCAGTGGATCCAGCTACGCACCGATGAGCGGAACGGGCGTTCAGCGGCCGCGATCCGGAAGCTCGGCGCGAGAGACCTCGGCGTCCATCAGGACTATCTGGTTCGCCGGGACGGCACGCGTCGGCGGAGCCGGATCTTCCGCCTCGACCGCACTATGCGGGGGGCTGACCTAGGCCTGCGTCAGCCGCCGAACCACCAATCGTGGTGATGGTGATGCCTGCCCGACGTACCGCCTGTCCCGGTCGCTGCGGCGGCGGTGTCCGCCGGCGCGGGTGCGGTGGCATTGGTGCCGTTGCTGTCCCAGGTGACGGTGAAGGCGTTGCCGCCGGTCAGCGCCGAGGGCGTGGCTTCGGTGACGTCATTGGCCGACACCATGGTCAGGGCGGCGGGGTTCTCGTTACCGAGGGCCGTGTTGTCGGCCGTCGCGTTGGTGAAGCTCACGGTGCCGAAGTTCGATAGTGGCAGCACGGCCCCGGTCCCGTCGCTGGGAGCCTCCGCGATCACCTCGGCCGACCCTAGCTGCGCGGCGTTCGAGGCCTGGTTGGTGGTCTGGGTCCAGCCCTGAGTCGAGTCCGCCAGCGTCAGGTTGAACGCCCCGCCGCCGTTGGCGACCACCGAGGCACTCATCGCGTCGCCGGGCTGGACGGGGTTGTCGTAGAACACCGGGGCCTGGGGGAACATCTCGAACCAGCCCTGGTAGGTCGCGGCACCCCCGTTGCAGTCGGCCTCGGTGCCGGTCTGTTCCACCGTGTCGGTCCCGTCACCGTCGAGGCCGACCCAGAAGCTGGAGAAGGTATCCGTCGCGGTGCAGGTCACGGCGGGCTGGGCCCAGGACGCGGACACGCTCGTGAACGTCCCCGGGTTGCCAGCCGACGTGTACCCAGCCCAGTTCTCGCTGGTCGCGCCCGTCGCATTAGCCGCATTGGCGGCGCCCTGCGCGGCCGCGCCCGTCTGTCCTGACGAGGACGCTGACCCGGCGGGGCCGGGCATCATCGTGTAGCCACCCCGGCCCCATCCGCCGGCCTCCGGTCCCGCGCCGCCGGCATCCGTTGCCGCACCGGGAACTGACACGCTGGCCGCGTTGACGGCCCGCTCGCCGTGCGCCGTCATGACAATCTCGGAGCGCGTTCGGCCTGGTGCCCGTGGGGCCTGGCGATGCGGACGCCGTACCCCGTCAGCTGCCCGCTTCCGTCGCTATCGTGACACGGAAAACGTGCTGCATCCGGAGCCCTGTATGTTGCCGTTCAGGGCCGTGTCGCCCTTACCGGGCGGCCCGGCGGTCATACCCACCATGGAATATCCCGCCGGCATGGTGATCCAGTGGTCCGGCGTGAGCTGGAATCCCTTGGCGGAGTAGCTACCGGCTAGCGCGAAGCTCCCGGACGGGACACTGACATTGCTCTTGGTGGCGTAGAAGCTGAACGTCGCGGTGAGGCTGCCGCTCGAGGTCGCCTTGAGCACCAGCCGGAGCCCGGTCCAGCCTTGCGGGCAGAAGTAGGTACCGGTCCAGGTACCGGTAAGACTGGCTGGGCTGAGGCCGGATCCCCGCTTGGTGGCGTGCGCCGTCGGCGAAGCCTTCGCGCTCGGGGTGCCCGTGGTCGTGGGCGACGCGGTGGGCGTTCCGCGCCCGTTCCGCTTGCCGCGGTCATGCTGCTGGCGCTGCGTGGCCGACGCCGAAGCAGCAGGCGAGAGGGAGGGCGACGCGGTCGCCTGGGTCTGCGCCTTCAGCCCGCCATGCGCGGTCGAGTGCTTGCCGCCCGCACTGACGACCTCGGCGGTCACCCCGCCGGTCGCCGCTACCAGCGCGGCGACGAGTCCCGCGATGACCAGCCGCCGCCGGCCGCCTGGCGGCCGGCGGCGGCCAGGCGGCATGGCAGCAAAGGCGCCCCCCGGCAAGGGGGGTACCACGGACCGGCTCAGGTGCGCGTTGGTGACCGTCGGAGGGTCCCCCGGCGTACCGGTCCAGGCGCCGGAGGCCATGATGCCCCCGGTTTGCGCCGCAGCGGCGCCGCTTCCGGGCCCGCCGGGTACGGCCGGGAAGACATCGGGCGCGGCCGGGGATGGGGCGGATGGATACGGGGCGGATGGAAACGGCGCAGAGAAGGGCGGCGCGCCTGACGTGGACGAGGCGGCCGCGGGTGGGGCGAAGGGTGACGGCGTGGGGGAGCCGAAGGTGGGCGGGGCAGAAACGGCGAAGGACGGAACCGGCGTGGCTGGCCCGGGTGGGCTGATGTCCCTGATGAGCGATTCGGGCAGCCATCCGGGCGCGAGGTCGGCACCGCCGAGTTCGGCCAGAATGTCGCGCGGGCTGGGCCGTCCGCCGGGATCCTTGGCCAGGCAGCGCTCGATCAAGGGCCGTGTCTCGATGGGCGCCCGATTAAGGTCCGGTGGATTGTGGACCAGGCGGTAGATGAGGGCGGCGCTGGACCCGGTGCCAAACGGTCCTTCGCCCGTGGCGGCGAACGCCAGCACGGCGCCGAGGCTGAACACATCACTGGGCGGGCCGACCTCGTGGCCTTCGGCCTGCTCGGGCGACAT
>WNGJ01001885.1_pt1 | contig 22023 bp, 21 predicted proteins | sample 5400611 | NCBI WGS metagenome assembly WNGJ01 (sample SAMN13153375, study PRJNA577476) | soil metagenome | isolation source: 40 cm soil or saprolite under Garry oak tree replicate 1 | place: USA:California | collected 2016-06-15
CAAAGCGGGCAAGCGCGAAGAGGTGCGTCGTCAATGGATATGGGCCGAGGATGGCTGTATCAAGCTTGCTCCAATTGGCAGCCAGTGGCCCCATCAATCTGCGGTAGGCGGCGGCGTCTCGTCCCAGCGTCGTGCCTGTCGCCTCCACCGAACGCTCAAGTACGGCGGCTGTGCCGTCGTCGAGAGGATGCGCGAGTGGCGCAAGTGGGTGAATCCACTCCAGCCCGTATTGCTCGAGTGGAAGCCTTCTCATGAACGGCGAGGCCAGCCCAAGCGGGTGAATCGCCGAGCAGACATCATGTTGAAAGCCTGGTAGTGTCAGTTCCTGTGTTCGAGAGCCTCCGCCAATGGTATCCCTGGCCTCGTAAACAATCACCGATCGACCCGCTTGGGCTATTGTAATGGCGGCCGCGAGGCCATTTGGCCCCGAGCCAACGACTATCGCATCATAAGCGCGATGCTCAGACATGCCAGAACTTCTATCTACGTATTGCTGCTCTTTTTCTTCTCAGTTCGTCCTCGTTTGCGTATCCAGCGTAAGGGAGCAGCCATTTTATAGATCGCTGTACGCATAGCTGCATTATGCCATATATTCCTGGCTTCCGACCACTGGAACCTCGGGTCGATGCAGACTATCTCTGTCTGTACCACTTCATCAACGCCAAAATGTTCACCTACCGCCTTGAGCGTATGCTGCCAGAACCTATCTTCTTGTTTGTACCCACCCAGGCGGAAGCCGATTTCATAGATGGGATCGTTGGCGCGAATTAGCACCAGTGCCTGCGCGATGGTGCAGCCATCCTCTTCGAAGGCGCTGAAGGTGATCCAGCCGGCAAACATATGGCCCTGCGGAGTCATCAGTGTGAAGGACTCGTCATCAGCGTAGAGCACCAGTACTCCCGTGGAGAGCTGCATACCTCCCGGCATCGCCAGGTTGAGCAGCGCGACCTCGCCGGGGGCAATACCGGTCAGCGGCCCATAGAAGCGACTACCCGCCGGCCAGAACTCCGGGAAGTGTTCCTTCCACGTTTTGATGACTTCTGCCGGCTGGACAGTAGTGCCGCTGAGGCTAATGCGGTACGTTTTCTGCCACATGGGACCAAAACCCTCCAGCGGTCCTACGGCACGCCGTCCCTCCACATTCAGATTGAGCGCTCCGGTTGGCACGCGAGAAACCTTCAGGGATGAAACCTGCTGCGCCCAGTAGGCGGCATCGCGTGGTTTCTCACCGTCGGATGGTGTGGTCATGGTTCTCTGATCTCCTTCCTGGAATAGGCCGGTCTAGTGCTCTGTCAATCTTGATGTGATAGGTAGAAATGTAGGGGCGAGGACATGCTGGATAAATCCGCACTCTACAGCCCTCGCCCTGCTGGCTCTCGCTGGCGACCAAGATGTTCACGAGGCCTGTGCCGCGGCCAGGGCTTCGGCTTCAGTCTTATAGATCTTGATCGCGTCGCTCAGACGCGTTATTTCAAAGATGTTCTGGTAATGATCGCTCAGTCCATAGGTCAACATGTGCTGTTTCTGTCGATTGACGCGAATGAGCAGTGTGACGAGCAAGCCAATTCCGCTACTATTCATGTACTCCAGCCCGCCGAAGTTCAGGATGATGACGCGGGTAGTTGGAGTGCTGGCCTCGGTGTAGGCCGACATGAGCGCGTTTTCTGCCTGGGCAGAAACTTCCCCTTGTACATCGATAATACTGGTCGTGGCTGATACCCGGCGAACGTTCATCACAGCTTTAGCCTGGGGCATAGTGTTATTCCTCCATCGGTTGTATTAATGCTAAAAGCATTTAATCACTTTCCTAACGACACGGAGCCGGATTTTTACGCTATAGAATTACCGGCCGCTGTACTCAGGCTTATATTATAAACTATCGCACAGCTTTCGGAAGCCTCTACCGCCTGGAATGAAGTCATACCTTGTAGTCCAGAATCCATATCAAGCGCTTTAATTGAGTGCTGACAGGTAATCTCTTCATGATGGCGTCACGCATGTTGGATATTAGGGGATTCTCCAGTTGCACAGCCTGACCAATCAGCCTTGCCATGCGTGCAATGCTATTTGCTCGCCTGACGCGGCGCCTTTCATAAAGCTTCAAAGCAGCAACAATATCCGCCTCGCCCTTGAGACAGGCTCCCAGCACCACCCCATCCTCGATAGCCTGGCACGCGCCCATGCCTAAATTCGGTGTCATTGTATGAGCTGCATCGCCCAGCAACGTTACTCTTCCCCGGCTCCAGTGAGGGAGTAATTCACTCTCATAGATATCGTTACGCAGGATATCCGTTTCGTTCGTTGCCTCGATCACCGCCGGAATTGGATCATGCCAATCGTGAAATAACTCCAACAGTTCGCGCTTTCTACCCATGGGCTTATCCTTTGCCCCTTCAGAAGCGTACTTTTGCGCAAACCAGTACGCACGCCCATGGTTCATAGGCGTAATGCCTAATTGATACCCCTTGCCCCATGCCCAGGTCTCAAGCCCGCTGCGCGTGATGTGGGCAACGCCGCGCCAGCAGGTGTACCCGGCATAACGTGGCTTTGACGGGCCGAACAGTTGCGTGCGCACAACCGAGTGCAGCCCGTCCGCGCCGATTAGCAGGTCACCCTGCGCCTCTCTTCCATCGGCAAAGCGGACGCACACGCGGGCAGCATCCTGCGAAAAGCCCACACATCTCGCTCCTAACTGCACCTTGTCTTCGCCAAGCGCCTTTAACAGCATGGCGAGCAGTTCTGCGCGATGCACGACCGTGTTGATCGTGCCCAGTTGTTTGAGGAGTTCTTCTGTGCGCAGGTCGGCCAGTACATCTCCTTGCCAGGTAGTGATGCTCCCCGCGTTCACCGATGCGCCAATAGTTTCGAGGACATCGGTTAATCCCAGCCTGGCGAGTGCCCTCAGGGCGTTTGTCCACAATGGTAGCCCCGACCCCACTTCTCCCAGTTCTTCGGCCTGCTCGAATACGGTCACATCGAGGCCCGCTTGTTGTAACGCCAGGGCTGCTGTAACGCCTCCAATGCCTCCACCAATGACGATTGCTCTTCTATTGACACTAGATTGCATACGGTTCTATTTCCCTTGTTATTTATGCTTGTGCTTTCCTCTTGATAGAGTATAATCAAACGAATCCTGCGATTGCAATCGCTCGCACAAGATCGAGCAACCTACTCAAGAGACATTCCAGGAAACGTTTTTGAAACGCTGCGTGGGTTATTCTTGCATTGTACGATGAAAGAAAGATACGCGAAGCAAAAAATCATAGCGATATTTCTGGCCCATTTCGTAATGTTTCTCGTAACGATAAGTGGACGCTATGACCCTACAATATGAGTAGATAGAAGAATGAAAAAGGATTGATCGCACTGCGGTGCGCTTCTAGAAGGAGTATTCAAAAATGTTTGCTATCAAAACACTTAAGAATGTTATTGAACAATGGCGTTCAAAAGGCTTTATGCTTCTTACCGGCATTCTTGCTCTTGCGTTACTGGCAGGGGGCACGTTCGAATTCATCCCGGCATGGATATTGCGAAACCCGAGCGATGTCATCCATCTCTGGCATATCGCAGAGTTGGGAGCCCTGTCAGCGATCTTCCTGGGCGGTATCATGCTCGCGCTGCTGCGACAGCCAGAAGAAAAGCCGCTCGTGGCACAATTCTTCGTGGTAGGTGGCGTCATCCTGGCACTCAGTATCGCACCCTTTGAGATCAAGGGAGCTGCATTGCTGCTCATCGTCGCATTGTTTGTGCTGGCCTACCCCAATCGCCGGGGCCTGTTGAGCTTCGCACGCGAGGGTTCTATCAGCATAGCATTGCTGGCGCTCAGCCTGCTGTTTGCAGTGTTCCTGCTGCCAGTTGCCTTGCGCGAGGTCCAGTGGCAGATCGTTGGCATGACCCAGAGTGATGTGCATGCCCTGCTGTTGCACTGGATCGGCTCGGCCGCTCTCATAGTCCTGCTCATTCTGGCCGGCCTGCTGTCGTCCACGAAGCGTCCCGGTTGGAAAGAACTGGGCGTTATCACCGGCGCAACCTACTGCTACCTCGGTGTAATAGCCATGATCGTGCCGGGGGATGCCGGGAGCTGGGGCTATACTGGTGGATTGTTCTCGATCATCGGTGGGGTGCTGTATATGCTCTTCACGCTGGTGGAAGTCCAGAGCGCCAGGGTCGCTGCGGAGTCCGAGTCTGTAACTCAGCGGGGGACGAAGCCTGTCACCAGGAAGGCTTTCACTCCTGAGATGTTGTCCGCGCGTACAGGGGAACTGGCCGAAACGTTGCCTGTAAGGTAAGACACAAGAAGGTGGTGCAGGGATACGGGAACATTTCCGTAAGCCCCGCACCGCTTCTACACATAAAAGGAACAAAACTATGAAACTCGTGATTTTTGGTGCTGCTGGCGGTACTGGCCGCATTCTAGTTGAGCAAGCGCTGGAGAAAGGACACGAGGTGACTGCTTTCGACCGCCACACTGGAGCGCTCACGATACAACACCCCAAGCTCTCGCTTGTCCAGGGCGATGTCTTCGATCCGGCCCAGGTCGAAGCGGCGATAGCCGGGCAGGATGTAGTGATCTGCGTGCTTGGCGTGAAGCCGGGAAGCACAGTGCCGGTATGCTCGACGGGTACAAAGAACATCATCTCGGCCATGCAGAAACTGGGCGTGAAACGCTTCATCTGCCAGTCATCCTTCACGGTAGCAGCTTTGGACGGAGAGTGGCGCGAGGCTCCCTGGATCTTGCCGCTGATCCTGCTGTTTACCCCAAAGGTGAAGGCCACGTTTGCAGACCAGGTACTCCAGGAACGCTTTGTGCGGCAGAGCGACCTCGACTGGACCCTCGTGCGCCCCGCCAGGCTAATCAACGAACCTGCGAAGGGAACCTACAGGGTGGGTGATCCACTGAAGATAGGTCTTAACTCGAAAATATCCCGTGCCGATGTTGCCGACTTCCTGCTCAAGCAGGCAAACGACAATACCTACATACACCGGGTGCCCCGTCTGAAGTACTGAGATCGACCCCCTCCTTCTAGCAAGCGCCTGGACTCGCGAGGTCCAGGCGCTTACTGTTCTATTGCGCGCCGCGCCTGCGGCATGCCATTGACATTGTGCCGTAAAAGAGCAGTGTACCGAGACCCGATACCCCTATGATGATCCACAAGTAGCTACTCAGACTGCTCAACACAGGGGCATCGCCCACCCCTATACTATTATTCAGGCAGTTTGTACAACATCCACCCGGACCGCCATCGCGTGGTTTTAGCTCCGCTTTTGCGACATGGCGCATAGCTGGCGTTCTACTGCAGCTACCGGCAGTGGCCGTAGCAACCGGAGTAGCGGGCGCCACCGGCGTTCGCTTGTGACGCGGCTGGTGATGCTTTTTGTCCTGGTTTGATTGCGTAGGAATGATCAGACTTGGCACGCTTACCACCGGCGTCTGGTTGCCTGGTGCGCCCTTATTTCTGGCCGCGCTGGTGGGAACAGGTCCATGTGACCTTGCTCCGCCCACTATAATCAAAAGTAGGGATGCGCTGATACAAATGAGAAGAAATGCTAGCACTGCCAGCGATCCACGGCTTCTTGAGCCCCGGTTCCATAGCACCATCAAGGTGTCGACCATCTCCGCTTCCTATCCTTTCCCCGTTCCCGACTGGAGGCTCTTCATAATCATTTATTGGGTTCTGGGTATGTCCAGGTTACTTTTCCCTGCAATCGTTGCAGGATATATTCCAGGCACATTGCGCATTCCAGTGGGCGGCGCATCTCGAAAATATGCCGCTTCTGCCACTGATCTGCATGCAGCGCTATTGCTCCACGCAAACGGGAGACGTGCAGCAGATTAATATTATCCAGCATAACCTGGCTTTTACGTCCAATATAGATCACTCGCCTGCTCGTCAAAATTAACATCCCCTGGTCCAGTGCCGGGTACAGCCTGCCTCTACCATACGGAAAACTGGAAAGCTTGCCAAAGTATTCCAGGGATGCTCCCTGCCACGTTGGGCGGAGGTGCCCCGGCGGGATCTCGGTGCGCTCGCCACACAGCGCTGCATCGGTGATATAGTGAGCACGTTCGCCAGGCAGCATACGCACAGGAACCGCTACCTCGAGCAGACCCCCCTCGCGGCGTGCCTGTCGCCCAAACTGGTTTTCGTGCGTGCTATCCTCACCGTGTCCTTGCAGCCATCTTTGCCGGAAACGCTCTATGCGGACGCGAGCCCGCGTGCGTTCGCACTGGTCCCTGAGCATGCCCTTCCTGCCTGGTATATCGACTTCCTCTGTGACGGCCTGCGCCAGTTCTTCCTGCTGAGTAGGGTGGGATGCATTGAGCCGCGTAGTCAGGCATGCCGCCGTTTTCTGGGCGTCCTCGATCTCAGCAATGCCGGCCAGAACCAGCTTCTTCTCTCCGAAATAGAGTTCGAGGCGAGCGGAAGGAATGCCCATAACGTTGCGGTAGAGCTGGTGAACGTGTGTCAGGTCGTTCAACACGTGTCGTACACCATTCGCTTCGAGGTAGTCATCATAGAGCCGGAAGACCCGCCCCCACCCGTACGTACACGTGGCTATCGGTGATTCGCTCTTCATCTGTCCATCCTCCCCTCCGCGCATCCATATAGTGAAAAATAGCTTTTCAATGTATTTAGACGAGAGGCAGTGCAACGTGTAACGAGCATCGATACATCCACCGCTACCGATGTAAAGGAACCTGGAGAGTCGCCTTGCGAAGCCATCTCATGGTAGTGGCATCCCTTGCGGGTGCCATGCTCGATTGCATCATATCTTGCATGCGCCAACAGAGGCCTCAGCGCTTGCCAGGTATCTTCTTCCCTATTTTCAGCAGGATCAAGCGCAAGAGCACATGGCGCAAGTGAGGCCAGAGGCGTCCCAGGTCGTCCTCCTCGGCGGTATAAGGTGTCTCGTGGGGCGCGGCCCAGCGGTCGCGTACGAAAAGTTCGGTCAACCGCCGCATAGGCGCGGCTTCCTGGGGGAGGTGTTGACTCAGCGCGTGGCTATACTCGAAAGGCGTTTGCCATTCCCTGGGGGGCAGACCAGCCCAGCTTGCGATCCGGCATACACGCCAGAACATGCCGGCCACAGCGTTCGCACCGGCATAGAGATTTCGCCACCAGTACGACCCCAGAGCGAACAGCAGGAAGCATAGGGAGCAGAACAACGCCAGCAGCGATAGCGCTAGCAGGAGGCTTGGAGGTTGATTTGCGGCAGAGAAGCCCTCGCCCGTGCCCGTAGGGTTCCCGATAGGGCGAGTTCCCCGAGCAGAGCCTGGCTTCGGTGTGTGCTTGCCTGAGTGCCCGGTCGATGAAGGCGGTGTAGTGGACCCTGATTTTGAGGGGTGCGTGGAGTTGTTCAGACTAAAGCCAGGCGTCGGGTCAAAGTTGATCCAGCCAAAGTGTGGAAAGTAGACCTGCACCCAGCTATGTGCATCTTCGCCATTGACAACCCACACCTTGCGCTGCGTGTCGAAGTGTCCAAAACTAAAGCCATTGACTATGCGCGCCGGAACGCCCAGCAGGCGCGCCATCATTGTCATCGTCGTTGCGTAGTAGGTGCAGTAACCCCGGCGCTGCTGTAAGAGCCAGGTCGCTACATCTACATTACCGGGCACTGGCGGGTTAGTCAAAGAGTAGGTGAACTGCGCTGGATCGCTCAGGTGATCCTGCAACATCTTCAGAGCGGCATACATGCTTGTTGCACCCTGCGTCCACCGCTGCGCTGTTGACAAGACGTTGGACGAGAGGCTGACGGGCGTCTGCAGGTACAGCTTCTTCAGAGCAGAAGAATTACTATCTTCAGGCCACAGGTCCTGCCCTGGCAGCGGAATGGCCGCCAGGGCCTGCGCATTGGTCGCTGCAACATTGGATGTAACCTTGTAGTGTTCGCCAGCCGCAAGCGGGCTCTGCTGCATCCAGGTGCTTGTCGTCCCGTTGGTGTCTACGGTTATATCGACATCAAATGCAGAGGGCTCCGCGGGTGCAAAGATATAGTGCTTCTGGCTCTCCGGCGGCTGCACAATTACCACGTTTGTGGTCGCCCGGGTAACGTTGTTTTCCGCCGTATCCACGGGCAAGGGTTTTCCAGCGACAACGTTCTGCTGTCCATCAGGAGGTGATACCAGCCAGGTATGTCCATCGAAGTGATCGTAGGTGAAACCTTCAAGATATTGCGGCGCGGCCGTGCTGGTATAGTACAATACTTCGCCGCTGGGTAGGGTTATACTCCCGGTAATTGTGAGACGATCGCTGAAAAAGTTGGCCTGGCCCTGTAAAGTCCGCAGGATCGAACCGGGATCATTCAATGATAAGTTCCCCTGGGTAACACCTGACCATGTAGTGCCCAGCCGATTCCAGAAGACTACGCCGGCTGCTGGCTCACCTGCCGTAGGCAATACCCAACTGACTAACAGGATCAGGAGCGCGAGCATGGCCGTCCACTGCATGAAACTCCAGTTTATCTTCCGCAGCCAGGTGCGGTCGGTGTGCAGGCCTTCGCTTGCCCACTGCGCCAGTTTTGTGGCGAGATGGATGCGCGCAATCAGCAGGGTCAGAACGGCCAGTAACATGAAAACCCATAAGGATAGATTGTGCTTCGCAAAATTCGCTTTGCTGACATAGTTCAGATTGATCAGCAGAATAGAGCAGTAGACCAGTCCGACCAACCATGGCAGGCGAGCGCGATACGTCAGCCAGCTGCCGAAATAGCCGAGATAGAAACAGAGGAACGAGAGATAGAAGAGAAAAACCAGGTCGGTACCAGACGGCGTAGTAGCGGCCAGGCCGCTTGTAATCGCCGTGCGTAAGCTTTGTAGTAAAAACAACCAGGACTGGTGAAATGCTATGGCGCTGGCGAGCCAGATCGAGAGCCAGTGACCCGCGAGACATGCCGCCAGGTGCAGGATAGCCTGTGGTATCTGCCGCATTTTTGCAATGACCAGGCCTAACAGCAAACCAAAGCCTGCGCTCCAGAAGAGAATGAAGGTATGGCTCACCCAGTTGGCCGCGATAATAGTAGAAATGACCGCGTAAACCGCCGCGGCCAGCAACAGCAGCGCAAACCAGCCTTCTGCCGGTGCCAGCGCCAGGTGAGGTCTTGCTTTCTGCGTTACAGGCGCTGAGCCCGGGCGTTCCGGTGCTGGCGTTGGAGGGTTGGGGCGCGTTGCCGGTCCTGGTATATACTGCGAACCGCGCCCTTCGAGCCCCGGCGAGGGAAGGGGCTCAACTACACTCGACCGCATTAAAGACTCCTCTGTATAAGCATTCACACTTGTTCTTGCCATTGTACACTACAACTGCTTTAGAATCTATATATCGGCCTACAAAGCCATAAGGCAACAGGTTTCTGTCATAGGAAATGGGTGCAGGGGAAGCCCTGCCGGAGCGCGAGGTGTCCTCGCACCTTCTTCTCTTTTCCCAAAGCTTTAGGCATATAAAAGCACTATAATCATATTAAGTATACGCTAACTCACATCTGCCTGCCGCGTGCATAACCAGAAGGGCTATACGTACCGCCTTCTGCCAACTCCCCTGTTTTTTCCTGTCCTTTTGTCCATTGCCCTGCGACAGTGGCGTATGGTAAGGTATCAGCATGTGTCTATCTAGCCAGGAGAAACTTTCTAATGTCATTGGTGCCCGATACCTCTGAGTCAACTATTCAAGATAGAGAACCATCGCAAAAACGCTCTTTCGCATCCTCATTCTTGCATCTGCCGAGAAATGTCTATCTTCTCCTCCTTTTCACGACGGGTAAAGGTTTTCAACTTAGCCTCAGCGCGCTGACGCTCAATTATTATGTGCATAGCCTGGGCTATCAACCCGATTTCATCGGTGTTTTCAGCGCTATGCCTGCTATTGGGGCACTCGTCAGTGCCGTTCCTGTGGGCATACTTGCAGATCGTATCGGCCGCAAGCCAGTCCTGTTGCTCACCGCCTTCCTCACTCCTCTCTTTCTCGCGGCGTGTGCGCTTGTCACCTCCCCTTTTTGGCTGCTGTCCTGTGCCATCATGCAGGGGGTCGTCTCCACTGCTTATTGGGTCACCAACCTGCCACTCCTGACCGAAAGTACGACGGAGAGACAACGTGTGGGCGTATTCGCCCTGAACAGCTTCCTCTTGCTTGGCGTTGGTTCACTTGGTAGCCTTTTAGGTGGCGCCATTCCCGAATTTATTGCAGGCACCTTGCATGTTTCTGCTGCCAGCACCATAGCGCTGCGTTGGGGTGTATTTGCTGCCGCGCTGTTTACCTTTGTCTTTGGTCTCCCGCTCTGGTTTTTGCGCGAACCGAAGCGTACAGCAGCAAACAAAGCAACAGATAAAGCTACAAAAGCAGCCTTGGAGGAAAGCGTAAGAAATAGTGGACCTCTGGCGGAGGCAGTGCTACATGAAAAGCGGGAACGTCTGCCGGTCGCCTTGTTCGTGAAGCTACTCGTGCCTGATCTCCTCTTCACGATGGGCGAGGGCGCGGTCGTTGCACTTATGCAACTTTTCTTTATCTTGCGCTTCCACCTCCTACCCGGCCCCCTGGGCATCATTTTCACCATTTCTGGCCTGGCTGGCGGTATCTTCTCGCTCACCGCTCCTCTGTTTGTCAAACGGTGGAGTAAATTGCGTGTTGTCACCACCGTGCAGTATCTCACCGCACCCTTAATGGTGCTGATCGGTTTCGCTCCCACACTGCCCCTGGCAATTGCAGGAGAGTACACTCGCTCATTTATGCGCACGCTGATCGAACCTATCTACGCCGCCTTTGCGATGGAACAGGTTTCAGATCGGCAGCGTGCAACCTTGTCCGGCTTCTATTCGGTCACGTGGAGCATCGGCTTTAGTATTGGGCCTTCGATAGGTGGATGGTTGCAATCCAATGTGAGTCTTTCCGCATCCTTTGTCTTTGGGGCGTTCTGTCTCTTACTGGCTCCCAGTCTCTTACTCACGTTCTTTGGCAGGCAGCTTAGACAACCACGTGAGGTTGAAAGGCAAACTGGAGAAGAGTAGCCCCTGCCCAGACCCTACTCGGAGAACACTTCCAACCCTTCCTTTGCCGGGGCGCAATTGATCGCACTACTATTTATGCATCATTAGAAAGATTAACTAACGCTTAGAATAACCTGAGAGTGTTATTGTTGACTTGCGTCACGTAATAAACTCGATTAATATATAGCATAGCAATGCAGGCATTCTCAGTAGTTCTATAAATGGACTGGACGTGATAGAAGATGTTGCAATTTGTAGTCTTGATATCGGGGGCCTTTTTCAATCCAGGTGTCCTTTTAACGTGGCTTCTCGTTGGCTTGATAGCCGGTTTCTTGACAAACGTCGCTGCGCGCGGCCGCAGTTATGAACTTATAAGCAACATCATTACAGGTATCATTGGCGCCTACATTGGCGGCTTCCTGGCTGGCCTGCTGGGCTTCGGCTATTTCAGCTTCGTTGGCAGCGTCGTCCTCGCCTTCCTGGGCGCGTGTGTCCTGATAGCCATCCTGCATGCCATCGCCGACGCGACCGGTCGTGCCATCCTCTAAAGTGGCGTGGTATAAAATGCCCACATACTGCGGTCTCATTGAACCTCCGGCACATTCTTGCGTATATCACAGTGTACACAAGAAACCATCGCGAAACAGGGAGCGCGAGAGAACAGGTTGTTCTCCGAAACTTCCCTTTTAATGCACTGTATGTAGGTCCCGATTTATCGTGGGACCGTGATTAGATAACCAGGAGGTTTTTATATGAATATCACACACCTATTCGTAATCTCAGGCATCACCTTTGGACTTACAGACCTGCTCTCGTGGCTCTTTGTCGGATTACTCGCGGGCTTCTTCGCCAGCATCGTCGTGCGCGGTCGCGGCTACGGCTGCTTCCTCGACATCGTAATCGGCCTCATCGGAGCCTTTATTGGCGGCTTTTTAGCCAGCTTCCTGGGCATCACAGGCACATTTCATTTCTGGGGTACACTCTTGATCGCCTTCCTGGGCGCATGTGTCCTCGTCGCCATCCTCAAAGTGCTTTCTGGCAACACCGGGCGCAGCAGATAGTATTGTTCCGTCAACCTTCATATGATATGAAAAAATAGATCTTACTCCCGCCCGGAAGGAGAGGACGAGCGCAAGATGATACACGTGGTCGTCCCATGCGCATAGAGTTTGCCCTGCGCGTCGGTCAAGCGGCCCTCGGCGGTGGCGATGCGTCCTCCCAGGTGAATGATCTTCCCCTCGCAATACACTGTTCCCGTCTGCGCTGTAATGGGTCGCAGGTAGTTGACCTTGAGTTCGAGGGTGGTATAGCTGGTGCCCGCGGGGAGCATGGATTGGACGGCACAACCCAGCGCCGAGTCCATCAGGGTCGCCATGACCCCGCCATGCACTGTCCCGAGAGGATTGTAATGATACTCTGCCGGCTCGGCGGCGAAGACAACGCGCCCCTCGCTCACCTCGGTTATCCACATGCCCATCAAGACTGCAATGGGAGGGGGAGGAAGCTCACCTGATTGCAGGGCTTTAAGATACGCGATGCCGCTGATTGTCTTGCCCGTTTGAACTGCTGCTGTGGGGTCTTCCCAGGTAATCACGCGGGTGCGATCTCCCTCGATTAATCGGTCTCCCTCGATTAATCGGGGAGCTACAGGATTGGTCATTGAGCGTTCCTTTCATGCTCCTTCGATAAATTGGGGAGCTACATCATCAGACCGATTGGTCTGTTTTATTTGTAACAATTTAAGACCGTTCGGTCTCAATTAGAGTATAGCCGATTTTGCCACGTTGTCAAGGGCCCGCAAGAAACTTGAAGGAATTCCTCCCTAACTCTCATCTACTACTTCATACAGATTGTAAGCGTCGAAGAATAAATATACAATTGAGACAATACCAAAGAATAGGAGGAGGAACACAGCGCATGCAACCCAATACTCCCAACGAGGAAGAACAACGCCAGGTTCAGGCTTCCTGGCCGATCATCGAGGGCAGTTACCGCATCGGTGACCCGGCAGCACCGGTGGCCGTCTGCGCCTTGACCAGTGATGAACTGCTCGCCCCGCTCGCCGCTATCCCTGGGGTCGCCATTGCCGGTGAAGTGCAGACAGCGAACCTGGGCATTGAACACATCATCCTGAACGTCACGGCGAACCCGGCCATTCGCTTCTTCCTCTTGTGCGGCAAGGAATCGCGGCTCTTCCGTCAGGGCCAGTCGCTCAGCGCGCTGATTGAGAACGGGGTGGATGAAGCCAGGCGCATCATCGGCGCGGAAGGCTACGAGCCGGTCCTGCGCACCGTGACGCCCCAACAGGTTGCCGCTTTTCGCCGGCAGGTTGAACGTGTGGACTGGATTGGCGAGCGCGACCTGGAAACGCTGCGCGAACGCATCTCCAGCCTGGCCGCGCGAACCCCCGGCCGGTTTGAGGGTAGATGGCAGGAGGACGGCGCACCTCTCACCGGGACCAACCTGCAAGCCAACTTCACGCCCATCCAGCCAGGCGGACAACGCGAACCGCTCATCTACGACCCCAAGGGCTACTTTGTGATTAGGCTGGACCGCTCAGCGGGCCAGATCATCTTGCGGCACTATCTGCCCGATCACACGCCTGCCCATGAGATGCGCGGGCGGACGGCAGAGTCAATGCTGCTTGGGCTGATTCGTGAGGGGCTGGTCTCCCAACTGAGCCACGCCGGGTATCTGGGTGGCGAGCTTGCCAAAGCGGAAGCAGCGCTGCGCCTGGGCGTGCGCGTTCGCTATGAGCAGGACCGCCCGCTCCGCCGTGACACCCCGCCGCCCGAAGAGGCTGAGGCGCCTGCCATGCCCGCCGCTCTATCCAGGTCGGCCGGTTGGGACCAGCTCAGCAGCACGCCTCTGGACCAGCGGGTGGATGTGGTCATCGAGGTCACAGCCCTACCGGAAGAACACCTGCTTGAAGGTACGCAGGCAGAGCCTTCCGAAGAAGACCCGTGGCGCTCATTCCGGCGCACAGAGCACGCACTGCGCATCCGCTGGAGCAGCGCAACGCAGGTCGCCATGGGCAATCCGCAGCATTTTCAGCCAGGGGCGCTGCTGCGCGCGAAAGGAACCCTCCTGCTGCGCGACGAAGTGGAAGCCGAAGGGATCGCCGTCCTCACCAAAGTTGCCACCATCCAGTAGGAGTGGACGCTTTCAAATTGTTTGCCCTGGAACGTTTTCAGGGTTTAAAATACAAGAGCCACGTGGTAACATGTCTCCCAGAATGGGAGAGTGGAAGGGGACTGAGATATTTACCGATTTTCACCCGTTACAGGAGGATGCATATGGCTCGTCAAGCCAAAGATGAAGCACGTGAACAGCGTATCCACATGGAGATCGTTGTGGACGCCTATGGCCCCGAAGAGCAAGCAGCAGGTTGGTACAACTATCTTTCCGACACCTTGCAGTTTCCGTTCTCTGCCCGCTGTATCGTTCGCCGCGCGACCTCACCGCTGGAACCAGGAGAGGAAGTTGAGGTCGTGGGAATGGCTCCAGACGAGGAATGCCTGCATGAAATGTTCGTGTTGATCCGCTGGAAGCGACGTCAGCTTGCGGTTCCCTTGATGCAATTGGAGGGTGTTCAGGTGGATGAGGAGACCCAACAGGCCATTGAGGATTGGCAGTATTGGGTAAACCGGGGATACGAGTTCTGACACTCCCCGCCATGAATGACGGGGGTTCTTCCTTCAACCATGAGACTTGCTCACTCGTCTCTCAACGAGAAAGTAAGCCGAGGAGGGTTCATGGCTAACCTTTCAACAGATGTTGTCTATCAACTTCATATTCGCCTGGCCGGAGCGCACTTTGATCCAGAGTTGTTTTCCCTGCAAGCGGTCAACTCAGCTTTCACCCTCCTGGCGACCTAGCAGCCTGTCGGAGGGAACGAGGCAGAAGTCTCACCAGCCGCTACAGCGGAGCGCGTCCATCACAGCCGAGATGGGTGCGACCCAATGAAGCACGGTTGCGGACAGAACACAGCCGGTGATGATGGGCAGTTTGGGCTGCAAGCATGTCGTCACGCTCGCGTTACGCCCAGAATAAGGTATGGAAGCGCTTGAGATTGAAGGCTAAACAGACCAGACACCACTCACCAGCGACGGCCAGTTCCCCGCGCAAGGAGAACTGGCGGAAGCCTAACACCTCCTTGATGATGCCGATCACTGGTTCGACGGTGCATTTGCGTGCGCCGTAGATGGCTTTGCCCAAGGCGGTCTTGAGCTTGTAGGCCATCTTGACCTGGGCGCTGGCATCTTCGGGCGGTGGAGCAGGCAGTGGCGCGAACCGCTTTTGCCAGCTTGGATGATGAGGATCACGACCAGTCGCGATGTAGGGCTCGATGCCGCGGCGCACACATGCGGTTAGCGTCGCTGGCCCAAAGTAACCAGCATCCAACGCTGCTGCCTCAGGCGTGCCGATCGCGGATGGGATGGCCTGGAGCGTGGGTTCAGCTTCTTGCGTATCGTTAGGATGATTGGAGAGGGCGCACCCCACGATGAGTAGACTTGCCTGATCCACAGCAATCTGTGCGTTGTAATCCTGCTCAAAACCAGCATCCGTCGGGTTTTTCATAATGCGCGACTCCGGGTCAGTGAAGTTGTACTGGTCCCCATCGCGAGGCCCTGGCATCGGTGGCGCTGGCGGGCGACCACCCAGGCGGCGTCCCGTCTCGCGCTCCCGTTCCGCACGCTGCGCCATCCTCTCTTCATACTCAGCTTGCTCGGCGGCAGCACGCTCCCCTGCGCGGGCTTCGATCACTGCTTTGGCTTGTGCCAGACGTATCAGGCGATCCTCCCGTCGTGCGATCTCCTCGCGCACCACCAGCCCATCAGGTACCTCTGGCTGCTCGCTTTGTTCGCTCAGCGCAAAGAGTTCCTCGACCTCGGTGCGTAGCTGCGTCTCCACCTCCAGCAGGCGCTTGTAGCTCACAGCTTTGCGCTTGGAGGCATCGGCATGCACTTTGGTTCCGTCCAGACTAATCGTCCCCAGTTTCAGCACACCCGCTTCCTGTGCAAGCAAGAGCACTTGCACGAAGATCTCCTTGAGATCTGGCAAAAACGTCCGTCGAAACGTGGCGAGCGTATCGTGATCGGGATGCAGATTGCCTGCGATGAAGCGGAACGGTACGGCTTCATAAGTGGCACGTTCAATCTTGCGCGAACTGAATACGCCGGTAGCATAGCCATAAAGAAGCAGTCCCAACAACACTTCAGGAGCGTAGGGCTCCCCACCACGTGGCCCATACTGGGCATATAGAGCTGAGAGGTCGAGCTGAGCCACACTATCTACCACGAAGCGCGCCAGATGATCAGGCGGCAGACAATCCCCCAGGCGCACCGTCAGATCGAGTGCCTGCTCGTAGTCCACTTTTTTGAATCTTCTCTTCATGCTCGCAAGTATACCATCACAAGCGACGGTAAGATGGCACAAAAAATAGCTCGTTCCAACGAGCTATTTTTTGTGCCTATGGTCAGATCGTTTGCTGCTGTACTGCCCTTCCATCACTGAGACCACCTCACTGACTTCCGTCAGCACAGAGTCCTCATCAGGTTTCTCAGCAAACACCGACAGGTCGACTCCATCCAGGTGATGCCTATCATTGTAACGTTCGAGCAGCCAGTGAGGCGGCCAACCTTCTCGTGTAAGCAACTGCCAGTGAGTGATAGCGGTAAAGTCAGTATCAACGCCAGCGCGGTGAAGATTGTGGATATTCATGCCAAAGAAGTAGGTGAAGCTAGCCTCGACAATCCCGCCATGGCAGACCAGCACAATCGTCTTCCCCGCGTACTCTTGCATCAAGCGATTGAGTGCTGACGTGACACGCAGATTGAATTCCACCCAGTTCTCGCCAGCGGGTATCCAGCGAAAATACGGACGCTGCTCGTGTGGCACATCTTTCCACATGTTGAGAAACTGCTCCTCACTCAAGCTGCCATCCTCGTTGCGCCACTCTTCAAAATCAGGATCTCGCACCACAGGCAGATTGAGCGCGGGCGCGATAACTTCGGCAGTGTGCCGTGCGCGCTGCAGAGTGCTGGTTATCAACACATCCGCTTTGATCTCGCCGGTCGCAACCAATCGATCGCGCAACAGCTCAGCTTGCTTCACGCCGAGCGGCGAGAGGCCGTGGTCAACCAGTTTGCCATTGACTTCACCGATATAACTGCCGTGGCGGATGAGATAGAGGTGGGTCATGAGATTTTCCTCTTGACAATATATGTCCGTATAAGATATATCTGCTACAGATATAATAAGTGAATGGTGGAGATTTGTCAATGGATCTCTCCTCCATCATCACAAGTCAGAGACACCAGCTTCTCTCCGACAAGCTGCTAGAGTGGCAGATAATCGGATTGCTTTACTCAGTAACAGCTTCGAGAAAGTGATCCCGGCCCTCTCGAAGGGTATCAAGCGCATCAACAACGGTTTCGGGAGAGACACGACCTGCTTCTCCCATCCACCGGAAGAATTTCCTGAACGAAGCAATATTCGACTTGACGCTGGTGATGGAAGCCCACATCGCTTTACGAGGAAACCAGCTCACTTCTGTGCAGGAAGCTTCACTCCTTATCTACTCCATCCTCCTGTTAGCTTGAACGTGACGACTTCCTTGAAATCGTGTAGCGCCTCAAGCGTCTCTTGAAGGGTTAACGGTTGTTGCGTTCCGCGCTTCCATACGATCTTTTCCAACGTTCCAACCACCAGGTAATCGTTGCCAACGATCTCTGGTTTTCGCTGGGTGAAGATAGATGCGAGTACATGCTCCACGTCATCCTGGTGAGCGATGAGCAGATCACAGTGGGGACAGTAGCGGCACGTCTTGTTCAGAGAGAGTAGTTGTATCGGATCCACGTGGATCACCAGTGGCAGTTTGCGCTGCCGCATTTTGCTGTCACACTGTGGACACTTGGTAAAGCGCACGTCCTGATAGGGATTGAGAAAGAAACGGTACTGGGGAGGTTGTTTGCCAAACTGTGGCATGGTTTCCTTTTTCCGCTTTGCCATAGGTGTTTCCTCTGTTCCATTTTTCTGCATCGCGAAAAGATCGCCCAAAGCGCGAGGTAAACCGGCTTGTCATGCCTCGATTGAACCATAGCTCGACGTTATTCGGGTCTAGCGAAAGCGCTTCTGTGTAGGCTGCATAGGCTGGACTTCATTATATCATAGATAGGACGAAATAAAGGTGATCATTACTCGCATCCTGGCGATCAGGATGCGACTGCAATCTCCGAGGAGTATGACACACCAGTACTATAAACCCTGTGAGCAAGGGCTAGTAATCGTCGATGGGCTGCTGAGGACAAGAGAGCAAGTTACGAGAAGTTTTTTTCTTTTCAGCATGTTATGATACGCAAGTGACTCGATACGTTGGCCCCGTAGCCAGAGGTCGCGCCGGGCCAGGGTTCATCAAAACAAATCTTCTGATTTCAGTGGACCTGTTCGTTTTATACGAAGGAGAAACACCAATGATCACCGAACCGAAGGTAGAGGATCGCACCGAGCAGCACTACGTAGCGATTCGAACTCAGGCTACCATGCAAGAATTGGACACAGCGATCCCGCAAGGACTGGGGGAAGTGTTTGCCTGGTTGGCGCGTCAGGGCGACGCGCCAGCTGGTGCTCCTTTCACTCGGTATCTTGTCATCGATATGGAGGCGCTGCTCGATATTGAGGTGGGCGTTCCCGTTGCGACCGCTTTGTCAGGTGATGACCGCATCTCCGCGGGCGTTCTCCCTGCAGGTCGCTACGCGTCGCTCGTCTACACGGGGATAGATAACGGCATCAAGGCGAATTGGGCGCTGCTGAAGTGGGGAGCGGAGAAGGGTCTGGTGTGGGACACCTGGAAAACAGAGAAAGGCGACGCATTCGGCGCACGCCTGGAGTCCTTCCTCACCAATCCAGACGAGGAACCAGATCGAGCGAAATGGGAAACCGAGGTGGCGATTCGGCTGGCGGAGCATCAACCCTCGTAGCAGTAGATCACATCACGTCCCTTCCCTGCAAGAGCAGCTCAAACAAGCCGAACGCTATACACAAGAAGACCCCCAATCGGGAATAGAGAAGGACAAGGCTCCCGTGTGGATGAAAGAGGCGCTTGAGCGGTGGGAACGAGAAGACTCATGACCAGATTTGTACCTTACAAATTTCTGCTGCACACACAGGAGAATGAAGAGCCCTTGAGAATTGTATAATAGAAAAATGGACAAACACACGCGCATCGCTATCATTGGCGCAGGTATTGCTGGACTGAACGCGGCCTTGACCTTGCAGGATGCAGGTCTCGCGTGCAGCATTTACGAAGCGTCAAACCGCATCGGCGGGCGTATGCATTCTGATACCAGCACCTGGGCGGATGGCATGGTGAGTGAATGGTGCGGTGAGTTTATCGATGGCGATCACCGGACAATATTGCAGCTGATCGAACGGTTCAGGCTCAAGACTATTGACCTGGGGCAGGAAATACCAGACCAGGCACAGACCGTTATGTATTTCTTCAACCGCTATTGTGACGCGGAAGAACTATGGGGAGGCCTTCAACCTATCTATCCTATCCTGCAGCAGCAGGTTCAGGAAGCGGGATTTCCAACTACTTATACCCACTTTACTGAGACGGGATACCGGCTTGACCACTTGAGTGCCTATGACTGGATTGAGCAGTACGTGGAGGGTGGGCACGATACTCCACCGGGCCGCATGTTGGACGGCGCATGCAGAGGTTACTTTGGGCTGGAGGCGCGAATGCAGAGCTCGCTCAACCTGGTCTACACGTTTGGCTCGTGGCTCTCCGCAGACGAGCAGGACGCTGAAGGCGATGATCAGCCGACCTCTTCGGGACCAATGCGAGGAAGCCTGAGAATTGCGGGCGGGAACCAGCAGCTTCCGCTGGCAATAGCCAGCAGTCTGCCGGAAGGATGTGTGCAGTTAAACCATCAACTAGTTGCTATCAAACGGAAGAGCGATGATGCAGTCATCTTGTCTTTCACAACTCCCACGGGACATCTGGAAGTGATCTGCGATCAGGTAATCCTTACTCTGCCGTTCAGTACCTTGCGGCACGTTGATTATCAGCAAGCTGGATTTGACGCCTTAAAGCAAACTGCCATCAGGGAGCTTGGATATGGCACCATTTCCAAACTGTTCTTGCAGTTCGATACGCGCTACTGGAATCAGGATGGACCCTGGCCACGTCTCAATAACGGGTTTTTCATAACAGACCTGGAGGACATTCAGACGCTCTGGGATGGCTCGCTTGGGCAAACAGGCTCGCATGGCATTCTCGTCGACTATACGGGCGGACAGAGAGGAGCAGCCTATGCTCCACCTGCAGCCTATTCAACCACGATCGAGTCTGAAGCAATCCAGCAGTATGCCCAGGGTTGCCTTCAGCAATTGGAGCGCATCTTTCCCGGCATCAGTGCTCACTACACCGGAACGGCGGCATTGAGTTACCCCACGGGCGATCCCTATTTTCTGGGAAGCTACGCGTGCTGGCGCGTAGGGCAGTATACCTTCTTTAGTGGGTACGAGGGAGTTCGCCAGGGGCCGATCCACTTCGCAGGCGAGCACTGCTCTACTAGCTGGCAGGGCTTTATGGAGGGCGGCGCAAGCGAAGGTGCTCGTGCAGCACGAGAAATTTTGCAGGACTACACATGAGCAACAATAGCGAGGAGCAGATTACCCAAAATGTGCTGGATAGCATGGCGCACACACCCGATGCAAGGTTGAAGCAGGTAATGTCCAGCCTCGTCTCCCACATCCACACCTTTCTGCGCGAGGTTGAGCTCACCCAGGAAGAATGGGCGCTGGGGATTCAATTCCTGACCAGAACTGGTCACATGTGCGATGAGAAGCGCCAGGAGTTCATCCTGCTCTCCGACATTACCGGGGTCACGATGCTGGTCGATGCCATCAATCATCGCCTGCCGGGCGGGGCAACCGAGAGCACGATCTTTGGCCCGTTCTACCGGGAAGGCGCAGCAGAGCTGCCGATGGGGAGCGTGCTTTCCACCGATGGGACACCCATTCCTGGTGCTCTGCTCGACGTCTGGGAGACTGACGAAAATGGGTTGTACGAGCAACAGGACCCCGAGCAACCCGAGATGAATCTGCGCGGCAAGTTCCGCACCGATAGCTTGGGACGCTACTGCTTTGTGGGAATCAAACCCGTCTCCTACGCCATACCAGACGATGGACCAGTTGGGCAATTGCTACGAACACTGGGGCGTCATCCTTTCCGCCCTGCCCATATTCACCTGCTCATTTCAGCAGACGGTTTTGCACCGGTCACGACACACCTGTTTGTGAAGGGAGACCCATACCTCGACTCGGACGCCGTCTTTGGCACGAAAGACTCACTGGTCGTCGATTTTGTCCGTCATGACTCAGAGGAAGAAGCCGCCAGCTACCATGTCACCGTGCCTTTTTATAGGGTGGAATACGATTTCGTCCTCAAGCCGCTAAGCAAATAGACACTCAATGGTCAGATACACATGTTGTCCGTTTCTTCCTGTGTTGGCTACATCAGACATCCGTTCAAGAAAATGGCCCACTGAGAACGATTATCCGAGCGTGCTTGCATCATGCAAAGATGTAACGCCTACCCTATCCGCTCCGGATAGGCGCGGGGCTATGTTATAATCTTTTCATCATTATCCAACAGAGGAGCAGCGTGTCCGATACCCACGATCCCTACCAGGCGCTACGTTTCCGTGGTTTCCGTTTCTTACTCATTGGTATTTTTATTGCCGGGCTCGGCGAGAAGATGATCGATGTCGCCATCGGCTGGGAGCTCTACGAGCGGACAGGCTCCGCGCTTGTGCTTGGTGGCGTCGGATTGGCGCTGGTCATCCCTGTTATGCTCCTCTCTTTGCCGGCGGGCCATATCATTGACCGCTTCAACCGAAAATACATCGTCATCATCTCCCAAATCGTCCTGGCGCTGGTCTCGCTTGGTCTGACGACCTTATCCTTTACACGTGGCTCGCTGGTGCTGATCTACAGCTGCCTGGTGCTGTATGGCTGTGCGGCTGCCTTCAATA
>WNGJ01001647.1_pt1 | contig 22011 bp, 20 predicted proteins | sample 5400611 | NCBI WGS metagenome assembly WNGJ01 (sample SAMN13153375, study PRJNA577476) | soil metagenome | isolation source: 40 cm soil or saprolite under Garry oak tree replicate 1 | place: USA:California | collected 2016-06-15
CCGTGAGCTGGCGGCGAGCGCGGCGTTCATTACCTTGATTGCGGCGTTGGGCGTGATGGTAAAGCTTCAAGGGTGGAGGTCACGAGTACCATTCATAGACGTCATAGGACCTATAGACAGCGCACATGTTCTGCTAACTCAAGGGTGGCTGCCGGATCGAGGCACGGTGACCAGTCTTGCTTCCTACGCCCCGCCGGGCACGAGCTGGTTGTTCGTTCCGGGAATTGCATTGTTCTCCGATCCCAGGCTGTTCGAATTTCCCGGAAGCGTAATGCTTCACATTGGAACTCTGACCGGAATCTTCCTGCTGGCGCGAGCTTACTTCGGCGTGCGATGTGCTCTTCTGTCGGTGGCTGTTTATGGTCTGTCCACGCGCGGCCTGTTCTTTGTCGGTTCTTTGGAACCTAGAGGGCATCCCTTTTTTTTTATATGGATGGTTTACTTGGCGTGTCTGTGGGTCACTCGGAGGCAGGCCCGTTATCTGGCCGCCGCGGTCCTAACCTGGGCCGCAGGCATGTATGTATTCATGGAGATCGCGCCGGCCATATTCATCTTTCCGGTGGTGTGGTTCTTTTATCGGCCACCTGCCCGGGTCCGAGCCATGGCCGTGGCTGGGGGTCTGGCCTTCTTGATGTGGTATCCCTATCTCCGTTTCGAGACCACGCGCCACTTTGCCGATCTACGATCGCAGCTCCTGCTCCAAAGTCTTCAACCGGCGAAGTACTGGGAGGCATGGTGTGATTCAACACTAGCCCTGGGCATAGGGGGTCGCCCATCCATGGAAGGAATGGTGTCCGGCAGGCGTGACCCCGAAAGCGTCCCGAGCAAGTTCGTGTTGGCTTTAGGCCGGCGCGGTCTTGCTATTGTCCGCGGCCTGGTCTCAAACTTTGAAGGGCCGGTTCCTGGAACGGAGTTGATCTTATTGGGACTGGTCGCAGGCAGCCTGCTGTTGTTGGCCTTTCCTGAGCGGCAAACTTGCACGCGCGACTTTGAAGCGAATAGAGCAGGCTTCCGTCCGCAGGTGGTCGCAGTCTTCGGTACCATTCTTCTTGCTTCGAGCGTGCTTGCCAACGAATCCATTATCACGCGTTTTGCCCCGAATGATGCGTTGCCGTCATACACCATCTCGAGTATTCGGACGTTTCAGCTAATGGCCGCTCTGGGCGGAATCGCGCTTCTAATGCGCGGGCCGATTGCGAAGGCTCTCCAGACGCTTGCAATCCGGTTGCAGCCAGTGCAGGGCGATACAAGACCGCTGGTCTTTAGCCTCACAACACCGTGGCTGATCCTTTTATTGGCAGCAGAACATGGGCGGCCGGAAAGGTTCTTCTGGCTTTGGCCGGTTCAGGTTTTGGTACTAACGGTCTACTTTACGAACGTTCGACCGCCACTCCACATGGGCCAGCGTATTTGCAAGCTAGCCGCGATACTGGCCATCTGCACCGTAGTCGATACAGGCTTGGTGCCATCGATTAACGGCGTGCTCAAAAGAGAATGGTCTGGTTCCGACGCGACACAGGTGCAAGTCGCGGGTTATGTAGCGGATCTGCTTCGACAGTCCGGCAGAGCGCGAGCATCGATCGGCTATCAATTGTTCACCGAGAACTGGACACCTAGATTCGCCGCTGTTGACTCCAGATATAAGGTGGGCGCTGCGGTCGATCTTTTTTTCAAGTATCTCCATGGGGTGTCCAATGAAAATGAATGCGCCGAGGGCGCGGCGCCCGATGATGAATACAGGATCGTTCAGAGCGGCAACCTTGGGGATGGGCCGGATGGGCCTGAACAGTACTTTTTGTTTCCTTCCCGTGGGGGCTTTCATCTCCTGCGGCAGTTCGAGAATTACAGTGTGTACAAACGGGACTAGCTCAGATGGCTTCGCCGTTCCGCCCGATTCACGATTCCACCTTCTCCAGTCGATCGGGCCATATCAGATCTACAAACGGCAGTGAACCCGGACCCTATGCGTGACTTTAAGGATCTTTGTTCCTCGACGCGCCCGGCAGTAGTTCCGCGCGCAACAACAAAATCTTGATCAAAAGGTCGGTTCGCAAACTATTTGATTCCATGACAAGGGGCTATCACCAGCAATGGCTTCGTGTCGCTGTAAGATTGAAACAGGCCTGCGCGTTTTGTTTGTCAGAGTTAGTAATGCGATCTGCGGACGCACGGGTGTTTCTAATTCTGTCATGTGTTCTGCTCGGTACCGTGGTGGCGATTACCGTCACTCCAGGCCTGGATTGGCGCACTCGAGTGCTGCGGCACAAATTCATGGGCAGACTTCAAGACATAGAATGGGCAGAGCTGATTTTTATGCTCACCCCTGGCCACCGACCGTACCTTCGAGATTTGGCTGCTACCCCAGATGTTCACGTCGTTGTCAAAAACCCCTACGGTTCGACGGCTGATGTCGTTGCCGGGTCTAAGCTCTTTGGAGACCGGTGCTCGAACTGTCACAAGGCAGAAGGCATCAACGGATCCGCGCGCCGGTCTTTGCAACGGGAACTCATGTATGGGAATACTGATTGGGCAGTATACAAAAATATCCAACATGGAATTCCTGGCACCGGAATGCCAGGTTTTCGCCTCCCGTCCGCAGATGCATGGCGACTCGTGGCCTACACTCATTCCCTAACAACGCCGCCTCGCACTGCTGGAGTGACGAACTCGGGGACATTTCAAACCGTCGAGTACGAGGACATTCTAAAGAGCGTGAATCACCCCGCAAGCTGGTTGACTTACTCTGGAAGCTATACGGGCCAGCGATATAGCCCGCTTGCATCGATCAATCGAAACAACGTGAGTGAATTGCGCGTTACTTGGCTCTATCAGATGGATGCTAGCGACCGCATTAACGAGACGACGCCTCTGGTGGTCGGTGATGTCATGTATCTGTCGGGTCCGCCGGCCGATGTGGTCGCCCTAAATGCACGTAAGGGTGAACACATTTGGACCTATAGCCACGGGCTACCCTCGAACCTGCCACTTGGCTACGAGCGAGTCAACCGGGGCGTTGCGATCTCCGGCAATCTTGTCCTATATGCAACCGCCGACGCACACTTAGTCGCGCTTAACATGCGTACGGGCGAAGTCGTATGGCAAGTGGAATTAGCTGATGCCAGCGGCGGATACAGTGGTACAGCGGCTCCACTCGTAATAAAAGACAAGGTCGTCGTCGGAATTGCTGGCGGAGAATTCGGAATACGTGGTTTCCTCGACGCTTATGAAGCTCGGACCGGGAGGCGAGCCTGGCGGTTTTACACGATACCAGGCCTCGGTGAGCCCGGCCATGATACCTGGGAGCGGGACTCCTGGAAGACCGGTGGTGGGCCGACGTGGATGACGGGTTCCTTCGACCCCGATTTGAATTTAATCTACTGGGGAACTGGGAATCCAGCGCCTAGCTTCGTGGGACAGAAACGCCATGGAGAGAACCTCTATACTAGCTCTCTGATCGCCGTAGATGCCGACACGGGAAAGCTCCGCTGGCATTTTCAGTTCACACCACACGATGTGCACGATTGGGACGCAAATCAGGTTCCGGTGCTGGTAGATCTGGCAACTGGCAATGGGCGGATAAGAAAACTGGTACTCTCGGCCAACAAGAATGGTTTCCTATACGTGCTCGATCGGCAAAACGGCGAACTCGTTAGAGCAGTTCCTATCGCTCGCCAAAATTGGGCCCGATTGGATGAGGCCGGGCAGCCTGTTCCTGTGTCCACACCGAGTGATAACCGACCGGTGGGGGTCCTGTATCCAGGAACCAACGGTGCCGCCAACTGGTGGCCACCTGCGTTCAGCCCGGTCACGAAACTTCTCTACGTACCCGTCCTGGAGGAAGGCACGGTACTTGTCCCGACAGAAGCAACCTACAGGGCTGGTCAACTCTTCACCGGTGGCGACGAGCGTTCTATTCCGGGGGGAAGGTCGTGGAGTGCATTGCGCGCCATCGACCTGACGACAGGCAAGTTGGTTTGGGAAGTATCAGACATGAATCCAGCGAGCCGCCCACTCAGCGGAACTCTTGTAACTGCTGGAGGGTTAGTCTTCTGGGGAACGGGCAACAGCTTTTTAGCACTCGACGCAGTTTCCGGGCAGCGACTCTGGAGTTTCAATGTTGGAGCACAGGTCCACGCGGCGCCAATCACCTTCTCGATTGAGGGAAAACAGCGGGTCGCAGTCGCAGCGGGTCGATCCATCCTGTGTTTTGAACTGCCAGAACTAAAGCGGGGTAGCTGAAAAACATGGCTGTGAGACCGTGCTTATTCGACTTGAGTCAGCCAAAATGCTGGGCCTAAAACGGTGGGCCGCCGGGTGGATGAAAGCGAAATCTGTTTCGGAACCTCTCATTCTGGCTTACCATCGTGTAGCCAATTTAGCTAGTGACCCGCAGCTATTATCCGTCACACCTGCGCACTTCACCGAACATTTGGAGGTCTTGCGCAGACAATACCAGACGATTCCTCTGAGAGATTTAAACAACAGCCTGAACCGATATGTCTGTCCTTCCCGGACTGTAGTTGTTACTTTTGATGACGGTTATGCGGACAACCTGTATAACGCCAAATCTTTACTTGATCGCTATGATGTTCCAGCGACCGTTTTTATATCGACCGCGTACATTGGAGGCGGGCGCGAGTTTTGGTGGGATGAATTGGCGAGATTATTACTGCAAGCCGGGACATTGCCGGAAACACTTAGTCTCACGGTCAACGGACGCACTTACCATTGGACATTAGGCGAAGGAGCCCATTACAGCACGGTCGAATGCGAGCGGAATCGCGGATGGAACGTCGAAATGCGCCGCGGTTTGAATGCCCGTCAACGACTATACCGATGCTTGTGCCAACTGATCCGCCCGTTGTATGCGGAGGACCGGCAAAACGTACTTGACATGCTATTGGCATGGGCTGGAGCCATCTCAGCGGCGCGGCCTGCAGACCGGCCCCTTTTACATGATGAAGTAGCGAGCTTGGGAGCGGATGGACTGGTAGAAATCGGTTCGCATACGGCGACTCATCCGGTGCTCTCCGCCCTTCCACCTGAAATCCAACGAAAAGAAATCGAGGAAAGCAAAGCTTGCCTCGAGGAAATTCTGGGTCATCCCGTAACAAGCTTCGCGTATCCATATGGGGGCAAGAGGGATTACCTGACCTCGACCGTCACTCTGCTGCGAGCGGCAAACTACACTCGAGCGTGTGCAAATTTTCCAAACGGGCTCTGTAAAGGGATCGACCCATTTCAGCTACCGCGCATCTTGGTAAGGGACTGCGACGGCGAGGCATTTGGGCGCCTGCTCCATGAGTGGTTTGGTGACTAATCCAACCACTAGCATTCTCCACGTCAATACGACGGACACCGAAGGTGGCGCTGCTAGAGTAGCGCGAAATCTCCTTGCAGCGTATCGGGTCCGCGGCTACCTGTCGTGGCTGGCGGTTGGCCGCAGAACTAATGATGATCCAAATGTGTTCACGATTCCGCATGAACTTGACTGGATCTACCGAAGAAGCGGATATTCCGCGCTGCAAGTTGGACTCTCGAAGTTGGCTCAGACCTTTCCCGGTAGTGGATGGGGCCTTCTGAGTCGATCGTTGCGACTGTTAACTCATCCACGTACGCTCGTTGCAACATACCGAGGAATCGAGGACTTTGATTTTCCCGGTACGTATCACCTTCTCAAGCTTCCTCCTCAAGTTCCGGGCATTCTCCATTGCCACAACCTTCACGGCGGTTATTTTGATCTTCGTTCTCTGTCGTGGCTAAGCCGTCAGGTGCCTGTAGTTGTGACACTGCATGACGCCTGGCTACTGAGCGGTCATTGCGCTCATTCACTAGATTGCGAGCGGTGGAAAACTGGATGCGGCGGCTGCCCGTATTTGAGTATTGACCCCCCCGTTTGGCGCGACGCAACAGCTGAGAATTGGGAACGAAAGCGGCGAATGTTTGCCGGGAGCTGCTTCTACATCTCAACTCCTTGCCAGTGGTTGATGCAGAAGGTAAGTCAATCGATCCTTGCTCCCGCGACAGCCGAAGCGCGCGTTATTCCTAACGGAGTCGATTTGTCGATTTTCCAGCCGACAGAAAAACTAGCCCTCCGTGAATCCATGGGTATCTCGCAAAGCATCAGCCTGGTTCTCTTTGATGCCAGTAATATTCATCAGAGTAGTTGGAAGGATTTTAAGACACTACGGAACGCCATCTCGCTTATTGCCGAACGTTTGGACAAGAAGGTGCTATTCATCGGGCTCGGAGGAACCGCCTCGCCCGAGCAAATTGGCCAAACTGAGGTACGGTTTATTCGCTACGAAAAGGACCCTAAACTCGTGGCGCGTTACTATCAGGCGGCTGACCTATACGTCCACGCCGCCCGAGCTGATACGTTTCCAAACACGGTATTGGAAGCGTTGGCTTGCGGCACCCCAGTCATCGCAACTGCAGTCGGGGGTATTCCGGAACAGGTGAAGGGATTGGACCTTTCCGATTCCGGAATTCCACCCCTGGCTTTGAACAGGTATCGTTTAAGCGAGGCTACCGGGATTCTTGTTCCGCCTGACGATGCAGAATCGATAGCAGAGGGGGCCATTACTTTACTGAAGGTCAATACGCTACGGGGCCACTTAGCGGACAACGCAGTGAACGATGCCAGGGAACGCTTTGACCTGGACCGGCAGGTTGAGGCATACCTCGAATGGTATAAGACCATCAATGAGCGTTGGTATTCGCAAGACTCAACATTCTCTGACGCTGCCTTCGACCAGGTACCTTATGCGTAGTGAAGAGACGATTTAGCTTCCAGAGCCTCCTCTTGGCAGAACGGGCTGGCCATGGACCGACCAATCCTCCTCGTGGAATCCCAGGATGTTTCGCAGCCTACCTTGGCCAAGGCTCAGCATAGTGACGCTCTCGTACAACCAAGGAAGATTCATCGAAGCCGCGATTCGGTCGGTTCTTCTTCAGAGGTATCCCAATTTGGAATATATCGTAATCGACGGTGGATCGACGGATGGTAGTGTAGAGATCATCGAACAGTATGCCGAAAGCTGGCCTACTGGTCTTCCGAGCCCGACCGGGGACCCGCAACTGGGCTTAACAAAGGATTCCAGCGGGCAACGGGAGAGATTTTTAGCTTCCTCAACGCAGATGACTTCTAGCTTCCCGGTAGTTTCTACAGAATGGCAGCTGTTTTCCGCGCGCACCCATCAAAGGACGTTATTTATGGCGATGGCTATATGACCGATGCCTCAGGCAACTTTCGCAGACCGATCTTCAGCGACAGCTGGAGTCTGTACCGCCTGGCATATGGAGCCTGCGTGATTGTGCAGCCCGCAACTTTCTTCAAAACGGGATGCGTTTGTCCAAACCAATGGGTTCAATGAAAAGCACCGAGCCTGCTGGGATGCGGGACTTTGGGCGGATTTGGCTCTCTCTGGCGCCAAATTTCACGAAAAAGAAGCGTTCGGAGTTTTCCGAATGTATGCGGACTCCATCACGGGAAGCGATCGTCTAAGGCAGCAATTCTTGAGCGATATGGATGCAATCTTCGAGCGAGTCATGCGCCGCCCGAAACGGTTAACCGACCATGCTCTGGCGCTTTTGCTCCGCTTCTTAAAATTTAGCCGCCATCCTCATCGAACGCTGGGTTACAAGCCATTCTTTCATGCAATCCGCAAAGGACAGCTCTCGGTCGGCAGCTTTCCGCCCGGTTAGATTGATGCAGCGGGTTCTTGCTAATTTTCTGTGTTCGACCTGTTGACGTTCGGGTGCCTGGTCGCCGCGTCGGCAGGTCTCGGATCAGCGGTCCTGCACACGGTGGGCCTCCCTCACGCGAGCAACTGGGAATTTCGCGCGCTCTGTTGCGCAGCGGGCTTCGGCCTTCTGGCGGTGTTGCTCGGGTTGCTTGGGCTCTTCGGTGTATTGAGTTGGGCTCAATGGCTAATTCCCGGCGGCGCTTTGATCAGCCTCGCCTGGTTCATCACGCGGTTTCGGTACGCGTCTCTACCGAAGCTACAGCGCCCTTCGGTTGCTGCAGGGCTCCTGCTCGCGATGGTTGGCACGGCATTCCTCGGTGGCCTGGCGCCCGTCACCGAGAGTGACAGCCTCGCGTATCCGCTCCCCATCGCAGAGCGTCTTGCTCAAGACGGACTCTGGCGTTTCTGGCCCGATCTGGCGCGCTCCGTCTATCCACTCTCACAGGAGTTTCTGGCTGCGTGGTTGATAGGCGTCGGAAATGAACGCGCTGGTCTTCTTAGTGCGGCCGAGTTGGTCCTGACGGCGGCTCTGATCGTACTGGTTGCACGACGAATTGGTTCACAACCTGCGGCGGGCTGGATTGCCGCAATCATCGCACTGGGGTGTCCTGCCGTCGCCTTTCTGGCCGCCTCGGCTAAGGAAGACTTGCTGCTCGTTATGATGACTGTCGCGGCTGTCTTGTCGTTGAATCTTCCACCGTCGAGGGGTGCAACGGTCGCTGCTGGACTTTTCGCGGGGCTTGCCGCGGGAGCAAAGTACACGGGTCTTCCCGTGTGTTTGGCAGTCGTTGCCTGTGTGCCCTTTTGCTGCGGTCGACTCCGTCGCGCATCGAGTCTGGCGGTCGCGACGCTGGCCGCGCTCGCCGCAGGGGGCGTGTGGTACGGTATCAATCTGGCGCGCTTCGGAAACCCTCTAGTGCCCTTCATGCCTTCGGTCGGCCACTTTCCAGTTTCACAAGAGGTCGCCGCGGACTGGCTGGGCGGATTTGGGTACGGCCGTGCGCCCATCGACGCCCTTCTTGCGCCTTTTCGGATGGCGTTCGAGGTGCTGCTGTTCGACGCAGGCGAGTTCGGCGGCCGGGGCAATTGGATCAACCCCCTGATCTGGCTGGGTGTGCCCTTCGGACTGGGAAGTCGACAACAACGAAAGGCCTTCCTACCCCTCCTTATCGTCAGTCTGGCGCTGTATTCCACCTGGTTTGTCGGTACTCAGGTCGCCCGATTGTTGCTGCCCGCCGCGGTGTTGCTCAGCATCCCAGCCGCCGAAGCACTCCTATGGGGGTGGAGCCGTTGCCGGTTCCTGAGGTACCCAATTGGCCTCGCTTTCGCGCTGTCGGCTGGTATCGTGATTGCCGTGGGCGGAATGCGCATGACAAGGTATCTGTCCGACCCAGACGGATTCCTCGATCGTGAGACGGTGCACTTTGCAGCCATTCAATGGATGAACACACATCTCGACCCCACGCTGCACCGCGTGGCCACTCGCCAGAGATCCTCCGGACTCCTCCACATTCCCTGGATGAACCTGGGATCGGATTACCAGGTGGAAATCGGCGAGGATGAACTTCGCGACGCAACTCGGCTGTGCACTGCGCTCAAGCGCCAGGGATTTACCCACCTCTTTGGTCCGGCAGCTGACTTTGAGAGAGTCAAGGATTCTCTACTACCGGTCTACACCAATCCCGATTCTCGCCTTGGAGGTACGCACTTTTTTCGGTCGCCACCGACCGAGTCGGTATCGGTTTTCATTTTGAAATAGAGAGCACTGCCCCGCACTGAGCTGGGCTTCGCCGATCTAGGTCGGTACGCCGCTGAAAACATGTTCGAAGGTTCACGTTAATGACCACCGGCTCGTGAAGAGCAATCGTGTCGTTGGCCGGCGGCCTATAGAATGCAAGGTGCGCGTCGCCCGGAACGGGGATCGACGTCGATGCGACCACGTGGGAGGAGATTCTCCAGGTGGGCGAGAAGGTCGGGCTTTCGCGCACGGAAGCCGAGGCCATGGTCGCCTGATAGCGACGTCCGCTCGGCATCAGACCACCCACCAGCGATCGATCTCGCGGCCGAGCGCGGCCTGGGTCTAGAAACCGCGATTCGACTTCGCGCACGATGACGTTCGCCTCCTGCTCGCTCGGGGCGTGAACGTCTACTCACGCCACACAAACAAACATGGTGTCGATATATTGATGTGTAGGATCCGTATCTTCATGAGTGTGTCCGTGAAGGTGCTTACAGAATGAAAGGCAGCAGACTCCAGGAGCTTCTCGCAGGCGCTCCTCAGATACTCCCGGAAACCGACAGGAGTCGTCCGGTCCGGCAGTTGATCCGCCAAGAGATTCTTCGTGGAGTTGAAAGGATTCAGGGGCCAATTTGCAGGCGTTCCCTTGAAGAGGCCGGTCTGCAGAAGATGCATCTCTTCTTCCCCAAGCATAGCCTGCCACTCCTAGCCGCTTATCTGAGCTACAAGACCGGCAGAGCCGTTGTGCAAATGGCTAAGGATCTCTGCCGGCAGGAGTTCGGCCTGGAGGGAGAGTTTTACGTCGAAGCGGTCGTCGTCTATCGGGTTCATTTTCCGTATGGTTGTCGACAGTTCTCGGAGTCGACCCGCGTCGGATTCTTGGAACGCCTCAAGGCCGCCTATTATGGCGCCGTCCTATCCTTGCCAGAGACCTCTCCCCGACTGTCGCGCTTCTTTCCCGGTTACTGGAGGCCGACGTTTCGCAAGCCCTACGAACATGGCCATGCCCCCCATCGAGACTATTGGTTTGGGTATGCGCTGGACGGAATTAACCTTTGGTGGGCGATCGAGGAGGTCAGGGATGAAAACGGCATGGTGCTGTTTCCCGGAACCGCGAGGAAAACACTTTCCTATCGGCAAAGAGGTGCGCCCTATATCGCAGCGGGACAGCCGCTACCCAGGCCCCGTTATACTCCGTTAAGTGCTGGAGAGTTCCTTGCAATGAGCACTAATGAGCTTCATGGGACCCGCCTAAACGAATCCGATTCAACCCGAATTGTCGTCTCAATCAGAGTCAGTTCCGAAAAGCCCAAGTTCTTTAGGCTGGTCGCCAACCAGGATTACCTCCGGCTAGGTCTTTTTCACCCCGCATCCAGCCTTGATAGAGGAGATTTCGACACGCTTTGGAACCCGGCGGAAGACCGAGCCCACGACATGTGGGGCGAGCCCAGGGAATCAGGCGGACCGGTTTTGTCTGCCCGAACGGTGCGCGTGGACAAGGTGTGGCCTTCGCAAGAGAGAATTGGGCTTTTTGACTCCCAGCTCCTTAGGGACGGCGGTCGTGTGATCGTCGAGCTCAAGAACAGAGAGCTAGTGGTCTTTCTGACGAGCCGGGGTCCTGCCGGGGTCGCGCTGCAATGTCCTCATGAGGGATACAAGATTGCTGACGGCTTTTGTGACGGGGAATCGGTCCATTGTCCGGGTCACGGCGTGAAGTTCAGTCTGGAGACTGGACGGTCGCTTTGCGGACTCAGTTTGAGCACGTACAGATGTACCGAGTCCGACGGGATGGTCTTCCTGGAGCCTTGAGGGTGTCGGCACGGATCGCACTCCCTGCCGTCTCGCTACAATCATTTTGTTTGATAACAATATCACTCATAAAGGGAATTTAGCCTTTCAAACGTACCGCGCTGTGCTAATTTTTAGGCCGATGCCAGTTTCTTTCCCGTGGATATGATTGCCCGCCAATTGGATAGCCACATCTATAAAGGAGCTAAGGATAGGTACCGTGCTTTGCAAAATGCTTGCACCGAACTTGCCGTTGATCTGAAACAGGTGTGTTACGTGGGCGACTCGATACGGGACATCGACGCGCTGGCTTTGGTGGGACTGGGCCTGGTGCCGGCGGATGCGAGCCCAGTCCAAGCGTTAGCTCATCGGGTTCTGAAGCATCGCGGCGGAAATGGGGCTGTAGCTGAAGCGGGTGTGACTGCGGGTGTGACTCGTGTCGCAAACGCTAGAAGATGATACTGAGTCAAATCAAGCAGCACACGAACAGAAGAAATGAACGAGATTGGCATCATGCAGGGACGACTATCGCCGCCTTGGGCGCCTGCAGGCCTTCCCATGGAAATCATGGGAAGAAGAATTTCGTCATGCGCGAGCATGTGGGTTCAATACCATTGAGTGGCTGCTGTTTGAAGCCGATGGCTACGAGCAAAACCCCATCTGGACAGACAGTGGCCTGGAGAAGATTCATCGTCTGATAGCAAGCAGCGGCGTGCAAGTTCGCACCCTATGCGCCGATTATTTCATGACTCATCCGTTTTTTCGCGTACTCGAGAACGACCGGGCAGTAACCGTGGCTGTGCTCAACAACCTGATCGTTCAGGCAGCCAAGGTGGGGATTGTGATTATCCTTTTACCGGTGTGGTGGCCCGCAAAGGAAATCACCTCAGCCTTGCACGGATTTTCTCTTCATTCGTTTTGCTTGCAATCATGTCAGCGGGGTTGCCAGCAGCGGGCGCCACCGGGATTCTAGACTGCCGGACTGGCCGACCAGCCGCGACCGCCTCCATATCTACTCCTGACCCGGCAGACTTTCCCGCGGATCAGAGTTATACGGCCAATGGCCTTTCGGCGGGCTGGCTGAATAGCGCGGGGAGCATTACTCACAATAGTTATTGGACCACAGCACCTTCAAATTACTTTGCGGCAGACGATTTCAACGCTTTCATTTTCCAATCCAAAACCTGCTCTCGGGATATGGAGGTGGATACCTGGGTTAGAAACGGCTACGCTCTTCTGCGCCATGACCAAGCGACGGGAAGGGCAATTTTTTTCAGGCTGAACCTGGAGGTACCGGGAGGTCAGCTGGAGATCGGTATTGTTACTGGCGCTGGAGAAAGTGGTTTTCTTCAAGGCAATTACTTTGTCCTCTATAAAACCATTAACCTGGTCCATATTGCCCCCGGTTATGCGAACACTCCAACAGAGGATCACTATTTCACCTTTGGAGTCGACGGTTTTGATATCTATGCAGCGTTTAAGGGCACGGAGTTCGTCAGGTTCAAGGACTACCGGGACATGTCCTCAGGAAGCGCGGCAGTCAAAGCGAATCAGCATTACGGAGTCCGGAGTACTACATTACGGCACAAAGAGCCGTCTGCACTGCTCAGTGACTATCAAAACAATTCTCTTGATTTGCGGGATTTTGGCTTGCGTGAGACCAAGGCTTACGGATCTCTGATCGCCGGTAGCAATCAGTTGGTTTTGTCTTCGGTCCCGTCAGTACCGTTTCATATAGGAGATTTCATTATTGTTGAACTTGGCGGTGAAGCAGGTCAGGGTTTGCGCGGTACCGTGGGCGTAGGCGGCGCCTGGCCGCGGAAAAGTTATTTGACTTCTGCGGAAATGAATGCGGACACACGCCAACCCGCCAATACTTTTGCGTGGCTTCACACGGATGGTTCCGTTTGGCAGTGGTATCAGGGTTCGTGGATTCCGCGCGATGCCTCGCAGTATTACACAAACCGGGTTTTTCCCATTGCACTTCGGGCAAGAATCGTTGATGTGTCGGTTGATGGTCTGACTGTGACCCTGGATCGAACGGCCATAACGAGTACTGTCGACGCGCGCGTCCACCTTGATAGTTATTATGCGTTTTTTAAGCTCGTTCGGAGTCCACGGTATGACGGCGAAATGAATTTCCCGGTGATTACTGACAGCAACGATCTCACCGCAATTACCCCAACCGATATGACTCTCGTTTTAGCATCCGGGAACTATGCCATCGGCGATGCGATAGCTTGGAACAGTCCATCTGGGTGGAAACTTATCGGCCAAGGACAGAACGTTTCCAGGATCTTCAGTCCCAAAGGAGTCAAGTCCGCGAACATCAACATTTATTCTTCTGCAACCGAAGTTCGCGATTTTAGCCTTGAGGGTAATGCTCGCGACAATGGATTTGGCCTTAACGTTACGGAAACCGATGTACCGCAGGGAGCGGCTTTTCCTTATGGTGTGAACTTTGTTCAGACCGAAAATGGTACGGCTGAAGATTTGACCATCAGCGACGTGTTTCAAAGAGGAGTGGGCGCAGCATTTTCCAGCAATGTCTGGGGACGACGCATTACCGTGCAGATGACGGACGGACTGCGGCAATATGTGCAATGGATGCTCCAATGGAGTGATTCGACGGGCGGAGGTTGTGAAGATTGTCATGTGGAAAGCCCCAAGCTTTTAGGCGGGTTTGAATCTTTCAAAAGTGTCGGCACTCAATTTATACGGCCCGTTGGGATTAACGCAACGTTTGCACTGAATGATGCCGGTCGTTTTCTCATCGAAGATGGAAATATTAAAATCCTTCCGGGTAGCAATGATGACAATGCCTGGTTCTCAGTTCACAATCCTATTGTGAATATCAACACGAACATTGGGAATCGTTATGCTTCTGCCGGTGGAACGATTCGAAACATGACGATGACTCAGGGAGGATTTATTGGCGGAACCGATGATCCTAATCACGATTCGCTAATTGGCATCAACGTCAATGCGTACAACCCCAACATCAGAGTCTTCGGCGGCGTTTATTCTGCACCAGACTACACTCTTCCGTCGGTAATGGTTGGTCCACTCGGCGTCAACTCAACTGCAGCCAACCTCGTCGTAGATGGAATACGGATTCTTGGCAAGCCTTTTTCGGATTGGGGCAACATTAGTCTCACTGATGGTGTAGTCAAAAACTGCGTTGTCGACCAAATCCGAGCAGCAGGTCCAACTCCTTCCGTCACGATAGAGAATTGCAAAAGCAATGCGGAGTACGAACGAAAGTAGCGCCGCCTAGTTTCCCTCTGCAATAAAAGTCCTTTCCAATCCTACTCCACAGAGCTTTCAACCATTGCGTGCGCAGCTCCGCGGTCGCCTCCCCAACTGCGGTTCGGCGATCATTGGAGGTTTTGCATGGCCCACCACTCGGCGTAACGCCCCTCTTTGGCGATCAGTTCCTTGTGCGATCCGGATTCGACGATCCTTCCCTCCTCCATCACGTGAATCTCATCGGCGAGCATCGCGGTGGTGAAGCGATGAGTGATCAGGACAGCTGTCCGGTGAAAGCGACCATGGGCCGTCTGAGCCGGCTGGGAATACGGCGTAATGGTCGTGTCGCCATCGTACTGCCCAACGGGCCGGGCATGGCCGTGACTTTTCTGGCCGTTTCCTCTATGGCAACGAGCGCTCCGCTAAATCCAGCTTACTCGTTTGACGAATTCACTTCGGTTCCATGACCATGAAGACGAAGAGCGAAGGCAAAGGGTCGGAACGGGATGCTTGTTTCTACGTCCAAAGCGCGGCTTCGATTGGCGGCAAGAAGCAACTGGATTTCACCAGCGACCCACCTCCCGATATTGTAGTTGAGGTGGACGTGCACGATGAATCGCTCTCGAAGTTCCCAATCTACGCCGCCCTGAATGTGCCAGAAATCTGGCATTACGACGGGCAAGCCCTGACCATCTACCACTTTCGGCAGGATCCGTACATCCGCGCGGAATCCAGCCTGGCCCTGCCCTTGCTCACCGGCAGCACGCTCACTGAATTTCTCTCCCGCAGCAGTGGCGAAGATCAGTACGAGACACTCCTGGCATTTGAAAGCTGGCTTGAGGCGCATCCCCGGTGAATCAAGATGGTCTTCTCACAAGAAAAATTCCAGGAACAGCAGCTTTTCCTCTAAAGGGCGGCAAAGGGACTTAAGCACCGAAACGCGCGCTGAACCGCTCAAGCAGTCGTTCATCGACAGCCACATGGCGCCGGACTTTCATCGACGAGTCGAACGCCGCGGTAGAGAACTTCGAAGTGTGGAATTCGTAGCTCATTGGGGATGCCTCCAGGTGCGAATCGTCAGACCCACAATCAGGATCAAGGCAATCGGAACTGGCCCCGATGTGACCGCGCTCCAGCCCGTGACGTCCCATGACGCCGCATTCATGGAGAGGCGTTGGATGGGCGCAGCGAGGAGCGGAAATACGGCCAGCACCGTCAGCACGATCGTCATCAGAACAAAAATCATTTTCATTTTCGAACCTCCCTGGTTCTTTCAACTATTCGGCATGGGCGGACGATTATCCTTGATGAGATCCAACGGCTGGGCGATGCCGCCCAGATCCTGAAGATTGCTGCCGACGACTTGGTCCGCCAGGACTCACCAAGGAACCTCGACCTCCATGATTGCCGAGCCCCTATCCACGACAACTCGGCTCGGCCGCCAAGGGCTTCTGCGCGCTCGTTCGGATTGATACCGCAGTTGTGGGCTTCAGCGCATCGGAGTCGAGTACAATTTTGACTGGCACAAATAAGCCTGCTTGACCGGCATGAATAGGCTTGCGCGACCGGTTGAGGAACCGAACGAGGAGCGCATATGGCAAGAAGATTGAACACAGGCACGATAAACTTGCAAGAAGCGATTGCGCTCTTGATCCACAATCAGGCGTCGTTTGTCAGCCAGATGGCCGAGATGAATAAACGCCGGGATGAACTGGCGGCGCAAAGCGAACGCCGTTTTGCTGCGATCGAACGAGAATTGCACGAAATAAGGAAAGTTCTTCTGGAGTTGCCTGAGGCCATTCGCCAGTTGCCTGAGGCCATCCGCCAAAAAATCGGTTTCAAAACCAAATAGAAATCAATTTCCTCACCGGTCCAATCTGACTTTAGGCGCCGGTTCCCCGTGGTGGTTTGGCCAACCCGTTCCGGTACGCGTAGAAGACCAGCTCGAAGCGATCGGCAAGTTCGAGCTTGGCGAAAATCGAAGTGAGGTGATTTCGGACGGTTGTTTCGGAGATGAAGAGGCTGTCGGCGATTTGAGAGCGTTTGAAACCGTGGGCGATGAGCGCAACGATCTCCCGCTCGCGCTTGGTCAGATTCTGAATCTTCTTGGATTCTGCATCATCGGTCGAGCCGCGGGAGATTCGCGCGAGGACCGACGCCGTCAGCGAGCGCGTCAGCCAGATCTCACCCGCGTGGACCTTCTCGATGGCATGGATCAGCACTTCCGCCGCCTCTCCCTTCAATACCAGGCCCATCGCGCCGGCTTCGATCACCTGGTGGTGAGCCTCCGTATCGGTTGAGCTCGTGAGCACGAGGACGCGGGCGCGGGTGTAGGTTGAGATCAGGTCGGGCAGGAAATCCAGGCCGCTTTCGTCATTCAGGTCGAGGTCGAGGATGAAAATATCCGGTTGATTTTTCCTGGCGCATGCAAAGGCTTCGATGCGGTTTGCGGCCTCGCCAACGACGGCCATGCCGTCATTGTTTTCGATGAGCATCCGCAGGCCGGAGCGAACGACTGCGTGATCCTCGATGATGCACACGCTAATGGGTCTATTGCTCATCGCGGTGCAACGAAACGATGTTACCGTTCACAATGGAAGTTCTACCTGGACTTTGGTGTAGCCGTCCTCGGACCGGACGAAAATCCGTCCCCCTAGCGCTTCAGCGCGATCCGCGATCGAAACGGGATGAAACCGGCGCTGTGAATTTTCGTCTGAGGAATCATTGTCGCAGCGGATGATGAGCATGTCTTTTACCGCTTCCAAATGGACGACAACGTGGTTCGCTTTAGTGTGCCGCCGCACGTTGCTTAGAGCTTCGGTCACCATCTGAAAGACCTCGGCTGCCAGCCGGTCACCAATGAAGACGTGCGTCAGACGGTTCACGATGTGCACGTCAATTCCGGTCACGTCTGCAAACTGGCAAGCAAAGCGGCGAATGGAATCGACTAGATTCATCTGGCGCCCACTGGGGCGCCGAAGTCCGTAAACGTAGTCTCGTAATTCTTCCACACCTTCTTTTGTCATCGTCGAAAGTTGTTCCAGGAGCTTGACGGATCGGAGACCCTTCGTGGGAGGAAGTCCAGCGTTCCGCTCATGGAGTTCAGACCGGAGCGACTGCTGCACGGCATCGAGTCCCATTTGGAGACCGAGGTAGGGTTGGATCACTCGATCGTGAATGCTGCGCGCGATCTTTCGACGTTCCTCGTCCGCGGCTTCCGCGGCCAGACGATCGACCAGACGGACATTTTCGAGTACCGGAATCACCTGATCGACGATCTGCTGGAGAAAAATCGCGTCGTCAAGATCGAATGCGTCAGGCCGGGTGCTCGTCAGACATATGGCACCGAGGTTTTTACCACGGTAGCATATCGGAGCGGTGATGAACGATCGTGCATCCAGCCATTCCGCGATGCGGCTGTCGGATTGCAACGTCCACTTCGTCGTTTGGGCGCTTTTCAAATCACATCTTCTGTAGATGCTCCGGTTTCTGAACATGCTGTCCCGTTCGCGGTAGACGCCTGCACCATAACGCGCCAGATCGAGTAAGGGACACTCGTTTTCAGTCTGTATCTCAACGGAGTCGCCGCCGGCAGCCGGATATTGTCGAGTGGCCCGATGTAACCGGTACGATGGCCCTTGAGGATCGGCCAAAGCGAGGACGCACCCGTCCCTGTTGTAGAAAACCAGCAGGCGTTCCATAAACCCGCCAATGATTCGTCCCACGTCGAACCGCGGATTTGCTGTAAGCGACATTTCCTTGAGCAGAGCGAGTCTTCTCTTCAACTGAAACTCGGCGCCTGCCCAGTACGCAATGATGTAACCAAACACCAGCAGGCCTAGCGGCCGTAACAGAAGTGGGTTCAGCTCTTGTGCGCCTTCCGGAGCACTGATATAGCTGAAAACAGTAAAAAGAATGGCCGAGATGATCGTCAAGCCGAAACCAAACGCGCGGCCCCCCCGCATCGCACCAATAAGTACGACGAACGGATAGGAAAAGAAAAACAGGCTGTTGGTTCCAGTGCTGAGGGAAATCAAGACCGTAAACAACGCCAGGTCGGCCGCCTTCAGCCCGACAAAAACGCGCCAGGAAAAGCTTCTCCTCCAAAGCGTAACTGCGTAGATTACGGCGCTGTATACCGTATAGAAGACGAGACACAGGTTGGTCAGCCAAACGTGACGATCCGGTTCCCAGGGCTCTAGATAAATGATGAGCAGTACCGAGGTCGCAAGCAGTAATCTCAGCGTGGCAATCTTGCGATCATCTATCGCGGTGAGGACTTCCGTGTCTTTTGGCTTCCTACCGTTTGTCGCCATCCCTTGTATCCCTGAGACCAAACCCTTACTCATCCATTAATAAGGGTGAGCAATTCTGCGAAAAATATACCCTTTACGCCGCCGTCTTCGTATTTTGAACCTGATTTCTATAGCGCCCGCGTATTTTAGGCCGACAGTGTGTGGAAAGTAAAGCTCTCTGCACAAAGCAAAAACGCGGCGGAATTGGGGGGACCGACTCCGATTTCTAGGGTTGCAGAAATCGGAGTCGGTCCCCCCCAATTCTCAGTTCCCGTAATATGTCAGCAACGCCTCTGCCGTCAACGCATTCACGCACGCTTTTCGCCTCGGCACCAGTGAGGCATAGCAAATCTCCTGATACAAGCCGTAAGCGAAACGGTATCGCACGGTAAACCGGCCATCTGGAAGTTCTTCTTCGCGGATGCGTTGGATGAGTCCATGAACGTCATCTAGCGCTCGGAGCCGTTCTTCGACGTCTTCTGAATTCCGTTCCAGTGATCGGGAGAGGATAGCGGAATCAAACTCCCGCCCCTGCGCGCTTGCGATCGCGAGCAAGTCGCGATCGGACGTCGAGAGCCGGTCGAGCCTGGTCCGGATAACGCTCCGGAGGGACTCCGGCAGACCACCGGTTGCGCGCGCAAGCTCCTGGATAAAAAGGGGATTGCCTTCGCTTCTGGCATGGAGGATTCCGGCATCGTTGTCCCGAAACTGCTCCTGCCGAGATGAGAGCGCAAGGAGTTTTTCTACGTCTTTGCGTTGCAGCAAGGCAGGCTGGATTTCGGTCAAGAGGTGGCGGCCGAGCAGGTCCGACCGAAGCTGCAAAAACGGGTGGTTATGGATCCGCATTTCAGCCGGGCGGTAGCAGATGACCAGCAGCGTCCGGGTGGACTCGAGTCGTGTGGCCAGGAACGCGACCAAATCGACGGATGCAATATCCGCCCATTGGAAATCGTCGAGCACAACGATCAAAGGATGTGCCAGAGAAGTTTCCGTAAAAAAATCCAGGAGCTCTCGCTTCATTCTCCTGGCCGCTCCGGAGCCTGCATGTGAAATCTCGCGGTGCCAGGCCGGCGCGGTTCTGTGCATGAGCGCCCGGATGGATTGTTCTCGGGCGAGCGAGCCGAGGGCCTCGATCCAGGGCAAGACCGGCTCGGTTTCGGTGAGCGATTCGGAGGAGCGGCCGCGCGCGAGGTGGAACGCGTGTCCATCCTGAACGAGGTCTCTGAGAAAGGCGTCAACGAGCGCCGTCTTTCCGAGTCCCACGTCACCGCTGATGCACACCAGGCCTCCGTGGCCTTGTTGCGCCAGTTCGTACGCGCGGCGCAGCTCCTTCCGCTCACGATCGCGTCCTACGATGTGACCCACACAGCCATTCACGACCTTGCAGCCGCTTCCTGTGGGCGGCTGATATTCGAAACTCCGGACGGGGGCAACGAACCGATATCCCGTTTTGGGAATGGTTTCGATGAACCGGTGGTCGCAGGGTCTTTCTCCAAGCGCTTTTCGAAGCGTCGAGATGTTCCGATTGAGATTGCCCTCTTCCACAAAACTGTCCGGCCATACAAACCGGATCAGCTCGTCCTTCATTACAACCTGCCCGGCTTGCTCGAGAAGCGCGAGCAGAATTCTGAACACGGTCGGCGTGATCGCTGCAGCACGGCCGTCCTTCATCAGAAGGAATGATCCCGTGTCCACACGAAAATCGTCGAATTGGTAAATGGTTCGTGGTATGCACATGCCACCGCAATGGGCAATTTCTTCACCGAAGTAGGGTCCGTTGAGGGAATTTCGCAGAATGAGTGACTTGGTCCGATGGACTACTCGAGGCGATGGATTCGTTCTTCGGTGGTACACTATCCGCCCGGATAGATCGCTATACGATTGGTTAGTTCGCAATGCAAGACGTATTATTCCCCTCCTCGAACGAGTCTCGAACGAGGAGGGGTGGCTGCGCCATCAAAAAAATGGTGCCAAAGGCCACAGATTACGGCGCAGACGGGGTGGTCAGTTAAGGCGAAGTACCCTCAGAAGAATGCGTTTTGCAGGTCAGGTAACACAGTAATGCAGGATTCCGATCGAACCTTAGGCTCTGAGCGCACGTTGGGGACGCCGAATGAGGCACTTACGCTCCAGCCCGACTCCGGCGAAGAAGTGCCAACGCTTCCGCCGGGCACCGTCTTAGCAGGCCGTTACCAAATCATCCAGACGCTGGGTGTCGGCGGCATGGGGGCTGTGTATAAGGCCTTCGACCGCCAGCTCACGCGGGTTGTTGCTTTAAAGACGATTCTTCCGGAATTGTCATCAACTCCATTAGCCCTGAGAAGACTAAAACAAGAAGTGCTGCTCGCGCAGCAGGTCGTCCACAAGAACGTGGTCCGCATTTTCGACATTGGCGAGGACGGCGCAACGAAATTCATCACGATGGATTTCATCGAAGGCACGGATTTGAAGAACCAGATTGGCCAGCGCGGGAAGTTGCCGGCGCAGGAGGCCGTGGCGATCATCCGCCAGGTGTGCCAGGGACTGGAGACCGCGCATGGCGCGGGCGTCGTGCATCGCGATCTGAAGCCCCAGAACATCATGGTGCAGCAAGATGGGCACGCCCTGGTGATGGATTTTGGAATCGCCCACTCCGGCCAATCGAAGGGCATGACTCAAACCGGCGCTTTCGTCGGTACTCCCGAATATATGTCTCCGGAGCAAGCGCGGGCGGAGGAAGTGGACGCGCGCTCGGACATCTTCTCACTGGGACTGATCTTTTACGAGATGTTGACAGGCAAGTTGCCATTCCACGCGAAGACAATGTTGGAAATGATGTACGTGCGGACCAAGGAACGCGCCATTCCCCCAGCCGAAATCGAGCAGAGCGTTCCAAAGGGTGCCAACGAGATTGTAGTCAAGTGCCTGGAGATTGATCCCAAGGACCGGTATCAAAGTATCACCGAGATTCTGACGGATCTTGAAACCTTCGATCCCTCGAAGAAAGTTACGGCCGTCCATCTGAAAGCCCGCTTGAGGAAAGTATCGCGCTACCGGAATTGGGCCGCTGCAGCCGTTCTGGTCTTGCTAGCTCTGGTTGTGGGATTCGTGGTGCGAAACCGAGTTGCACCACCGAAGCCGCCTGCAGAACACGCACCAGTCACGGTGCTTGTCGCGGATTTTGTGAATCACACAGGCGATATGGTATTCGATG
>WNGJ01002777.1_pt1 | contig 22009 bp, 18 predicted proteins | sample 5400611 | NCBI WGS metagenome assembly WNGJ01 (sample SAMN13153375, study PRJNA577476) | soil metagenome | isolation source: 40 cm soil or saprolite under Garry oak tree replicate 1 | place: USA:California | collected 2016-06-15
AGCCGGGAACGTTCAAGGACCGCGAGATCATGCGCTGGACGCCGCACGCGCTGCTCGAAGGCGCCGCCATCGCGGCGCACGCCATCCAGGCGGAGGTGGTCTACATCTACATCCGCGGCGAGTTCACCGAGCCCTGGGCAGTCATGGAGAAGGCCCTCGCCGAGGCCACGGCCGCCGGCGTGTTCGGCGCCATCAAACTCCACCTCCACCGCGGCGCGGGCGCCTACATCTGCGGTGAAGAGACGGCGCTCATGAACTCGATCGAGGGCAAGCGCGGCAATCCCCGGATCAAGCCGCCGTTCCCGGCCGCCGCCGGCGTGTTCGGCATGCCGACCACGATCAACAACGTCGAGACGCTCGCCGCCGTGCCCCCCATTCTCAAAAAGGGGGCGCCCTGGTACAAAGGACTGTCGCTCGCGTCCCCGAAAAGCACCGGCACCAAGCTGTTCTCCGTGTGCGGCCACGTGCAGCGACCGGGTAATTACGAAGTCACGATGGGCTTCCCGCTCAAGGACCTGCTCTATGACTTGTGCGGCGGGATCCGGCCCGGCCGGACGCTCAAGGCCTGCATCCCCGGAGGCTCATCGGTGCCGATCCTGAGCCGTGAGGAGACCGAGAGCTGCCTCCTGGACTACGAGGGCGTGGTCGAGAAGGGCTCGATGCTCGGCTCGGGTGGCGTGATCGTGTTCGACGACTCGACCGACATGGTCTACCAGATCATGCGGCTCGCCCGCTTCTACGCGCACGAGTCCTGCGCCCAGTGCACCCAGTGTCGCGAAGGCACCGCGTGGACCACGAAGATCCTCGAGCGCATCCTGGCGGGGCAGGGAAAGACGGCCGACCTGGACCTGTTGCTCGATCTCGCCGAGAACATGACCGGCAAGACGATCTGCGTGCTGTCGGATTCGTGCGCCGCCCCCGTCGTGTCCGGGATCAAGAAGTTCCAGCGGGAATTCGAAGACTATATCGCAGGCCGGCGCAAGCCCGTCATGGTAGCCTGATGGCCGACGAGCTGATCAACCTCACGATCGACGGCGTGCCCGTGAGCGTCCCGAAGGGGACGCTCGTCATCGAGGCCGCCAAGCAGGCGGGCGTGCTCGTGCCGCACTACTGCTACCACCCGGGGTTACCCGTGGCCGGCTTGTGCCGCATGTGCCTCGTGGACATCGAGAAGGCCCCGAAGCTGCAGATCGCGTGCGCCACCCAGGTGGCCGAGGGTATGGTCGTGCGCACACAGTCGCCCCAGGCGAAGAGCGGCCGCATGGGGGTGCTCGAGCTGCTCCTCATCAATCATCCGCTCGACTGTCCCATTTGCGACCAGGCGGGGGAGTGCGAGCTGCAGGATTTCACGTTCCAGGAAGGCCGCCCCGCGACGCGATACAGCCCCGACTACGCCAAGCGCTTCAACCCGGTGGAGGACTTCGGCCCCGATGTGCTGTACGTCCCGAACCGCTGCATCCTGTGCACGCGCTGCGTCCGTTTCATGGAGGACGTGGCAAAGGAGCCGGTGCTCAACGTCTCCGAGCGGGGCGACCGCGCCTACATCGGCATCCACTCCGAAGGGCGTCTCGATCACCCGTGGGCCGGTAACGTCGTCGATCTGTGTCCGGTCGGCTCCCTCCTCTCCAAGGATTTCCTGCACAAGGCGCGGGCCTGGGAGCTCGACAAAGCGGCCTCGATCTGCACCGGCTGCTCCCAGGGATGCAACGTCACCCTGGACACGCGCGAGAACGTCGTGGTCCGCGTGCGCCCCCGGCCGAACCTCGAGGTGAATCGCTACTTCATGTGCGACCACGGGCGCATGAACTACCGCTGGATGAATCGCGGGGACCGCATCGAAGCCCCCCTGGTGCGGCGCGACGGCGAGCTGCACGCCACCGACTGGGATGAGGCGTTCGCCTTCGTGGCGAGCCGGCTGCGCGGGGCGGGCGGCAAGGGAGTCGCCCTGGTTTCCCCCAGGGCTTCGACGGAGGCGCTGTTCTTCGCACGCGAGCTGTTCCGCGGGCACGAGTGGAGCGGGGCCTTCCAGGTGGTCATGGGCGAGGAAGCGCCGCTCGCGGGCGTCCCAAACCTCGCGCTCCGTGCGGAGCGGGCGCCCAACGGCCGGGGCGCCGAGCTGCTGGGCTACAGCCGGGACTACCCCGCGGCGCTCGCGGCGGCGGAGACCGCGGCGGTGGTATTGGTGCTCGACGAGCCGGACATGGCCGTCGGCACGGCGGGGGCGCTCATTTACGTCGGGACGGTGCTCCCCGAGCGCGCCCGCGACGCCCAGGCGGTGTTGCCGATCGCGAACGTCGCCGAAGAGGAGGGCACGTTCGTGAATCGGGACGGCCGCGTGCAGCGCTACTTCCAGGCGAAGTCCGCACCGGGAATGGCGCGGCCCGCCTGGTGGGTGCTCTCCGGGCTGGTCGCAACCCTGGGGGACCAGGGAGGCGGGCCCGTCGGCACCGCCGCCGAGGCGTTCGACCGAATGGCGGCGTCGGTGGACGCGTTTCGCGGGCTCTCGTACCCACAGCTCGGCTTTGGGGGACGAGCGGCGCCCGCCACCGCGGTGCCGGCATGACCTTTTTCCTGGTCAGCTCGATCGTCAAGATCCTCGTGGTCTTCACGGTCATCATGGTGGGCGTGGCGCTGCTCACGCTGGCGGAGCGCCGCATCTGCGCCTGGATGCAGGATCGGCTCGGCCCGAACCGCGTCGGCCCGCAGGGCCTGTTCCAGCCGGCGGCGGACGGGCTGAAGAACCTCGTCAAGGAAGAGACGCTCCCCGCCCAAGCCGACAAGGTGCTGTTCATGCTCGCGCCGGCCATGTCTTTCATCCCGGCGCTCTTGACGTTCGCCGTGATCCCATTCGCGGCCCCGCTCCCCACGCCGTGGGGGGACGTGGACATGGTCGTGGCGAACCTGCCGGTAGGATTCCTCTACATTCTGGCGTTTGGCTCGCTCGGCGTATATGGCATCGTGCTGGCCGGTTGGTCGTCCAACAACAAGTACTCACTGCTCGGCGGCTTGCGGGCGAGCGCCCAGATGATCTCCTACGAGATCGCGCTCGGCATGAGCACCGTGGCGGTGCTGCTGCTCGTGGGCAACGTGACGCTCACCGATGTCATCGCGAAGCAGGCAACGTCGCTCTTCACCTGGAACGTGTTCCCGCTATCGCTGGCGTTTTTCATCTTCATCGTCGCGGCGTTCGCCGAGACCAACCGGCTGCCGTTCGACCTGCCGGAGGCGGAGGGGGAGCTGATCGCCGGCTATCACACGGAGTACAGCGCGATGAAGTTCTCGATGTTCTACATCGCCGAGTACTCGAACATGGTCACGGCGTCGGCGCTGATGACGACCCTGTTCTTCGGTGGCTGGGACGTGCCGTTCACGACCTGGGACAACATGCCGCCCTGGACGCCGCTGAAGACGGTAGTGACGCTCGGCTCGTTCGCGCTGAAGGTGATCTTCTTCCTGTTCCTCTTCATTTGGGTCCGCTGGACCTTGCCGCGCTTCCGCTACGACCAGCTGATGGCACTCGGCTGGAAGGTGATGCTGCCGCTCGCGCTCGCCTACGTGACGATCATCGCCACCGCCATCTGGTTCCTGCACGACCGGCTCGGCTGGACGTACGACACCCGGTTCGCCCTCGCGTTGTTCGGGCTGAACCTGCTGCTCGCCGTCCCGCTGTTCTTCGTGCTCGACCGTGGTCACATCATCGCCGGCTCGGTGGCGGAAGAAGGAGGACGGGCCTGATGGCCATCGGCGTGAAAGTGATGAAGCGGCCCGGGGCCGAGGTCTCCTACCTGCGCGCCACGCTCAAGGGCATGGCACTCACGTTGAGTCACCTGTGGCGCCCCAAGGTGACGATGCAGTATCCCGAAGAAAAGAGCAGCAAGGACTGGACGCTCTCGCCGCGGTGGCGAGGCACGCACCGCATGCTCACGGACGAGCAGGGGCGTGCCAAATGCGTCGCGTGCGGCCTGTGCCCCCAGATTTGCCCGGCGAACTGCATCAAGCTCGTGCCCGGAGAAGACGAGCAGGGTAACCGCTACCCGCTGATCTACGAGATCGACGAGTTCCGCTGCGTGTTTTGCGGCTACTGCCAGGAGGTATGCCCCGAGGAGGCGATCCACGTGGGCGTGCACTACGAGAACTCGGAGTACTCGCGCGACCGGTTCGTGTACGACCTCGAGCGGCTGTGCGCACAAACGCATCCCGTCTCGACGCTGTGGGATCCCTCCGATCCGAAGGGCGAGTAAGCGGTGGACGGGACGCTGATCATCTTCTGGGGGTTCGCGGGACTGGCCGTGGTGAGCGCCCTGTCCTGCATCACCCGCCGGAGTCCCGTGGCCAGCGCGCTCTGGCTGGTCGTGACGCTGTTTTCGCTCGCGGCGCTGTTCGTGCTGCTCGACGCGCAGTTCATCGCCGTTCTCCAGGTGCTGGTGTATGCCGGCGCCATCATGGTGCTGTTCCTGTTCGTGATCATGCTGCTCAATCTCGGCCGCGCTGGACCGACCGACCTGAAAGGCCCGCTGGGCCTCATCGTGGGCGTGCTGCTCGCAGGGGGGCTCCTGGTCCAGCTGCTCGGATTGCGCCAGGCAGCGCCCGCCCCGGGGCTGGCGCTCGCGCCGGGAGTGGTGGCGCGCGCCGCGGCGGAGCAGGGTTTGGTGCCGGCCGTGGCGCGACCGTTGTTCGGGGCCTATCTCGTGCCGTTCGAGATCACCAGCATCCTCCTGCTCGCGGCGATGGTCGGCGCCGTCGTGCTCGCCAAGCGGAAGCTCTGATGCTCCTCGGACCGTCGCTGGCGGTGTCGGCCGTGCTCTTCGCCCTGGGCGTCGCCGGCGTGCTGCTCCGTCGTAACGCCATCGTCATCTTCATGTGCGTGGAGCTGATGCTCAACGCCGTGAACCTGACGTTCGTGGCGCTGGCACAGCAGCTCGGCGTCGCGGGGCAGATCTTCGTCTTCTTCGTGATGGCGGTCGCCGCGGCCGAGGCCGGCGTGGGGCTCGCGATCATGCTGGCCATCTACCGGCACCGCCAAACGGTCGATCTCCGAAACATCAACCTGCTCAAGGGCTGATGCCCGCGCCGCCGCTGTCCCTCCTCTGGGTGGTGCCGGCCCTGCCGCTCGTGGGCTTCGTCGTGAACGGCACACTCGCGCTCACCCGGCCGACCGCGAAGCGCGTTGTGTCCATCGTCGGCGTCGGCACGCTGATACTGGCATTCGCCGCGGCCGGCATCGCCGTGGCCGAGCTCGCGCGACAGCACCCGACCGCCCCGCTCGTGTTCCGCTACTGGGAGTGGATCCCCGCGGGCGACCTACAGGTCGCCTTCGCGCTGCAGCTCGACCAGCTCGCCGCCGTGATGATCCTCGTCGTAACAGGCGTCGGCGCGTTGATCCACGTCTTCAGCGTCGGCTACATGCACGAAGACCCGGGCTATGCGCGCTACTTCGCCTATCTGAATCTGTTCGTGTTCTTCATGCTGATGCTGGTCCTGGGGGCCAACTTCCCGGTGATGTTCGTCGGCTGGGAAGGAGTCGGGCTCTGCTCCTACCTGCTCATCGGCTTCTGGTTCAACGAGCAGGTCAACGCCGACGCGGGCAAGAAGGCGTTCATCGTCAACCGCATCGGGGACTTCGGGTTCCTGGTGGCGATGTTTCTCATCTTCGCGCGCTTCGGATCGCTCGATTTCGAGACCGTTTTCGCCAAGGCGCCCGCCGCTCTCATGCCAGGCGGAGCGATCGTGACGGCGATTACGCTTTTCCTGTTCCTCGGCTGTACCGGCAAGTCGGCCCAGATCCCCCTGTACATCTGGCTCCCCGACGCGATGCAAGGCCCGACACCCGTCTCCGCGCTGATCCACGCCGCCACCATGGTCACAGCGGGCGTCTACCTGGTGGCCCGTTGTGGCGTGCTGTTCGCGCTGTCGCCGCTCGGCAGTGCCGTAGTCGCGGGGATCGGCGCGCTCACGGCGCTGTTCGCGGCCACCATCGCCCTCAAGCAATGGGACATCAAGCGCGTGCTCGCGTATTCCACCGTGTCCCAGCTCGGTTACATGTTCGTCGGCGTCGGCACCGGCGCGTACGCGGCCGGCATGTTCCACCTCGTGACCCACGCGTTCTTCAAGGCGCTGCTGTTCCTCGGCTCGGGGAGCGTGATCCACGCCATGCACCACGCCTACCACGCGACCCATACGCACGAGGACGCCCAGGATATGCGTAACATGGGCGGGCTCGCCCGCCATATGCCCTGGACGGCGGCGCTGATGTGGATCGCGACCCTCGCGATTGCGGGGATCCCGCCGTTCGCCGGCTTCTTCTCGAAGGACGAGATCCTCGGGGCGGCGTTCGCGGAGGCCACGGTCCGACCGCTGTGGTACGCGTTCTGGGGGATGGGCCTGGTGGCGGCCCTGCTCACGGCGTTCTACATGACCCGGCTCATGCTCTACACGTTCCACGGCCCGAACCGCACCGGCGAGCGCGAGCGGGAGCACCTGCACGAGGCGCCGCCCGTCATGACGGGGCCGCTGGCCCTGCTCGGCGTGCTGACGCTGGTCGGCGGCGCGCTCAACGTCCCGCACCTGTTCGGGGGCAACGCCTTCCTCGAGCACTGGCTCGAGCCGGTGACCGGCGTCGCGCACCGCCTCCGGCCGGCGCTCGAGGTCGCAGCGGCGACCGAGTGGACCCTGGTGGCGGGAGCAGTGCTGGTCGCGGCGCTGGGGATCTTCGGCGCGTTCCGCCTCCTCAAGCCCGAGGCGCTCGTTCCGGCGCGGCTCGCGCCGCCCGAGACCGGACTCGCACGGCTCCTTTGGAAGAAGTGGTACGTGGACGAGCTGTACGACGCGATCATCGTGCGACCGGTGACGTGGCTCTCGCGCGAAGTGCTCTGGAAGATCGTCGATGCCCGCATCGTGGACGGCCTGCTCGTGAACGGCACCGCCGCCGCCTCGCGGGCCGTCGGATGGCTGGGCAGCCGGCTGCAGACGGGCGAGGTGGGTGTGTACGTCGTGCTGTTCGTGATCGGCGTCCTGGCTGTGGTCCGCGCGGCGGTGCGCTAGCCCATGTATCGCCAGTGGGTGCTCACCGCCCTGCTCGCCTGGCCCGTGATCGCCGCGGTCGTGGTGCTGCTCGCTCCCGTGCGCTGGGCAAGGCACGTGGCGTTCGCCGCGAGCCTCGTCGAATTCGCGATCTCGGTACCCTTGTGGTGGACGTTCGCGCCGGCGGAGGGCATGCAGTTCATGCTCGACGTGTCGTGGATTCCGAGCTGGGGGATCCGCTACACGGTGGGCGTGGACGGGATTTCGCTCTTCATGGTCCTGCTCACCACGTTCCTGGTCCCTCTGTCCGTGCTCGGGAGCTTCGCCTACATCACGACTCGCGAGCGCGGGTTCTATGCGCTCATGCTCGTCCTGACGACGGGAATGATCGGGGTGTTCGTGGCCCTCGATCTATTCTTCTTTTACGTGATGTGGGAAGTCATGCTCATTCCGATGTACTTCATCATCGGGGTGTGGGGCGGGGAGCGTCGCCTCTATGCGGCCATCAAGTTCTTCGTCTACACCTTCTTCGGCTCGCTCCTCATGCTGGTGGCCATCCTCGCGCTCGTCTACCTCGTGGGCCAGCGCACCGGCGTGTACTCGTTTTCGTACGCGCACCTGACGGCGCACATCGGCGGACTCGGGTCTCTCGCGTTCTGGCTGTTCGGCGCCTTTTTCCTCGCGTTCGCGATCAAGGTGCCGATGTTCCCGTTCCACACCTGGCTTCCCGACGCACACGTGGAAGCTCCGACAGCCGGGTCGGTGCTGCTCGCGGGGGTCCTGCTCAAGATGGGGACCTACGGCTTCCTGCGGTTCGCGCTGCCCCTCTTCCCGACCGTGGCCCTGCACCCGGCGGTGCAGCGGGCCATCGTGGCGCTCTCGCTGATCGGCATTCTGTACGGCGGCCTGGTAGCGATGGTACAGCCGGACTTCAAGAAGCTGATCGCTTACTCCTCGGTCGCGCACCTCGGTTTCGTGATGCTCGGCATCTGGGCACTGACGCTCCAGAGCGTGCAGGGCGCGCTGCTGGTGATGATCAACCACGGCATCTCGACGGGCGCGCTGTTCTTCCTGGCCGGCATGCTGTACGAGCGGCGGCATTCGCGTCTGATCGAGGCGTTCGGCGGAATCGCGAAGGTCGTACCGCTGCTCGCCGCGGTGCTCACGATCGTCTCGCTCTCGTCGATCGGGCTCCCGGCCACGAACGGCTTCGTCGGGGAGTTCCTGGTGCTGCTGGGGACGTTCCAGACCTACCCCCTGCCGGCCATCATCGCCACGGCGGGCGTGATCGTGGCGGCCATGTACCTGCTTCCGGCGTTGCAGCGCGTGATTTTCAATCCCCTCGACAAGCCCGTGAACGCGAAGCTCGCCGACCTCTCGCTGCGTGAGATCGCAGTGCTCGTGCCGCTGCTCGCCTGCATCCTGTGGATCGGGGTGTACCCGAAGCCCATCCTGCAACGGATGGAGCCGAGCGCCCGGCAGCTCATTCAGTCGGTGCGGCTCAACGCGGCCTCGTTCACGGCGGCCCGGTGAGCCTCGACCTCGCGAACGCGCGCGACCTGCTCCGGGCATTGCTCCCCGAGCTGACGCTCACGCTGGTGGGCATGGTGCTCCTGCTCGTGATCGCGTGGCGGCACCGCACGCCCGCCGACCTGCGGGTGGCGGGGTGGGTCACCCTGGCGGGGCTCGCGGCCGCGGGTGCAGCGGCGTGGTGGTTGTGGTGGCACACGGCGCGCGCGATCGGCGCCCCGGCTATGATCGCGGTCGACGACTTCCGCTTCGTCACGGATGGGCTGCTCCTCGGCACCGCGGGCCTGACCGTACTGGTGTCGTTCGACTACCTCGAGCGCGAGCGCCTGCTCGCCCCGGAGTATTACGCGCTGCTGCTCTTCGCGACGCTGGGCACGATGCTCATGGTCGGCGGCGAGGATCTGATGGTCGTGTTCCTCGGGCTCGAGCTGATGTCCGTGGCGGTCTACGCGCTCGCCGGGATCAACCGCCACAGCGCCGCCGCCGCGGAGGCGGCGCTCAAGTACTTCCTCCTGGGAGCGTTCGCCTCCGGCTTCCTGCTGTACGGGATCGCGTTGGTGTACGGCGCGGCCGCCACCACGAACCTGAGCCAGATCGGCGTTCAGGTCAGGACGCTGGGGCTGGAGCACACTCCGATGCTCCTGATCGGGCTCGGCCTGCTGCTCGTGGGGTTCGGGTTCAAGGTGGCGGCGGTCCCGTTCCATATGTGGGCCCCGGACGTGTACGACGGCTCGCCCACCCCGGTCACCGGCTACATGGCGACGGCCGTGAAAGCCGCGGCGTTCGCGGCGCTGCTCCGCGTCCTGGGCGAAGCCTTCGGCGGTGTGCCGGCGTGGCACCAGATCGTCTGGTGGCTCGCGGTGGCGACCATGGTGGTGGGAAACCTGGTCGCGCTGGCTCAGCGGACCGTGAAGCGGATGCTCGCGTACTCGTCGATCGCTCACGCGGGATACCTGCTCGTCGCCGTCGCCGCCGGGACGAGGGCGGGCTCGGGGGCCTTTTTGTTTTACCTGGTTGCGTACACACTGACCACGCTCGCCGCGTTCGCGCTCCTCGCCGCGAAGGGACGGGACGGTGAGCGCGACGTGCTGATCGACGACCTCGCGGGCCTCGGGACACGACGGCCGGGGCTCGCGTTCGCGCTCGCGGTCTGCATGCTGTCCCTGCTCGGCTTCCCTGGGACGGCGGGATTCATCGGCAAGTGGTACATCCTCGTCGCCGCCACCGCCACCGGTCAGCTCCCGCTCGCCGCGATTCTCGTCCTTACGAGCGTGATCTCGGCGGGCTACTATCTCCCCGTGATCATGGCGATGTACATGCAGCCCGAGCCGTTCGAGCAGGCCCATTCGGGTATGCATATCGGTCGGCTGGGTGGCGCCGTGGTAGCGGTGTCGGTTGCCGGTTTGCTCTTCCTCGGCATTCGCCCGAATCGCCTGCTCGACCTGGCGAAGTCGAGCGGTGACGGGTTGCACGCCGTGCCGGCAGTCACGGCGCCCGCCCCGCCCTCATCCACGCCGCCGTCGCCCGCGCCGCCGGGGCGCTGACGCCGGGGTCCCCATGCACCCGCCCGCCGCCATCTTTCGCGAGTATGACATCCGCGGCATCGTGGGCGACCAGCTCACGCCGGAGGTCGCTCGCGCCATCGGCCAGGCCATCGCGACGCTCGGCTGGCAGCGGCTGGGGCGCGCGCCGCGGCTCGCCGTCGGCCGGGACAACCGCCCCTCCGGGCCTGGGCTCGTGCACGGCTTGCTCTCGGGCATCGAGGCCGTGGGCGGCCACGGCGTCGACGTGGGCGAGCTGCCGACGCCGGCGCTCTACTTCGCGACCCACGTGCTCAACGTGGACGGCGGCGTCCAGGTGACCGGCTCGCACAATCCGCCCGAGTTCAACGGCTTCAAGTGCGTCCTCGGCGGCGACGCAGTTGCCGGCGCGGACATCCAGGATCTCCGGCGTCTCATCGAAGAGGGACGCACCCCCGGCCGCCCCGGTGGCGGGCGCAGTGAGGACAGCTCGATCTTGCCGCGCTATCGGGACGCGATCGTGCAGCGCAACGGCCCGCTGCCCCGCAAGATCAAGGTCGTGGTGGACTGCGGCAACGGCGTCTCGAGCGTCATCGCGGTGGACGCGCTCCAGCTCCTGGGCGCCGACGTCGTCCCGCTGTTCTGCCAGTCCGACGGCACGTTCCCGAACCATCACCCCGATCCCACCGTGGTGGAGAATCTGCGCGACTTGCAGGCGGCCGTGCGTCGCGAAAAGGGAGAACTCGGTATCGCCTTCGACGGCGACGGCGACCGCATTGGTGCCGTGGATGAGCAGGGTCGCCCCGTGTTCGGCGACCAGCTGCTCGTGCTGCTCGGCCGCGACTTGGCACGCCGCATGGGTCCGGGTCACGCCGTGATCTTCGACGTGAAGTGCTCCGAGGTGCTCCCGCGCGAGCTGACGCGGGCGGGCCTCGTGCCCACCATGTGGAAGACCGGCCACTCCCTCATCAAGCAGAAGATGAAAGAGAGTGGCGCACCGCTCGCGGGCGAGATGAGCGGCCACATGTTCTTCGGTGGCGACTGGTACGGTTTCGACGACGCGCTGTTCGCCGCGGCCCGCTTGCTGCGCTACATCGCGGAGCAGGGAGGGCCTCTCTCCCGGCTCCTCGCCGATCTTCCCGTCACCGTGGCCACGCCCGAGCTGCGGGTCGACTGCCCCGACGATCGGAAATTCGAGATCGTACAGCGTGCCGCGCGGCACTTCGCCGCCAAGTACCCCGTGTCCACGCTCGACGGCGTCCGCATCACCTTCGCGCAGGGGTGGGGACTGCTGCGTGCGTCGAATACCCAGCCGGTGCTGGTGCTCCGCTTCGAAGCGGCCACCGCGGCGGCGCTCGCTTCCTACCGGACCGAAGTCGAGAGCTGGCTGGCGGCTCAGAGCCCGGGCGCGTGAAGGCCGTCGTCCGCCGCCGGGCCCTGCTCGTCGGAGTCGGACTCCTGGTTGCGGGGCTCGTGGGCGGGCGCTGGCTCGCCCTCGAGACCGCCGAGCGCGCGTGGGGGGCGAGCCTGCCCGGCGGCACCGCGTACCTCGCGGCCCGGGACTTCGCCCGGCTGGTGTCGGGGCTGCTGCTCGTCGGCGCGATCGCCTGGGGCACGGCGAATCTCCTGTTCGTCTACCGCTCGATCGGCTCCATGCAGCTGTCTCGTCGGCTCGGCGACCTGGAGATCGTCGAGGCGGTGCCGCAACCCCTGTTGCTCGCGGGCACGATCGCGTGCGGTGTCGTGTTCGGGTTCCTGCTCACGCTCGGCACCGGGGATTGGTGGATGCCGGCGGCGCTCGCGTCGCGCCCACCGACCTTCGGCATCACGGACCCCGTGCTGCAACAGGACCTGGGCTATTACCTGGGACGACTGCCCTGGACCGAGCGGCTGCGAGAGCTTGCGCTGGTGGCGGTGTGCTCTGCCGCGGTCGTGGTCGCGCTGCTCTACGTGGGAATCGGGTCGCTGCGGTTCCGTCGCTGGCTGCCTTACGCGAACGCGCACGCCCGGGCGCACCTCGGCGTACTGCTCGCCCTGCTCGCGCTCACACTCACCTGGGGCGCCCTGCTCGATCCCGCGGAATCCGTCGCCGGACTGCACGGAGCGCTGACGCGGCGTGCGCTCGATGCGCGTCTCGCCGCCGCGCCGATCGTCACGGGCGGAGGCGTCGCGGCGACCGTCGTGAGCCTCGTGTGGGGCTTGCGAGAGAGGCCCGTGCTGCTCATCACCACCTGGGGCGCCCTGGTCGTCGCGTCGCTGCTCGGATTCGCCGTCATTCCCGGCTCTCTGGCGAGTGCCGGCCCGCGCGGTCGAAACGGGGCCGATCCCGACACGGCCCTTGTGGCGGAGCGGCGGCGGCTCGAAGGGCTCGCCTTCGGCGTCACGACGCTCGTGGAGCGCGCGCCGCCGGGCTTCCCGGGCCCCGAGGCGGCGGCGACGGCCATCCCCATCTGGGACGCCCAGCGGGTCCTCGCGGCGGCCGCCTCCCGGCGTAGTCTCGTCCGCCCGCAGTCGGCGCCCACGGCCGCGGGCCTGTCGCCGCACTCCTTGGGCGACGGAAGAGCCACTTGGCTCGTGGCGCTCCGCCCCGACTTCGACAGCCTCGCACTCCGGCAGGCGCTGCCCGGTTGGGTTGCGATCCACCGCGGCGCGTCGGCCCACGTCGGGCGACCGCTGGCGGCCGTCGAGGACGACACCGTTCTCACCTTCGCACCGGTCGCGACGCGCGATTCCACAGCGTGGTTCGGCCCCCGGTTCGCGGAGTTCGCAGTCGCGACCCCCGACAGCTGGCCGGCGCTGCGGCACTCGGGAATCGCCCTGACGGGGTGGTGGCGCCGGACCGCGCTCGCGTGGGCCTTGCAAAGCCCGGCGTTGGCGCGCCACGAGACCGACGGCTTGGTCCTCCTGTGGCGGCGGGACGTGTTGGAGCGGCTGGAGCGGCTTGCACCGATCGCTTCGTTCGACGCCGCCGCCCCCGTGATCGCCGACAGCGCCCTATGGTGGGTGGCGTACGGGTACTTCACAGCGGACGTGTTTCCGCTCGCCGGCCCGGTGGACGACGGGAGAGGCGGCCGCGATTCGGTGCGGTACCTGCACGCCGGCCTGGTCGGCGCCGTGAACGCCGCCGACGGGGACACGCGGCTCTACCTCTCCCCCGGGGCCGACTCGCTCGCCGCCGCGTGGGCGCGACTCCTCGCGCCGCTGATTCGACCGCTCGACAGCCTGCCCACGGCCCTGCGCGCGCAGCTCCCGTTCCCCGGGCGAGCGTTCCGCGCGGCAACGGCGCTCGTGGAGCGCTGGCGCACGGACACGACGGCGTGGAGCTCGCGACCCAGGGACCCCTTCGACCTCGTGGCACCCACCGTCGAAGGCTCGACGGAGGCGCCCCACGCGTGGATGGCCCAGGGGTTCGAAGCGGGAAGCACGCTCGCGGCCCTCGTGGCGGCGACGATGACACCCGATGGGCCTCGCGTGTCGGTGTGGCGGCCCGGCCTGACCGCACGCCTCCCACCGGTGCTGGTCGGCTCCCCCAACACCACGGCACCCGGCGTGCCTCGACTCTGGAACGTGGCCCGCGCCCTGTTCTCCGGGCAAGCGCTGTTCACGCAAGCCCCCACCGGGAGTCCGCCCACCGGCATCGACACGGTGTTTCTCTCGTGGGGCGAGCACCGCGGGCAGGGCAGGAGCGTGGCTGCCGCCCTCCGCAGCCTTCTCGCCTCGAGTGGCGAGACACGATCACCTGCCGACACTGCCTTGGCCGCGCGGTGGCGACTGGCGCAGCAGCTCGCGGCGCAGGCCGATGCGGCCCTCGCCGCGGGCAATCTGGAGAGGTTCGGCCAGCTGTATGCCCAGTTGAAGGACTTGCTCGGCCTGGGGCGCCGCAAGCTTGCTCCCGCCCCCGAGCGCCGCTAGTGCCGTTCCAACCCCCAATCCTAGGCACGGATCTGGACGTACTTCACAACCGGTTGGAACGGCACTAGGTTGCGCCGCCGTGAACGAAGGCACCATTGTGGTCGCTCTCGGCGGCAACGCCGTCGCCCCGCCGGAGGAGCGGCCCACGATCTCGAACCAGTTCCGCCACACGCGGGCGAGCCTCGCCCCGATCGTGGATCTGGCGCGTGAGGGGTGGCGCATCGCCCTGGTCCACGGCAACGGCCCGCAGGTGGGAGACGAGCTGGCCCGCAACGAAATCGCCGCCGACCAGGTGGAGCCGCTGCCGCTGGGCGTCCTCGTGGCCGCTACAGCCGGCTGGATGGGCTACATGATCCAGCAATCGCTGCAGAACGCGCTCGCCCGTGCCGGCGTCACGCGCCAGGTGGTCACGCTCATTACCCAGACGCTGTGCGACCCGCAGGACCCGAACCTGCGCAGTCCCACGAAGCCGATCGGCCACGCGCTCGATCCGGCGCGGGTGGCGCGACTCCAGGCGCGGGGCGTTCCCGTGAGGGAGGAGCAGCGGGGCCGGTGGCGGCGGCTCGCGCCCAGCCCGCGACCGATCGCCGTGGTCGAGCGGGAGTTGATTCACCACCTCGTCGCCGCCGGACACATCGTGGTCGCGTGTGGAGGAGGCGGGCCCCCCGTATACGACGACCCGACCCTGCGCCTCGAGGGACTGGACGCCGTCGCCGACAAGGACCGTGTGGCGGCCATCCTCGGCCGGGACATCGCCGCCGACGCGCTGCTGATCCTCACGAATGTTGACGCCGTGTACCACGCCTTCGGTACGCCGCACCAAAAGGCCATCCGCCGCTTGAGCCTCGCCCAGGCGGATCATCTGCTCGCCGGAAAGGAGCTCGGCACCGGCAGCATGCGGCCGAAGGTCGAAGCGGCGGCCGCCTTCGTCCGCACGGCCGGTGGAGAGCGAGTCGGAGAGCAGCGCGCCATCATCGCCGACCTGTCCCAGGGACTCGCGGCGTTGCGGGGCGAGGCCGGCACCACTATCACGAGGGACGGAGTGTGAATCTCCACGAATACCAGGCACGCGATATTCTGCGGCGGTACGGCATCCCGGTGCCGCCCGGAGAGGTCGCGACCACGGCGGACGAGGCCCGCGCGATCGCCGCGCGCCTGGGCGGCGGGGGCGGGGGCGGGGGCGGGGGCGGGTCCGTGGTGGTGAAAGCGCAGGTGCATGCCGGCGGGCGGGGCAAGGCCGGCGGTGTGAAGCTCGCCGCGAACGCCGACGAGGCCGCCGCGCACGCGGCCAAGATCCTGGGCATGACCATCAAGGGCCTCATCGTGCGTCGGGTGCTCGTGGCGCCTGCGGCCGACATCGCCACCGAGAGCTACGTGGGCATCATCGTCGACCGGACCTCCCAGCGTCCCGTGCTGATGGTGAGCGCGGCCGGCGGCATCGACATCGAAGAGGTCGCGGCCCGGACACCGGAGAAGATCCACCGGCTGGCGGTGGATCCCCGCTACGGCCTGCTCGCGCATCAAGCCCTGGGGCTCGCGCTGAAGCTTTACCGCGACATCGCACAGGCACGCACCGCGGCGGATATCATGCAGCGGCTGTACACGGCCTTTTATGCCGTGGGCGCCTCGCTCGCGGAGATCAATCCGCTCGTCACCACACGCGACGGCGCGGTCGCCGCCCTCGATGCCAAGATCGTGATCGACGACAACGAGCTCGACCGTCGCCCTGACATCGCCGCGCTGCGCGACTCGAGCGCCGATGCTCCCTCGGAGGTCACGGCACGCGAGGCCGGGCTCACCTTCATCAAGCTCGAGGGCAGCGTGGGCTGCTGCGTGAACGGCGCCGGGCTCGCGATGGCGACGATGGATCTGGTGAAGTACTACGGCGGCGAGCCCGCCAACTTCCTCGACATCGGCGGGAGCTCGAACCCTCAGAAAGTCGTCAGCGCCCTCCGGATCATCACCGCGGACCCGAGCGTTCGAGCCATCCTGTTCAATATCTTCGGGGGCATCACTCGGGGCGACGACGTGGCCAACGGGATCGTCCAGGCCACGAAGGCATTACCGCTCAAGGTGCCGCTCGTCATCCGACTCACCGGCACCAATGAGGAATTGGGCGTCCAGATCCTCACGCAGGCGGGCTTCTCGGCGCTCACCGATATGGACGAGGCGGTGAAGCAGGCCGTCGCCCGGGCGAAGGCCGCGTGAGCGTCTTCGTCGATCAGCAGACGCGCCTGGTGGTGCAGGGCATCACCGGTCGCGACGGCTCCTTCCACACGCGGCAGATGATCGGCTACGGCACCAAGGTGGTGGCCGGGGTCACGCCCGGCAAAGGCGGACAGCTGTTCGAGGGCGTGGTCCCGGTGTTCGACACCGTCGCCGACGCGGTGCGTGAGACGCGGGCCAACACCTCCGTGATCTATGTCCCGGCTGCGGTCGCCGTCTCGGCGATCTTCGAGGCCGCGGATTCCGGCATCCTGTTGATCGTATGCATCACGGAGGGGATTCCGGTGCTGGACATGACGCGCGTCCTGCCGTATCTGCACGAGCGCGGCGCCCGGTTGATCGGACCCAACTGCCCCGGGCTCATCTCCCCGAGCAGGAGCAAGGTGGGCATCATCCCCGGCAACATCTGCCTGCCCGGCCGGGTGGGCGTGGTGTCGCGCAGCGGAACGTTGACGTACGAGATCGTGCACCAGCTGTCCACCCAGGGGTTGGGTCAATCCACCTGCGTGGGGATCGGCGGGGACCCGCTCATCGGCACGAACTTCATCCACTGCCTCTCGGCCTTTCAAGCGGACGCCGAGACCGACGCAGTCGTCATGATCGGTGAGATCGGTGGCACCGACGAGCAGCAGGCCGCCGACTTCGTGCAGCAGGCGGTGACCAAACCCGTGATCGGCTTCATCGCCGGCCAAACCGCCCCGCCCGGGCGTCGCATGGGACACGCCGGCGCGATCATCTCGGGGTCGAGCGGTACCGCCGCCGAGAAAATGGCGGCGCTCGCGCGAGCGGGCATCGCCGTCATGAAACGGCCGGCGGACGTCGTGCCGCTCCTCAAGGAGCGGCTGTGAAGCTCCGCGACGTGCTCAAGTCGGAGCACATCCTCGTCCCGCTCCACGCCACGACCGTGAAAGAGGCGACCGAGCGGCTGGCCGAACGCCTTATCGAGGCGGGCGCGGTGGCCGATCCCCAGCGCCTCAATGCCGTGATCCGGCACACGTGGCCCGAGGACATGGTGAGCGTCGGCGAGCACGCGTTTCTCCCTCACTTCCGCACCGAGGCGGTGCGCGGCCTGGTGACGGCAGTCGGCATCTCCGCCACACCGATCCGCTGGGAGAAAGACCCCCAACGGACCGCGCGGGTGGTGATCTTCATTGTGGCGCCGATGCGCGACGCCGCCTTATACCTCCAGGTCGTGGGGGCGTTCGCCCGCACGCTGGCGCATCCCGATACGGTGCTCGGGCTGCTCGCGGCGCGCACCCCGGAGCAGGTCGTCACGCTCGCCGCGCTGGATGCGGTGGAATTGCCGAGCCAGCTCACGGTGCGGGACGTCATGACCGCCCAGGCGATCACCGTCGGCCCGGAGCGCACGCTGGGCGATGTCGCGCGCCTCATGGTGGAGCACGACATCCGTGCGCTGCCGGTGGTGGACGACGGCGGCTCGCTCATCGGGATGATCACGCACCGCGAGCTGTTGCGCTTCCTGATCCCGCACTTCGTACAGCGCACCAAGACCGGGGAGTTTCACATCCCCACGCGCTCCCAGCTGCAGCGCGGCTCCACCGATCCGCAGCTCATTCCGGCGAAAGAGGCCATGGCCCGGTCGGTGCTCTGCCTCGCGGAAGACCAGACGCTCGCGGACGTGGCGAATCTGATGAGCTCCAAGGACGTCGACCGACCGCTTCCCCGTCGTTCGCGAGGGCGTGGTCGTTGGGTTCCTGACCCGGGCCGACGTGGTCCGCCGCCTCATCGCCTCTTAGCCCCTTAGCCCCTTAGCCCCTTAGCCCCTTAGCCCCTAGCCCCTTCACATGCTCACGCTCGCCATCATCAAGCCCGACGCGGTCGCCCGCGGTCTCGCGGGAAAGATCCTTGCGCACCTCGAGGCGGCGGGGTTCGCCGTCCGCGCCGCCCGCCTCATCAAGCTCACCACCGCGCAAGCCGAGGCCTTCTACGAAGTGCATCAGGCCCGTCCTTTCTACCGCTCTCTGGTGACCTTCATGACATCGGGGCCCGCACTGGCCCTCGCGCTCGAGCGGGACGACGCCGTCGCGCGCCTGCGGGAGGTGATCGGTGCGACCGACCCGGCCGAGGCGAAGCCCGGCACGGTGCGGAAGCTGTACGCCGAGTCCAAGGAGCGGAACGCGATCCATGCCTCGGACGCACCCGAGAACGCCGCCCGCGAAGTGGCCTTTTTCTTTCCGGAGGGCGAGTTACGCGACCTCCACGGCCGCCCATAGCAGTTCGCTTGACGCAAGTGCCACAAGGGTTTAGCTTCGGTTGCTCATGTTACAGGTCGACCTCCGAGAGCTCGCCCGTGGTCCGGTGGAAACCCAGGGCCAGCTCGCAGGGAGCGATCCCCTGTTCGAGGGCCTCGACGTCGTGCTGGCCGAGCCGGTGCGCGTGGCAGGCCGTTTGCAAGGTGCCGGCGAGGGACGATTCTACTGGCGCGGCTCCCTCAGCACGCGCATGGCGGGGCAGTGCCGGCGGTGCCTCGCGCCCGTACCCATCCCGGTCGTGGCGACCGTCGACGCGCTGTTCTCCGGGGACCCCGACGCCCTGGAGGACCCGAGCTCGTATCCTCTGGCGCCTGACGCGACCGAGATCGACCTCCGTCCCGCGGTGCGGGAGGAGTTGCTGCTCGCCGTACCCCGGTGGGTAGTCTGCCGGGACGACTGCCGCGGGCTGTGCCCGCGTTGCGGGAAAGACCTGAACGCGGGCCCGTGTGGCTGCCCACCGGCCGTGGACCAGGGCTGGCAAGGGCTGGCCGCTCTCAAGGACAAGCTCCGAGACTGAAAAGGATGATCTCATGGCCGTACCGAAACGAAGGACATCCAAGCGGAAGAAGCGCGCACGCCGCACGCATTACAAGGCGGCCCCGATCGCGCTGCAACCCTGTCCGCGCTGCGGCGACCTGAAGCGCCCCCACCGGGTCTGCCCGACCTGCGGCTACTACCGCGACGAGCAACGCCTGCCGGTCGAGGACGCCTGACGGTGATTCGGATCGCGCTGGATGCGATGGGCGGCGACAACGCACCGCGCGTGGAAGTGGAGGGGGCCGTGCAGGCTCTGCGCGACCTCCCCGCAACCTTCCGCATCCAGCTCGTCGGGCGGACCGCCGACATCGAAGCGGCGCTCAAGGCATCCGGCGGCGCGAACGTCGATCGCAGCCGCCTCGAAGTGGTCGAGGCGCCCGAAGTGGTGGGGATGGGCGAGAAGCCGCTGGCCGCTGTCAAGGGCAAGCCGCGGTCCTCCATAGCGGTCGGGCTCGGGCTGCAGAAGCAGGGTAAATCGGACGCCTTCATTTCGGCGGGCAACACCGGCGCGGTGATGGCCGCCGCGACGCTGCTGCTACGGCTGCACGAGGGCGTGCAGCGGGCGGCGGTCGGCCCGCTGTTCCCGACCGCGGTCCATCCCGTACTGGTCATCGACGGCGGCGCGAACGTGGACTGCGACGCCCGCGAGCTCGTGGGGTTCGCCCATCTCGGCTCGGTGTACGTGCGCGATGTGCTGGACCGGTCGGAGCCGGGCGTCGGCCTCATGAACGTCGGCGAAGAGGACGAGAAGGGCAACGCGGTGGTCAAGGAAGCGCACCAGCTCCTCATGCAGACGGCGAGCATCAAGTACGTCGGGAACGTCGAAGGCCGCGACATCCTGGCGGGCCAGTGCAAGAAGGGGCGGATCGACGTCGTCGTGTGCGACGGCTTCGTGGGCAATGTCATCCTCAAGTTCTACGAGTCCGCCGGCCGGATGTTCATGGGCATGATGAAGCAGGCGTTCCCGGACGTCCTGGGTCGGCCGGAAGCACGGCAGCTCTTCAAGTTCCTCGACTCCTCCGAGTACGGCGGCGCGCCCCTGCTGGGCGTGAAAGGCGTGGTGATCATTTGTCACGGCGCCTCGCCCGCGCGCGCCGTCATGAACGCCGTACGGGTCGCGGCGCACATGGTGGAGAGCCATCTCGATCAGGACATCGGCGCCGAGTTGGCGGGGGGACGCACCGCCCGGTGAAGCGCCCGATCGCGGAGCTCCGGGGGACCGGTCGCTACACGCCCAAGCGCGTAATGACGAACGACGAGTTCTCGAAGATCCTCGACACGTCGGACCAGTGGATCCGCGAGCGCACCGGGATCCGGGAGCGGCGGGTGGCGGCGCCCGACGAATCCAACGCCTGCATGGGCAAGGCCGCCGCGGAGCAGGTATTGCAGGAGACGGGCCTCACGCCCCTCGATCTCGACGCGCTCGTGGTGGCCACCTGCTCGCCCGATCGGCTCCTCCCCTCACAGGCCTGCGATCTCCAGGCCCTGCTGGGCGCCAAGCACGCGGTGGCGTTCGACGTCCAGGCCGCGTGCACGGGCTTTCTGTACGCGCTCAACGTCGCCGAAGGGCTGGTGGCTTCGGAGCAGGCCGAGCAAGTGCTCGTCGTGGCCTCGGAGAAGCTCACGTCGATCATGGATTGGACCGACCGCGCGACGGCCGTGCTGTTCGGCGACGGAGCCGGAGCGACCCTGGTGCGCAAGAGCACCGGCGGGCGGGGCATCCTGTCGAGCTACATGAAATCCGACGGCGCGCTCGCCGAGCTCTTGTACCGCCCCGGCGGCGGCGCCACGCACCCGCCCGACGCCGCCTTGCTCACCGACCATTCCTATTACATCCAGATGGCGGGGCGCGAAGTGTTCAAAGCCGCCGTCCTCTCCATGGCGGACGCGTGTGACAAGGCGCTCGAGCGCGCCGGTCTCACCAGCGCCGACATCGACCTGCTGATTCCCCACCAGGCGAACATCCGGATCATCGAGGCCACCGCCAAGCACGCCGGCGTGCCGATGGACAAGGTGTATGTGAACGTGGATCGCTACGGCAACACGTCGGCGGCGTCGGTCGCAATCGCGCTCGACGAGGCGGTCCGCTGCGGACGACTCAAACCGGGCATGAAGGTGATGTTCTGCGCATTCGGCGCGGGGCTCACCTGGGCGAGCCTGGTGGTGCAGTGGTAGCCGCGAAGACCACGGTTTGGCTCTGCCCCGGACAGGGTGCACAAAAAGTCGGGATGGCCAAAGACCTCGCCGAGCGGTTCCCGGAGGCGCGGCAGACCCTCCGGGCGATCGACGAGACCCTGCGCTTCCCGCTCAGTCGGCTGATGTTCGAAGGACCCGAGGAGCGGCTCACGGCAACCGAGAACGCGCAGCCGGCGATCCTGGCACACAGCGCGGCGGTGTTCGCCATCGTGGGAGCGACGGTCGACGGCGCCGCCGTCGCGGCCGCGGGACACTCCCTCGGCGAATACTCGGCGTACATCGCCGCGGGGGCACTCGCGCCCACCGACGCCGCCGCCTTGGTCCGGCGCCGTGGCGAATTGATGCAGCAGGCGGGCGCGGAGCGCCCGGGCACGATGGCGGCCGTGCTCGGACTCGCGACGGCCGAGGTCGAGGCGGCGTGCCGCGCCGCGTCGAGCGGAGGCGCGGTGGTCGTGGCCGCCAACCTGAACGCGCCCGACCAGACCGTGATCTCGGGCGATCCCGAGGCCGTGGCGAAGGCGGGGGCGGCGTGCAAAGCGCGCGGTGCCAAGCGCGTGGTGCCACTCAAGGTGAGCGGCGCGTTTCACTCATCCCTCATGGCGCCGGCGGCGAATCACCTGCGGCTGGCCCTCGAGCACGCGCCGTTCCAGGACCCGCTGTTCCCGGTGATCGCCAACGCGACGGCCGAGCCCGTGCGCGACGCGACGCGGGCGCGCCGCCTGCTCGCCGACCAGCTCACCGCCCCCGTCCGTTGGGTCACCTGCATGCAGCGCGCCGCCGAGCTCGCCGGAGCGG
>WNGJ01003169.1_pt1 | contig 22007 bp, 20 predicted proteins | sample 5400611 | NCBI WGS metagenome assembly WNGJ01 (sample SAMN13153375, study PRJNA577476) | soil metagenome | isolation source: 40 cm soil or saprolite under Garry oak tree replicate 1 | place: USA:California | collected 2016-06-15
TGGACCGGGTCCACGAGCCCGACTTCGACGCGCTCGTGATTCCCGGCGGCTACGCGCCCGACAAGCTGCGGCGCTCGGCGGAGGTGCTCGACCTGGTCCGCGCTTTCGACGAGCGCGGCAAGCCGATCGCCTTCATCTGCCACGCCGGATGGGTGCCGATCTCCGCGAAGATCCTCAAGGGGCGGCGGGCCACGAGCGTGGCCGCGATCAGAGACGACATGGTCAACGCCGGGGCCGCCTGGTCTGACGAGGCAACCGTCGTCGACGGGAACCTCATCTCGGCCAGGACGCCCGCCGACCTCGGGCCGTGGATGAAGGCCCTGCTGGCCGCTCTCGGCTGAGCCGCTCGTCAGCGCTGCTGGTCACGGCACGATGAGCACGGTCTGCGACTCGGTGTAGAAGGCACGTGCCGCCTGGCCCTGCTCGCGCGGCCCGTAACTCGAGTCCTTAGCCCCGCCGAACGGCGCGTTGAAGTCGACGCCCGAGGTCGGCGCGTTGACCCTGACCATCCCAGCCTCGAGTCGGCGGGTCAGCCGGAGCGCCTCGCCGAGGTCGCTGGTGAAGACCGAGGCGACCAGGCCGTACCTGACCCCGTTGGCGATCGAGATCGCGGCATCCGCCGACCCGGCCTTGATGAGCGCGGCTACGGGGGCGAATACCTCCTCGGTCGCCAGCGGTCCGGTCGGCTCGTCGAGCTCGACGAGGGTGGGCCCGACGTAGAAACCGGGCTCGTCGAGCGCCTTGCCGCCGGTCAGCACCCGGCCGCCTGATTCCGCGACCGCGGCCAGCGCGGCCGACCTTGCGCCCGCGTCGATCACGGGCCCGACCAGTGTCTTCTCGTCGGCCGGGTCGATGACCTTGAGCGCCTCGGTCGCGGCCGTGAGCGCGTCGCGGAACTCCCCGTAGACCGGGTCAGCCACGATCACGCGGCTCGTCGCCGTGCATTTCTGGCCCGCGTATCCCATGGCCGCGTACGCGATCGTGGCCGCGGCGCGATAGAGATCGGCGCCCGCGAGGACGATGGACGGGTTCTGCCCGCCCATCTCCGCCTGCACCCGGCAGCCCCGCGTGGCGGCGCGCACGCTGACCTCCCTGCCCACAGCCGATGAGCCAGTGAACGACACCGCGGCCACTTCCGGGTGGTCGATGAGCGCCCTTGCCGTCTCGCCGCCGCCGAGTACCACCTGGAACACTCCCGGCGGCAGGTGCGGCGCGATGATCTCACCGAGCGCCAGCGCGGTCGCGGCGGCGGCACTCGACGGCTTCAGCAGCGTCGCGTTGCCGAACGCCAGGCTCGGCGCCGCCTTCCACAGCGGGATGGCGACGGGGAAATTCCACGGCGTGATCAGCGCGGCGACGCCAACCGGTACATGCCGCGCGAGCAGGAGCTGATCGGGATGGGCGGCGGGCAGTGTCTGGCCGTCAGGGTGGAGCGCGGCCTGCGCGTAGTAACGCAGGATCGCCACGGCCCTGGCTACCTCCGCGCGAGCCTCGGAGACCGGCTTGCCCACCTCACGGACGACCAGGCTGGCTACCGACGCGCTGTGCTGCTCGAGCGCCGCCGCTGCGTCGGCGAGCGCCTTCGCCCTGGCCGCTCCCGCAGTCTCGCGCCACTCCCTGGCGGCCAGCGCCGCGCGGCCGACCGCGGCGTCTGCCCCCGCGCTGCCCGCGCCCTCCCACTCGCCGACGACGTCTGCTGGGTCGTGCGGATTCACGCTCGTGACGGTCATCTGCGCGCCTTTCCTTCGGGAGTTACCTGATCCGCAGCAGGACCTTGCCGCGGGGGCCGGCCGCGCCGCGCAGCACCGCGATCGCCTGCTCCCACCCCGCCAGCGGGTACCGGTGCGTGATCAGGGCAGCCGGCCGCAGCTGGCCGGCGTTGAGCAGCGTCACGACGGCCCGCCAGGCAGCGGACGTATAGCCGAAGCTGCCCAGGATCGTCAGGTCGTTGTTGACGGCGTCGTCGGCGGCGAGCGCGATGGTCTCGCCGTGCGGCGGCAGCCCGAGCAGCAGGACCGTGCCGCCCCTGCGCACCTTCGCGAGCGCGGTCTGTCCGGCCACGGTCGCTCCCGCGGCCTCGACGACCAGGTCGTAGTCGCTGCCAGCGTCCGCGACCGCGAACCTCGCGGCCCCCGCGGCCGCGGCGAGTCCTGCCTGCTCCTCGCGCCGGCCAAGCATCGCGACTTCAGCGGGTGACCAGAGCCTGGCGATCATGACGACCAGCAGCGCGATCGTGCCGTCCCCGATCACCAGGACCCGGCACCCGGGGGTCACCGCCGCCCGCGCCATCGCGCGGTACACCACGGCGGCCGGCTCGGTCAGCACCGCGTCGTCGGGCGCGACGCACGCCCGGAGCGGGTGCAGAAGGCCGGCGGGCACGTCGATCACGCTCGCGGCCGCACCGTCCCTGGTGAAGCCGATCTCGTCGTAGGTGCTGCACAAGTTGCCGAGCCCGGCAGCGCAGCACTCACAGTGCCCGCAGCCGATGATGCCTTCGACCACGACCCGGCGCCCGGCCAGCGGCGAGTCGCCGGTCACGATGCCGGTCCACTCGTGGCCGAGGGTGACCGGATAGCGGATATAGGCGGGATCGATCGTGCCGTCGATGATCTCCAGGTCGGTGCCGCACAGGCCGACCAGGTCAGGCTCCACGCGCAGGTACCCGGCGGCCAGCGGCCCGCCGCCCTCGCGCCGCTGCAGCGCAACCTGGCCGGGGGCTGAGACGATCAGCGCCGCGCCGCCGGACGGGATGCCCTGCTGGCCGGGAACCGTCATGCGGTCGCCCCGGCCGCCGCCGGGTAACGCTCGGAGTGCCTGCCGCCGCCGAGGGACTCCGACACCTTGCTGGCGTACCGCCGCACCATCCGGCCGAGTTCGTTCATCCGCCAGGCCGGCAGGTCACCCTTGATCCCGGTCACGCTGACCGCACCCGCGCAGGACCCGTCGTGGCCGAAGAACACCGCACCGACACAGAAGATGCCCTCGGCGTCCTCTTCGTCGTCTACCGCGAAGCCGTTGGCACGCACCACCGCCAGGTTGGCGAGCAGCGCGTCGACGTCGGTGATGGTGTGCACGGTCCGGCGCACCATGCCGGTGGCCGTGCAGATCGCACGGACCTCGGCCTCGGTCATGGTCGCCAGCATCGCCTTGCCGGCCGCCGACGCGTGCGGTACCTCGCGCTGGCCGAGCGGGGTGTGGAACCTGACGCTGCCCGGACCGTCCACTCGCTCGATGAAGACCGGGTATCCCTCGTCGCAGATGGCCACCCGCGAGGTCATCTTGGTCTGCTCGGCGAGCTCGGCCAGCACCGGCCGGCAGATATCGCCGAGCGGCAGCTGGCTCCTGGTGATGTCGCCGAGCCTGATCAGCGACGTGCCCAGGCAGTACCGCGGCCCGGGCCTGACGTCTCGCAGGATCCCCGCCGTGGTCAGCGTCCTGGCCAGGGCCAGCGTCGTGCTCTTCGATGCGCCAAGCGACCTGGCCAGGTCGCTCAGCGACAAGCCATCGGGCGGGCCCTCAGCCACGATGTCGATCATGCGGATCGCCCTGGCGACACTGCGCACGGTGTACCGGTCAGCGTGCGATCCGTCCTCGTGCGCGTCCTCGTGTGCCGACGCCTCACGGCCATCGCCCAGGAATCGCACATCCGTGCCCAAAGTCGCACCTCCGTGCCCCTTGACAAGGGTGTATAAACCCGAGTTTTGTAGCCTGCGTGATTCTATATCACGCAACGGCGTTCGGTACCACAGAACGCGTGCGTCGAAGCGCCGCGCGGGCGGCCGAAGCCAGGCGGCGGATCGCTGCCTGGCTCGACGCTGCCGACGGGCTGGTGCTGACCGGTCCGGCCGCCGTCGCGTGGGCGTGCGGCGGTGTGTCGCCACCAGTCGACAGGACCGCGGCCGTGGACGTGGTCTGGGCGGTCTTCGCCAGGGCCGGCTCATGGCTGGTCACCACCAACGTCGAGGCGGACCGGATCAGGACCGAGTATGACCAGGCCGCGCACGGCTTCGACGGGCTCGCCGAGGTTCCCTGGCACTCCCCGAGTGACTTCGTCGCCGCCGCGGCTGAGCTGGCAGGGAGTGCGCCAGGACGCCTCGCGAGCGACGGACACCCCGCGTTCGGCCTGGACGCATCCGATGACCTGGTCGCGCTGCGGCTCGCCCTGTGCGCGGCCGAGGCTGATGACCTGGCCGACCTCGGCGCTGACGCGGCCGCGGCGGTGCAGGCCGGCCTGGCCGGCTGGCGGCCTGGCGAGCGCGACCTCGACATCCAGGCACGCTGCGCCGGGCACCTGGAGGCGGCAGGCGCCGACGCCCCGGTGCTGATCGTGGGCGGCGACGACCGGCTCGAGCGGTACCGGCATCCGCTGGCGACGGGCGCGCCGGTGCGCCGGCTCGTGATGGCCGTCGCGGTCGCCAGGCGCGCCGGGCTGCACGTCGCGCTGACCAGGTTCGCGTCGGCGGGCGCGCCGAGCTGGGATTACGCGGCCCTGCGCCGGCGGGTGCTCGCGATCGAGGACGCCGTGCTCGGCGCGTGCACGCCGGGGGCCAGCTACGGCGCCGCGCTCGAGGCGCTCGCAGCCGGATACGCGGCGGCCGGCGCGGAGGGCGGCTGGGCCGGTCACTACCAGGGCGGGCCGATCGGATTCGCGCAGCGCGAGTTCGAGATCGCCCCCGGGCAGGCCGGGTCGCGCTGGTACCGCGAGCCGGTCGCTGCCGGGCACGCCGTTGCGTGGAACCCGAGCCTGCCGGGCGGGGCGAAGTCAGAAGACACCTACCTGATTACGGCCGGCGGGCGGCTCAGCCTCCTCACGGCGGCGCCCGGCTGGCCCATCGAAATGAGCGATGGCGGCGGCTCCCGCGCCGCAGTACTGGAGGTCGGCAGATGACCCAGGGAACGCAATCCCCGCTGGTGACAGGCGACGTGGCGGTCGCGCAGGCTGGCCTGGTCGCCGAGCCTGGCGGCCAGGCCAGCCACGCGCGCTTCCCCGACGGGGCGCATTTCCGGATCGAGATACCCAGCGTGGAGGGACCGGCCGTGCTCCGCGCGGTCCTCGCCGAGGCCGCCGAGCTCGGGATCACGGTGAACCGGGTCTCGCAAGGCAGCGGCGCGATGCTGCTGTCGGCTGCCGAGCTGGCCGAGATGGCCACCATCGCCGCGGACGACGGACTCGAGGTCTCGCTGTTCGTCGGCCCGCGCGAGGAGTGGGACATCGGTGCCGGCTCCGCGGGACCCGGCAGCTGCGGTACGCGGTCGACGACATATCCAGGGCGGCCGAGCTCGGGATCAGGGGCTTCCTGATCGCCGACCCCGGACTGCTCAGACTGGTGACCGAGCTGCAGGCGGCCGGGCAGCTGCCGGCCTCGATCGTCTGGAAGGTCTCCGCCGTGCTCGCCCCGTCGAACCCGCTGAGCTTCCGCCTGCTCGAAGAGCTCGGCGCCTCGACGATCAACGTGCCGTCCGACCTCACCATCGGCCAGATCGCTGAGATGCGGGCCACGAGCCGCCTGCCGATCGACCTGTACGTGGAGACGCCAGACGCGATGGGCGGCGTAGTACGGGCGCACGAGGCCGCTGACCTGGTCACCGTGGGCGCGCCGATGTATACCAAGTTCGGGCTGCGGAACTCCCGCCCGCTGTACCCGAGCGGCGCGCACCTCGTCGGGGAGGCCGCGGCGATCGCCAGGGAGAAGGTGCACAGGGCCGCCGTCGCGCTGGAGTGGATCGCCCGCAGCGGCATCGAGCTCAGCCAGTCCGGGCCGGGCGCCAAGGGCCTCGGCGTTCCCGAACCGCGATGACGGGACCGCAGCGATGACCCAGGCACCCGCACCGGCTTCCCGCAGCACGCCGCACGGCGCACTGAGCGGCCGCGCGGCGGCTCGCCCGACGCGCGCGCTCCGGCAAACACTGCGCAGCCAGGGCTGGCTGTCAGGGGACGATGAGGTCGCGGTGCTGCACCGGGTCGCGCTGGCCAGCGCGGGCGTGCCGGTCGGCCGTGACGCCGCGCGGCCGGTGATCGGGATCGCGAACTCGGCAAGCGAGCTGAATCCGTGCAACCTGCCGCTGCGCGACCTGGTCGGCCCCGTCAAAGCAGGGATCGACGCGGCCGGCGGCGCTGGCGTGGAGTTTCCGACGATCTCGCTTGGCGAAGACCTGATGAAGCCGAGCGCGATGCTGTACCGCAACCTGCTCGCCATCGAGGTCGAGGAGATGGTCAGGGCCAACCCGCTGGATGGGCTGGTCATCCTCGCTAACTGCGACAAGAGCGTCCCGGGCGCGCTCATGGGAGCGATCAGCGCGAACATCCCCGCGATCCTGGTGACCGCCGGTGCCCGGCCGGTCGTCACCTTCCGCGGCGCCCGGCTCGGCACCGGGACAGCCCTCTGGCGGCTCTGGGACGAGCGCAGGGCCGGCCGGCTCGGCGACGGCGACTGGCAGGAGCTCGAGCGGTGCCTGAGCTGCGGCCGGGGCGCCTGCAACACGATGGGGACCGCCTCGACGATGGCGGTACTCAGCGAGGTGCTCGGCCTGATGGTGTCCGGCTCGAGCTCGGTCCCGGCCGGCGACGTCCGGTCGGCTGCCGCTGCCAGGCTGGCCGGCCAGCTGATCGTCGCGGCGGTGGCCGAGGGAGGCCGGCGGCCGCGCGACATCCTCACCCCCGCCGCGTTCGGCAACGCCGTGGTCGCGCTCAACGCGATCGGCGGCTCCACGAACGCCGTCATTCACCTGGCCGCGCTCGCGGGCCGGGCCGGCGTGCCCTTCCCGCTCGACGACATCGCGACGCGCGGGGCCGGCGTGCCGCTGCTCGCGGACGTCGAGCCGTCGGGATCCCGGCTCATGCCGGACTTCGACGCGGCGGGAGGCGTCCCGACCCTGCTGCGGGAGATCAGCGACCTGCTCGACCTGGACACGATGACGATCACGGGACAGCGCGTGCGTGACATCGTCGCCAGGGCGCGGCCGGCCAGCGGGGCGATCAGGCCGGCCAGCGCGCCGCTGCGCGCGGGCGGCGCCTTCGGCGTGGTGCGCGGCTCCCTCGCGCCGGACGGCGCGGTGATCAAGACCTCGGCCGCGAGCGAGCACCTGCTCAGGCACCGCGGTCCTGCCGTGGTCTTCCGCGGCTACCACGACATGCTCGCCAGGATAGACGACCCCGACCTGGCGGTGACCAGGGAGTCCGTGCTCGTGCTGGCCGGGTGCGGCCCGGCCGGGGTTCCCGGCATGCCGGAGTGGGGCATGATCCCGATCCCCGCCAGGCTGGTCAGGGCCGGCGTCACCGACATGGTCAGGATCACCGACGCGAGGATGAGCGGCACCAGCTTCGGCACCGTGGTGGTGCATGTCGCGCCGGAGGCCGCGGTGGGCGGACCGCTCGGGCTGGTCGCCGACGGCGACCTGATCAGCGTCGACGTGCAGGCCGGCCGGCTCGACCTGGAGGTACCTCAAGCCGAGCTCACCGCGCGCCGGGCCCGCGCCGCCCCGTCGCCGCCCGCCCACCTGCGCGGCTGGCCAGCCCTCTACGCGCGGCACGTCATGCAGGCGCCGGACGGCTGCGACCTCGACTTTCTCCGCGCGCTCGGGCAGGCGCACCTGACCTTCATCGAGCCCGTCATCGGGCGCTCGTGACAGCTCACCTCGCTACGAAGCAGAAAGGGGATAGGCCGTGAGGCGTTGGAAAATGGCGGCAGCCGGGGCGGTGGCAGCGCTGCTTGCGGCGGGCTGCGGAAGCAGCGGAGGCGGGAGCGGAGGCACCTCATCCGGCCCCGTCACCATCACGATCGCTGAGAACTACGGCACCGAGCAGAACGCGACGGCTTTGCGGAACCTGGCGGCCGCGTTCCACAAGCTGCACCCGAAGATCACGGTCAAGATCCAGCCGCAGAACGGCGACAACTACTTCGCGATCTTGCAGAAGGACGCGATCGCCAGGAGCGGTCCCGACCTCGCGGTCATGTGGACCGGGTTGTTCACGCTGCAGTATAAGAGCTTCCTGACGAACCTGAAGGGGGAGATCCCGGCGTCGGACCTCGCCAGGGTTGACCCGAACGCTCTCAAGTGGACGTCGGACGGGTTCAATCCGGCCAACGGTCCGTACGTCATCCCGCTGGAGAACCAGTTCTACATCGGCTTCTACAACAAGGCTGACTTCGCCAAGGCCGGCGTCACCTCCGTGCCGACCGACTGGAACCAGCTCTTCGCGGCGTGCACCAAGCTGAAGAAGGCCGGGTACACCCCGCTCGTCTACGGCAACGGCGGCCAGCCGATCAGCGCCACGTTCTACCCCTGGTACGACATGAGCTACATGATGATCGGCGCCTACCCAGTCAGCCAGTGGCAGGGGCTGTACAGCGGCAAGATCCCGTGGACGGCACCGCCGATCGCGTCCCAGCTGTCCAACTGGACCAAGCTGCACAGCTCCGGCTGCACCAACTCCGACGTGGTCACCAACACCGACAACCTGGGCCAGTTCGAGAGCGGCAAGGCCGCGATGATGGTCGACGGGACCTGGGACACCCAGAAGTTCACCAACGCGCTCGGCGACAAGGTGGCCGCCTTCGCTCCCCCGTTCTCCGACACTCCGATCAAGGGCGTGGTCGATTTCGCCGGCGATGGCATCGCGCAGATGAGCTACTCGCCGCACGCGACGGAAGACGGCATGTTCCTTGACTTCATGACGACCGCCCAGGCTGCGGGGATCGTCAACTCCGCTGGCCTGATCCCCGCCATCACCGGCACCTCTACCAGCAACCCCGTCAACCAGCAGATGCTGAACTTCGTCAGCAACGGCGGCCTCGTCGCCTACCCGATGCTGGACAACGTCGTCCAGGGCGACGTCGTCAGCACCGGCTCGAAGTTCCTGCCGGCCGTGCTGCAGGGAACCCAGTCGGTCCAGGCGGCACTGCAAGCCATGAAGACCACGCTGAACCAGCTCCCGGCGAGCCAGCGGGGTAACACGTTCCCCTGACAGCGACGAGGTCTCCGGCGGCGCCAGCCGCCGGAGACCTCCTGACAGTCCACGGAGCCCCATGGGCCTGACAGAGGCGGAAACCGGGCACGCGGCGCGCACCGCCGCGCGGCGCGGCCGTGCTGGCCCGGCGACCAGGTCGCGGCTGGCCAGGCGGCGCAGGCGGGCCGGGATCCTGCTCTCGCTGCCGGCCGTCGCGCTGGTCATCGTGCTGCTGGGGATCCCGGTCGGCCAGGCCTTCTACTACTCGATGACACAGTGGAACGGCATCGTCGCGACCTGGATCGGGCCGCACGCCTACGCCGCGCTGTTCACGGACCCGATCTTCTGGCGGGTGCTGGAGAACAACGGGCTGTTGCTGCTCGCGGTCCCGGTCGCGATCGGGATACCGCTGGCCATCGCGGCGCTGCTGCACGAGCACGTGCGTGGCTGGCGGTTCTTCCGGTCGGTGTACTTCCTGCCGACCGCCATCTCCTGGGTGGTCATCGGCATGTTCGCGCTGCGCTTCTTCTCAGCGACCGGCGTGCTGAACGGCCTGCTCGCCCGCGTCGGGTTCGGGCAGTCCGCGACGGACATGCTCGCCAACGAGCACAGCGCGCTCGCGGCGCTGGCGATCACGTTCATCTGGTCGATGGTCGGCACCAACACGATCATCTTCCTCACCGGCATGGCCACGCTGGATCCCACGCTGACCGAGGCCGCCAGGGTCGACGGCCTGTCCAGGCCGGCGATCTTCTTCCGGGTCACGCTGCCGCTGCTCACCCGCTTCATCCAGTTCTCGTTCGTGATCACGGTGATCAGCGCGTTCTCGGCGCTGTTCAGCCTCATCTTCGTGATGACGAGCGGCGGGCCCGGCTTCGGCACCACGACGCTGGAGTTCTTCATCTACCAGGCGGGCTTCCAGCAGGTGCAGCTCGGCACCGCGGCGCTGTACGGGGTCATCCTCTTCCTGATCATGGCGATCGCCGGGCTCGTGCAGCTCAGGCTCATCAAGCCCGACGACGGCGAGGGCTGGTGACCATGACGACGACCCAGCTGCCCCGGCCGGCAGCGGCGCTGCGGGCCAGGATGCGCGCCTGGGCCCTGTTCCTCCTCATGGTCGTTATCGCGGTCGTCATGCTGTACCCCTTCTGGTACATCATCGACAACGCGTTCCGCGGGTCCGGTCAGTTCGACCGCCAGTCCGGGCACTCGCTGAGCGGATGGAAGCAGCTGTTCGCCAACCTGCCGGTCGGCAGCCAGCTCCTGAATTCGACGGTGGTGTGCGTCGGGGCGATCGCGATCATCCTCGTGGTGTCGACCACGGCGGGCTTCGCCTTCGCCAAGCTGCGCTACCGCGGCAGCGGGATGTTCTTCCTGCTGGTCGTGTCCGCGCTGATGGTGCCGCTGCAGTCGATCCTCTTTCCCGAGTTCGTCAACCTGTCGAACGTCCACCTGACCAGCTCGTACACCGGGGCCGTGCTGGTCTACGCCGCGCTCGGTACCCCGTTCGCCACGTTCCTGATGGCGACCTACTACCGGGGCATCTCCGACGAGCTCATCGAGGCCGCCGTGATGGACGGGCTCAGCTACGAGCGCACGTTCCTCCAGATCGCGATCCCGCTCTCGCTGCCCGCGATCGCGACCATCACCGTGCTGCAGTTCATCCAGATCTGGGACGACCTGCTGGTCGGGCTGTTCTTCCTGCCCACGAACCAGCGGACGATCACGGCTGGCCTGGCGACGCTGTCGACCGGCAGGACGACGAGCGTTCCCGCGCTGATGGCGGGCTCGCTGATCAGCGCGGTCCCCGCGATCGTGGTCTACCTGATCTTCCAGCGGCATCTCGTCAAGGGCCTGACGCTGGGCATGGGAAAGTAAGGAGCAGGCGTGGCGCGGATCGAACTCGACGCGGTCACCAAGCAGTTCCCCGACGGCACGACCGCGGTGCGCTCGCTCGACCTGGCCGTCGGCGACGGCGAGCTGCTCGTGCTCGTGGGTCCCTCCGGCTGCGGCAAGACGACCGCGCTGCGGATGGTCGCCGGGCTTGAGGACGTGACCGCGGGGACCATCAGCATCGACGGGCAGCCAGTCAACGACGTCGAGCCCCGGCACAGGGACATCGCGATGGTGTTCCAGAGCTACGCGCTCTACCCGCACCTGTCGGTCTACGACAACATGGCCTTCAGCCTGAAGTACCGCAGCGGCGTGCCAAGGGCCGAGATCAGGAAGCGGGTCGCCGACGCGGCCAGGATCCTGGAGCTCGAGCCGTTCTTGCAGCGCAAGCCCAGGCAGCTCTCTGGCGGCCAGCGGCAGCGTGTCGCGATGGGCAGGGCGATCGTCAGGCAGCCGCGCGCGTTCCTGATGGACGAACCGCTCTCGAACCTGGACGCCAAGCTGCGCGTCCAGATGCGGGCCGAGATCGCGCAGCTGCAGCGCTCGCTCGGCGTCACGACCATCTACGTCACCCACGACCAGACCGAGGCGATGACGCTCGGCAGCCGCGTCGCCGTCATCTCCGGCGGCGTGCTGCAGCAGGTCGCGGCGCCACAGCAGCTATACAGGCGGCCGGACAACCTGTTCGTCGCCTCCTTCATCGGATCGCCGCCGATGAACCTCATCGACGCCACGCTCGAGCGCGGAGGCGCGGCCGGCGCCACCGCGGCCGGCACCACCGGGGCCGGCACCACCGGGGCTGGTGCCACACCCGCCGGCGCCACACCCGCCGGCACCGCCCAGGCCGGCCCTGTCGTGGTATTCGGCGAGCACCGGCTGCCTGTTCCCGCTCGGGTTCTCAGCGAGCACCCGGCCCTGGACCGGTTCCTCGGCGAGCGGGTCGTGATCGGAATCAGGCCAGAGCACCTGCGTGACGTCGCGTTCGCCCGCGACGACGGCCGGAACGGGCACGGCGGCACCCAGCTGGTGATCGAGCTGCCCATCAGGCTGCGCGAAGAACTCGGGTCCGAGGTCTACCTGCACGCCGCGATCGGCGCCGCCGCGCACGTCAGCACCGACATCGCGGACGACGTGCGCTCGCTCGCGACGATCGTGGCCAGGATGGACCCCCGTACGCAGATCGCCGAGGGTCAGAACGCCAAGATCGCGGTCGACGCCGCCGAGCTCCAGTTCTTCGACCCCGACTCCGGCGCGTGCCTGCGCGCCTGAGCTGCAGCCCCCCGGCCGTGCGGGGGCGCCTAGTCGCGCGGTGCGTTGAGGAAGCGGAAATAGTCGTCCTCGATCATGGCCGGATCGCCGGGGACCGGGCGGCGCAGGCGCCGGTCGGCCCTGCGCTCGCCAATCCCGGCGTCCTCATCGCCGTGGCGGCCGCGGTCAATCTGCGTGTGCCCGCGGAACAATATCGCGCCCACGGACATGGCAAGCGCGCCGTACGTCATTGTCTTCTCCTGCCCCGTTGGAGCGGCGGCCGCGCTGGAGGTGGCGCGCCCGTTATCGCGCCTGTCGTCCCATCCCGCGGCCCGTGCCGTTCCCATCGCAGCCAGGTTGCCAGTAAGGCCGCGACGGCCGCATCGGGAGAATCACCTAGATTGCGCCGGCCGAGTGCCTCAGGCGGACACCGGCGGCCCGCCAATGTCCTGGCTAGATGCCCTGGCTATTTGCCCTGGCTAGTTGTCCGCCGCGGCCCGGTACGGGCTGATGACGTCGGCGCCGAACCTGGCCATCTCCTCGCGCTGCGGCGAGAACTGGAGCAGCAGCAGGTCGACGCCGGCGTCGGCGTATGCCGTGATCCTGTCTATGATCTGCGCGGGAGTCCCGATCAGGCCGCTGCGCAGCCCGCGGTTCGAAACGCTGTACTCCTCGAGCGAGACCTGCGACTCCAGTTGTGAGCCCTCGATGAAGTCCTGATAGGACGCGTAAGCCTCGGGCGACGACCGGACGTTGAGGATCCGGTCGAGCTCGGCCTTCACATCCGCCTCACTGTCGCGGCAGATCACGTAGCCGGACACGCCGAATCGCAGCCGCGGCCTGCCAGCCTCCTCCCGGAGAGCCGACAGGTCAGCCACCTTGGCGGCGATCACCTCGGGGGCATCCCCGTGCATCACGTACGCGTCCGCCTGGGCGGCTATGACCTGCTTGGCCTTCGGCGATTCGCCGCCCATGTACACGACGGGCGGAATGGCGGGCTTCGGCTCGAGCACGGTCCCGTCAAGCTGGTACAGGGCGCCAGAGTGAGTCACCGTCTCCTCGGACAGCAGCCTGCCGATGACCTCGAGCCATTCCTGCGTCCTGGCGTACCTGGCGTCGTGCACGTCGAACGGCGCGCCGTACTGGCTCGCCTCGTCCTTCCACCACGACGAGACGACGTTCAGCGAGATCCGGCCAGGCGCGATCACGTCGAGCGTGGACAGTGCCTTGGCGGTCAGCGCCGGGCTGTGGTAGTTCGGCCGCACCGCCAGCATCAGCTCCAGCGTGCTGGTCACCGCCGCGACGGCGGGCGCGAGCGTCCAGCAGTCCAGCGACGGCGCCCGGTGCCCCTTGATGTCGTTCAGGTTCAGCTCGGCGATCAGCGACAGGTCGAAACCGTGCCGCTCGCTCTCGGTCGCCAGGTCCCGCACGTACGGCCAGGCGACGGGCATGCCCTCGTCCCTGACATTGCGCAGCCAGCCGCCGAAGATCGGCATCCAGTAGCCAAACCGCATCGGCTATGCCGCCTTTCTCGCCTCGTCGTCAAGCAGCCGCCCCAGATAGCCGGCCATGGCCCGCAGCGCCGGGCGGGGCGCGATCGCCTCGATGCCGGCGTTGTAATTCGTCGTCGTGTTGATGTCATAGGTCACGAGCCGGCCATCGGCGGTCTCGATGAACTCAAAGCCCGCGATCTCGATCCCCTGCCGCCTCGCGAACTCGACGTACCGGCCGGTGATCGGATGAGCAAAATCTTCCCTGAGCGTGAACAAGGGCGCGGGGGGACCATCGCCCACGGCGCAGGCATCGGCCGGGCAGAGCTGGAAACCGCCGGCCGCGGTGTCGGCCGCGATCGCGTATATGAACTCGCCGCCGACAACCTCCGCCCTGGTGATCCTCGGCTCCGCGGCGCGCAGGTACTCCTGCAGGACGGTGATGCCGTCGACGGGCTGCTCGTAGTCGGCCCCCGTGACGTAATCCTCGAACTCGTCGTGGCTCGCGAACAGCCGGACCCCGAGGCCCCTGCCGCCCTGGTTGTGCTTGCTGATGAACGGCGCCGCCAGCTTCCGGGCCGCCGCCGCCAGCTCGGCGGTTCCGGCGACCGCGATGGTGCGCGGCACGTCGAACCCGGCGGCCCGCAGCGCGACGAGCTGCTCGACCTTGCTCATCTCCAGCTCGATGACCCGGCGGCCGTTCACCACCCGGCGGCCGTGCGCCTCCAGCCAGCTCAGCACGCCTCGGGTCTGGTCCTTCGCGTGCGGGTGCCCGCGGGTGTGCGACGACGCGCTCATCCTGGACCAGAACACCCCGCGCGGCGGCTCCTCGCCGAGGTCAAGCGCCGCCTCGCCGAGCAGCCACTGCTCGCAAGGGACGCCAGCCTGCGTGAGCGCAGCCCCGATCGGGACGAACCAGTCCGGGTTCTCGTGCAGCACATGAACCTTCACGTGCGTTGGCCTCCCGCGGTCGTGCCACGGATGTCAGCGTATGTCAGCCAGCGCTCGACTCCCGCGCGGCCCTCCGCCGGGCCACAGCGGGCGATCGCCGGGCCGGGCGGGCACCATGCGCGCGTCCGCTCAGCCCGGCTGCCTCCCCCAGCGGGCCCGGCTAGCCCGACCCGTTGCCCCCTGACGGCGCCTTGCCGCCCGACGTGACCAGCACCTTGCCCTCGGGTGTCACCAGCTCGTGGTGGTGATGGTGGACAGGAACCGGCTCCCCCGGAATGCCGCCGAAGTCGGGCTCGGCTTCCGGCTCATCCATCGGGTAGGCGACCTCGCCGTGCACCTGGATGTCACCGGCCGCCAGTTCGGCATCGGACATCCGCAGCTTGGTGAACAGGCCGATGCCGCGCAGGATCAGGAATGTGATCAGGCCGTCCCAGACGATGACGGTCAGCGCGGCGCCCGCCTGGATCAGCAGCTGCCTGGGATGCCCGTAGAACAGGCCGGTCGCGGCGACGTCGGGGTTCTTGCCGATGCCGAGGTAGACGATCATCTTCGGATCGGCCAGCAAGCCGACCAGCAGCCCGCCGAGCAGGCCAGCGAAGCCGTGGGTGTAGACGACGCCGAGCGCGTCGTCGACCTTGTTGAACGGCCACACGTGCTTGGGCAGGTAGGCGAACAGCACCCAGACGATGGCGGAGGTCACCAGGCCGATCACGATCGCGCCGACCCCGGTGACGTAACCGGCCGCGGGGGTGATGCCGACCAGGCCGCAGATCATGCCGTTGACGCCGCCGAGGAAGGTGGGCTTCTTCTCGGCGCTGAGCGCCATGTCCATGATCACCCAGGTCATCATCGCCACGGCCGCCGCCAGGTTGGTGTTGATCACCGCGGCGCTAGCGTCGGCTCCGGCGAAGTACGGGTCCCCGCCGTTGAACCCGTTCCAGCCCAGCCACAAGAGGCCGGCGCCGACCGCGACGAATAGGAGGTTGTTGGGCATGGCCCGGTCGCGATCACGGCGCAGCCGGGGGCCCACGACCGCGGCCGCGACGAAGCCGGACACGCCGGCGGCGAGGTGGATGACGTAACCGCCGCTGAAATCCAGTGCGCCCTTGCCGGCCCAGAAGCCTCCGCCCCACAGCATGAAGGCGTTCACCGCGTAGGCGAAGGTGATCCACAGCGGAACGAAGATCAGCCATACCTTGAACCTGATCCTGCCGATCACGCTGCCGATAAACAGGATCGGCGTAATCGCCGCGAAGACGAACTGGAAATAAACCAGCGAGCTTTGCGGGAACCTGAATTTCGGCATCAGGCCGTCGAGCAGCGGGATATGCGCCTGCGCTTGCTCGCCCGACGCCCCCGCGACCGTGCCTGGCTTCCCGAGGAAGCTGCCGATCCACGCCGAGCCGAAGCCCATCTTGAATGCCCACAGGACCCACACGATGAGCGTCAGCGCGAAGGCGCTGAACACCATCATCATCGTGTTGATGGCCCATTTGCGCTGCACGATGCCGCCGTACAGGACCGCGAGCGCGGGAATGCTCATCAGGCCGACCAGCGTCGCGGCCGTCATCTGCCAGGCGTTGTCGCCCGAGCTGAGCCAGGAGGAATAGGGAACCACTCTTCGCCTCCAGAACCGGAGCGAAGGGAGCCGGAGGGCCAGGCAACGCTGACCAGCACCGCCGCACACCACTTCAGTGTTGGTCAGTACGGTTCAGGTTTCCCATGGACGCGTTTCACCGCGATTTCCCGTCAGTTACGCCCGTGGAAACAGCGGCGCGCATCGTTAATGTGCGTGAAACCTGTGCTCGCCCGCGCTCGCCTAGACTCCTGGCCATGCCGCTCCTGGTGCCCCCGCCGCCGGCTCAGCCGGTTCGCGGCGACAAGCGCCGGCTGGCCGTGATCGGACTGGCCGCGGCGCTCGTCTTCGCAGGCGTGGCGGCCTGGTCAGCGGTCCGTCCTGGCAGCTACGGCCAGTCCAGGGCAGGCTGCGTCACCGTCACGATCCCGAGCAGCACGGGCGGCGCGCTGCTGCATCAGTGCGGCACCCGGGCCCAGCACATGTGCCGGAGCGCGTTCGGCCGCCGCGACCGGCTGTCGCTGCTTATCAGGCCCTCCTGCCGCAGCGCTGGCCTGCGCTGACCGCGCCGCGGTTAGCGCGGCGATTACGCCCAGAGCGCAGCTTCCTCGTATGCGACGCGATCTGGGCGCCAGGTAGGTTCGTCGGGCGGATGGCGATCCGCGATGATCTGGCGAGGAGGCGGTGTTGGCAGAGGCGGTGCTGGCGGAGGCTGGCGGAGGCCCGGCGATTCTCGTGGAGGGCCTGACAAAGTCGTTCGGCGACGTTCGCGCGCTGCGCGGGATCGATCTGTCGGTGCCGCGCGGGACGGTGCTCGGCGTCCTCGGGCCCAACGGCGCGGGCAAGACCACAGCGGTCCGCATCCTGACGACGTTGCTGCGGCCTGATGGCGGCCGCGCGGTCGTCGAGGGCACAGATGTGCTTCGCAACCCGGCCGCCGTCCGCCGTATCATCGGGCTCTCCGGTCAGTCAGCGGCGATCCAGGAGGAGCTCACCGGCAAGGAGAACCTCGAGCTGATCGGGCGGCTGTACCACCTGAGCTGGCCAGACGCGCGCAGCAGGGCTGCCGAGCTGCTCGAGCACTTCGACCTGGTCGATGCCGCCGACCGGCCAGCCAAGACGTTCTCTGGCGGCATGCAGCGGCGGCTCGACCTTGCGGCGAGCCTGGTCGGGCACCCCAAGGTCCTGTTCCTCGATGAGCCGACGACGGGCCTGGACCCGCGGTCCAGGCTCGGCATGTGGGACATCATCAGGTCGCTCGTAGCCGATGGAACTACCGTGCTCCTCACCACCCAGTACCTGGACGAGGCCGACGAGCTGGCGAACACGATCGTGGTCTTCGATCACGGCCTGGTGATCGCGGAGGGCACGGCCGAGGTGCTGAAGAGCCAGATCGGCGGCGACGTCCTTGAGTTCGTCGTGCCCGACCGGTCCAGGGTCAGTGACGCTATCGCGGCCATTAAGCCGCTCGGTGAGGGCGAGCCGCATCTCGACGCCGACACCGGCCTGGTCAGTGTTGGTGCCGGGAGCCGCGGCTCCGACGTCCTGATCGAGGCGGTACGCAGCCTGGACGCCGCGGGAGTTGTCACGCACGGGCTGGCGCTGCGGCGCCCGTCGCTCGACGATGTGTTCCTCGCCCTGACCGGACATGCCACCGAAGAAGACGGGCAGCCCGGCGGCAAGCGCGGCGGCCGTCGCAAGGGCAAGCCGGCCGACAGCGACACAGCGGAAGCCAGGAAGGACATCGCTTCATGACCGCCATCGCAGCGCAGGCAGGACTGCGGGAGACCGGGCCGAGCCCGCTGACCAGGGCGAAGTGGGCGATGAGCGATACGCTCACGATCACCAGGCGGAACCTGATCGTCTGGTACCGGGTGCCCGCCTATATCTTCTTCAGCGTCGTCCAGCCCGTGATCTTCGTGCTGCTGTTCCGTTATGTCTTCGGCGGTGCGATTCCGGTGAGCAACAGCGGCGGGTACGTCCAGTTTCTGCTGCCGGGCATCCTCGGGCAGACGGCCGCGTTCGCGAGCTTCGGGACCGCTATCGCGCTGGCGCAGGAGCTGCAGAAAGGCGTGATCGACCGGCTGCGGTCGATGCCGATGGCGCGCTCGGCCGTGCTGGCCGGGCGGCTGGTCGCCGACACGGTCCGGATGCTGGTGACCATCCTCATCATTGTGGCCGTCGGCTACCTGGTCGGCTTCCGGTTCACCAACGGCGTCGTCCCGGCGCTCGCCATGATTGTCCTGGCGACAATTTTCGGACTGGCGATCTGCTGCATCGCGGCCTTCACCGGCCTGGCCATCGGCGACGAGGAGTCTGTGCAGTCCTTCGGGCTGATCTGGCTGTTCCCGCTGACGTTCGTCAGCTCCGCGTTCGTGCCGATCGCGACGATGCCTGGCTGGCTGCAGGCCTTCGCCAATAACCAGCCGGTCACCTTTGTCATCGACGCCATGCGCGCGCTGGCGCTCGGCCACCTGCCGGTCGAGGCGAACATGCTGAAGAGCATCGCCTGGCTGGCCGCCATCTTCATCGTGTTCGCGCCGCTGGCCGTGCGCGCCTACAAACGGGCCGCCTGATCGCCCTGGCTGCCTGACGGGGCTGGTCCGGGCCGCGGGAACGGCGGCGCGTGGCCCCGGTACTCGCCGGTCACGCGAGCGCTGGCCAGCGCCGCGAAAAAGCTCTCCGGCCCGTCGAAGTCAGGCATCTCGAGGTACGCCGCGCCGACGCCCTCCGGGTCGTGCGCATCGGAGCCCGCTCCGCCTGGCAGTCCCCAGCGCGCCGCGAGGTCAGCCGCCCTGGTGTTGAGGTCCTGATCGGCGATCTTGGCGTTGAACACCTCGACGATGTCGGCCATGCCATCGGCGCACAGCCGGTCCGCGGCCGCGCCGACGCTGCCGCGAGCCGGGTCGAACGGGTGCGGCAGGTAGACCAGGCCGCCCTGCGCCCTGATCCTGGCGACCGCGCCGGCGACCGGCAGCACATACGGGATCCGCTCGGTCAGGAACAGGCCGATGATCTCGCCGCCCTGGGTCCTGATCTCCTCGCCCACGATCACCCGCACAGGGCCCGTCCAGGCGGCAGCCGCTTCGATGGCGGCGCTTGTCTCGTTGTGATCGGTGATGGCGACCACGTCGATCCGCTCGGCGGCAGCCCGCTCGGCCAGTTCGCCGAGTGTGGTGACCGCGTCCCCGGACGCCACGGTGTGCAGGTGACAGTCGACCCGCACCGGGCCTGTCCGCATCGACACACGCATCAGGGCACCTGCCGATCGCAGCGGTGGGTCAGGCCTGCAGGGCTTCCAGGGCGCGGCGGGCGCGATCCTCGACCCCTGGACCTAGAACGTCTGCGTCCGAAGCACCCGATCCCATGGCGTTGGCCGCGTAGCGAACGAAGACGCCCTCCAGGATGCAGGCAAGCTTCCAGTACGCGAAGGCAACGTAGTAGCCGATGCTGGCCAGGTCGCGGCCTGAACTCGCGGCGTACCTCGCGGCGATCTCGTCGCGTGCCGGGAAACCAGGAAGCCCGGTGGCTGCCGACTGGGCCATCGTGACCGCGGGCGAGGGTGGCGCGCCGCCGCCCTGCTCCTCGGCCCAGTACGCCAGCAGCGTCCCCACGTCTGCCAGCGGGTCACCGAGCGTGCACAGCTCCCAGTCGAGCACGGCCATGATCCGGCCATCGCCCGACATGATCGTGTTGTCCAGCCGGTAATCCCCGTGCACGATCGACGTGCCCTGCTGGGCGGGCAGCCGATCGGCCAGGATCTTGTGCACCTCGTCCACGAGGGGCACGGGCCGGTACACCCCGATCTGCTTGGCCTGTTCCTGCGACTTGCCGAACTGGCCGTGCCAGCGCCGCAGCTGCCGCTCGATGTACCCGTCCCGGCGCGCGAAGTTGCCCAGCCCGACCGCGTCGACGTCGACCCGGTGAATGGCGGCCAGCACGTCGACAAGCTGCTCCCCAGCTACCCGCCGCCGTGGTACGTCGAGTACCGCCTCCGTGCCAGCGACGTCGCGCAGGACGTATCCGTCGACGAACTCCATCAGATAGAACGGCCGGTCGTTGACCGCCTCGTCCGCGCAGAACGCCAGTGCCGGCGCGACTGGCACCTCGGTGTCCCGCAGGGCGGAGATGACCCGGTACTCGCGGGCCATGTCGTGAGCGGTGGAGAGCACGTGACTGGTCGGTGGTCGCCGCAGGACGATCTTCCGGCCGTGGGCGTCCGTCACCGCGTACGTGAGATTGGACCGCCCGCCCGAGATCAGCTCGAAGCTGAGCGGCGCCCCGAGCCCCACGTGGCCGGCGAGCCAGCCCGTGACCTCCGGCACCTTGATGCCTTGCACCATCGCGCTAACCTCTCCCGGTCAGGCGGCTGTGCATGCGCCGCATCCCGCTCAGCCACCGGTCGCGATCGGTGGCACGCCTGAGCTCGTACGTGGCGACCTCCGGATGCGGCAGGATGAGGAACCGCTCGTCGGCTACCCCGGCCAGGACGCTGGCAGCCACCTCATCGGGCGTGCGGACGCCGTCAACCGATGCCTGCCGCGAGACACTGCCGTTGCCCGCCGCCGAGGGAACCGCTCCGGTCTCGGGCGCGGGCGGCACGAGCCCGCCGACCTCGCGCAGGCTCGTTGCGCCCAGGTTCGTGCTCACCGCCTGCGGGCACAGGCACGACACGCCGATCCCGCTGTCACCGTAGGTGATGGACAGCCATTCGGCGAGCGCGACCGCGGCGTGCTTGGTCACCGCGTAGGGAGCCGAGCCGAGCTGAGTTAGCAGTCCGGCGGCCGACGCCGTGACCACCAGGTAGCCGCCTCCCCTCGCCAGCATGCCGGGCAGGATCGCTCGCGCCGCGTAGACGTGGCTCTGCACGTTGATCGCCCAGATCCTGGACCAGGCCTCGTCTGGCACCTCGATGCCGCCAGCCACGATAATCCCGGCGTTGGAGAAGAACAGGTCGATACGCCCGAATTCCTGCTCGGCCCGCCGGGCGAGGGCCCGGACGTCTGGCTCGCTGGCCACGTCGGCGGTGACGGCCATGGCGGCGCGACCGCCCGCGGTGATCTCGGCCGCAACTCGCGCGGCACCGGGCCCGTCGGAGTCGGAGACCACCACCGCGGCCGCGCCGTGCTCGGCGAGCGCCAGGCACAGGGCGCGGCCGATCCCGCTCGCGCCGCCGGTGACGACCGCTACCCGCTCGCTGACGTCCACGATCAGCCCCGAGTCCCGCGCACGGCGGCGTCGGCCCAGGCCGCGAGGTCGGGATCGGCGCCGATGAGGTCGGCGTACTTCTTCCTCGCCTCGTCCCGCTTGGCCGGGAGGTACTCGGTCGGCCAGGGGCCAGGATGCGGCTCGTAGTCCCTGAGCACGTTGCGGGCGACGGTCACCTTGTGCACCTCGTCGACGCCGTCGGCGATGGCCATGGTGGGAGCGGCAGCCCACATGGCCTGCAGCGGCGTCAGGTCGGTGGTGCCGAGTGAGCCCATGATGTGCAGCGCCCGGTAGCTCACCTCACGCAGCACCTTCGCGCAGGTGTACTTGCACGCGGCGATCTGGGTGCGCGCCTGCTTGGTGCTCGAGTTGTCGATCGTCCATGCCGTCCACAGCACCAGCAGGCGGAGCATGCTGATCTCCGCGTAGGAGTCAGCGATCGCCTCCTGCACCATCTGATGGTCCGCGATCACCTTGCCGTGCGACTGCCTGCTCAGCGCCCGCTCGCACATGATGTCGAAGGCCAGCTTGACCTGAGCCACGGTCCGCATCGCGTGGTGGATCCTGCCGCCGCCGAGGCGGCGCTGGGCGAGCACCTTCGCGCCGTCCTCTGGCCCGAGCAGGTGGTCAAGCGGCACCCGCACGTCGTTGTAGCGGATGTGATTGTGCAGCGGCGGGTAGGGCGCTATCTCGA
>WNGJ01004410.1_pt1 | contig 22007 bp, 20 predicted proteins | sample 5400611 | NCBI WGS metagenome assembly WNGJ01 (sample SAMN13153375, study PRJNA577476) | soil metagenome | isolation source: 40 cm soil or saprolite under Garry oak tree replicate 1 | place: USA:California | collected 2016-06-15
TAATATACTCTGAGGAGGGAAAAATGGAATTAGTCATTACCTTGGTGCTTATCATCATAGTGCTCGGTATAGTCGCACTACGCTGGGGCCACGATAGCAGGGATTCGCTTGAGAGCCCTGAATGGGAGCGCCGAAAACGCTGGTACCTGCTTACACCGGCCCATCATGACTAGCCATGCAGCCGGATGGGTGTAGCCATCCGGCTGCATGTAAACGGTGAGTACCTTCTCTATCTACAAGAAGGAGAGTGTAGAGAGGGTCGCTGGTAATCCTGCCTCTGAGAAAAACAACTCACGAAACGTACAATCATCCTATTCCCCACATTGACCTTGTTTCCTCAAAAAGATATACTGATTACGGTAGAAGTTACCGGATCATCACGAAAGAAGGGCGTTTCCCTCATGAAAGTTTTTGGCCGCATGACGGTCTTCCCGATCATGCCCGCTCGCATCAGTCGCCTGTACGAACTGGCGTATAACTTGTGGTGGAGCTGGCATCCTGAAGCCCGCGCACTGTATAGAACACTCGACTCTGAGTTATGGGACCGTGTGGGGCATAATCCTGTGCGGTTTCTCAGCGAAGTGGAACCGAAGCGGCTTGAAGAAGCTGCCCAACGCGAGGACTATCTGAAGGAGTACGGCAGTGTACTCCGGGATTTTGACCATTATATGAACCCCCGCCCCGAAGATACCTGGTTCACGACAACCTACCCGGAACTGACCAACCACGTCATTGCCTATTTCTCAGCAGAATTTGGCATAAACGAAGCTTTGCCCATCTATTCTGGTGGTCTAGGTATCCTTGCGGGCGATCATTGTAAAGAGGCCAGCGATCTCGGACTCCCCTTCGTCGGCGTTGGATTTTTGTATCCGCAGGGGTATTTCCGCCAGCACATTACCCGTGAGGGCGTCCAGGAAGCATTTTACGACAAGTTACACTTTTCTGAGGCTCCTGCCGTGCCAGCATGCGGCCCGGATGGCAATGAGGTCATGATTAGCGTCGATCTTCCTGGCCGCAGAATTCATGCCAAGGCATGGAAGATCCAGGTTGGGCGCGTTCCCCTGTATTTGATGGATACCGATGTAGCACCAAATGCTCCTGCCGACCGCGAGCTTTCCGCCCGCCTGTATGGGGGAGATCGCGAGATGCGTATCTCCCAGGAGATTGTGCTGGGCATCGGCGGAGTACGCGCGCTAGGCATCATTCCTGCCGCCTGGCATCTGAACGAGGGCCATGCGGCATTCCTGAACCTGGAACGCTGTAGAGAGCTCGTTGCTTCCGGTTTGAGCTTTAACGAAGCTCGAGAAGCTGTGGTAGCAAACTCGTTGTTCACCACTCATACACCTGTACCAGCAGGGAACGATACCTTTAGTTTTGATTTGATTGATCAGTACTTCGGTTCCTACTGGAGACAACTGGGACTGAGGCGCGAACAGTTTATGGATATTGCACGCGAGGATCATGGTTGGGGTCCCACCTATGGTATGACAGTTCTTGCGCTGCGCCTCACTGGCTCCCATAATGGCGTTAGTGCATTACATGGAGCTGTATCGCGCAAGATGTGGCAGTTCCTCTGGCCAGGCATTGATGCCGATGAGGTCCCCATTGAATACATCACTAACGGCATCCATACCTTCACCTGGGTCGCTCCGGAGATGAATGTTCTGTTTGGTCGCTATCTTGATAGCGACTGGGGCAAAGACGTTGATCAGCCAGAGTTCTGGGATGAGCATATTGCAAACATTCCCGACGAGGAACTCTGGAACGTCCACATGCGGCGCAAACAGGCTCTTGTTGACTATACGCGTCGCCGCTTAGGATGGCAGCATCTGCGCCTGGGTGAAGGGTCTGTCCAGATGACTGAGTTCGAGAGTATGCTCGATCCCAACGCCTTCGTCATCGGCTTTGCTCGCCGCTTTGCTACTTATAAGCGTGCAACTCTGATCTTCCGAGATCCTGAGCGGCTCGCTCGTATCCTGAACCATCCTGACCGGCCTGTCCAGATTGTCTTTGCAGGCAAGGCCCACCCTGCCGACGAACCTGGGAAAGCCTTGATCCAGCAGGTTTACCGCTTCTCTCGCAGCGATCAGTTCAGAGGAAAAGTGGTGTTGCTGGAAAATTATGATATCGAGATGGCCCGGTACCTGGTCTCAGGCACAGACCTCTGGCTCAACAACCCGATACGTCCACACGAGGCCAGCGGTACCAGCGGGCAGAAAGCCGCCCTCAACGGACAGCCAAATTGCAGCATCCTTGATGGTTGGTGGGCCGAGGGCTACAACGGTAAAAATGGCTGGGCCATTGGAGAAGAGCGCGAATATCACGATCCAGAGGTACAGGCTGAGGCTGATAGTCTTTCCCTCTATCAAGTGCTAGAAGAGCAGATTATTCCGGCCTACTATGATCGTGGCCCTGATAACCTCCCCCATGGTTGGATAGCCGTGATGAAGGAGGCCATCCGCACTTGCGCTCCTGCATTCAGCATGCGCCGTATGGTAAAGGAATACACGACTCGCTTCTACGTTCCTGACATCCGGGCTGGCATCAAAATGGAGGAGAGTCGATACGAAGAGGCACGCGTCCTGGCCAGCTGGAAAGAGCATGTCCGGCAGCACTGGTCGACGCTAGAACTCCTTGCAGAGGGGCTTCGTGATGGACAACTTAGCCTTGGCGAGGGCGTTGACGTCAGCGCCTGGGTTCGCACTGATGACCTGCAAAAGGAGGACCTGGCCGTTGAACTGGTCTATGGAGAGGCACGCGACGACCTGATTCTGCCCGATCAAACTCTCCCAATGAACTACATCAAGAAAGAATCAGATGGCTCCATGCGCTATGCTGTTCATCTGCGACCCTCTGAGACCGGCAGCGTGGGCTATGGTGTGCGCGTCCTGCCCACCCATCCTGCCCTTCCCAGGAAATATGATATGGGATTGGTACGGTGGGCATAGGAGTTTTGTGGTTTCTGTCGCAAAAACTCGCCCTGGAATACAAGGTGCCTGCGCGGTTGGAAATGGCCAGAGATGGGCGCGATCAGCCGAAAGAAAACGGTAGCGTATCCTTTGCTAAGGGTTGAGATTCAGGAAGTCGAAATAGAGCGAGTGAGAGGTTTCCCACCACGTTTGCTTCGACCAACGAGCATTGAGCCGTTTGACCTGGATATAAATGGCCACCTCTGCCCCTCTCGAACTGCCAAAGCAACACACCTGGCGAAACTTGCGCCGCAACTCCCGGTTGGTGCGCTCCAACAGCGAGGTAGTGCGGATGAGCTCGCGTGCCACCCCATCCAACGCTGAGTTCGCGATGGTCTGCTCAAAATCACGCTCGAGCGTCGCTACAGCGGATGGCGGGTTCGCGCTCGCCATGTATTGGCAAAGGCCGCCAAACGCTGCTTCGCTTCCTGGGCACTCTCGGCTTGATAAATGGTACTGGCCTGCTCCATGAGCTGCTTCCTCGTTTCCTTGTTCGCCTCCCCTTTGAGTTCCTCCCGGCACTTGTCCGCCACATTGCGCAGTTGGTGAAAAATGCAGCGTTGCTCGAGTACCGTGGTTCCATACACCCAGGCGATGGCCTCTCCTCACTCGCCACAGCCATCGCGGATCACCGCCTGCAGCCCCTTCTCTGGGCGCAGGCCCCGTTTCCACAACCGATGTACAAACGGCTCCCACGCCGCTTTGCTCTCCCCATCGGCGACTTGCCAATCCAGGATCTCCCGCTTGCCACTGCCATCCGTCCACAATCCCAGCGCGACCAGCACCACCACCTTCTTTCCCTTGCGCTTCTTGCGCTTCCGCTGGCGTTTGTCCAGCTTGATGGTCTCCGTCTGGGTCTGCTCGCGCAACCAAATGCCATCGAACTGCACCACGGCTGGGACATCGACGATCGGTTCACCGCGCGCGAGCCTTCGCAGCGGCTCAATCTGATTGATGCGGTCGTTGATGGTGCGTAAGCCCACACTGCTGCCCAACAGCGCACTCCATTGTTGGCTCAAGTGGCGTAGACTTTGGCACAGGCCACTGCCAAAGAGCACCTGCTGATCCAGATCCAGCCAAAAGCGCCGATACTTCTCCAGGATGGTGTAGTGGCAGATCACATCGTGTCCACAGCATTGACACTCCAGCATCGGCACTTGCAGTCCCTCCACATGCCCCCAGCCCGTCTCTAACGCGCGCCTATAATGCCCATCTCGCGTGAAGTGGTTCGCATCTCGACAGCCACAATTTCCACACGGCCAATCGATCTCGCGGGCTTGTCCGCCCACCCGCCGGGGCTCCCGTTTCCCTCGCCCCAGTTTGACGGTCAGTTCTGCTTCACAAAACTCCGAAAGCCTCGGCTTGATCGCTCCGAGGGCTGCCTCTTGCATTTGCTTTTGCACTCCTTGGATGATCGCCTTGCGTTCCTCTCCCTTCAGTTTTCCCGCCACAAATTGTATACTCATCGTGCTGATTGCTCCTTGTTGTAGATTTGATCGCTATCAACTACTCTACCACGTGGAAGCTCTTCAGCTTTCTTTTTTCTCCTTCTCTCCCCCTTTTTTCTCAACCCTTAGCAAGGGATACGCTACCAAGAAAACGCTGTACTTGACCTACCGATTTGCATTTCCAGCTTATCAGTGATGATCACGCGTGGCACAGACTACAGCCTTTTGAGCCGTTTCCGAAAGAATCTTTGGCTGCTTGTTTGTTGCGTCGGCTCTGCACAAGGATGTCCAGCACGTTGCCGTCCTGATCCACCGCTCGCCACAAGGAATACTTCTTCCCACGAATCGTGAGCACCACCTCATCCCTGGGCCATTTGTCTCCACAGCGAGGACGACGGTGGCGCAGTTCATTGGCGTAGGTTGGCCAAATTTCAGGCACCACTGCCGAACCGTTTCAGAGGGGAGCACGACGCCTCGCTGTGCCGATGATTTCAGGTGGGAAGCGGTATCCTTTGTCATTGGGAACAGATTGGTGTGTTTTCATGAGACCATTCTACCATACTATCCTACTTCTCTCGCCAAGTTGACTTCTCATCAAGACAGGCGGAATCATCCTTTCCAGTCAGGTGGGGAGTCGCCACGCACCATTGCCAAGGGGAGACCAAAGATGGTGCGTACAGATCGAATCCTGCTCCACCTTCAGGCGAACCGAGGAGAGCCTTTCTCAGGCTTCTTCACACCAGCAGACTGTTTCCTCATCAGGACTGAATGCTTCCCTCTGTCTGAGAGCAAAGTGCCTGTGGCTGGTTCCGACACGGGTTCTCCCTGCACTGCTCCCGCAAGGCTCAAGCAGGCAGAACCGCTTCATGTTCTTACGAAGCGTCCGGAGGGAGCAGCAGCAGATGGCGGACCTCCCTGCCAAATGATAAAGCTTTCTATATTATACGTGAAGACCTCGGTGATCTGTACCCCGCCGAAGGTGTCCCTCATCGAGACACAATCGACCCATCCAGTCGTGAAGAGGATGTTCGCTTGTGGGAGCTGTGGGCTTTGCCTTTCACGGATCTCTGGCTTGTCTTCTGGGGAAGCAATCTGTCTCAGGAGGCGTCTGCCCAGTTTCACGTCGCCACGCACCCTCATCTTTCCTTGGACAAAGGCCTCGAACGGAGCAAGAGAGCCTGCCAGAATCTCCCGCCATATGTGGACGTGCGTAATCAGCTCGAAGTCCGGGTGATCTCGCTTCTCAGCTTGAACCGTCGAGCCATTGGGCGTAAGTTCGAGGCACCAAGACCGGTCCTTTTCCCCATCAAGAAGTTGGACTTGAAACGTGATCGGTGTTTCATACGTGGCCAGCGCTTGGGCGATCCGACGAAAACTCCCATCCAGTCCCTCCTCGGGTGAATCTTGCGTCACATTGCGCAACCTGAAAGAATAATGTGATAGCCATCTGTCAGAAGAAGTCATGTTCCTCTCACCTCCTAAGAAAATCGCGGAATGTCTTCAAGATAGGTCTAGTGGCTGTGTTGCAAAAACTGACGGGGAAACGCGATGGGCGGTGAAGCCTCACTTCCTGTTCAGCTTAGGCTGCCACTCCAAACAGGCTGGCGATGAAGGCGATCTGCCCTAGGATGTCCCCTGTTTCCACGCCACGCATTTGCCCTTTCCTCACCATGTTCATGACCTCATATCCTTGTAACGTGTTCCAGGCGGTCTCATAGGAAAAGAAGCCCAGCCCTGGTTTGACGCGTCGTTTGATGAAGCGGTGATCTTGTTCGACCATGTTGTTTAAGTATTTGACCTGCCTCAGTTCGACTGACTCGGGAAGTGTTCCGTTGACTTTGAGGTCGGCAATGGCTTTGGGATAGGCCGCATTCTTATCCACGTTAATCGCGCGAGGAGCCGACGGGGTCGGGTTGGGGTCAGCCGCAGCCGTGGAGTGCAGCGCTTTGAGGAAGAAACGTTGGGCCGCCTCGGCATCGCGCGTCGGGCTCAAGAGAAACTTGAGCGTGTTCCCGTCGGAATCGACCACCCGGTAGAGGTACGTCCACGTTCCTTTGATCTTGATGTAGGTTTCATCCACTCTCCAGGAGTCATTGGTGGCTTTGAGGTGAGGTCGACAGCGCATTTCGAGTTCTGGAGCATAGTGCTGCACCCAGCGGTAGATGGTGGTATGGTCCACCTGCAGTCCCTGTTCCCGCATCATTTCCTCCAGGTCGCGATAGCTGAGCGAGTAGTGAAGGTACCAGCGGACACACAAGAGAATGATCTCGGCTTCGAAATGGCGCCATTTGAACGGGTTCGGCTGGTTCATGAAGGAAACTCCTCTACTGCTTCTTGACTAGAAGTAGAGCTTACCATATCATCGCCTTTTTTGCAACAGAACCCCTTTATATCATACTCCTCCCACTTCTAGAGCCGATTCGCGTATTTGCCTTCACCGTCCTTTCATCACGATGGCATCATCGCCATCACCCCGTGCTTTCAGCGCTGCTGTGTTACATCAGTACCAGATAACGTCTGGAGTAGGCTGCGATGGTAGAGCGACTCTGACAACACTGTCTATACCCTACGTCAAAGAGGACTGAGTTTTTAGATCAGAATCGGAGGAAATGAATAGGGCAGAACATATCACGACAACGACGACAGAGGGGCATTCCATTGAAATCGTTGACGGGCATCTCGCCATCAATGGTGAGGACAAGGCATTGACGCCGGACGAGACAGACCAATTGCTCGATACATTGTTCGTTTGGAAATATGGCCTGGAAGCGGTGGCAATAGATGATTTGGAGGATAGACCTTTGGACGGGGAATTGGGTCCGCAGGTCCTTTGTCAGACCCAGTTCGTCGTTGAAGCTATTCGTCTCGATGAACAGGGCGGGCGCTTTCATACGTTCGAGTGAGTATTCACTTGTCGAGGTCTGCTATGGCTAGGGATGACCACTAGCAGATAGGGCGAACAGAGATATGTGCTACTCATTTACCTGCGAGGGAGGGTAGTAATCTCATACTTATTGAGGAACATCCGGTTGCCACAGAAGATATTTCGTTGTCTAAACTCTTCCGGTGTCGTTTCGAGCAACCATTGTCGCACACTCTCTCTTTCACGGGTAAAGAGAGTGGACCCAGGCGGGGCAAGGAACATGGTAGACGGTGCAGAACCACTCAGCGGCGGCAGCACAGAAGGCGGCCCACTGGTGAAAGGCTGAGGGGTAGGTTTCAGGAAGTGGATCGGCTACCAATTCCTGGCGTCGACCTGGGTGATAGGCATACCAGTCATTCATAAAATTGCCAAGAGGAATCCAGGGATCTTGTCCCTGGCAGATCTCTTCAAAGGATAACCGCATCGTTTGGAGTCGGTTAAGATACACTCCTGCCTCCTTCTTTCGCCTCTGGTTTTAAGTATACTCACTAGCGACGGAATTATCCAGCACCGGCTTCTAACTTCCCCACTATTCAAAGAAGGTGTTGAGCGTTATTTGGATCTCCTGCGCATTATCATTCAGGGTTTTCTTCTCAATATACCTTCTCAGCAGCGCCTCGGCCTGTTTTCTATGCTTGATGTCCAGCGTCGCTAAAAGCGCCTCGATATCGCTCAAATCTTTATCGCGCCCAGAGAGGAGCTTGAGGGCCAGAATATAACCCGCATCGGGAATATAGACCTCAAGTTTCCCCTGTGAAAGCCATCGCTTGCCCCTGGGAACCTTCCCGATGGATTGGAGGAACTCCGCCATGTTATCACTGAGCCAGGCGGGGCTTGCTCCCCTATCGTGTGCGACAAACGCGATAGCCTGCTTGAAGAGGCGATAGTCTTCAGACTGTGGGTCAAGTCCCTGGACAACAACATCAGCATCCCTGGTGGCTGGGCGGTTGCGGATCTGTGTGAGCATGTGACGACTCCCCGCGGCTACAAACCGGGAGCTTCTGGAATAACGCGGCCTGCTCGTCCACAGGCTTCTGCTAAAATGTTCACGCTCGAATTATGGTCTCGGTCCATCACCAAACCGCAGACTGGGCACTCATAGACACGCACGGAAAGGCGCAACGCTTTTCGATGACCACAACACGAACAGGTTTGCGACGTATAGGCTGGGTTCACTCGCACCACTGCTCTGTCAGCCTCTTCCGCTCTACTGAGAAGGTGTGCGAAAAACATCGACCAAGCCGCATCAGCTATAGATTTGGCCAGTTTCGGGTTTTTTACCATGTTGCGCACGGCCAACGCCTCAACGGCGATCAGCCCGAAGCGTTTGACCAACAGGACAACATGTTGTTGAATGAAGTTCTGCCTCCGGTTTCTGATGCGCTCATGGATATGTGCGACCACTTTGTTCCGTTTGCGTCGCTCTTTGGTGCACTTCGCCCGCCTATCGCGTCGGCGCTGTGCCTTGGCAAGAGCTGTTTCCTCTTCCCTGAAAAACCGGGGATTGTCGATGTGTGAGCCATCGGAAAGATAGGCGAAATATTTCAGCCCTACATCGATCCCAACCTTTTCCTCGGATGAAGAAAGTCGGATAGGCTCGACTTCCTCGCAGGTAATCGACACAAACCACTTGCCAGTCGGGGTACGTTTGACGATGGCGGTCTTGGGCGTGCCTTGGATGGGCCGGTGCATGACCATCTTCACATGGCCGATCTTGGAGAGGATGAGTTTCCCCTTGCGTTTGCCCTTGGGCACTATGGAAAAACAGCCTTGATGGCCCGCAGCAGTATATTGAGGGAAGGTCAGGCTATGATAGCGAAATCGAGACTTGAAACGAGGATAGCCGATCTTCTCGCCCGAATCAATTCCTCGAAAAAATGACTGGAAAGAGAGATCCACGCGCTTGATGACGTTCTGTAAGACCTGGGCATTGACCTCAGCCAGTTCTGGACACACTTCCTTGCATCCAGGCAGTTCCGAGCACTGGTGAGCAAAGCCAAGCGATTTGCCCGCTATGCGATACGCGTCTCGCCTCTCCTGCAGTGCTGCGTTATAGACCTGGCAGCACAGGGCGAGCCACTTGTTGAGCGTGGTTTCTTGCTTCTTTGTTGGATACATTCTGAACTGATAGGTCTTGTTCATAACACGGACATATTCTTATTGAGGCAAGAGAAAACGGAAATGGCCCCGCATCCCCGCTCCGAACAAGGAACGCCTCTTTCACCCCCATATCTGAAGATAGGGACACTCAGAGTCGGAAATATTGGTAGGCGCCACCTATCAGGAGCAGGCGTATTGGTTGCCTTACTCCTAACGTTTGTAACTCATCTCCAACCAGAGAGAGAAATGTCACAATCTCTTGTTCTTGCATGGTCACAATCGGAGCCAATCCCTTGGAGCATCCGAGACGTTGAAGAGCACTTCGCAGTCGCAGTGCCCGCCGCGCTCTTCTAGTTCAGGGATATTTGCAGCCTCATCAACTCCATGAACTCGCATCCAGTGCCGCGTGAGCTTGAGGGTGCCGTCGCACGTCCAGGTGATGGACTCAGTATCTCCAGGGATGGTCTGCTGGAAGTTGCATCCTCCGGGGCCTCCAAGCCATTCACATAATGCGTCAAATTCGGCCTCCGTCATGATCGTGTACTGTCGGTCGTTCATTCGTGACTCCCTTCTGTGTGCTACTGAACGTGGCACGCTTCCAAGCCCTCCAGGTGTTGGCCCAATGGAACACCATTTATGCCTTCAACGTGGCGGAGGTAATGCGATCCACAAAGGATCCTCGCAGCCCCACTACCTGCCTTCCTCTTCCAACTGCCAGGCCATCCACTTAGCCCAGTCACGATCAGCCATGTCTAGCTGATGAAAAAAACCTTTGTCGCGTCCTGTGCGATGTCATCACCCTCATGCACTTTTCCCTTATTGTACAGTATTTCATTGCGCGATGATAGTGGGAGTAAAGTCAAGAGCAGATAATGGAGCGCAGGGGCACCAAACCTGGTGGACGATATCAGCTCCTTTGGCTGTCAACTTTGCTGTGTAAGGTACAGTTTTACGATGTGGCACGGTATTATGACGTCTCTTGAGAGGCCTGTTGAGTAGGGAAACTTTCTATTTACCTAAATTTGGCCCAAATTAGCGCCATCTTGTTCATCCCACCATGAGAAGCGCCTTGAGCCTATGAGCTTGATCTTTATGTGGCGAAATCGACTGTTCGTGAGCAGCAACCCAATTCATTCTCTTCTGCCCTCAAGCTGTCCGAGGACAGTGCCACTAATTTGGGCCAAATTTAGGTATTTAAGAAGCGTATACACGCTGTATACGGTACGCCAGGCTTCAAGGGCTTCACTGTCAATTCCAGGTTCACCCGTAACTTGAAACGTTATGCGCCGCAAGCCACTGAGACGAACTAAATTAAAAGTAGATCAGGTGACCCCCGTTGGCGACTGAGCGGCTTGGGCCGCGTCTCTTCGCCTTGGTCTCTTTGGACGCTTGACGCCTCTGTCGCTGCACCGGATAGCCCGATATGCGTGAGGCCGGCTTAGGTGCACGCGCACGCGGAGCCGGCTGGTAGCATGAAAGCTCCAGCCTTCGGTACGATGAGTACGAGACGTGGGCTCGCGCGTAACAGGCCAAGTTGACGACCCTCTTAGACAAGCCGCTCGAGTCGGAGCTCGGAGTTGCTGCACAGTTGGGGCAGCAGCTCCACCGTACCGTGGCACCGACACCTCACAGGGCTCACAGTTGGCAGCCCCTAGCAATGCGCTCGACGCCGGGCATAAACGATGTGCGAGAGGATAAGCACCACCCAAATCTGTACCAGGATCAATTCTTGCTTGCTACTCCATCAATGCGACATTCCCAGATACGCGTTTCCGCAAGCGAAAAGCCAGTTCAATGGTCTAATCACAAATGACAAATTCTGCATGAGCCGGACAGCACGACTGCAGCTCTCCTGGTGGCTTTTGCCTCGAAGTGCTCGCCAACCAAGCAAAGAAGAAGTACAATTTTCTGTTGAGGAAAATGTCCGAGAATACCTTCCTCATCAGGAGACCTATGAAAAAACGACAATGGAACATTCGGCACAGCTACGTAGAACAGCCTGATGCTCGCTCTCGATGGGATCGCAGCTATCAGTCTCTTATTCAGTGGAGTGAGACGGGCTTGAAAGACCAGGCCTCAAGCCCGCTGCTCACTCAGGAGAACAGCAATGAACATTGCAATGTACGTTCGGGTTTCAACCCAACGACAAGCACAAACACAAACGATCGAGCAGCAGTTACATCTGCTGCGTGAATACAGTCAAAAGCAGGGGTGGGAATGGAATGAGCAGCACATTTTTCGTGATGATGGCTATAGCGGAGCGAGCTTACGCCGTCCAGGACTGGATCGTCTGCGCGATCAGGTGCGCAACGCCGCCTTTGACCGCGTACTGATCACCGAGCCTTCTCGGCTCGCTCGCAAATATGTGCATCAGATGCTCCTCATGCCCACGAGATGCGCAACGAGATCGTAGTTGAACAATAAAGCCTTGAAGCTCACTTCAATGGAGTCTCTGGAGTGGGTTTCATGAACACCTCAATCCAGCATCATCGGTTAGAAAGGGGTGATACCATACCCATAAGGGAAGAGGGCACCAGAGCAGCCGTTATTCTGATTGCACGATTCCTGCGTCACCGCCTTTGGCCAGGTATAGGTCAGTTTGCCCCGAAAGCCATAATCACCAAACAGCACGTCGGTGATGCCTTCGCCTTCAGTTGTGCCAATCCAGGCGGCAACGAATGCAGAGGATTGATACAACTGGGTGTTGATGATTATGGGACGCCCAGAGAACAACAACACGATACATTTCTTTACCCGGCTGCAAACGTCCGAGACCTCTGTGGCGTCAGTACTGCTGAGTGCTAGGGTACTGGTATCGCCCTTGTCTTCGGCATAAGGCGTTTCCCCAACGGCGACGATCCCGACATCCCCTCTGTAGTTTCCCTGCGTGTTCGTACCGACGAAGGTAAGTTTCACCGAGGATGAGAGTCCAGCTCGCTGAATAGCTTGCCAGAGCGTCGTTCCAGTAGTGGTGGTTCCGCTCCCCCCTTGCCAGGTGATTGACCAACCGCCCAACTGATAGCCCAGATTATCCGCGTGATCGCCCCCGACTACCAGAGTGTAGCTCCCGATCTTCGATAGGGGCAGCACATCTTTGTTCTTCAACAGCACCAGCGACTCCCGCTCAGCCTGCCGCGCTACCATGCGATGTGCTACCGATCCCACGTTCGGGGTAAAGCTGCGATTGGTATAGGGTTGCGTAAACAAGCCTGCCGCGAACTTCGCTGTCAGGATGCGCGTGACCGCATCGTTGATGCGGGAGATCGGAATGTGCCCCGCCTTGATTTCGCTATCGAGGGTGCTGATGAAGGTTTTGTAATCATCAGGGACCATCACCATATCGATACCACTGTTAATCGCGGTGCGAACGTCGTAGTTGTAGTCCGAAGAGATCTGGTCAATCGCTTGCCAATCTGAGACCACGAAGCCTTGGAACCCTAGACCAGGGATGCCGTAGCTGTCTGTTCCCGTGCCTTTCAGTTTATCTGTGATTAAATGGTGGTTGGCATGATCTTTGAGTCCATTCCAACTACTGTAGGAGATCATGACCGAGGCGACCTTGTTCGAGACAGCCGACCGATATGGTGGGAGGTCAATGGTATCCAACTGCTGCTCGGAAACTTGGTCATCTCCCTCGTTGAGGTAAGGCGTGCCAGTGCCCCAGGCAGTGTGACCGTCGCCGATAAAGTGTTTGGCAGTTGCCAGGATATTGGTTGGTCCCAGCGTGCCGTTCGTCCCCTGGAATCCTACGATGGCAGCTGCACCATTGGTTGCATTATCAGAGGGAACCTCGCTATACCCCTCGTAAGTGCGTCCCCAGCGAATATCCTGTGGCGTACATTCGCAAGGAGCAAACGTCCAGCGAACACCGGTCCCCAGCACCTCGTCACGGGTTGCCTGCTCTACTTGCGTGATCAGCGCAGGATCGTGCATAGCTCCCAACCCGATGTTCTGTGGGAAGAGCGTGGCTCCATACACATTGTTGTGTCCGTGGACCGCATCAGCCCCGTAGATGAGAGGAATCTTTAAGCGGGTCTGGAGTGCGTAGCTCTGGAAGTTGTCCGCCATATCCGCCCACTGGGTAGCTGTGCCGCCCGGACCCTGCGGACCGCCACCGCCACCACTTAACACCGACCCGATGAAATAGGTCGTAATATCCCTGATCGAGTTGCCAGCCATAGTGAAGGCATTGTTCTCCACCTGGGTCATCTGTCCCTCTTTTTCAGGCAGGGTCATTTTCGAGACACAGGCACTGGGCGATGTGCATCCATAGGACGACGGGGTAGCAAAGCGTTGTGCGGTTGGAGTGGTTGCTGTGCAGGCTGACAAGACAGATTGCATGATCATCAGCATTACCATCAGAGGCAGAGCGGTTGAGGCGAGGCGTTCAGTGCGGCGAATTCCGAGAGATTTTTGAAAGAAGTGCTTGTCGGTAAGCATACCTATCGCCTTTCCTTGGGAGAGTTGTTCCATTGACGTTTCGCACAGAAGGCATAAGATTTCCTTCCTTGGCACATTGAGACACATTTCTTCTGTATTCCGCCAGTTTTTCCTTATTAGTCAGCTATGAAAACTCGTTGCGTATCCTGTGGGATGTGCCTCTCCAAGAGCTTTTTTACTGATGACTTTCTAAGGCCTGTACTGCATGTTTCTGTTCTGCCAAATCATGTTAAGTGAGTGCATCTGTCCCCTCTCTTTGCTTGTATATTTCCTTCCTGTCTTTACACAGAAAACGGGATGGTGTCGAGGTTGCTACCTCACGAGTTTCCACCCTGGCCCATCGTCTATCAACAAACCTAACGCTGGTTGACCGCAGGCTTCTTTGCGGCCATCATCGATGATCTGCGTTTACCGCAGTGCTAAGCCAAAAGCCGAAGCAGAAAGCCCTCAGCGGCCATTATTGATAGTCGAACGCTGCAATCGCTGCCGCCCCAAGTACAATTGTGGATACCCCCGTAAATCTGTAGGTAGGGGACGTAGGAACCTCTCTGAGAGATCCACAGATGTGGGTCGTCACCTGTTCCTTTGCAAAACCCTACTATGACTATCAAGCATATGTTAGTCAACGAGATATGTACGCTAGCTCATCCCTGACCTGGACTCGTTGAATGTTGACAAGGCTGTAATCCATCATACTTGGCCTATTTGCTTGATTTTTCAGAGTTGTCCAACTATTATTAGCCTAGATGTATTGCCTATTTACAATTCAGTCTAGTGTAGGTCAGAGTACGTAAGGAAGTATCTTATGGTGGATGTAAAGGTAGATGATATTACGAACGCCCTGCGCGAGCGCATTTTGTCTGGAGAGTTTGGTACAGGTGGTAGGCTGCCGTCGCTTCGCATGTTTGCTGCACAGTATGGTACGACTCGCGAAACGATGAATAAGGTCGCGCAGCGGCTTCAAGCTGAAGGGCTGCTTTCATCGCTTGGCACCGCGGGAGTGTTTGTACGTGCGTCTCGAACTCGTATACCTGGTATTGGTTTGCATTTTGAGGACTACTTAAAGCAACTTGGGCTGGAGCCTGTCGAGACGACGGTAGACAAGCCTGAGGTCATACCCGCGCCCACCGATGTGGCTGGAGCACTGGATGTGCCTGAAAATACACCAGTTGTTCGTCGTTTGCAGCGGCAAGGAATAGCGACTGCGCATTACCGACTGATAGAAAGCTTTTACCCGGTTGAGTTAGCCGGTGGCTCGATATTGGAACGGATGCAACAGGGTGAGAAATTGAATGTTCTTCTGGCGATAAAGGAAGTTCACGGAAAAGTTGTCAAGCGCGTGCACGAGGATGTGATAGGGCGTTTGCCGACGCAAGACGAACAAGACCTGCTCAAAATTGTTCGAAGCACCCCCGTTTTAGAGGTGCATCGTACGTACTTTGCTGAAGATAACACGACGGTAATTATGCATAGTCGTATCATCTTTGTTGCCAGCTATTTTGTACTCTCCTACGACTATGCTGCTCCTCACGAAAAGTAGAGCAGACGAAAAGTAGGCGCAGCGAAATCGCTGTGTTTTAATTTATTCTCTTGCATGGGTCGTATTCTGATAAGCCAAACTACCAAAGTGGGATATCGTTCGTTTGCTCAATTTGTGTCGCAAATCCTTTTGCGATTTGAATCAGGATTTGGGTAAAGTTGCACCTTATACAATAGGCACAAAAAGCGGGTAGCCAGATGTTATGGGAGAGACAATCACGACCGTGTTGTGCTCACTCCTAACGCGTAGCGCATTTTCGTTTATGCTCTTTGCTCACCATAAAACTGTGGCACCTGCAGCGTTACTCCTACGATGCCTTTATATTCTTACTGTTCAGACGACAGCTTTTTCTTCCAAGCAAAAAGCTCTATCACATAGCCATCAGGGTCACAAATGTAGAGCTGCTCGGCCCCACTACCTCTCGGGCGGGGCCCGCACACAATTTCAATCTGCTGCGCCTGGAGATGCCGCTGTGCTTCCTCCAGGTCCTCGACCTCGAAGGCGATATGCGTTGTATGGCCATCGGCAAGGTCATCGTCGTGATATGTACCAGATGCTTGGGCTGCGCGTCCATCCTGGGATTCCCCGAGGAGGTGAATCTCAGCACTTCCCTTTGCCAGCCAAATAGCACCTAAGCCGGGGATTTCATCCATGCCGAGTACCTGGCAGTAAAATTGACGCGATCGCTCCACATCCTTCACGAGCAAAGCAGCGTGATCCAGCTTGAGAATATTCATAACGCACTCATCCTCTCAGGTCAGGCCACTGTTAAAGCGTCTTAACTGTTTATCTAAATCTCTGACCTCTAGTACCGCCGACCACGGTCTCAGTAGCTGTCGAAGCCCGTGGACACGTTGTAAAGAACTTGTCGCCTTCATTTGCATGATAATTTCTAGAGCTTGATTGATATAATGACATGCCTGTTCAACAGCAGTTGCTTGAATGCTTGCCTCTGCCAGGTCCAACAACACCGCCCGCGTCAGGGCACCTGAAGGTTCAAGTGGCTCTAATGCTTCTTTCAAGACTTCCAGTGCCTCTTCTGGACGATGAAGACGAATGTTGCAAGACCCTCGATAAGCAGGTATTCTCGACATGTCGAAGTACATACCAAAGGTCTCTTCCCCAGGGTGGATCTGATCAGCGAACACTTCAGCTTTCTCCAAAGCCTTGAAACAGGTGCTCGTGTTCTGTACGTTTTCCTGAGCAGCAAGAGCAGCTTGAACTTCAGCCTCCTCTGCTGCCAACCAAGCACGAAGGGTAAAAGTATCGCTTTGCGTCACGAAACATTGCGCCTCTTGTAACAACGTATGCGCTTCTTTTGGATTCCCTTTGGCGTAGCGAGAGAACTCATTCGACCCAGGCCAGCCGCATAGAGAGCATCATTGTTTGCCTGTTGCGATACGACAAGCGCTGTGTGGTAGTACGACTGTGCCTCATCGTGTTTCTGCAGATCTGTCGATAAGAGCATGCCTGCAAGTAAAGCCGTTTCGCTCGCAACAGCGGAGAGGGAAGTTCGGGTTGTTGGTAAGAGGGAGCCTTGTAGGAGTTGCGTGACGGTTCGATAATGCCCTAAAACGGTACCTAGCAGATCAGGGGCTGCAATACCGCCGCGTACTCGAAGTTGCCAATAGCTCTCAGTGGCATTTTTGAGTCCATGAAGGGTTTTTCTGTCAAGAGAAACCGGTTTCTTGAGCGCTCCTGCAAGTCGTTCAAGCCTCTCTTCCCAAGGTTCAGGATCTTCTGATGTAGAACCAATGATGATGAGACCAGCAGCCTTGAGTAACTTCAGAAGTGTTTCTCTCTTCGCTTCATCAAAGTTTGCCATAGTGCCTCCCAGGAAGGAGAGAAGGACCTCTAACTGCTCATAGGTCAGCCTCATACTCGTCAACTGTGATGGCCGTGTTATTTCTGCTGATATCCCATCTCTTTGCATGACGAATTGAACAGGGTTGTCTTCTCCCAGCGACGAGGATACAGTGTGAGTTCCTTGTCTCTCTCTCGTTCGCGTACCGATCTGCTGCATGTTCTGTGATGGCGATTTCACAAAGCCCAGCTGGTAGGCCGTCATGCTGAACGCCTGGCATGCTTCAGTGAGGTTGTAGCCGTGGGGTGTTTGCCCTTCGTGTTCCCACCGGATGTAAGTTGTACGGCTGACGTTACACTGTGCAGCGGCTTCTTCCTGTGACCAACTTCTGTCAGTTCTGGCTTGTCGCAGCTTTTCGTTCACGACATGACCTACCTCTCAATTGTACGTGCCTCTCCACTTCTAGATCAAGCAAAAATGCCCTGTTAGTGGCTTTGAATCGGCAAAACGACACAGAAACGATACATTTGAAATGCTACAAAAAAGGAACAAATGTGCTACTGTAACGCTACGGTCAAACTCCTCTTGTCCAGGTACCATTTCCTCAGAAGCAAAACACGTGATTGACAACAGTAGCATACTTCAAATTTCAAGGAGTTTCAACATGATCCAGATCGATCTGACCATCAGTACCATCAACGCACTCATCGCTTTCATGATCGGCCTGATCGGTAGCGTGCTGCTTACTCGCCCGCGATACTCGTATTGAGCACGCCGCTCTACCTGGGATGAGTAGTTACGCAGAAGGGAGCAGTACATGTGGCATCAGTATCACAAGCGCGAACGATTTGAGCGGCTTCCCCAGGCGAAAGTCCTGCGGTGCAAGGAGTGTGCACAGCATACTGAAGTAATTTGTTCTGGCTGCCGCCAGCCGTTTTGTAGCAGGCACATCTGGTGCAAGGTCATGGCCGGGATGTTTTGCTGGGAGTGCTGGAAGCATGTTCGTCACACTCTCACGCAAAAGGAGAAGCTGCCCTGTTAGGTCTGTTCTTTTTAGCTTACGACGAGTAGCCCTGGGAGAGAGTTTATGCCAGAGTACAAACAGGTCGGTCAAGAGATATGGATACGCGAAGCAGCTCAATGCATTGTTCCGCCCTCGACGCATATGGTTCTGCAAGGGAGTGATAAGCACTTTTACCCTGTACGGCTTGTTGAGACTGGTGCAGAGTCAATGATTACTTGGCTTTACCTCGAAAGTGGTTTGATGAACTTTGAACAGCACAGTGATGCATTGTCTTTCTGTCGAAAAATCTAGCGTTGTCTTGATACATTTGTTGGTTCATATCCTCTATCATTTTTCTCCAAAATAAGGTATTGACAATTAATCTAGGACAATTTACAATATACCAGAGGAGCGTGAAACGATGCTCCTGAAAAGAGTGAGGATCAACCTTTGTAGTGTGTTGCTGAGCGAAGAATGGAAGCCTGAAAGCATGGCGGCGGTAAGCTTCCCCATTCAGATGAAGGCTAGCCTCATGTCGCATACCTGGACGCGGAGGAGTCATCACAAGCACTTTCACCATGTCCATCTTATCCGACGGAAGATTGCGTTCTGCCTATTGATCTGCGAGATGTGCAACGAGCCACAACGCCAAAAGCCTTCCTATACCGACTTGTATTCCGTTCTCTGTAGAGTTTGTTTCGTGATGGAGGCACGTATGCCAACACTTCCTACGACTGATCTTACCGCGTTTTGCGCAACCTGCCCATCAGCTGATGAGGTGACCGCGGCGCTTGACCCACTCGGTTTTACGCTGGTGTTTCAAATGAAAGCCGACGACGACCAGGCGTACTTGCATCTTGCACCCTTACCTGCGCAGTTTCATTACCGCGACCATTGCGGCACAGAGGTGATCTACCTGGCCGGTGTGGATTCAGAAGATGAACAGCCAGCCCCACGACATGCGTCACGTTTCTGGCTCTATGGGGGAGCTGACGAGAACGCACACAAGCAAACTGCTCAGGTGCTTACCACAACATGGGCACTCACCTGGGAGAGCATGACGCACCTGCTCTTGAAGCAGTGGCTTAAAGGGAGCTTAAAAGGAGATTGGCCAATGAGCAAACGTATCCAACAGCATCACGGAGTGATGCCAATCGCGCAGTTGCTGACCATCAGCCAGGTCGCTGATTTGCTTTGTGTGCATCGAACTACGGTGTACGACTTCATCAAGAACGATGGCCTGCCGGTGATGAAGCTGGGCTCCCGGTCAACTCGCGTGGACTCGATCAAACTTCAACAGTGGATGAATGAGCGCACAGGGTTGTCCGCCTAGGTGGCGCAATCAGGAAGGAGCAGAGTATGCGGCTGATCATCGAGAAGATCCGACGTGAACGACCAGGATTCCCCCATACCAGGCGAGTCCGCATCATTGCCTGTCGCTATATGTGCGGCATCTGTGGCCAGGCGGTTCCGCATCATCGCTACAGCACGCCGGCTTATGACTGTCTCTGCCGAGCGTGTTACCAGTCCAATACGCTATCGAGCCTGGCTAGAGAAGCCTAAAGGAGAAACGACCCATGGCAACCAACGAAGAGCACACCCCGCGCATCCTCTGCGATGCGTACGATACGCGCTACATTGAGCTTTCCACGCAGTTTGAGCAAGATGTATACTGGCACCCCTCGGTCACGATCACCCTGGCCGCCTTCACAGACAACGGCGTCATGCTCCACCGCCTGAAAAGCGAGGAAACCGCCGTCCGCTTTGATCTTTCCATCGAAGAGATGCAGGCGCTCATCACCGGCTACACCGCCTCTGTGGTCGCGCGTGAATGCCTGCCTCCCAGGCGCTACGCAGAATCACTTGATGAGATCGCTGATCCACTGGCTTCCCTGGACGATCATCCATTGTAGTGCATCGTCGTTTGTCGTTGGGCAAGGGCGCAACCCTTTGCCCGCACATCGCAACAGAGGAGACTCGCTATGCAATTTGTTGACTCAACCTTCAGTCCCAGCCAGCAAGCCACCGCCATTGTGGCTCTTCTGACCGCCACCTTTGTTGCGGGTATCTTCGCGCTCATCGCCCTCACTGTGGCGGCCATGGTCGCCGTCGTCTGGTGTGTCTCGCTCATCTTTGAGGTCATCGTAAAACAAAGCATGCATAGTGCAACCCTCTCTACCCAATATGACCCCGCGGTGAAACTGCTGATGCTGGCGCTCATCGGCTCCGCGGTGGTCCAACTGCTGCACCTGGAAAGGCGGGTGATGCCATGAAAAGCCGCGTGTTTCTGCTCGTCTGCCTCATCACCCTGGTGTTCATCCTGGGGACCTTGTGGTCGATCCACGATGAGTTACCGACTATCGCCCATGACGTGCTCTACGCCGTGGCCGTCGTCTCTGCTCTAGGTGCCCTCTTTGCCACCTGGCGGCTCTACCTGGAAGTGCGCAAGCATGCTCTGCTGGTCAAAGAGCACAAGCAGCGCCTTGCCCACGAGCAGCGCCGCCTCTCGATGGAAGAGGAACGCCACCAGCAGGAGCTTACCGAACGAAAGGCCCAGCAGGAACACGAGGCCACCCTGCACACAGCCAAACTCGCGCTGCTGCAGCGGGAGGCTTGGCTGCGCGAGCACCTGGCTCTCTCCAGGGCAGGCTATGACGCTAACGGCAACCCGCCCATCTTTTTGGGCAGCTACCAGGGAAAGCCTACCATCACCACGCTGCCGCCGGGCAACCCCCCACGGGGTCAGATCAAAGGAGCGAAGGACCCTGCTCCTCTCTTCCTCGGCTCAGGTCAAGACACGCACGAGACCCAGGAAGCGCCGATAGCGCTTCCGACGGCACCCGCCTTCCGGGAGATGTGCCACCTCATCTCGCGTGACCGCCTGATCCTCTGCTATACGACCAGCGGTCCGGCCTATGGCACAGTCGATGACCTCTTGAGCATGGCGGTGACCGGCAAGCCCGGTCGGGGCAAGACCACCACGCTCATGTACTACGTCACCATCCTGCTTTTCATTGGCGCGGAGGTAATCATCTGGGACCCGCACGGCGCGATGGGCGAACTGGCTCTGCTCAACGGCCGTCGCCTCTCGGGCCTTCCTGCCACAGCGCGCGTCATGTACCTGGATCGCAAAGAGGAGATCATCGACTCCATCCCGGCCCTGCAAGAGGATTTAGCCGAACGGGATGCGCTCTATCGCCCGCCGCAGCGCACGGTGAAGCACCCGCGCTTGCTCCTGGCGGACGAGTTGCCGGTGCTCGCCGACTACGATGACGAGTTGGCGCGCGCCTACAAGAAGCGGGATGAGGAGGCGCCTAGCCTGATCAAGGTCATTCGCCGCTACGTGCTCGAGGCGCGCAAGTGGCGCTGCTTCTTCATCGGATCTGGCCAATCCATGGAAGCGGAGATCCTGCCCACCCGCATCACCGAAAGCCTCAACAGCCGCATCGTCTTCTTTAGCTCGGACCGCCGGGCGCGCATGGCCGGCCTGGAGAACGAGGCCGTGAAGAAATATCTGCCGCTCATCCGCCGGGCGGGCAGCGGCGTCATGATCTTCGACTGCGCTCGCTGGGACGAGCCGGTGCTCGGGGCCATCCCCCTGATCACCGTCGAGGAGATGCTGCGCTTTTTCGGGCTGGCTGCCCCACCCGTCCCACAACAGACTCTCCCGCAGATGACCGATCTTGCGCCCAATCCGTTTCGCCCGTCGGAGCCACTCCGAAACGGCGAAACACTGCCCGTTTCGGACGACGAAACGCCACAAGAAGCGGAGCCAGCCAA
>WNGJ01002735.1_pt1 | contig 21994 bp, 18 predicted proteins | sample 5400611 | NCBI WGS metagenome assembly WNGJ01 (sample SAMN13153375, study PRJNA577476) | soil metagenome | isolation source: 40 cm soil or saprolite under Garry oak tree replicate 1 | place: USA:California | collected 2016-06-15
TAAAGATCGCATCGTATGGGCAGGCGGCCATGCAGGCTTTACAGCCGATACAAATCGATTTGTCGAAATCCACGATACCGTCAGCGCGTTTGAACATCGCTGTCGTCGGGCAGGCGGTGACGCACGGTGCATGCGCGCATTGATTGCAGCGCGTAACCTGATGCGCGCGACGCGCTTGAGGAAAGACACCGACATCGACATGCTTGACATACGTGCGCGTCACTGAGAGTGGGACAAGATTCTCCGACTTGCACGCCGTGGTACATGCATGGCAGCCGATGCAACGCGTTTGGTCGATGACCTTGGCCCATTGAACCGCGCGGTTTTGTGGCTCTTCAAGCATGCAAGCTCCGGCAAACAGATGTTTTTGGCGAGAGCGAACTATATCACGCAAAGAAGAAAAGAAAACATTGCCGGGCACGTGGCGATTTTCTGTTCTCCAGTGGCGAGGGAATCAGCGGTTAAGTCCCCAGCACGCCGGCTAACCAGGCCGCTTGAAGAAAGGAGGAATTGCGCAGTAGGGTGTTTCCTAAAGCCATTTGCGGCATTGACAAATGAACATCGACATTAGAAATTAAGACCGGAATACATGGCTCTCTATCAGTGAATGCTTATAAAAGCACTCGTTCGGAGGTTTATCAATGCGTCTTATTCTTTGGTTTTTCGCCATCGCCTTGCTGGGCCTTGGAGTTTTGACCGCCTGCAATTCAGCCGAGTGGAGAAATGCAAGAACGTCACCGGTAATTCCGTCACCGGTCACGCCGCCGCCCCCGTCGGATGGTGCGCGCCGCGTTACCATTGCTGAATTAAGGGGAATGTTGGATCGAAATGAGGCAGTGGTGATCGATGTGCGCAACGAGGCTTCTTATAACGCCGGGCACATTAGAGGAGCAAAGTTAATTCCCGAGGCAGAAGTAGTGAACCACATTGATGAGCTGCCGAAAAACAAGTTAATAGTCACCTACTGTTCTTGACCAAACGAACATACGTCCGCCCGTGCGGTGGTCGAACTAAAAGCAAAGGGTATTGATAACGCCGCGGCGCTACTTGGTGGTTTCCAGGGATGGCAAAGCGCTGGTCTCCCCGTTGATAGCAGCTCTGCAAAGCAGTAGCTAGTTAATCCGAAATGCACTGTTCCAACTGTGGATCATATATCGCGCCCGGAGTGCGTTTTTGCTCCGGGTGCGGCTCACCTGCCAACGATCCGGAAGCAACTCGAATTGCCCGTGCCCAGCGTGGCATCCCCATTCAACTCAATGATGAAGACGACATTGCCGTCGACGACGACGAACTCGAGGAAGTTATATTTACGGTGCGGCCAACTTTAATCTTCATTAAACTCGGTTACGCTCTGGCAGTAATTGGAGCAATCATCCTTGTCTTCCTGCTGGCGCTGATTCCGGTGCCGCCATACATTTCAATACTGCTGGCACTTTCGCTGCTCCTGATTCCTGCCTATTATCACCTCAAACGAAACATGGTTCGGTATACCCTGACCGATTCCAAGGTTGAAATCGATACCGGCCTGATAGCCCGCACGACGCGAAACATTCCGCTAACCAAAATTCAGGACGTCACTGTTTCCGCCAGCATTCCGCAACGACTGCTTGGCTTCGGCGATCTACTGATCGACAACGCCAGCGAGTTGGGTGGCACCACGGTCCTGCACAACATCAGTCATCCTCGGCGGCACGCCGACCTTCTTTTGCGCGAGCTGCGACGTCTGCCTTAAACTGCTGATACCGATTTAGCATGCCAACTCTGGTAGTTTGCGGAACATCAAATAGTTCTCGGGTTCTAACTAAGCGCGGTCTTGTATCTGCAGGTAAGGCTTTCAAATTGCGACTTTTGCTTAAATTAGTTCTGATCATGGTGCTTATAACACCTTTGATCTCGGCGCCGGCCGCGAATGCAGAGATCACAGGCGGGGAGGCTGCCAGAAGCTTGCCCGACAAGATCGGCGCCTTCCGGGCCAAGGGATCGGCCTTCATGCCCGCCCATATTTCGGAAGAAGGCATTTCTGATGAAGATGCCGTTGTCTCCTACGCCGAGCGAACATATTCCTCGCCCAACGGAAACACTTTCGTCGTTTATCTTGCCAGGACTATCAGGGATTCTGCGGCGTATGCTCTGCTGACCAGTTTCAAACCGGCAAATGCTGACGTTGGAAATAATGAAATCCAGTTGGGTGTCCTTGGAACGGCCAGCATCAGCGGGCAGGGCTGGGCGGCGTTCTTCAGAGGCAACACGTTCGTGAAAATTTTTCCAACTAGCGCCGGGAATCACGCGGAGGAAATTACCAGTCTGGCACAGGAACTGGCGCAAGGACTCGACCACGGAGTTAAGGACATACCAGTTCTGGTGAAACATCTTCCCGATTGGGAGAAGGCACAACCACATGCTTCTTACCTGGTGAGCCTGCAAAGACTCAAAGGAACGATACCGAACCAGGAGGTGCTGGATGCGGTAAGTTTCCTGGGTGGCGCAGAAGCTGTGGTTGCCGACTACGATAAACAGAAGCTTCTGATTATTGAATTCAACACAGCGTCACTCGCAACAGATAATGATCAGCGCATTAGAGCCCGGCTTGAGGAGCTGCGCAATCAAGGACAGCCAATGCCGACGGCCTATCGTCGGGTTGGCAATTATGCTGTGTTTGTTTTTGACGCACCCAGTCAGGAAGCGGCCAACCGGCTAATAGATCAGGTGAAGTATCAGCAGGTAGTTCAATGGCTCGGCGAGGACCCTTTCGTATACGAGCGAGCCACACGCGAATTCACTGAAACTACTTTGGGAGTTTTCGTTTCAGTAATAAAAGCTTCCGGCCTGGCGTTAATCAGCTGTCTGGCTGTGGGTGGTTTCTTCGGGGCACTCTTGTTCAGTCTGCGGCGCTCCCAGCAACGAGCCAAAGAGGCTTACTCAGATTCCGACGCGATGCTTCGGCTTAACCTGGATGAATTGACGCCGGAAAGCGATCCGGCAAGATTGCTGGGACGCGGACATTAGAAAAATGCCCGGCAAACCTCGGTTGGCCGGCCCGCGTAGTCAACGCGAGTGCACAGCGACAAACGGAAGCTCGCCGGACAATCTCTAACTAAAACTAATGCGGGCTGCTGATCTTCCTGGGAGGCTCCCCCAAGCCCCTTCAGGACGGCGATCAGCAGCCTCGCAATGATTGCTCGCTATTGCGTACAAGCGTTAACTCCGTTCCCCCGAAAGAGCCACCGCCTGCTTTTCAAATCGTGAGAGGACGCCTCCCCCAAAGCTTCCACTCACCGCAATTTTGAGCCTGACCCGATTTACCCTTTATCTACCCTTCTTGTTCGGAATTGACGTTGGCAACGAGCGTGCCAACAGGCTGAGACCATGCATCGTCTTGCGCCTTTCGTAAGTTTTGCTGGAAAATTCGGTGCGGTTAATGGTCAATAGACGTCGGTTAACCCGAGACCTGCTGAAGCCTCCGTACATCTTCAATACATCTGGCCCATAGTGACGGACGATAATCGCTCGCTGTTTTGTAGGACAGGCATTCCTGCCTGTCCACGCTTATCCTAGTGTTCAGACTCAGGCCGACAAGTACAAGATGGACAGACAAGAATGTCTGTCCTACTTGGGAAGAGCCTTTACCAGCTCATCCATCTCTTCAACCGTGTTGTAAAAGTGGGGCGAAATGCGCAGCCGATCGCCACGCGGCGCGGTGATGATGTTTCTCTTTTTCAGGTGGGTGTAAAGATCAATTGAACTCAATCCAGCCAAGTGGCGAATGCAAACGATTTGAGACTTTTCGCCCACTCGCCGTGAGCTGACTATTTCATATTGCGTGTTTTGCAGCCGTTCACAGAGATGATCCGTAAGGTTTTCCAGATGATCCTCAATCGGGCGAATTCCAACTTCGTGCAAAAGTTTCAAGCTCGCCTCCAAACCATGAATGATGGCTACTGGTCCCGTTCCGGTTTCCCAAGCCAACGTTCCCTGGTTCCAGCCCTGCTCGAAATTCCAGTAGTCTTCGGGATTGGGAACACTTGTCCAACCCACCAGCGTTGGCTGGATACGTTCGCGGGCTCGTGGGGAAAGGTAGAGCAGTCCGACTCCTTCCGGTGTTAACAGCCACTTATGGCAAGCGGCAGCGGCGACATCTATCAACTCCGATTGCACGTCGACGGGAACGACCCCCAACGCTTGAATCACATCCACCACCAGCAGCGCATCGTGAGCTCGAGCGGCGCGCCCGATGCGCTCAAGGTCCGCGCGAAAACCGGAGGCGAACTGGATCTGGCTGATCGCAACAATCCGGGTTTTTCTGTCAATCAATCGGATTAACTCGTCGAGATCAATTCGCCCCTCTCGCTCTTCAGACATTCGCACTTCCACGCCGAAAGCGTCTCGAATGCGCAGCCACGGATACACATTGGCAGGAAACTCATGACGGAAAGTTACCAGGTTGTCGCCCGCGCGCCAGTCAAGACCATTGGCGACGGTTGAGAGGCCGTCCGAGGTGTTTCGGACAAACGCGACCTGTTCCGGAGACGCGCCGAGCATGCCGGCAACAAGGCGGCGAGCGTTTTCTTTAACCGCAATCCAGTTACGAAAGTTCACCGAGCCATTTTCAGAGACGTCTGCAAGCTGCGACTGAATTGCGTTTATTGTTGGGATTGGTGGGGCCGAAACGGCGGCATGGTTCAAATAGATAGCGCGCTCTGTCACCGGAAAGAGCGCGCGCAGGTAGTCGTTCATAAATCGCGTGTTCCGAAGGACCCTTTGGGCACCAGGGTTCAAGGGGCAAAGGGACGACCATAGAATTCCTTGTACAACCAGCCCAAAACTCGAGCTTCTGCAGTGCAGAGAGTTTCGACCCAACAGTTGATTAGGAAGTCCTGTCGTCCGCGCACGGAAGGAATTTTTTCGGCTTCCTGGACCACAGAGCCACCACTTGTCAGGTCGAGTTTGTAAGCTTCAGCAGCCGCTTCATTGGCTTTCGATGCCGTATCGAGCGCATTCAGGAGTTGGCTGAGCCAGGAATGGAGCGCGCGTTCGGAGTTATGCTCGGCCAGGGCTTGTATTATTCCAATTGCCAAACGGTCTTCCGCCTGTTTGAAATCAAAAACTGCTTCGCCAGTAGCGCGGCTTTGTTGCTGTTTCCATTGAAAAACCTCTTCGACGTTGCGGTGCTTGATAATCGCCACGCGTTGATCGAAGTCGAGGAACCACTGAATAACCTCAGGAACGGAATCGAGGTCGATATTTCCTGCTGCATCTCGTCGCAGAGGCGGCAAGTTATTCCTAGCCTCGTCCTGGCCGCCACCACCAGCGCCGTTGTCTGTAGTCGGTTTTGAGATGCCAATCTTAACCATTAATCATTCTGATCCGTGCGAGCCCGATTCAACCTAAACTCCGGGCTTACTTCACCAACAACCTCTCCACGCCGATTGCGTACCGGAAAAAAGGCGTAGCGCGAAACAACCTCTAACGATTCACCTGCCAGTATGCCGAGTTGTCTTAACGACTCGATTACTACTGTTGGTCGCGCCCGGTGGTCATCGCCATCTTCAATTTTGAGCGCGAGGCCCAGGCCTTGGGGCCAGTTTTCACACGGAAGCACCCCTACAGTGTAAACCCCCTCAGCGCCCACCTTTGAAACCAGCCTGCCTTTCGCGGCACGCATGATTTCTGTATCGAGACGGTCAGAGCTTCCGCCGATCAGTTCAGGATAAGTGGTCATCGCCGAAACGATTCGCGCACACGCATCTTTAACCTCGTTATCAAAATCAGCAGGTGGATATACGAGTCGTGCGTACATCAACGCCATTGCCTTAACTGTAATTCCAAAAACCGGAACGCCACAGCCATCAGTGCCAATGGCAATGTCGTCAATTGGAATTGCGGAGAATTGGGAGATGGTTTTGCCAATCGCGAGTTGAACCGGGTTGGCCGGCTCGTCGTAGGTTTCGGTTGGGGCACCTAAATGCAATGCAAGGGCGAGCATACCGGCGTGCTTACCGGAGCAGTTGTTCTGCAAGACATTCGGTTTTTCACCTTTTTCGCGTAACCCCCGAGCAGCCTCGGGGCTGAACGGTTCATGGATGCCACACTTCAATGCTTCCGGTTCCAGTCCAATTTTCCTAAGCATTGAGGCGACAACTTCGGTATGAATCGATTCGCCACTATGCGACGCACAGGCGAGCGCTAGTTCCCTTTCGTCAAAACCAAAACGATCGGCAGCGCCAGAGGCAACCAGCGGGATGGCCTGATGGGGTTTGGCGGAAGAACGCAGATAAGTGACTGTTTCGGGAGCGCCGAGACAAGCGGCAATCGTGCCGTCTGATGACACGGCCACGATGTGACCGCGATGGCGCGACTCGGTGATTCCTCCGCGAGTCACGTCGACCAGAGGCTCAGCAGCAGGAATCTCTTTGTTGTTCTCAGACGGCTGCCTTGAAACCTGCATTGTCAGTCAGGAAAACCTCACCAGTTAGCGTAATGGGATTTGACCCGATAATGTTACCACGGGAGGTCTGAATACTGACTGTTTGGATAGGCGGTAGGCTACTCTCCTAATTTGAAATTCTACTCCGTGCGTCCTACGTGTTTTGAGTGTCTCTGTGGCGAGTATTTGCTTGAGGTTCGTTCACTATAGAGGGCACTGAGGTTTCAACAGAACAGTTGTAACTAGCTCACGATCGATAGCGAAAAAATACGAGAAGGAAAAAGGCAGAAGGATCGTCCTTCTGCCCGCCTGGAGGTCGAAATGGCCGCTCTGTTAGCCCTTAGTTGATCGCCCTGATCGCCTGGGGCCATAGCTCAGCACGGTCAGTTTCACCGTTCGTCTGCCAAAACGCATCGCCTCCCTCGAGCTGGGAGTCCAAATGTCAATTCGTCGACCGCGGATTGCTCCACCAGTATCAGCCACCAGGTATTCACCGCTATATCCTGGATGTTCCAATCGAACCCGAGAACCCAGTGGCAACAATGCGGGATCAGCTGCGATCAGGCCTCTACTTACCATTCTACCGCTCGCGGTTCTGCCCCGCAGGCTGTACGCAGTAGCGACGTAGGGGGACGGCGGGAAAAAGGCTTTTGGCGTTTCAGTTGTCCCATTCGTGGAAACGTTATTCGCCGAAGTATCAACCGCTTTACCGGCGGCATCAGCGGAGGTATCTTTCGATTCCTGTTTTTGTGATTGAAGCTGGAAGAAAGGCGTTTCAGCTATTGAAGGTTTGGCAGAGAAGCCTATCAAACCTATTAGAAGCACAGAAGCAATGACTGCGCTTCTCCTAATGATGGGGTTCATATGTCGGGTCTCCTGTCCGATTTGAATTATCGTTTCAGTGCCTTGCGCGAGTCCGTTCTTTCCTATGACTCGACCTCCGGCCCAAGGAGTGAGAGCAACGTCAGCCGGAGTTGGGGGCTTGCATCCTTGATGCAGGCGCTGAAAAACCCAAGTGCGTGACCAAAAACAAAACAAGCGAGCGTAACTCTCGCTTGTTTCATGGGGAGGCTACCACCGAGGGCTAGAGCTGTCTAGTCTGGAGGCCACCAAAAAGCCACGGAAATACCACTGTTCGGAGCTAATTATTGAAATAGCGAAGGTTATGAGGAGACAAATTTGACTGGAAATGTCTCGATCAGGTCAAGATCACATGGCGATCAAGGCTTTGATCGGGCTTCGGGGTGGACGGTGATAAATGCGGGAAGGATCCGGCTACAGTTCAAGAAAGTTCTTCAGCACCTTCTCGCCGGCGGGATGTTCGGGGTCGAAAAGCTCCGGATGAAATTGCACGCCAAACAGCGGCCGCGTCGTGTGTGCCATCGCCTGGATAGCGCAGTTCTCATTAGAGGCGGTGCGGCGGAAACCTTTGGGAAGCTTCTTGACTTCGTCAAAGTGAGAATGCCAGACGGAAATTTCCCTCGCCAAATCCTTGAAGATGCCTTCTCCGGTAGTTTCAACAGCAGAGTAACCGCGTTCACGCCTCGCTCCCTCATAACCTTCGCCCGGCTCAAGCCTCTCCATTAGTCCTATCGGTGCGCCAAAAGCCAGCGCCATCTGCTGGTGCCCGCCACAGACTCCCAGGATGGGTTGTGGCGCTTTCTTGATTACTTCAAACACACCGGCGAGCGACTGCCGCGGATACTTCTCCCAGGGATCGCTCTGGCCGCTGAGAATGATATGGGAAGGTCGAAGCGACTTGACGCGTTTGAGCGAAACGGCGTGAAAAGGTTCGGTCAGTATCTCAGCGCCTTCCCGCATTCGACCCAAAACCGCGCGAAGCTCGCGAGGACTAGCTCCCTGTCCGTCAAGTGTGTTGTCAATGAGATAGATCAGCGAAGCAGTAGTCACCTCGTAATACCCTCTGCCTCCTGCCAGTTAGCTGTTTTTGTGCCAAGGCAATAAAGATTTCCGTTGAAGGCGCCAATATAGATGCGACCTCCAAAAACCGCGGGGGTGGAATTGAGGTTATCGCCGATCTTTAGTTCGCCAAGGCGCTTGCCGTCTGCAATCGAGAGCATGTAGATCCACCCGGCCTTGTCCCCAAACACCAACCGGCCATCAATCACCGGGGAGGTACCCCAGATAGGCGCGCGCACCAGGTGTTGCCAAACCATTTCACCTTTGTCGGCGGACAGGCAGTACATGAAGCCGTTGTTGGAACCAATATAAATCCGGTTCTTCAGCACAATCGGGCTGGACCAAAAACCGCTGCGCTCCTTATAGTTTTTGCTTAAGCCGCCTTCAGCTTTAAACTTCCAGACCGGCTCTCCGTTCGATTGACGGAAACAGTAAACGTAACCATCTTCTGCAGCCGTATAGACAAAGCCGCCAGCCACAGCCGGCGTCGAATCCGAATCAGCACCGATACGCGCCTTCCAGACCGTCGATCCATCAGTCGAATTAAGGCAGTAGAGATCGCCCTGTTCCGTACCAACGTAAATTCGCCCGTTCACGGCTGAGAAGCTGCCCTCCATCGAACCAAGCCGCTCGGTTTTGTAAATGAGTGAACCATCTTTCAGGCTGAGGCAATAGAAGAAGCCGTCTTCACTGCCGACGTAAACTCGCCCATCAATCACTGCCGAGGAGCAATCGACTTCAAAACCCGTTTCGTAGTCCCAGATAAGCTTGCCGTCCTGCGCGTTGAGGCAATAGACGTGATGGTCTAATCCGCTGGCAATGATTCGATCTCCCGAAATTGTTGGCGTAGCCTTAAAACTGTCCTTGGCCTGGTATTTCCAAATGACACTGCCGTCGCGGCGGTTAAGACAATAGACGTTGCCATCCGCTGAAGGAAAGTAGACGCGATCGCCATCAACCGAAGGTTGGCCAGGCCATGAAGTGCCTCCCCAGGGATCCTTGTGCAGTCGGCCACTGATCCAGCCGGTTTCGAGTTGCCAAACAATCTCAAGTGGTCCCGGATCCCAAGGGCCGGTGCCGTAAAAGTTTCGCTCCGGATTGCCCAGCCAGCTGGGAATATTCGTAGGCACAGGCGGGGCTTTGGGCTGAACTTTCGTCTCCGCTACAGTTTCTTTAACGAGTTTGCCGCCGCATGCGTTAAGCATTAATGAAAGAGGCAGGAAAAGAAACACCAGCAGGCCGGCAAGAGCGCTGATGACTAGAGCAGGGAGGGGTTTCTTAATGGGAGAGTTCATCGGGGGCTGACAATTGATTACTTGCCTGGGGAATCGCCGCGTCCGCTTTTCTTCAAACTCGAGCTAAGGCTGATCCAGTGTTGAACTAACCGCCTGCGGCGAGCCACTCACCGTCATAAATTACTTCAGCCGTGCCGGTAATTACAACCTCGCCATCGTCTCCATCGCCGCGCCAATGAATTTTTGCGCGGCCACCAGGCATCAGCACGTTTACCAGTCTTTCAGTTTCACCCTTTATCATGGTCGCGACTGCCGCGGCGCAGGAACACGTGCCGGAAGCTTCCGTTTCGCCGACCCCCCTTTCCCAGATTCGCAGTTCGATGGTGTTGCGATCAATGACGCGCACAAAGACGACGTTCGTACGATCCGGAAATTGTTTATGGGTCTCAATAGCGCGGCCGGTTTTACGCCAGTCAAAGGCTTCGAAATCATCGACGAAAATACAGCAGTTAGGGTTTCCCATTTTCAAGGCGGTGACGGTGAACCGCTCGCCATTTACCTCAAGTTTATAGTCGATGACTTTCCGGAGTGGTTCTTCGGTGGTCATGGGAATCGACGCCGAGTCAAACTCAGGCTGTCCGAGTTCCGAATCAAATACCAGGCTGCCCATATCGGTTTGGTCTCGAAGCGTATAAAGCTTGATACCGGCGCGCGTGCTCAAGCGAAGCTCCGGCTCCGACCAAAGTTTCTTGAAATATAGATAAGCAGCTGCGCATCTGGTGCCGTTACCGGAAAGCGACGCTTCGCTGCCATCAGGATTGAAGATCCGTACATGAAAATCTGCGCCTTGAAGTTCGGAAGGACTTACGACCGCGATGCCGTCAGCACCCGCGCCGTAATGGCGATTACAGATGCGCCGAGTAAACTCTGCCAGTTGTTTGGTTGACGTGATTTCGACGAGAGTGAGATCTCCCGACTCGATAACAATATAGTCGTTGCCGAAACCATGAAATTTGATGAACTTCGGAGGCATGGAAGTTTGCTTGATCGATTCTTTGCGAAGAGTTTGACAGGATTTACAGGATTAACAAGAGGGGAAAAGCCATTATGTAAATCATATTCATCCTCTCTATTTGTCAGTCTTTCCTGCAAACGATGCCAGCAGCACCGCAATTGGATCGATGCAGACGGTACGCGGTTCAAGATCCTCGGAAAAGTTGTTGACCATTATCGAAAATACCAGGTTTTCACCGGCCGCAGTGGTCACATAACCTGACAAACTAGCCGCCGAGCTCAAGCTGCCGGTTTTCGCGCGTAGATTGTTTTCCGCGGCGGTTCCTTTGAAACGATTTCTGAGCGTGCCGTCAACACCTGCGATAGGCAAGGCGTCGCGAAGAACGGAGGCATTACGATGCCGGTGCATGTAGGTCAGCAACTGCAAAGTCGCTGCGGCCGTAATCATGTCATTGCGAGACAGCCCGGACCCGTCACTCAAAACCAGGGTCGCCGGACTAATACCGACGTTCCGCAGAAACGCTTTGACTACTTCAATGCCGGCCTCTTCGCTTGTACGGTGTGTATTGCCCGCGCTTGTTGGAGGCGCGACAACCTTTCCCAGTGTCCTCAAAATGAGTTCGGTGTAAAGGTTTTGGCTCGGCTTTAGGGTCTGTGCGGCAATTAAACTCAGCGGCGGCGACTGCATCCGAACAAGTTCAATGGGAACAGGCCGGGCTGGAACGTTTGTCAATTGGACCAGTGAATACTTGGCTGGAGGTTCTAAGGGAACCTCGTCCAAGCTGGATGGGCCCGTGGCCAATGTTTTTCCGGCAATGCTAATTCCGCGTTGTGCTAATGACGCGCGCAGCAAATAAGCAAATAAGAGCGCCGGTTTCGGGATTCCGATGCCTGCGGAATAACCTTTGTCGTCCAGCGCAATGGAGCCAGTGATCTCAAGCTCATCGGAGGCGAGCCCCCGATAGACTGTCAAGTCTCTTTTGGTTCCCTTTACCGCCGTTGTTACCCGGCTCACGATCGTGAGTAGCGGATCTGGCGGGCCGGTTGTGATTACTGCCGGAGCACCGACCTGCGCTCCCGGCTTAACTAAAAGATCAAGGGCATTGTCGTTAGCAGTCAGCGCGCTAACTTCCGCGCCATACCACCATTGCAGATCTTCCCATTCCCAGCCAGCGCCATACTGGGGTCCGGTGAAATACGTTTCATCGCCAATCAGGTTTCCTTCGACACGTTTCACGCCCGCCGCGACGATTCGAGTGGCGAGATCGTCAATGCCTTTGAAGTAGTCGCCATTGTTGAAACGCGCTGCGATTGAAGGATCTCCCCGACCATAGACCGTCAGATCGCCGGCAACAGTTCCCGCAGCATCCGGCTTTGCCCCGTAAACGGAAGTGACAAAATGATAATCAGGTGAAAGACGATCGAGCGCGGCACTAATAGTGTAAAGCTTCATATTCGAAGCTGGACGCAACAGTTTATCGGCGTTTTCTTCGAAAAGAGTTTTCCCGGTTTCCAATGAAACAACTTTGATCCCCACCATAGCTGAGGCTAACTCCGGCTTGCGCAGCACGTCTGAAATGTGTGCTTGCAATTCCGTGAGCGAGTGCGTAGCCACCGAGTTTCTGGGCGCGGCAGCGGCAGGTGCAGGCAAAGCTTCAGGTGAGGTCTGCGGAGCCGGCGACGGACTGGCGGCAGGAATGACAGTGGGAACAGGACTCGGTGTCGGAGTCGCTGCGGTGGTCTTGCCCGGCGCTGAAACTCGCCGTTCACGTTGCGGCTGCTGTTGTGCGCTGACGACCGGACCGGCTGAGCGGATCAACGCCAGAATCAGGAAAAGACTGATAAGTGTAACTGCCCGAGGTTTTGTAAACATTATGTTGTAGGTATGCCTATGCGAGCTTAACTAGCCGGTGAACTCTTCGCTCCATACTTTTCATGGCTGGCCCTAACCTTTGCCATCAAACTCTGAAATTGTTCGTCGTCTCTCAACGAGGACCAATTCGGATCGTTTTCAAAGCAAAGGTAGTTTTCGTTCCCCAGGGCAATGGCGCGTTCCAACCACTCGAGGGCTTTTGCGCGCATTCCCTCCAGCGCGTAAACCGACGCCACCGAATAAGCGATATCCGGATCGACCTCGGCATTTCTAATAACTGCGCTGGTTAATTGCGCGAGGGCCTCAGCGTGCTTGCCCTGGGCACTGAAAAACATTGCCATGAATGGTCGAATGCCATGCAGGTCAGGATGTGTCGCAACATTCTGTTGCATCAACTCGGCAGCGGCGTCGGTCTTACCTGTATAGTAAAGAGAGAGCGCGCGAAAAGTCTTAACCAGTGGATTGTCGGGGTCGCCAGCCTGATCTAACTGCCGCGCTACCTCTTCAAAGTTTCCCATGTACATGTAAACCAGCGCCCGATTGTAGCTGGCCACCACATGCGCGGCCGGATCCAGACGCATCAACCGATCATAGCTGCGGAGAGCGCGGCCATATTCTCCGTCAAGCCGGTGCAACGTCGCTTTGACAAAATGAACGACCGGCTCGTCGGGAGCTTCACGGCGCGCGCGCGCAACTTCTTCGCGTGCCTTCTGCTTTTCACCGCGCCAGAGGTAGACAAAAACCATCAGCATGCGCGCTTCAATCAACTTCGGATCGACGGCAAGCGCCTTACCGAAAACCACTTCGGCTCGCTCGAAATCCTCGGCGCCGCCAAAACCTTTGAAAACCCGATTGACATAAGAAGCTCCGAGACCGTCAAGCGCCAGCGCGAAGTTGGGATCGAGTTCGATCGCTCGCTGAAAATGTTCGATGGCGGCGTCGCAATCTTCGGGCGCCACGGTGCGGAAAATGAATCGCGCGAAGAGATCGCGCCCGCGCAGGTATTGCTCATAAGCCGCCGCGTTTTGCGTAGACGGTTTTGTAATGCCGTCCTGTTCGGCCGGGCTAAGTTCGAGACGCAAGCCTTCAACTATTCGCTGCGCAATCTCATCCTGCACGGCGATGATGTCCTCAGTCGAGGTATCTATACGATCACTCCAGAGTATGTCGCCAGAGCCAACGTCTAATAACTGCGCCGTGACGCGGAATCGCCCGCCGGCGTGAATAAAGCCGGCAGCCAGCACCGCATTGACGCGCAGTTCATGACCAATTTCGCGTGGATCCATTTGCCCGCCCTGGTATTTCGCAATTACCGAAGATGGTCTGACTACCAGTGAACGCACGCGCGCAAGTTCTGTGATCACGGCATCGGCCAGTGAAAACTCATAAAAGCTCGAGGCGGGATCGTTGCTGAGGTTGCGGAAACAAAGAATGGCCAGACTCTTTTTCTCCGGGTCGGCGATGGTTGTAAAAGGGGTCTCATGAATGGTGGGCTTTGTTGGTGTTCCCATCCCCGGCGCCGAAGTCGACTCCGTTTTTGTCTTGCCCTTAAGCCATCTCATGGCCCTTGACACCGGACTCGCGCCCGCCAGATGTCGAGCCGGCTCGGGCACCACGCTGGTAAAGGCCTGGCCGGTGGTTTCCGAGGTCGATACCTCCTGCAATACAGAGCGCAGATCGTCGCGCAACTCCTCCATCTTTTGATAACGATCGCGAGGTTCTTTCGCGATGCAGCGATCCAGAATCTGCTGCAGACGCGGCGGAATAGGTTCCTTGCGAAGTTCGGCAATCGGCCGGGGCGCATCGTGAAGCACAGCGTGTCGTACGTCAATGGTTGTCTTGCCGCGAAATGGCCAGGTGCCGGTGAGCATTTCGTAAAGCAACACGCCCGTGGAAAAAATGTCGGCACGTTTATCGACGCGATCGCCGCGGGCCTGTTCCGGCGCGGCGTAGGTTGCCGTTCCATAAGGCACGCCAACTTCGGTTAAGTCGGTGCGATGAATAGTTGACTTCGAACTGTCGTCAGTGTCGTCCAGCAACTTCGCCAGACCAAAATCCAATATCTTGACTTGACCCGCAGGCGTCACCATAACATTGCCTGACTTGATGTCGCGATGAATGATGCCGCGAGCATGCGCGGCAGCAAGTGCATCAGTAACCTGAATGGCGATCAGTAGCGTGCTCTTCAAATTGAGCGGATGACCATTTACGAGCTGACGCACGTTGCGGCCTTCAACGTATTGCATGGCGATGAAGTGGTGGCCTTCCGCTTCGTCGAGATCAAAGATCGTGCAAATGTTGGGATGATCGAGCGAAGAGGCGAGCCGCGCTTCACGTTCAAAGCGTCGGAGGTTTGCCTCTCTGGCGGTTAACTCCGCAGGAAGAACTTTGACAACGACGGTCCGCCCCAGTTTTCCATCGGTAGCTTTATAGACCGTTCCCTGCCCGCCAACGCCGAGCTTTTCAAGAATCTTGTAGTTCCTTAGAAACTTTCCAATCATGATTCTTTGTAATGCGAACTATTAGTTTGCGAATGGTCGGTAAGCGCCAGTTGTTATGAAGTCAGGCTCGATGCGGTCGCACGCAAAATAACAGTTTGCATTACACATATTACTCAAACGTTGCCAACAATTCTGCCGCGCTGGCCGTTGCAGTTCCCACCTTGCCGACGACGATACCGGCTGCATGGTTTGCCAGGTTTGCGGCTTCCAGCATCGTCGCTCCGGCGGAGAGTGCAGCCGCCAGAGTGGCGATGACGGTATCGCCGGCCCCAGTGACATCGTAAACTTCACGAGCAGCTGTTTCCACGAACACCGGATTGTTGTCGCCTTCCAAAAGCATAATTCCACGATCGCCTCGCGTGATCAGGACGGCATCACAATTGAGTTTTTCCCGAATCAGGCGCGCCGCCTGATGTAGACCATCGTCAGAGTCTGCCTCCAGATTAGCCATTCTTAGCGCTTCGTGATGGTTCGGCGTGATCAATGACGCCGGGCGGTAATGGGAAAAGTTTCGAATCTTGGGATCGATGAGCACCGGTATTCGCGGGTAAGCAGCCGGCAGAATCTCATCAAGAATATGCGGTGTGACTACGCCTTTATCATAGTCTGAAACAACAAATGCATCTGCGTCATGCACAGCGTGTCTCAAAGTATCGACGATGCGCGCTTCAAGCTGCCCGTTGACCGGCCGTCGCTGCTCGCGGTCGGCGCGCACCACAAGTTGACTGTGGGCGATGATGCGCGTCTTGGTCGTAGAGGGACGATCCTTGTCAACAACCAGATAGTCGTCGGCCTGTAGCGGGCTGGCTTCCTTCAAACTCGCGCGCAGGCGCTGGCCGGCAGAATCATTTCCAATAACACCGACAACGCATGCTTTCGCGCCCAACCCCACCAGGTTAGCGAGCACATTTGCAGCGCCACCCAGGTGTACCGACTCGCGACGAATGTCCACGACCGGCACGGGCGCTTCCGGCGAAATGCGCGTCACATCGCCCCAAATAAACTCGTCGAGCATTACATCGCCAAGCACGACGATTTTTCGGTCGCGCATCGATCGAATCAATTCCTCGGCTCGTTGCTTACTTAGTTGTGTCACCATGAATTGACATAGAGAACAGCTTTCGGTCAGCGAGTTGTAGTTTGATCATGCTTCTGGCCATCGCATGTGGCGGAGTGAAGTCACGCGATTAAGTACCTTCCCACAGCACTCGCTTGGTCGCCGCGATCACGCGCTCAACCGGAACCCGCTTAATGCATTCCGGCTCATCAAACTTTTCGCAGAAGTAACCATGACATGGCTGGCATTCCATCTCCTCGTAGACAACTTCGGCAGCGACTTTGGCCCATGGCCGCCAATGCGCAATGTTTGACGATCCGAAAATTACCACCGCCGGAGTTTCAACCGCGGCGGCAATGTGCGCGATGCCGCTGTCGTTGCCAACAAACAGGCGCGCCCGCGCGAGCAGGGCTGTAATCTCAGGCAAAGACAAGTCCGTGAAAGCCACGACGGGTGTTACAGAGTTTCGCTTGAGCTCCGCGACAATTTGCGTCTCATTCGAAGCTGTTATAACGACAACCCCAAGACCTTGTCCTGTAAGCTCCTGCGCCACTCGTCCAAACTTGTCCGGCGCCCATTGCTTCGTGGCAAATGCTGCGGCCGGATGAATAACTGCAAATTCCGTTTCCATTAATCCGGCAATTCGAAGTCGCTCCGCAATTGTGGCGGCCGCTTTTTCAGTCACGGCAAGTTGGGTCGGCGGCAGATCGCTTACCGGCACACCAGTCCAGCCGAGTAACGCAAGTTGTTGCTCGACGGAATGTGTCTTGTTCTTTGTCCAAAGCGAAGCCGACGAAGGTGAAAGGTAGTTATGTAGTCGCGCGTACTGATACGTCTCATAACCGATGCGATGCTTTGCGCCGGTGGCACGGGTCAACAGCGTTGCGGTGGTGCCGCCGTGCAGGTTGTAGACGACGTCGTAATGGCGAGCGCGCAGGCGTCGCGCCACTCGCGCACGCGCGGAAGTGCTGTTTCCTGCCAGTGTGATGACGTTATCTACGTGTGGAAATCCATCGAGCACCGGAGCAACCCAATCTTCCAACAGAATGTCTACGGATGCGTGCGGCAGAAATCGCTTTAACGCGAACAGCGAGGGAGTGGACAACACTGTATCGCCGATTGAGCGCAGCCGCACGACGAGAATTCGCCGGACCTTTTGCCAGTCCCATTTTGCCGCGGCAAGCGGCTGTGGTGAGTCTTCTTCGCGCAAACTATGCATCCGAAGCTGACGCATTTGCGGCGACGATTCAACTATTTCCTTAAGGCTATTCAAAGGGACTCTTCAACTTTGTTCACGCTGTTCGGCTGCTGGTTCGGGCTCTACCTTCGCCTCGTCAACTAACATCACCGGAATGTCATCGCGTATTGGGTAAACGCGCCGGCATTCGACACACTTCAAAGCGCTGCCATCGGGCTTGAGCTCAACCTTTGCCTTGCAGGCGGGACAAGCGAGTATTTCCAATAAATCCTGACTGATTGGCATCGATACGAACCTCACATTGCGGTTTCCAGCGTTACGCGGCGCCCTGGAAGAGAAGCGTTTGGGAAGAGCAAAGCTTACCATAAAGACAGGAGCAGACGGCAGCAGGAGGACGAATCAAAAGAAGGGGCACACGGAAGACGACACGAAGGAAGACTCCTTTTTCCATCTGTAAGCTGTCATTTTCCCAGGCTGAACCCGTGAGTCCGAAATGCAAAAATGAAAACTGATAAATGACAAATGGAAAATGCTTTACTTTCTTCCGACTGCTCCTGCCGTCTGCCTCCTGGTTATCGTCATCCGCATCCCAAACTTTGGTCTTAGCGTGATGACCGGCTTGAGTGCGACAGGATGATTAGGCGCCAGTCGCATCCGCCACTGCCGGGCCAGCGTCGCCAGCAGAAGAATTCCTTCCATCCAGGCAAAGCCTTCGCCAATGCACCGGCGCGGTCCACCGCCAAATGGAAAATAGGAAAATTGCGGCCGAGTCTCGCGGGCCTCGCGGGCCTCAGGGGTCCAGCGCTCCGGATCAAATCGCAGCGGATCAACGAAATAGCGCGCATCGCGGTGCATCACATACTGGCTCATCAGCACCAACGATTTTTTCGGTACTACGTAGCCGGCGATCTTGAATTCTTCGGTCGCCAGCCGGCCGAGCGCCCATGCCGGCGGATAGAGTCGCATCGATTCCGCCAGGACCATCTCGGTATGTTTCAGTTGCGCAACGTCCTCGAACGTCGGTACCCGCCCTTTCACGACAGCATCAATTTCTTCGTGTAATCTGGCTTCGGCCTCAGGATTTTGAGAAAGCAGATACCAGGTCCACGTCAAGGCGTTGGCGGTCGTCTCATGGCCGGCGAGGAAAATTGTCATCAGTTCATCGCGCAACTGGCCATCTGTCATTGTGCCGAAATCACCTTCCGTATCCTGAGCGAGCAGCAACATCGAAAGCAGATCGCCGCGATCAACGCCGCCGCGCCGCCGTTCTTCGATGAGGCGATAGATGATCGCATCGAGCCTGGCCCTGGCAATATCAAAGCGGCGCAACTTAGGCAGCGGAAGTTTCTGCAACAACTCAAAGAAAGGAATCGTGATAGTGTTAAAGAGATCCATTACCACCGTCATGGCTTCGCCGACTTCCTGCGCGCTGGAAACGACATCAGCGTCGAATAGTGTTTTGCCGACGATTCCCAGCGTCAGGCGCATCATTTCTTCCGACATGTCGAGCGTGTCGCCGTCGTGCCAGCGCTCCTGCGTCTGCCAGGCGTAATCCGTCATCACGCCGGCATAGGAGGCTATGCGATTGCGATGAAATGCCGGCTGCGCCAATCGTCTCTGTCGAAGATGAAACTCTCCTTCGCTCGTCAAGAGACCTTCGCCAAGCAAGCGTTTTGCTCTTTGCAACGCCAGCCCTTTATGAAAGCTATGATGCCTGGTTACCAGGACCTCCCTGATGTAATCAGGATTATTCAGAAAAAACGCTTCTTGCGGCCCGAGGCGAAAATACGAAATGTCACCATACTGTTGGGCGAGATTCTGAAAGAAGGGCAACGGACCTTTGCGGTATGCAAACAGACCTGAAAGGGGAACAATCCGGCGGGGGCCAGGGGGATAGCGAGGACTCGAATGTGCTTGCTCCTTCACCGCCACTGTGTTAGTGATTTGAAACGAAATTGAACTGCACGTCAAACTAATAGTTAGACAATGTCGCTCGAATTTGCCGTCCAATATCCCTGCGTGCTCCGCGCTCGTTATGCGGAGAAGCATCTGCGCGAGTGGGGCAGGCTTAGTAATCTCCACGCACGTCTTACCACCGGCGACACCGGGGCGCCTTCGCAGGAAAAAATTGATTGGGTGGAGAGTGCGAGCGAAGAGATTGAAACCATGCAGACTGAGACGAGGATCTGCTTAACTTGTCCGGCGTGCCTGCCTGATAGCACCGAGGTAGCCGGCGAAGGCGAAGCGGTAGGATGTCTCGGAAGGATCACTTATCCGATCGAAGCACAGTTTGAAAAGTTTCTTGCCGACCGGGTGCAGCTCGCACTCGATACCATTGACAGCGGCGATCAACCAAGGCTTCTTCGGATACTAATCGATCCGGAGTCGCCCTTTGACGGCGAAGCAACAAAAGAGCTTCGGCGTGTTACCACTTCAGACGGCTTACGCTTCTTCGAGCTTCGCGTGCCAATTCGTTTGTCACGAGCAGGAGCGCAGTTGACGACCGATAACATATTCGATCTGCTCGCCGGCTTTCGTTCGGAAGATCATGAACAAACTACTTATGTCCGCGAGCTTCCCTTTGCGGCAACTGCCGACTACTACGACTTCCTCGATTTGATTCTGCGAAACGATCTGAGTCAATTGGAGATTATGCGTCTCACGGCGCGCGGTAGGAATTATTCACAGTTTCTTCGCTTGCTTGCCGCTATCGAGCGGGCGGAAGCATTGAACACGCGCGTCCTGCTTGATTGAATTCCCCCAGGATTTTGCCCCGATCGGATCGGGACAGCACGCGAGGTTTTTGGGAAGCTGCTATGGATGTCGCGCGAGTCTCGGTAACCCGGCTTCCGCCGAACCTTCCCCACAATTAGCGCCCAAACCGGCAGTGTTAACACCGATGTAATTTATCGTTAATGCGGGTTTAAGACTGGACACTCATTCTGACGCCTGCACTGGCGCATCTTTCTTCTAACTGCTTCTTCTAGATCGTTGGGGTGAAACCATCATGTTGATTGAAAAACTTAGGACGCTCGCCTTCCCGTATATATCAGTCTTGTTTTTTCTATCGTGGGGTATTCATCCGGCGACCGCGCAAACCGTCATGCAGTCGGAGTTTGCAGATGCTCAGCCGGTCCATTCCAATACGATTACTGCGGCCCCGAAAAGTCCACCGCCTTCTTTCGTCGAGAAATCCCCTTCCACCGAAGAACGCCTGAGCGCTCTCGAACAGGCGCTCGAGCAACAAAATGAAAAGCTGGACCAGCTTCAGAAGATAATCGTTGAACAACAACAGACGATTCGATTGCTCGCTGGCAAGCTCGATAGTGCGAACTCGTCGCCGCCGACATTGGCGACGACTGTGTCTGCTTCATCAGAGCCGGCTCAGATTCCGGCAATCGATGCTCGCCTTAAGAAAGTTGAAACTACGGTGGCAGAAATCGGCGCCATTAAATTCAGCGGCGACATACGACTGCGCGCGGAGTCAATTTTTGGCCAATCAAACAGCCTGGCAAACGGCGATAATCCGGCCGTTCTTGGCAACGAGCTGAGTCCGCGTCATCGCATGCGATTGCGAGCGCGATTACAAATGCGCGGCTCTATCAGCGATGAATTTGACTGGGGATTGCGAGTGGCCACAGGCAGTTTTGCCGATAGCATCTCGACGAACCAGACACTCACGGATTTTTTTAACCGCAAACCTTTCGCACTTGATCAAGCATTCATTACCTACAAACCTCACCGAGCCCCTGGCCTGCGCCTTCAGGGTGGAAGATTCGAACCACCCTGGACGTTTACTGAAATGACTATCGACAACGATTTGATGGTCGATGGCTTTAACCAATCGTATTCGCGTGCCTTTAAGAAATCCACCCTCAAGGATCTTACCTTTGTGGCGTGGGAACTTCCTTTCCTTGAACGCAACTCCGCTTTTGTTCGCAACAGCAATGGCACCGTCAACGTCGACCAGTCTCGTCGCGGCGGACGCGACCTCGCGCTTTATGGCGGACAAGTTCGCGCACATCTGGAACCAGGCGCGAAAGCAGCCCTCAGCCTGTCTATCGCAGATCTCTATTTTTCAGGCACCCAGTTCATTTCGCCGGTACAAGTCTTCGGAAATCAGTTACTGCTTCCTTTAACATTTACGATTCCGGCATCCGGCGCCACGCCCGCGCAAACAATTACTACGCAGGTGGCAATCTCACGCGATTTACTCGTTGCCGGCAACGGCAACCTGGGTCTGACGAATGCCAGTAATAATGCCACTAATCGCGATGGTCACCTTGCCTCCGGTTACAACCTGGTCGACATGCTCGCCCGCCTGGATCTAAAAACCAGCAAACACTTTCCTGTTATGTTGCTCTTTGATTTTGTGACCAATACGCAGGCGCACGACGTAGTTACAGCCGGGCCTGGCGGGGCAGACTTGCTGTTGCCTAACAATGAGAAGCACGGTTTCTGGGGAGAGGTTCAAGTCGGCCAAACGAAAGCGCGCGGCGACATGCTTTTTGACTATACGTTCCTGCGCATTCAAAAGGATGCGGTACTGACGCCTTTCAATTTTTCTGATGTCACTCAGCAATCAGACATGCGCGGACACCGTTTCCAATTCTCCTACGCGGCGGATCCACGGGTAACGTTTACCGTAACTGGCATCGTTACCGAGCGTCCAAACGGTCTGCTCGGTCCGTTCGCCACTACGCCGCCGGGTTCGTTGAATCGCGCGACCAAGCGTTTGCAGTTCGACACCGTGCTCAAGTTTTAGCCGCGGA
>WNGJ01003092.1_pt1 | contig 21993 bp, 17 predicted proteins | sample 5400611 | NCBI WGS metagenome assembly WNGJ01 (sample SAMN13153375, study PRJNA577476) | soil metagenome | isolation source: 40 cm soil or saprolite under Garry oak tree replicate 1 | place: USA:California | collected 2016-06-15
CGACGCGTACAACCGCGTCCGACTCACGCCGCGCGTGAAGAAGCTGTTCGCGTGGTGGCTCGAGAGGAGTCGTTGAGGGCGCTCCCGCGGGTGGGTCGTATGCTAACTCGGCGGCGCCCAGGCGGGCGGCACACGACGCAAATTGCAGAATAGCGGCCCGGGTCGGTCAGATATTGCGTTAGCCCATTTCGGCTACCGCAGCCGAGACGCGCGCCAAGTACGCCAACCAAGTGCCACCAAACTGGCACCGGCGGCGCGCCGTCCGTAGCGGCAGGGCGCTAACTCCTCGAACTCACGAGAGCGGGCGACCAGGGTCGAACCGGCGACGTCCCTGGGCGCCGCCGAGTTAGCATACGACCCACCCGCGGGAGCGCCCTCAACGACTCCTCTCGAGCCACCACGCGAACAGCTTCTTCACGCGCGGCGTGAGTCGGACGCGGTTGTACGCGTCGGCGGCCTTCTTCATCACCTCGCTCTGGGTCGGGTACGGGTGGATCGTGCTGCCGATGGCGCCGAGCCCGGTGCGCGACGTCATCGCGAGCGTCACCTCGGACATCATGTCGCCGGCGTGTGCGGCCACCAGCGTCGCGCCGACGATCCGATCACTGCCCTTCCGCAGGTGCACGCGGAGGAAGCCCTCGTCCTCGCCGTCGAGCAGCGCACGGTCGTTCTCGCGCAGCGGAACGTCGATGGTGGTGACCTCGATGCTGCGCGCCGTCGCGTCCCGCGCGGACGAGCCGACGTGCGCCACCTCGGGGGTGGTGTAGGTGCACCACGGGACGACGAGCGCGCTGGCCTTCTTCCGGCCGAAGGTGCCGAAGAGCGCGTTCTGGACCACTATGCGAGCAAGGGCGTCGGCCACGTGAGTGAACTTGAAGCGCGACGCCACGTCGCCTGCCGCGTAGATGCGCGGGTTCGACGTGCGCAGGTAGTCGTCCACCACGACACCGGATGCGCCGTACCGTACCCCGGCCGCCTCGAGTCCGATGCCCTCGACGTTCGGCGCACGCCCGATGCCCACCAGGATGCGGTCGCCCACCAGCTGCCCCGCGTTGCCGCCTATGTCGTAGTGCACCACCACCTCGCGGCCGCGCCGCTCGGCGCGGATGACCCGCGCGCCATGGATCAGGCGCACGCCGTCGGCCGCCATGCGCCGTTCGACGATCGCCGCCGCGTCGGCGTCCTCCCTGGGCAGGACGTGCGGATCGACGTGGATCACCGTGACGTCCGACCCGAAACTGCGGAAGGCCTGCGCCATCTCGCAGCCGATCGGGCCCGCGCCGATGACGATCAGGCGGCGCGGCAATTCGGTGAGCCAGAAGACCGTCTCGTTGGTGAGGTAACCCGTCTCCTCCAGCCCCTCGATGGGCGGCGCGGCGGCGCGGGCACCGGTGGCGATGACGGCGCGTGAGAACTCGAGCCGGCGTCCGTCCACCTCGACGGTGGTCGGGCTCGTGAACCGGCCCCGCTCGATGTAGACGTCGACGCCGAGCCTCGTGAAGCGCTCGACGCCGTCGTTGGGGGCGATCTGGGCGCGCAGCCGGCGCATGCGCTCCATGACGGCAGGGAAGTCGACGGCCACCGAGCCGACGCGTACGCCCAGCGCGAGCGCGCCCCGAGCGCTCGCCGCCGCCCGTGCGGCGCCGATCAGTGCCTTCGAGGGCACGCAGCCGACGTTCAGGCAGTCACCGCCCAGGAGATGGTGCTCGACGAGGGCCACCTTCGCGCCCAGTCCCGCGGCGCCCGCGGCGGAGACGAGCCCCGCCGTCCCCGCGCCGAGGACGACCAAGTTGTAGCGACCGGTCGGCGTTGGGTTGGTGCGGCCGACCGGGTGGACGTGTGACAGAAGCGTCCGGTTGTGCTCGTCGTCGGGAAGGACGAGCGGCTGGGGCTCGGGCAGCGGGGCCCGCGCCGGCACGCCGGCGACTCGCTGGCTGGCCGCCAGATCTGACGAGGCTTCACCGGCCGTGACTTCATCGAGCGCGCGGCGCGCGATCCGGGTGATCATCAGCGTCACCGCGACCGTCGCCGCGAAGCCCACCCACGTGAGCGCCTGCTTCGCCGCGCCGCCCGAGGGAGCCCCCGACGAGAGCTGCGTCACGCTGGTCACCAGCGAGCCGAGGTACACGTACATCGCCGTTCCGGGGATCATCCCGATGAGCGAGCCCACGACATAGTCCCGGAACGTCACCCGCGTGAGCCCATAGGCGTAGTTGAGGAGGTTGAACGGGAAGGCGGGCGACAGGCGCGTGAGGAGCACGATCTTGAATCCCTCGCGCCCGACGGCTCGGTCGATGGCGGCGAACCTCGGATTGCCGGCAACGCGCGCCGCGATGCGCTCGCGGGCCAGCGTGCGCCCGAGGAGGAAGGCGACCGCGGCCTCGAGGTTGGCCGATACCCAAACGAGCGGCACGCCAACTGCGACGCCGTAGGCGAAACCCGCCCCGAGGGTGAGGACGAGTCCCGGCAGGAGGAGCACACACGCGACCACGTACGCGACCAGGAAGATCGCCATACCCGCAGTCCCGGCGCCACGAATCCACGCCACGAAGCCGAGGAGCCACTGGTTCACCGGCAGGAACCGCAGCAGGGCCGCCACTGCGACAGCCGCCAGCACCAGCAGGAGAAGCCGACCGCGCCCGCCTCGAGAAGCGGCCTGCGGGGTTCCCACGATCGCTTGCGGGGGGCGTGGGTTCACTCGAGACCTCCGTGGCGGCGCCTTGGATGCTGGTCGTACCGGCGTCGTTTCAGTCTCCATTCGACCCGCCGTCCTTCAAACGCCGATGCGCGCCAGCAACCGAATGAAGAGCGCAACGCCAAGTCCCCAGGCACCGTTGAGAATGAGCGCGCCGATGATGACCCTGGGATCCCAGCCACCGGCCATCGGCATGGCCTTGAGCGGAAACACGATGAACAGCGCCACGGCGCTCGGCAGGACGGCGCCGATCAGCAGAGCGCGGAACCAATACGCGCGTCCCGCCGCGTTGCGGAGCAGCTGCCAGATCGTCACCCCCCAGACTCCGCCCCAAAACGCTAGAGATATCACCGCCGGCACACCCAGCGGCGGCGCTGGAGCCATGTCGTACGGCGCGCGTGGAAGCGCGCCGGCCAACCAGAACAGCGTCAGCACACCCTGGTGAAACACCAGCGTGGACAGGAAGCCGGCGATGAAGGCTCTCACGTGGGGCACGAGCGCTCTCCCGTGCCGTGATGCATCCCGGGCTCCACGTTCCCCGTGCCGTCGAGCAGCCGGTACATCAATATCTCGCCTTCGCCTGCTCGGCGCGACGGCTTACTTCGTCCCACTGGATGTTCTGGAAGAAGGCGTCGATGTAGCTCTTGGCGTTCGCGCCGTAGTCGATCGCGTACGCGTGCTCGTACATATCCATGACGAGCAGCGGCGTGCCCCAGGCGAGACTGTGCGCGTGGTCCCACAGCCAGTAAGTGTGCGCGGCCTTCTCGTGCGGATCGAACGCGAGGACCACCCAGCCCGAGCCGCCCGCGAGTGAGAGGCCCGTCTGCCGGAACTCCTGCTCCCATGTGCCCATGGAGCCGTACTGGGCCGTGATGAGGTCCGCGATCGTGCCGCTCGGCTTCCCGTCGCCGCCGAGGTTGCCGAAGTAGAACTCGTGAAGCACCATCGAATTGGTGGCAATCAACTCCTCGCGCTTGAGTGAGCCGGTCTGATACGGCGGCGCGGCCTTCGGCATCTGGCCAAGCTGCTGCTGGATCAGGTTCAGCCGCTTCACGGCGCCCGTATAGTTGTTCTCGTGGTGGGAGCGGAGGAGCTTCTCTGACAGTCCACGCAGCTTTGACGGATCGAACGGGAGCGGTTTCGGCTCGTGACTGCCACGATAGGCAGGGGGCGTGGTCATACTGTCCGCCATGGCTTCTCCTTCCGTGGTGCTCTCGACGCCGACGAATGTGGCGACGCCCGCGCTGGCCATGACCGTGAGCATCTCGCGTCGGGTGAGATCCATCAACGAACGCGCGCTCATTTCTTCCTCCAGTGAGCCTTGATCGTTAAATGGATCGAAGCGCTCGGCGAAACCCTCCGCATCGCTGGGCCCCGTTCCGCGCATCTCGGCTCCTTCAGAGTGATCGATCGCGGGCGACAATTGCCCTACGGCCCATCAATCGTGGACGACCACCATTTTGCCGCCAGCTTCGTTGGCTTCCATGACACGATGGGCCTCACGGATCTCCTCGAAGCGGAACACCCGGCTTGGCTTCGCCTTGAGACGCCCGGCGGCCACCTGTTCGGCAATCCTCTGGAGCGGCACATCGGACAGGGGGAACTGCGGAGTGCCGAATACGAAACTGCCGAAGAAGGTCAGGTAGACGCCGCTGGCCATTTGCTGGAGCGGGTTGAAATTGGCGATTGGCGCCAAGCCGCCAAGCCACCCGGCCAGGCAGGCGCGACCACCCCGGCGCAGCATGTCGAGGGAATCGAGAATGGTGCTGTTACCGACAAGGTCGAGCACCGCATCGAGCTTCTTGGCTTCAGCAATTCGATGCGAAAGGTCCGGCCCCTCTGTTTCGACGCGCTCTGCGCCGAGCTGCTCCAGGAGGGAGACGCGCTCACGGCCGCGCGTCGTGGCGATGACCCGCACGCCCGCGTCGGCCGCCATGTTGAGGGCAGCCTGACCGAAGGAGGATGCCGCGCCCCGTATGACCAGGGTTTGTCCTCGGGCGATCTCCAGATTGCGGAATAGGCAGGTCCAAGCGGTCGCATAGGTTTCCGGGATGGCGGCCAGCTCAGCCCAGGGCAGATCGGACTCGATGAGTGCGACGTTCGACGCCCGCACTCTGGTGTATTCGGCATAGCTGCCATTGATAGTGCGCCCGAGCCCGCCCATCAGCGCGGCAACCTTCGCTCCGACTGGGAACTCGCCGCCGGGGCAGGCTTTCACGAGCCCAACGCATTCAATGCCGATGACTTTCGCCGCCTCGGCCCACTCGCCTCTGCGCATGTGCATCTCGGCATGATTGATGCCGAATGCCTTGATCTCGATGACGACGTGGCCTGGCATGGGCTCAGGCTCCGGCAGATCCGTGTAGATCAAGCTGTCGGGGCCGCCGAACTTCTCTAAGACGATGGCTTGCATAGCGTTCCTCTGTCAGTTGGCAGCTCGCTTGCTCGACTACGGTACATTCAGAGACGAGCGCGCCGCCGGGTTGCAGATTCAGGATGCGACGAAGTCGCGGATCGTCGCCGCGATCTCGTGAGCATGCGTTTCCAGTGCGAAGTGGCCGGTGTCGAAGAAGCGGACGACCGCGCCGGGAATGTCGCGCCTGAACGCCTCGGCACCCGGCGGTAGGAAAAACGGATCGTTCTTGCCCCAGACCGCCAGGAGGGGCGGCCTGGAGGTCCGGAAGTACTGCTGGAAGGCAGGGTAAAGAGCGACATTGCTCTTGTAGTCGCCGAACAGGTCCAGCTGGACCTCATCGGCACCGGGGCGGGCCAGATAGAAGTTGTCGAGCGAATAGCCGTCCGGGGAAACAGAAGTCGGGTCGGGAACCCCGTGGGTGTACTGCCACACCGTCGTCTCGGGGCTCAGGAGGGTCCGGAGCGCCTCCCGGTTGGCGTGCGACGGCACTTCCCAGTAGGCTCGGATGGGATTCCAGCCGGCGCTCAGCCCCTCCTCATAGGCGTTACCGTTCTGAGAGATGATCGCAGTGATGCGCTCGGGGCGTCGCATGGCGAGCCGGAAGCCGACCGGCGCGCCGTAGTCGAAAACATAGACCGCGAAACGACGGAGGCCGATCACCTCGGTGAGGCGATCGATGACGTTCGCGATATTCTCGAACGTATAGGTGAAGGTGCCGCGCGCCGGCATGTCGGACTGCCCAAACGCCGGCAGGTCGGGAGCGACGAGGCGAAACCGGTCCGCGAGTTGCGGGATGAGATCGCGGAACATGTGGCCAGCGGTGGGAAAACCGTGCAACAGCAGAATCGTTGGCGCGGCGTTCGGCCCAGCCTCGCGGTAGAAGACCCTGATGCCGTCGACATCCACCTTCCGGAACGTAACCGTGCCCATGGTAAATCCTTTCCTCTGTAGTCAATGGCCCTGATGGAGGTTGCCACGCGACGGCGCCGTTCGGCGTCGAGGGCGAAGATGTACGGCGGCCCGGTGAAGGTAGCGGCGTAGACCTTCCCGAACGCGACCCCCGTCGACGGGCTGACCCCGCCGGAGATCCCTCCCGACACCACCGCTTGCTGCCAGACGGGAGCGCCGGTGTCGCGATCGACGGTGTAGTAAACGCCGTTCTTGCTCCCGACCCCGACCAGGGCCCTGGGCGTCGTGCCGCCGGGTATGGTGAACAGGTTGGGAGATGCGATGAAATCGAGGTCGCCGAGATTCCCGCTCGGGATCGGTGAGAAATCCCACCGGAGCGCGCCCGTCTCGGATACGCCACCCCTCCCGGCGTCGATCGCTGCCGATGAAGTCACGCCGCCGCCCAAAGGCGGCTGACACGTCCGGTGCCGTGCAGTCGGCGTCCGAGGCACAGAGCAGGCTCTGCGTCTACTCTCCCGAGCCGGATCGACACACGAGGAAGGGCACGCAGCTGCTGCCCGAGCAGTCGGTGTCGGTCGTGCAGGGCTTACGACGATCATCACGTAGCGCTTCATGACATGCTCCTCATTCGAAACAGCGGGTGGCGGAAGCGACTACGAAAGTCTGGTGAGATCAGGACGGGGGGCCGCCCGCCCGATCGACGGGCGGCCCGGGCGTCGGCGCTTACCGATGGCATTTCGGTATGCCGGTGCTTCAGCGGTCGTCAGCGTCGCGGCCAGTAGAGGCCGGGACCGCGGGGCTCACGGGGACGCGTGTGCCGGTCAGAATCCAGGCGCGCTGGCTGGGAGCGAAGCGTGGCGCCAGCAACCCGTCGTTGATCTCCCGCGTCACGGCGAAGCGGTTGAATGCAGGCGGCGTGAGGAACAAGCGGGTGTTGTCCTGGAAGCCGTCCGATGCCGTGTCGATGTCGCCTTCGACGGCCGAGATGATGCCGTCGCCGTTCTGGTCCACTCGGGCGACCTCGGCCGCGTACGCATCGAAGAGCCGTCGCTGCAGGTTCATAATGGTCGGTTCGAACGACGCCGGTCTTTCATAGACATCCAGAAAGACTTCGTTGGCCAGGCCGCTTGGAATACCCCGCTGCCGGAACTCCCGCTGGGCATCATTGGTGTCGCTATCGAACTTGTCGGGGTCTCTCGGCAGGTTCGGATTGTCGCCGACCACATTGGCCATGTTCTTGATACCGCTGGGTCCCGAGCCGGGCACGATCGACTGTAGCAAGCCGATCTCGCCGTCCTCGAACGTGTCAGGCGCCTGCCCAAAGTCATCCGGAAACCCGCCCGTGAAGGGGAGCTCATAGAGAGGATGGACCCAGTTCGTTCCCTGGTAGTTGAACTCCCAGTATGCGTGCACGTCGGCCTGCTGCATGGCGTTGTATGCGCCCATACTCACCTGAAGGGGCACGACGTTCGTCTGCACGTCGGGAAAGTGATCCGTCACACTCGGTAAGCGCACGACCTGGCCATCCATCGTGAAGACATTCCCCGGAACGTTGTTCCCTGTACCCATGGCCGCCAACGCGGCCGCGTCGGCGGCCGTGATCGTGCCGAACGAAGCCGCGCCCGTGCCCTCCGACCGCGGCGGGGCGATGTTCGGTACGGTCAGGTCGTGGATCATCCACCCCTCGTACCAGCCGCTCTCGTTGTTGATGACGAACAGCGGATCGATGTCGGTGAAGACATCGATGAAGGCGTTCGGATCGTTGGGATCGGTGGGCAGGCCAGGCTTGGGCTCGAGGACGAGACGGACCGTGCCGATCGTCGGCTGTCCACAATTTCCCCCGGTTACTGACAACTCTACCTGATCGTTGACTCCCGGGATGAGCGTCGTGAACACGTTCGGCTCGAACCCGGTCGTATCCAGGAGATAGTATTGGAACAGCTGGCTCGGCGGATCGGCCTCGTTGAATACCTGCAGGGGCAACACGCTATGGGGTCGTCCGGCAAGTTGAACCAGGCGGTCTTTGAGCGCGGCCGGCAGGTTTTGGATGTCACCCCGGTTGGCGACCGTCTTCATGTCTTGTTTTGCTCGCGGGTTGGGGTGGCAGGGCGGCGGTGGTTGGTCCCCCGGCACGGTTCTGGCGTGCGCGGGAAGGGTCGCGAGACCCAGGATCGCCAGTATGGAAACCCAAGCGATGATGCTTGCTGCGCGTTTGGTCTTCGCCTCATCTGATGGTCGGTGTGTCATATTTCTCCCCTCGAGACAGTTGTAGTTGTGTGGCGAACCGCGATCGCTAGTGCACTACACCGGCCGGCCCGGTGCACTGCTCGTGTGACGTCCTGGCGCCGGACGCGGCGTCGCCTATGGCAGCCAGGCACGTCGCGACGAGCACGGGTTGCAGTACAGACTGTTTCATAGATGATCTCCCTCCATTACGGGTTCGCTTTCGGTCCCGGCTCTCATACGCGTGCCGGTACGCCGCGCCCGCGCGGCCCGGCGGTCGAGCCCGAGCCCGTACACTCCCTGCGACTCCCCCGCTGGAGAAAAGAATCCGGTCCCCACGCCGACGAACACCATGTCGTTCACGACCGCCGGGCCCGACGAGATTTGGCCTCCGAGGTCGAGCTTCCGGAGCAGGGCACCCGTCCCGGCATCGAACGCCCGCAGCTGACGCGAGCTGTCGCCCACGAAGTACACACCGCCTGCGATCGCGGCGGGTCCGAAGCTGAAAACATCGCACTCCGTCGGCGGACACTGCCACGCGACGGCACCGTTCGTGGCGTCGAGGGCGAAGATGTACGGTGGCCCGGTGAAGGTAGCGGCGTAGATCTTCCCGAACGCGACGCCCGTCGACGGACTGAATCCGCCGGCCTCGCCTCCCGCCACCACCGCTTGCTGCCACACGAGCGCACCGGTGTCCTGTTCGACGGCGTAGTAGACGCCGTTCTTGCTCCCGACCCCGACCACCGGCGTCGGCGTCGAGCCGATCGCTGTAGTGAATATGTTGGGCGACGAGATGAAGTCGAGGTCGCCGAGATTCCCGTTCGGGATCGGCGAGAAATCCCACCGCAGCGCGCCCGTCTCTGCATCGAGTGCAACCAGCGAGTTGGAGAAGCCGGTGTTGCCTGCGCCAATGCAGTCGCCGAAGTCGACGTACACCGCACCTCTCCCGGCGTCGATCGCTGCTGATGACGTCAGGCCGCTTCCCAACGGCTGCTGACAGCTCGCCGGTGGCGTGCAATCGGCGTCCGAGGCGCAGAGCTGGCTCTGCGTCTGCTCTCCGGAGCCAGATCGACACACCAAGAAGGGGACACAGCTGCTGCCCGAGCATTCGGCGTCCGTCGTGCAGGCGTGCCGCGTATCCGTCCCACAGATGCGCTCGGGGAGCGGGTCGAACCGCCAGACCTCGGCGCCCGTCTCAGCATCCAACGCCATGACGTTCCCGCGGACGCATGGGGCATCGCGATGCGACGATTTCCCGACGTAGACCTTGCCGTTGAAGACGGCGGGCGAGGACCACACGTGCGCGCCCTCGACGCTCGGATCGGGGTTTCCGAGGGAGTGTTTCCACTTGAGCGCCCCCGTGAGCGCGTCGAGCGCGTACACGTTCGCGTCGGCGGCCCCGAAGTAGACGACGCCGTCGACGACCGCCGCGGAGGACTGGATTCCGGGAAAGCCACCCCGATCCTCCGCATGCGGATCGTTGATGTTGAACGTCCACAGCGGCTGACCCGAGAAGGCGTCGAGGGCATACATCGTGCCGTTCCACGCGCCGACGTACACGACACCGCCCACGACCGACGGTGTTGCCGACACGAATGCCATTCCGCTGCCGGTCGAGAAGAACCATTGGACATCCAGCTGGGAGACGGTGGCGGCGTTGATCAGTCCCTCCTCGGGGTTGAAACGCGTTTGCGTGAGATCGAAGCCGTAGCTGGACCAGTCCACCGGGGCAGGGCACGACGCGGGTGCCGGCGAGGTGGTCGCGGTGAATCTTTTACTCGCTTGGAATTTCGCCTTGTCACCGAACGCGAGACAGTAGTGCGTGGCGCCCGTGCGCAGCACGAGCTCCACAGGATCCGGATTCGTCGACAGCGTTGCCGTGAACGCGCCCTCGACCCGTATCCTGCGGCCTGGCACCACCGTGACTCGGTTGATCGGCCCCGTCTTGCTCGTGAACTGGTAGCCCTTGTTCTGACCTGGAGCACCGATCGTCTGCCAGCCAGCCGGCGGCAGGTTGTACGTACTGTCGAAGCGATCACCCGTGGTCGTGAGGAGGCGAAGGCTGCCGCCGAACTGCGTGGGATCGTCTGCGCTCCCGTTACCGCCCCCGAGCGTGATCGTGGGGTCTTTCGAGAGCGCGAAGAGGCGTCCCATGGCCGCCGCGGGGCGGGCGTTCAGCGAGAGCCGCTCGCCGATGATCGGCTGCTCGTCTCCGGGTGCACTCGCCGCAGCGGTCGTCCTCGCACAGAGCGCAGCGGAGAGGCCGACCAGCAGGCACACGATTCTCAGATTGATGCGCAGCATGACGATCTCCTCCGTCGGCGCGGCGCTACTGCACCGTGATGGTGCCGGTCATGCCGAGCGAGAAGTGCACCGAGCAGTAGTACGGGAACGTACCCGGCTGCGTGAACGTGTGCTCGAAAGTGAACCCGTTGCTCGAGAGCGGGGGATTGTCACACCCCGTGTTGGACGGGGAGCAGAACTGGTTGTCCGCGTTCCCGTCGGTCCCGCTGACGACGCTGTGACCGGAGCTCATCCACACCCAGCGCACGGTGTCACCGACGTTGATGGTGAGATCGGCAGGCGTGAACACGAGCGACCCGCCCTCGCCGACCATGACGGTGTGTGTCTGGGTACCGGACGTCATCGTCGTCGACGTCGTCGTGCCGCCGGCGGGTGTGGTCGTGGTCGTCGTCGCTCCCGCCGCGGCGGACTGGATGCTTCCGAAGAGGCCGTGCGACCCCTTCTTGGGACCGGCCGTGAAGTAGAGCGTGTTCGTGGGTCCGGCTGGGCCGCCGTTCCCGAACTGCAGGCCCCACAGCCCGTCGATCCTGAGCTGCTTCCGTTTCGAGACCCTGAGCGCACCGTGAAGCTTCCAGCTGCCGTTCGACTGCTGCTGATAGGCGTGGATCATGCCGTTGCCGAAGTTCCCCACCAGCAGATCGCCACTGAAGGCACCGAAGTCGGACGGCGCGAGCGCCAATCCCCACGGAGCGTTCAGGACGCCCCTGCTGGCGACGCGCGTGAGCAGGTTCCCGCTCGTGTCGAACGCGTCGACGAAGCCGAACCCCGCCCCGGGGGCGTCGTTCATCTTGGCTTTGTCTTGCTTCGCGTACGTGACGAAGATCGTGCCGTTGATGTTCTGGATGCCGTGGGGCGCGTAGCGGCGCGGAATCTTGTCGTCGACGAACGCGCCTGGCGTGCTCAGCAGATTGAAGCTGCTGTCAAAGACGTCGACGCGGGCGTTGTGGAAGTCGGCGGCATAGAGCTGGTCGCCGGCGGCCGTGGAGGCGATCGCGAGGCCCTTGTACACCGCACCCACGCCCGAGCGGTCGACGCCGGTGAGCGCCTGGGTCGAGGCCGGCGGAGGGACGGCGTGGTTCCAGCCGCTGAGGACGCCGCTCTCGGTGCTGAAGATGAATGTCGCCGGCCCCGAGTGAGTACCGTCGCTGACCATGAACCCGCTTCCGCCGTTGAACACGATGCCGGTGGGTCCCCCTGGGACCGTGACCACGAGTGGAAGGACGGCGCCGGTGCCGTCGTAGAGCGTCGACGTGTTCGTCTGGTTGTTGTTGACCCACCACGGCGTTGACGGGCCGGCGACCAGACCCCAGGCGTTCACCAGGTTCGGATCGACTTGTGCCGCCGCGCCGGCCGTGTCGGCGACGACGTTCCTCGAGGTGTACCCGCCCGACGTGGCCTTGTGCCCCGACATACCACCCGATCCACCCAATCCCCCCCCGCCTCCATATTGCGCAGTGGCGGCGCTGACGACGCCGAGCACCACGACGATGCCGAACACAAAAAGCACTCTCTTCAACATAGGAACTCCTCTTTCGCGGGCATCAGGTACTTCGCCCTGGCCCGCGCATGTAGAACTTGTGCGACTGGTCCAGTGCATCAGCCGGACCATCGCGAAGCCCATATTTTCCAACGAGATCGGGAGTCGGTGCTGCCCACCACGCGGCACGTGCCCACATTTGGGCGACAGGCGACTCCTCCGAGGTCATCGGCACCGGTCACGCCGATGAGTCCATGCTCGCGGCGCGCGCGTGGGCTTGCGAAGATCGATGCCGACGCGGCGGCTGCGCGCCGCCGTATTCGCTGCGACCGCCCGGCGGCATGCCACGCGACTTGGCGCCGCGACGGCGTTGGTCGGGCACCTGATCGGAGCGGAACCGTCAGCCGCGGGGAGGATCACCGCTCGCTCGATCAGGTCTTCAGGTCGCGGACGTGTCCGAGTTTGGAGCCCGTGTCGGCCGCTCGGCACCTCTTGCCGGCCGTTCGGCACGGGAAAGTCCGGGGTTCGGCGGAATCTCCCGTGCCATGCGGCTCCCGGTCGAGCCCCCATCGGCACAGGGGTTGCGACGGGAGCAAGACGACGATGTGGAGGGTCCCGCCCGCCGTCCGGCAGTCCTGTCCGAACGCGGCGGAGAGCGCTTCGGCGGCACGCTTCCAGGCGCTGCTAGATGTCGCCGAATCGATCACGGCATGCCGGGGCCTCGAAGAGCTTTTCCGCGGTCTAGCCGTCCACTTGCAGCGTGTCGTAAGCTTCTACGCTCTGGGCCTCTGTCTTGTGCACCCGGACCGCGGAGTCACGAGCGCCCGGGTTCTCGAGACATCCGGCACGGGATTCACGACCCTTCCCGGGTATCCGATCGACGACATTCCCTCCGGGTGGGTTATCGAGACTCAGCAGCCGCTCATCGTCGCCGATACAGCGGCCGAGAACCGGTGGCCCCATGCCATGGCAGAGCTCCAGGAGCGCGGCCTCGTCAGCTTCTGCATTCTGCCGCTGACGACCGCATGCCGGCGGGTCGGTACGCTCGGCTTCGGCAGCCGTGAGCCGGTCCGATATAGCGCTGAGGACGTCGCCTTTCTGAGCGAGGTCGCGAAGCTCGTGGCGGTGGCCGTCGACAACACGCTGAACTTCGACGAGGCGCGGGCGACGCAGCGGCAGCTCTCGACCGAGCGGGGCCACCTGCGGCTGCTGCTCGAGGTCGCGAACGCCACGGTTTCCAAGCTCGAGCTGCCGGAGCTGGTGAACGCCGTATCGACGTCTTTGGATCGCGCCATCTCTCATCACTCCGTGACGCTCGCGCTGTACGACAAAGATCACGGCGACCTCGTGGTTCACGCGGTCGCTTCCAAGTCCGGCGATGGACACAGACACATCGGGGCGCGCTTCGCGGCCGCCGCGGGCGGCGAGGCGTTCAGCCCGGAACGGACGTTCGTCTTCGACGAAGGCGACCTGAGGGATCGATTCCCCGACACGGCGGCCGCCCTGCGCGAGACGCGCATCCGGTCGGTCTGCGCCGTCCCGCTCGTCGTGGGCGACCGCGGGCTCGGCACGTTGACCGTGGGCCATCGGGAGCCCGATGCCTTCCCGCCGGAGGCGGTCGCGATCATCGAGGCCGTCGGTCGCCAGGTCGCGATGGCCGTCGCCAACGCGGTCGCCATCCAAAAGCTCGCGGAGGAGCGTCTCTACCTCGAGAGCGAGATCCGCACCGAGCACCCCTTCCGAGAGATCGGCGGCGACAGCGCTCTTCTCCGCGCGGTGCTCGCGCAGGTGGAGACGGTCGCGCCGACCGTCGCGACGGTGCTCGTTCTCGGTGAGACCGGCACCGGGAAAGAGCTGATCGCGCGGGCGATCCACGACCGGAGCGCCCGGCGCGTCCGGACGTTCGTCAAGGTGAACTGTGCCGCGATCCCGGCGGCGCTCTTGGAGAGCGAGCTGTTCGGCCACGAGCGCGGCGCGTTCACCGATGCGGTCTCCCAGAAGATCGGTCGCTTCGAGGTCGCCGACGGCGGTACGCTCTTCCTCGACGAGGTGGGCGAGCTGCCGCTCGAGCTGCAGCCAAAGCTCCTGCGGGTCCTGCAAGAGCAGGAGTTCGAGCGCCTCGGCGGTACGCGCACGATCAAGGTGGACGTCCGCATCGTCGCGGCGACGAACCGCGACCTCGCCCGGCTGGTGGAGGAGCAGCGCTTCCGCGACGATCTCTACTATCGCTTGAACGTCTTTCCCATCCACGTCCCCCCGCTGCGTGAGCGAACCGAGGACATTCCGGCGCTTGTCCGGTTCTTCGTGCAACGGCTCGCCCGTCCGATGAATCGACACGTCGAAGTCGTCCCGAGCGAGGCGCTCAAGGCGCTTCGCCGGTATGCCTGGCCGGGAAACGTGAGGGAGCTGGCCAACCTCGTAGAGCGGGCGATGATCCTCTCCAAGGGAAGGACGCTCGAGATTCCGCTCGCCGAGCTCGGGCGCTGGCAGCGGCCGGACCACGGCGACAGAGCCGCCACCCTCCGGGCCGTGGAGCGGATGCACGTCCTCCGCGTCCTCGGAGAGACCAACTGGACACTCGGTGGCCCGCGGGGAGCCGCGGTCCGGCTCGGTGTGAAACGGACGACGCTGCAGGCGTTGATGAGGAGACTGGGGATCACCAGGCCGCGGGCGGCGTGAGCGGCCCGCCGCGAGCCTCAATCCCGAACGGCGACTGCAGGCGCCGTGCCAGGAGGAACTCGGGGCGCTTCGGTCGTTCGCCGTGGACGACGCGCCGAGATCTCGACCCGTGCCGACATGGCGGCGCCGCGGCTGTTCAGGCGGGCGGGAGTCGGCTATCTTGCCGGCGTCATCATGTCTTCGGCACACGGGGTTCGGCGCGGGCCCGGAAGATGCCGCTCCTGACCCCTCCCTCGCCGCGGCCGGCGGCGCCGGCCCGATACGGGCTCGCGAGACTGTCGACGCTCGTCGTGCTCGGTGTCGCCGTACGCGGAGAAGCGCGGTCTGCGCGGGTGACGCTCGAGAGCCAACTCGCCGACGATCTGCCCGCGTCGCCGGCGATCGAATCCAGCCGCAGCAGGTGATCCTCAACCTCATCGTCAACGCCATCGACGCCACGCGCGGAGTGGACGACGGCCCGCGCGACGTGGTCGTCTCCTCCGGCCGGCACTCCGAGGGCGTGTGCGTGGCGGTCCGGGATTCCGGCGTCGGTCTCGCCTCGGAGACCCTCGACCAGCTCTTCAAGCCCTTCTATACGACCAAGGCCGAGGGCATGGGCATGGGGCTCGCCATCAGCCGATCGATCGTCGCCGCCCACGGCGGGCGGCTGTGGGCCACCCCGAACGACCGCCGGGGCGCGACGTTTCACTTCGTCGTGCCGGCGGAAGGGCATCCCGCCCCCTCGAGCGAACGATGAGCGAACCGACGCCCGTGGTGCTCGTGGTCGACGACGACGCCTCTGTCCGGACGGCGCTGGAAAGCCTGTTCAGATCGGTCGGACTCGCGGTTCGATCGTTCGGGTCCGCGCCGGAGTTCCTGAGCGAGCCGCTTCCCGATGCTCCCGCGTGCCTCGTGCTCGACGTCCGCCTGCCCGGCATGGGCGGTCTCGACCTGCAGCGGGAGGTGGCCGAGCGGCATCCGGCCCTCCCGATCATCGTCATGACGGGGCACGGCGACATCCCGATGACCGTCCGCGCGATGAAGGCGGGGGCCGTGGAGTTCCTGTCCAAGCCGTTTCGGGATCAGGATCTCCTGGACGCGGTCCAGCAGGCGCTCGAGCGGGCGCGTGTGCTGCGGCGCGAGCAGGCGGCGCTGGCGGACGTTCGCGGGCGCGCCGAATCGCTCACCCCACGCGAGCGCGAGGTGATGGGATTCGTCGTCGCGGGGCTGCTCAACAAGCAGATCGCGTACGAGCTCGGCATCAGCGAGGTGACCGTGAAGATCCACCGCGGGCAGGTCATGCAGAAGATGAAAGCCGACTCGGTCGCCGAGCTGGTGCGGATGGCCGAGCGCCTGGGCCTCCCGCCGAGGTCGTAGCGGGATAACACCAAGGTATGAGAGGCGTCCGACCGACCCGGTGATACCTCCACGCCGATGGGACAGGCCGCCCCGAACGAACGCGTCGTCGCGGTGATCGACGACGACCAGTCGGTGCGGGGGGCGATCCGGAGCCTGCTCCGGTCGCTCGGGTTTCGGGTGGAAACGTTCGCATCTGCCGAAGACTTCCTCGACGCGCGACCCGCCGGGATCGGGTGCCTGATCCTCGACGTCCGCCTCTCGGGGATGAGCGGCCTGGATCTGCAGCAGCGGCTGGCGGTTACGGGCGACGCACCCCCGATCGTGTTCATCAGCGCGCACGCCGACCAGGTCGCGCGGCAGCAGGCGCTCGCCGCGGGAGCGATCGCCTTCCTGCGCAAGCCGTTTGCCGAGGCCGCGCTCATCGATGCGGTTCGCCGGGCGTTCGGCCTCCCCGCGACGTCGTAGGCCGTTAACACCTAGATGTAACAGGCGAACGAGCGCGATCCGGTGCTACGGTCGGCACCGGATATGGGGCAACCGTCGAACGAGCGAACCGTAGCGGTCGTCGACGACGACGCGTCGGTCCGCGTGGCGATCCGGAGCCTGCTGCGGTCGCTGGGCTTCCGGGTCGAGACGTTCGGTTCGGCCGAAGACGTCATCGCCTTCGCCGGGCTCGGTGACGTCGCCTGCCTGATCGTGGACGTGCGATTGCGGGGCATGAGTGGTCTCGACATTCAGCGCCATCTCGCGGCTGCCGGCTCGGGAACGCCGCTGGTGTTCATCACCGCGCACGACGATCCGGCCGATCGGAGGCAGGCCGTCGCAGGCGGAGCACTCGCCTTTCTTCGCAAGCCGTTCTCGGACGGCGCGCTCATCGATGCGGTTCGCGCGGCGCTCGGTCGCGCAGGGGGACATCACTCGAATCCGTGAGTCATTGGAGGGTCGCCATGAACGAACCGTCGACGACGCTTGGAACGCTCGACGCAGACTGGACCACAACCACGCGCAACCCCCTGGGGAGCGCGGCCGCCGCGCTCGGCATCCTGGGTGAGAGCGTGGCGTTGCGGGAGGTGGTGAGCCTCGCGCAGAGTGTCGCCTCGACGAACGCCGTCGTGCTCCTCCGCGGCGAGACCGGAACGGGGAAGGAACGCATCGCCGGTCTGATCCACGCACTCAGCACGCGGGGCGACCGTCGTTTCGTCAAGTTCAACTGCACTGCCGTTCCCGCCGGGCTCCTCGAGAGCGAGCTCTTCGGCCACGAGCGGGGGGCCTTCACGGGAGCCGTCGTGCAACGGATCGGCCGGTTCGAGCTGGCGCACGGGGGCACGCTCCTCCTCGACGAGATCGGCGATCTGCCGCCGGAGCTGCAGCCGAAGCTCCTCCGTGTGCTCGAGGAGCAGGAGTTCGAGCGCCTCGGCAGCACGCGCACGATCCGGACGGATGCACGGATCATGGCCGCCACGAACCGGCCGCTCGAAGACCTGGTGGACGCCGGAGTGTTCCGGGCCGACCTCTACTACCGGTTGAACGTCTTCCCGATCGAGCTGCCTCCGCTTCGCGACCGCCGCGAGGACATCCCGCCGCTCGTGCGCCACTTCGCCGCGGAGCACACCCGGAAGCTCGGGACGCGGATCGAGTCGATTCCCGCCGCCGTCATGGACGCGCTCGTGCGCCACCCCTGGCCCGGGAACGTCCGGGAGCTCGAGAACGCGATACACCGGGCGGTGATCCTGTCGCGCGGCTCCGCGACGCTGGAGCTGCCGCCCCTCGACGGCCGGGGTAAGGGGGACCGGTCGCCAGCCGCGCAGCCGACGACGCTCGAAGCCGTCACACGCGTGCACATCCTCGCGGCGCTCCGCGAGGCCACCGGCGTCGTCGCGGGCCCGCAGGGCGCTGCCGCGCGTCTCGGCCTCAAGCGCAGCACGCTGCATTCGAAGATGCAGCGGCTCGGGATCGGGCCCGCGGACCTCGCGGCGGCAGGCAGATCGCTCCCCCGCGCGTGCGCGGGGCCGTCGGCATCACCGCTCGCGCATTGAGACGACCTCCGAGGGTCCGGCGCGGCGCCGTGAAGATAGCACCCACAAAAGGTCCACAAAAGGGGGATCTGCCCCGATCTCCTCCTGAGCGCGTCTACCCTGCCGCCCGTCGTTCCGTCACGAGCTGCTGCAACTCGGAGGCCACCCAGTCGCGAAGCCGTCTTGCTCCGGGGATCTCGCCGAGGTCCGTGCGCTCAGCTCGATCCGTGTTGTCTTTTTATTGCGCAATGTACTGTCGCCCGTCGCCGCGCTGTTCGCGGGAGGGCTTGACGAACCGCTTCCTGGCGCAGATTCTGGCCCGCGTCGTATCGGAGGTCGAATCATGACGACCGCGCTCCGGCAATCGGGCATCGAGCCGGTGGGCGAGATGCCCTGGGGAACGCATTTCTGCCACTTCTACGAGACCAGGGACGATCTGCTGCAGACGTTGCTGCCGTTCTTCAAGGCGGGTCTCGAGAGCGGTGAGTTCTGCGCGTGGGTCGTGTCCGAGCCTCTGACCGAGACGGAAGTCTGGCACGCACTGGACGAAGCGGTTCCAGGCCTGTCCCGCTACGTGTCCGACGACAGCATCGAGGTGTTGAACGCCCGGGACGTCTATCTCGCCGGCGGAGAGATCGATCTGCATCGGATCATCGGCAACTGGAGCGCCAAGCTCGAGCGCGCGCTGTCCAGAGGCTACCAGGGCATCCGGGTAAGTGGGAACACCGCCTGGCTCGAGCAGAAGCAGTGGCGCGACTTCATGGAGTACGAGGCGGAGCTGAACCGGGGCATCCACGATCATCCGATGCTGGTCCTGTGCACCTACCCGCTCGCGACCTGCGGCGCGTCGGAGTTCCTCGACGTCACGGGCACGCACCAGTTCGCCGTGGCGAAGCGTCGTGGCCGCTGGGAAGTCGTGGAGACGCCCCAGCTCGCACAAGCGAAGGCCGAGATCGCGCGATTGAACCGGGAGCTCGAGCAGAGGGTCCTGGAGCGGACCATGCAGCTGGAGGCGGCGATGGTGGACCAGAGACAGACCTGGTCCGCCCTGCAGGAAACGCAGAAGGCGCTGGCGCACGTGTCGCGGCTCAGCACCATCAGCGAGCTGACCGCGTCGCTGGCGCACGAGGTGAATCAGCCGCTCACTGCCATCCACACCAACGCCACGGCCAGCCTGCGATGGCTCGACCGCACGCCGCCGGCGTTCGACGAGGCCACGGAAGCGATGCGGCGCGTGATCCGGGACGCCGAACGGGCCGCGGACGTGATCGCACACGCGCGTGCGCTGGTGAAGAAGTCCGACGGCGAAAGGACCCTGGTCGACGTCAACCAGATGATTCGCGAGCTGCTCGGCTTCGTCCAGCCCGAGCTGTCCAGGCACCAGGTCGTCGTGGAGGAGGACCTAGCAGACGGTCTTGCGCCGGTGCAGGCGGACCGGATCCAGCTGCAGCAGGTCGTGCTCAACGTGACCATGAACGGCATCGAAGCGATGGCCGAGGTGACGACACGCGAGCGCCGGCTGGTGATCTCGTGCGGGCGTGGGCAAGGCGAAGCCGGCCCCGGCGTCCTCGTCGCAGTACAAGACGCGGGCAGCGGTGCGGCGGTGCCCGACCTCGAGCGGCTCTTCGATCCTTTTTTCACCACCAAGCGCAGCGGTCTGGGCTTGGGATTGTCGATCGGCCGTTCCATCGCCCAGGCTCACGGAGGGCGGCTGTGGGCTCGCCGCAACGCGGACCATGGGTTGACCTTCTACCTGCTGCTTCCGGAGACGACCCGATCGCGGTCTGAGCCGGAGCAGGTCGAGCTCAAGACGTAGTCCCCAAGCCGCCTTCGGCGGCCGGGGCCCGGGTGACGCTCGGACCCGCGGACACTATACGAAGGGATCATACAAACCGCGGCGACGGTGGTGCAAAGCTACAGGTGCGGCTGCCTTTCTGGGCATAGTCCCCACAAAGGCGCCACAAAAGGGCCTTTGAGGTTCTTATCTGCTCGGACGACGAGAAGCACGATCTCGTGGAGTACCTGAAGTTGCTCTGGGCAGATCGCGGGTGACACCGCCGCCTCGCGGGTGAGCGCGGACGTCCCGTCCGGCCGGTTGGCTTTTTCCGCCGGTTTCGCGGAACGGGCTGTTCGGCTCGTAGCCGCCCCTGGTCGCACATCCGGCCACCGTGACCGCGTCGGCAAGCACGCAAGCGCGCGTGTAGCGGCGGAGCGCGCCGATAGCCCGGCACGCTGCCGAAACGTCGACACGACGCATCCCGGCCGCGCGGATCGGCGTTGCCGATCGGCCGAACTCGTTCGGCACGGCGCTTGCCTCTCGTGTGCCCAGGAGATTGTCCATGGCACGTATGACGGGGGCGCGGCGCACCCGCGGGAGCCGGTATCTTTCGGTGGTTTTCACGTCGTTGCTCGCGGTTTTCGCACGAGATCGAGCTCGTGCGCGACGATCTGGCCCAACGCGCGGGTAGCCTCGGGTCCGGCCGGAACGATCGCCTCGCCTCGGCAGAGTGGCTGTAAAGTCCACCCGTAGACGAACCGGGATGCGCGTCGGCCGGTAGCAAAAGCGGTAGCAACTTTCAGCCGTGCTGATTCGCGAATATCGTATTTCTCAATACTTAAGTGCGCGACGTCTCGACGCTTCCGCGATCGAGAAATCGCCGCTGCTACCGCGCGGCTCGGAGGGGCCAAACGAAAAAGCCCTGACGACTCACGGCCCTTAGAGAGAGCGGGCGACCGGGGTCGAACCGGCGACGTCCAGCTTGGGAATCTGGGCCTGGCGCTTGTCTTCGTCCTCGCCGGTACCGAAATGCGGCACGGCGGTATGAGGCTCACGGGTTGGATGAGGGAAGGCGCCCTCGTCACTGTCTACGGTCTCGGCGGGCGTGGCATCAAGGAAGCAAATCCTTCTCCCACTTCTCGACCCCGCTGGGGCCCTCGCCGCGAAGGAGCGCGACGACCGCGAGGAACGCTCGGCGCGAATCTCCCAACGGATAGGAGAATGCCTCCCAGGCGTCGCTGTCCTCGCCATCGTGGTTGGGGATCACGTACTCGAAATGATGGGCCTCCTTCAGTTCCCGGTAGGCGCTCCCGGCGCGGCGTTCGATCTCCTCCAAGTCCTTGAGTGAGAGGTGCGTCTTCTGTCGCGTCGCCCGCCGCACTAGCTTCCGTCGCATCACATCCGCCACGAGGTCGGGCAAGGACACCCGAGCTTGGTCGCGCAAGAAGAGGATTTCCTCCCGCGACAACGGCGAGAGAAACACGCCGAGCCGCCTCACGTCCCGTAAGTTCGGGTGCGTCTGGAGTGTGAGACCGATGAACGGATTTCCCTCGAAGAACGCATCGCCCCTCGTGATCAACGCCGACAAGTCCTCCAGGTCCAGGGCCTGAAGGTCTCCACGCACGTCCATCACCACGTAGCGCTCCTGGTCGCGCAGCCTTTCGATCTGCTCGCGGGCACGAAAATGATAGTCCTCTCCGTCTCGCTCGCCGGGCCTGGGAGATCGCTAATTGAACAGGACGATGGGCTGGAGCTTCGCGCTCAGATCGGGATGGAACCGGGCGAGCGCCTTGGCGAGCGGACTCTTCCCTACGCACGACGGCCCCGAGAGGATGACGAGCCGACCGCCTCCATGTGCGCTCATCCGCGAGACTTGCAATCCATTCTCAAGATACCGCCGGTGTGTGACGGCTGCTCAGCAGGTCACATGAAATAGCCCGATCACGGGTCCCTTCGCGTTGTTCCAGGCTCGCGTGGCTGTTGGCGTTGGCATAGCCGAGCATCTTCTCGAAGAAGAGCCGCGCCTTGTGACGCCGTACTCGCCGATGGGGGCGTAGCGATTCGCCATCGTGCCCGAGCCTAGCACGGTGGCGGACGCTTCGGGCGGCCGGGCGCACGAAGCAGGCACCGGGTGTCACGTGCGTGAGAGGACCCCGCATG
>WNGJ01008009.1_pt1 | contig 21989 bp, 15 predicted proteins | sample 5400611 | NCBI WGS metagenome assembly WNGJ01 (sample SAMN13153375, study PRJNA577476) | soil metagenome | isolation source: 40 cm soil or saprolite under Garry oak tree replicate 1 | place: USA:California | collected 2016-06-15
TACATCCTCCAGGAGGATGCACAGACGGATATCGTTGACGCGGCGCATTCGAGCGTCGGGCATTGATGAACGCCGGGACATGGGAGTTTGCCGCGTCGTCGAAGCAGGGGATTGAAGCCCTGAGCCCACTTGGGTATGAGACCATCCCACGCCAGCGACAGACAGCGGAAGCGCTTGCCGCCTTGCAAAGAGCCGACGCCGAGGTCCGCTTGGGGTCAAGAACGGCTATGGCGGCCGTTCAACTGATACGTCCGCAGGACCCCAGATAGCTGACGACTTGCTGCACCGCGCAAGTCGGCAGACTTGGGCCACTTTCAGACCAAATCGGAGGCTGCATCGTTGCCCGTCTATTGGTTCGGTCCTCCTACATGAGCTGACGTTCTGGCACCGCGGTCGTCCTGAACAACGCGCTTGGGTGGCCGCTTGTTTTGTGATGCGGCCATTGGCGCTTGAGTTTGATGGCGGCTATGTGGGATTGTCGGATCTGGACAGCAATGGCGGAACGAACCCACGAATGACGCTTATCCTGAGAACCATGAAAAAGCACATGGGCTGGGAGGATGCGCTATGGGTGGGCCTCGAAGGATGCAAGCCGCATCTCCCGCAGCGAGGCAGGGCGCACTAAAAGCACACATGTACAGTAGCGCAGTGGCGGCGCTATTTTCTTGAGGCACTGGATTGTTACCGGCCCGCTGGAGGAATGCGCATGCCAACAATCACCGACGTTTCAATCATTAATTGGAACACGACCGAAGCCAAACCGGTCCCATCCGGGCTGGAAAGGACGATCTGTAGCGAAGGTCTTTGTGGTTCGAAGACGCTGACCGTGTACCAGCGAACCGTGCTGGAAGGTCGCCAGTTCGACGTCAACGCACGCGACGACTACCACCTTGTCTACGTCGTCGAGGCGCCGAAAGAGGGCATCATCACCTTTAACGGGAAGTCCCACGCAGCGGAGGAGGGTGCCGGGGTGCTTCTCGCACCGGGCGAATCCACGCGATTTGAATCATCCGGCTCGAAGTTCGAGCTGCTTCACATGGTGACGCCTAAGCCTCCTGCCGCCGTGGAAGGCGGATTGCCGGGCGGGCCGGGATATTTCTTCAATCGCAGGACGCTTCGCCCTCTCAGTGACGCCAGCGGAGGCCGTGTGCGCCGCTTCTGCGCCGAGTCCACCGTTAGACTTCTCGATGGCACCAGGCTCACGCCAACCAATGCCATTCAAGCGGGCGAGATGCACTATCACGAAGGCGGATCGTCACCCTATCATCGGCACGTCGGCACCAGCGCCAACCCCGGCGGCGCATCCCACTGCTACATCACGTTCAAGGGCCGTGGCGTGGTCCAAGTCGGTGATACGACCCAGGAACTACAACCAGGCACGCTCGTCTATTTCCCCCCGGGCATACCGCATCGGCTTCGTGCCCACGGCGGTCCTCTCGACTACTTCGAGCTCCAGGCTTGGCGGAGTTTCAAGACTGACGTGCTCAGCGAGGAACCGCTGGGACTCAAGTGGTACTACGACCCTGCGACACCCGGTGCCCCGCGGGTGGAGTGGGACCAGAGCTGACGAAACGGTCTCCGAAAATCTCCGGGCAATCGGTTCGATTTTGTCCGGGGGTATACCTCTCCCCGCGTGCGGGGAGAGGTCGATTTGCGAGCGGTTGCGAGCAAATCGGGTGAGGGCGCGCTATGCGCTGCACTCAGCCCCCAATTGGGAGCGTGAGGGATATAATCAACGAACCGGCGGCGGCGCCTGTGACGGTCGCGGCAGGGGTTTGGGGGCTGGGGCAGCAGCCGGCCGCGGCGCAGACTCCGAAATCTTGTCAAAGAAAGCCTGCTCCGCCTTTTGCAGATCGGCAATGTCGTGCCTCATCTGCACGAGGCCATTGGCAAGCTCGGCGAGGCTTTGCCGCACAGCGGCGAGACCGAGCGACATCGCTTCGAGCTGCTGTTCGAGATTTGAAGATGGTGCAGCTGGCGCGGGAGCGGATTGCGAAATGGATGCGGTCGTCACTCTAAAGGACTGCCAAATTGAGCCAGCAGCGATGCCAATGCAAAGCGTGATCGGGAACGCGATTGCAAGCAAGGTTTGCTTGTTAAGCGACGGCCACGTGATCGGGAACCGTTCACTTTTCGTGTCGGCCGTCTGGTCGCCTGGAACAAGAGTCGCGTCTTCCGACGCCTTGGTTGGGCGAGCAGAAAACCATGATCCTGTGGAGCTCAGCGTAGAACTCATTGGTGCCTTCCGTCTTTTCGCTGATTCGACGGAATACGGCCACCGCCGTGTGACTAGAGCAAGGCGTGAGGAGATCGGTTGCGCGGCATAAGTTGGCTAGCTCACACGGTTGCCATGGGCTCGAACTCTGATGGTACTGACCCTCCCGGGCCCAGGCCGCCGGGGGCTTGCTGTATTCCCTCGCTCGCGCTGCTTGGTGCTGCCATCTGCGGTTGATGCAAGTCTCGGCGTCGCCCCAGAAAAAACGGGTCCGCAACAGCTGGCGCGGGCGTAGTGATGCCAATCGATCAGGCTCGTTGAGTCAGCGGCGGCAGCTTATCCCCAGATAGCAGCCGTTCTGGGCGGAAGCTGCGCTAAGGCGCATGGTCGGTCCCCGATTGGTCTCCTTGCGCTTGAGAGGAGCCGCGTCCTTTGGCTGAATGACGCCGACCAATAGTTGTTGCCGCCGTCATGCAATGGGCACAGCTTCTTGGTGCGGTCCGTCATATCCGGGGCGGAGCGGATCGACACCGGGCGACGAAGCGACCCACGAGCACTACGCCGGTCTATACGCGCGGCCCCGCGCTGGTCACGGCGGCGGTGATTCCAACCACTCGATCCGCAGCTTGGAAGTTTGACGCCCTGCGCGGCAAGCGCCTTGCCCAGTACCGTAGCTGGCCGAACCCGCCGCTTCGTGACAAGCTCCGCGAGTGAGAAAAGCAGGGAATCCTGGCCATGACTACCGTGGGCAATGGTGAATACACATTCGAACCGGTGGAAAACTGGGCGAAACTCCCGCCCGGCTGGTCGTTTAAGGAAATCGGCGGCGTCGGCGTGGACAGGAACGACAACGTCTATATCTTCAATCGCGGTGAGCACCCGATGATCGTGTTCGACCGCGAGGGCAACTTCCTCCGATCATTCGGAGAGGGTGTCTTTCCCCGGGCGCATGGCGTGTACATGGCGCCGGACGACACGGTCTGGCTCACCGACGATGGAGACCACACCGTCCGCCAGTGCACGTTGGAAGGAAAGGTGCTGATGACCATCGGCGTCTCCGGCAAGCCGGCTCCCTACATGAGCGGCGAGCCGTTCCATCGCTGCACTCACACCGCGATCTCCCCGCAGGGTGACATCTATGTGTCCGACGGCTATGGGAACTCCCGAGTGCACAAATACGCGCCGAACGGCAAGCTGTTGTTCTCCTGGGGCGGGCCGGGCACTGATCCATGGCGATGGCTGGGTCTATGTGGCCGACCGCGAGAATCATCGCGTGCAGGTGTTCGATGGCAACGGCAAGTACGAGACGCAGTGGAACAATCTGCACCGCCCGTGCGGCCTGTTCATGCCGCCTGGCAAATGCCCAGTCTGCTACATCGGCGAACTCGGCGCGGTGCAGCCGGTCAGCCGCAACGTCCCAAACCTCGGCCCACGGGTCACCATCGTCGACAACACTGGCAAGCGCATTTCCCGCCTGGGTGGGCTTGGCCCGGGCCTGGGTCCTACCGAATTCCTGGCGCCGCACGGCCTGACGGTGGACAGCCACGGCGACATCTATGTGGGCGAGGTGTCGTGGACCAACTGGCCGCAAACCTTCAAGGACCAACCGCGGCCGGATAATCTGCGCTCGCTGCACAAATTCCGGAAGGTCACGAGATAATGGCGCGGGACTAGTTGGCAGCACAGGGGCTGCCGGCAGGCGTCTAAGATTCATTATCACTAGTTAAGCGTCCACGCACGCGGAGTGCCACGACGCCTGGAGAGGTTCCATGAAATCCGTAGTTCGCAACGCCGCAACGGCGCCCAACAATGGCAATAATTCCGATGACGGGACAACCGGAGTAACCGTCTTGAAAAGGCTTGGCTGCGCGATTGCATTGCTGTTGTCCGTGTCGATTGTTTCGGCACAGCCTTCAAATCCCCACGCCGGGGAGCCGATAGGCACGGTCCAGCAGATCTATGATGGGCTCTTGTTCCCGGGTGTGCAGGTCAATACGTTCCGCAATATTGACCGGCTGTTTGCCACGCGCACGGTGAAGCGCGGGGACCGGGTGTATCCGCTTCCGGTCGGCAAGCCGCTCGCGAACTTCAAGTTCGTCTCGGGCGGCAAGGACTACGACCTTTACGACTACGTCTCGCTCAATCGCGTCAGCGGACTGCTAGTGATCAAGGATGGACGGATTGCGCATGAGCAGTATGAGCTGGGCAATACCGAGAATACGCGTTGGATGTCGATGTCGATCATCAAATCGTTCACCGCGAGCCTCGTGGGAGCGGCCATCAAGGACGGCTACATCAAAAGCCTCGATGAACGGGTCACGACATTCCTGCCGCAGTTTGTGGGCACCGCCTACGAGGGCGTGACCGTGCGCAACCTCGTGCAGATGGCCTCGGGTGTGCGGTGGAACGAGACCTATACCGATCTATCATCCGACCGTCGCCAGATGCTCGAAGTCCAAAACAGACAGAAGCCCGGCGGCGTGCTGGAACTGATGGCAAGGTTGCCGCGCGCCGCCGAGCCGGGTACGCGCTGGAACTACAGCACCGGCGAAACCCATGTGGTCGGGGCGCTGGTGCGGGCCGCCGTCAAGAAGCCGGTTGCGCAATATCTCTCCGAGCGTATCTGGGCGAAGTTCGGGATGGAATCAGATGCCACCTGGTGGCTGGAGTCCCCCGACGGCCTCGAAGTGGGCGGCAGCGGCCTGTCGGCCACACTCCGCGACTATGGACGGCTTGGCTTGTTCCTGCTCCAGTCCGAAGATTGTCGGAGGCCGCTCGGTCGACTATGGCTATATGCTCTGGCCCATCCCCAATTCCGCCAGCACTATCAACGAGGGCGCGTTCGAAGCCCGTGGCATCTTTGGCCAGCACGTCTACGTGAACCCGAGGGAGAATGTGGTGATCGCGGTGTGGAGCGCCCTACCCAAGCCCACCGGTAAGGCAACCATCGTCGATGCCGATTTCTTTGCCGCGACGAGTCACGCCTTGCGCGTGCAGGCGAGCGGACGGTGATCGTGGGCTGCGACTGTCGCAGATGGCTGAATCGGGTCAGACTCGGTAGTAGGCTGATGACCGCTCAGGGTCATCTTCCGCCGTCGTGCGCCGTCTCCAGTGACGGCAGCTTATCCCCAGATAGCTGCCGTGCTCGGCGGATGCTGCTGACGGCCGAGTCGGGCCAACACCGGACATTAGCCGCCGATACAATCATACCGTCGCAAGCGGTCTCCTTAGCATTCGATGCACAACGCCGCGGGAGCTTGAGTAACCAACCCTGGTGACGGAGTGGGTTCGCGCAGGACCACAACGGGCGACTTTGACCCGATTCGGAACTCGTCTGAACAAAGGTACCGGAAGCGGGAAGAATCCTCCATCGCCTGCAACCTTCTATAGATGCCCCACCCTGAGAATCCGATCAAAGCGGCCGGAGGCGCCATCTGGTGTGTACCAGATCGAGCCGCTTCGTACTTAATCCGCTCTGACTTCCCCGTTACCGCAATGGATCGTCTTCGACACCCACGAAATCCGTGGCATTGTCTTTTGTTGCCGGATGCGGGCCGCGGCCCTCCTTATACGCGATTTCTTCGGTGCGCGCTCCGCGCATCAAGCCCGGATGGCCGTAATTTCCTTCGATGCAGCGCGGCTCGGTGTAGAGCCGGTTCGCTTCCTCGCTCTGCCGGGTGAACTCCTGCTTGACGGTCCACGGACGAGTCCACACGGTCGGATCTTCGATGGTCGCGACGTATTCGAGTGAGGTCGGGCCCGTGCGCGTCCAACGCTCGATCAGATGCAGGTTCTTGCGGGAGCCTTGGTAGTCGGTCTTCGCACTGAAGTTCGTCACATCGACCACGAGCGTGTTGCCCTCCCAGTGGCCGCGCGAGTCGCCATACCATTGGCGGATGTTGCTCGGCAGGTGTGGACTTCCGTTCATGACGATGTTGCGTTGCCAGCCCTGACCCTGGCCGACGTCGTAAAAAATCGAGATGCCGCCAGGCGTTTGCACGATGCGGCGGAAGCTGCCGGTCGGGGCGCCGAATTCCGGCAGTCCGCCGGTCAGGCAGCGATCCGCCAGCGCGCCATCCTCCGGACCATCGTGCCGGTTCATCCGCGCCGTGTTGTAGCGCGGCGGAGGCTCGGCGAGCCTTGGCGAGGGTGTCGGATCATATTTTCCGCCGCTGCATGCCACTGATTTCGACTTGCAGGTCTCGGTCGCTTGCAGCAAGGCGAGTCGAAACTGTCGATCAGCAGCGACGATTTTCTGCGCCTCGGGCGTCATCGCTGGGATTAATCCATCGGGGGGAGCGACGATCATCGAGGTGCGCATACCGGCACGCTTGTAAGACTGGAACAAGCCGTTATACGCGCCGGCTACATCGAGTTCCGTGCCGCGCTCCACACGCTTGTCGCGGCGCAGCAATGCGGAACGTTCTCGATCCAGTTGTTCCCGCTGTGCCGCTGTGAAAAACTCCTGGTTTGCATATTTCGGCGGACGTTGCAGGGGTGTGTCCGTCTCATCGGTCCAGATGCCCTGCAGATCGGGTTCGCCCCACGGCGTTTTCACCGTCGAATCCTGTGCGGCGCCGGATCTGACCGGCGTCTGGGCCATCGCGAGCGGAAGCGAAAGGGCGGCAACCGCGGCCGCGGCAAGAGTGACTGTTATCATTGAGCCTGTGGAGCGGTCGGGCATTATGGTCTCCTTTGCCTTGCAGTGCGTTACTGCAGCAGGTTTCCCCTACGAACTCCAAGCCGGCGCGGATGGTAGCGTCTTTCGGCATTGGCCGATAGGCGGATGCTGAGGCGATACCGGAGCCGCGGATGGCAAAGGAGCGATGAAGCCGCGGCACTCCCAAGCCCTGCCGTGAACTCCCGCCGCCGCATCCGTCATCCCTCCTGGCACATCGCGGCCAATTTATCGCGACCGCGGCACCATGTGAACCGGGTGGTTGACGTGGTCGGCATGTGGCTCTGCTATTGGAGCTTGGCGGTGCGCCGGACCGAGCAGGATCGACACGCCTGACCCGTTTCAGTCATCCGCTGGTCGCCATCCTGCAGCGCGGCAGGCTTCTGTCCTAACTAACCCCGTAGCGTGCTATCCTTAGTTGGACTGGGGTAGCGTGAACACGGTTGACTACTGAGGAACCCTCCAACCAGGCAACGCAATGAAAGCACCCGCAAATCTCGCCGAAAAGCCCGCGACGTTCACTGATCGTTTCTCCCCGCGCACAGTTGCGACTTACAACAACAACGACATTATGGTGGCTAAGCTCGAGGGGCCATTCCACTGGCATAAGCATGAAGACACGGACGATTTTTTTCTTGTGCTCAAGGGTACGCTCGACATCGAACTGCGGGATCGCACGATCACGCTTAACCCTGGCGAGGTTTTTGTTGTGCCCGAGGGCGTCGAGCATCGGCCCGTGGCGCGCGGGGAAGTGCACATCCTGCTGATCGAGCCGACGGGTACGCCAAATACGGGTGATAAGGCTACTGCAGCGCCGCGTATCCTCGCCTAATGGAGATCGGCAAGCTAAACGACGCCGAACCCTACACGTACTATGAGGCGTGCTGTTGCGGATGGTCGACAGCATCGGGTCATCCGCCGCTTCGAACTGCTGATCAATCTCAAAACGGCAAAGACGCTTGGCCACGAAATACTGCCGCATCGCCCGCCAGCGCTGACGAGGTGATCGAATGAGACTGCTGCGGTGCATGAGTCCGAAAGTGGCCCGACCCGGACGCGCCGACCGCTTGCCCGGCGGGTCCGCTTTTTTGAGGTGGACCTGCCGTGCCGAACAAGAGAGTGTCACGGCTCATTTTGACCCGGACTCGACATTCGGCCCAATGCCGAGTCGTAAGCATCAATCCTACACTGTCTGACAGATGCCTTTCGGAGACCAGCCCGCCATTCTTCGTCGCTAAACTCCGCAGGCACAGCAAGCGGGCGCGTCGGCCTCGCGCTCGGTGGCGAGTTCTCGGGCGCTCAATCCCGTATCATCCGGCTCCGCCTGAAGGCACAATCCCGCCATCTTTCAAGATCATGCCTTCTAATTCAAAGACCGGTGCGGGGGATCGCGGTCGCACGCTTTCGCTAGGAGGGGTTCTGTGGCCACTTCCATAAATAGGATGGGAACTGCGGGCATCTTGCTGGCGGCCGCAATGTGCTGCGGCGCCCCCGAAGCCAGCGCGCAACTCTTCCTGAACATCGGCGGCCCAGGGAGTGGCAACGCACCGGCACAGGGAAGCGCGGGCATTGGAACGGCCAATCTTGGCATTGGCGGGCCCGGAAGCGCAACTGAGGTCCAGGGCCTCAATGAGCCCTTCATCGGATCAAACCGAGGAATCAGCCTTCCGTTGCTAAATCAACAAGCGGGCAAACCACTTGGGGTGAGTGGCAATTCTACCGGCACGGCCCAAGGTTCTCTTTCGTCCGCCGGGGATCACCCGTCCTCACCTGTTGATTCCGTCACCAACACCCTCATGGGCCCCGTCAGCAATCTAGTGTCTCGATCAACAAATTCGGCGGCGAATCCGGGCGGCAAACGGAAGCAGACCAACAATGCCGGGGCCGGCGCGGTTCCAGCGCCGCGGTGATCCAGCGAACAATGGATTCAGGGACGTCGGCCATAGCTCGCGCGACTCGTCGATGCTTTCGCGCGTTCGCTCCATCGTGTCGGCAACGTCGGCGCTGTTCATTACGCGGCGGCGGTCGAAGCAGGACTAGGAACCGAACACGCCCGTTTCAAAGCATCCGCTCAACCCATTGAACGCGCGAAGGGCCCGGTTCGAACGGATCACCGAAGTATTGGGTTTCGCGGACCACCTTCCCGTCCCTGAACTCCATAATGCTCACCGTGTAAGACGGCTGCCCGTCGTAGGTGAGGACGAGTTCAGTGATCCAGAGGTCGGCAGCGCCGAGTATCCGCCGCACCGTGAAGCGTTTCTTGTTTGGTTGCGCGAAACGGGATGCCTGAATGTTATGCCGACCACGGATGCGCTCCCCCGACTGCGGATACTCGAGCACTGCGTCCTCTTGGTAAATCTGATGCTCCGCCTCGAAGTCGTTCGCGTCGGAGGCGGCCCAGTGGCGATCCAGAGCTGCTCGAATATCCTGGTTTTCCATTTCAATCTTCCCTCCTGCACGAGGTGTGTTGGACCATTTGCTAGCGCGCTGGCATCAGCCCGGGACGTGGCCCGACTCTGCCGTCAGCAGCACCCGCCAGGCACGGAAGCTATCTGGAGATAAGCTGACATCACTGGACGATGTAACGAGTACCTGGACGAGGCTGTGGGAGATCCGCAGCGCAACGTAGAGCCATGCTAAGCCCGCGTTGAGGCCAGAGCCCGCGTTGAGAAACGCCAGCGTCAATGCCACAGCATAGAAGATCGTCGGTTGTTCCAAGAGGTTATTGTAGTTGTCAGCCTTCCACCGCACCTCGGCCGGTGGTTGAGCGTGGAACTCTTCGGAAGGACGGCGAGGATCGTAGACGATGTTGTGCCTCTTCAGCGCGGGAATGCGGGTCGCAAAAAGCCAAAGACACATGGCGAGCGTCCAGAGGACGAGTACGATCACTGGTGCGAGAATTGGACTCGGCAATGTCTTTCCCCGTTGTCGCAAGCGTTCCGCGAGACCAATATCCCTGTTCATGCAGCTGTCGCAATAGATCGCGAGCGTCCCGATGCAACAAGCCGTACGTCCGGACATGGGCACGCCGCGCCGGCGGGAGGCTGAGACTTCCATCGAGGCGCTCGGACGCACCGCCATCTCAATTCAACTTGCCGCCCTCGGCGAGCGTTTTCATGTTCTGCAGAGACCTGGGCATCCCGACCGGCCTTGCCTTTGACGTCCGGAGATGGCCCACCTCTCTTGCGCGGTGCACAAAGTCGTCAGCTATTTGAGGTACTGCGGACGTGCCGGTCGAACGGCCGCCATAACCGTTTTTGACCCAGGCTGTGTAATGCCCCCTCTTCGGCACTTCCGCGGTCGAAGATATCGCGGCCATGGGAGCTACGCGGTCGGCGTCATTTGTCCGCGATCGGCGTAGGCGCGCCGCTGCGCTCGGCCTCCAGCACGCCGCCAAGCTGAAACCAGGTGAAGGTATATGTGCGATCAGCTTTGCGCTTCGGCCGCAGCAGCGCGTCGAACTGGAGCGGATAGAAATCGCCCGCGCTGTCGTAGCCCATTTCGAATTCGCGCTGACCGTCGGCTTGGATGGTCAGCGCGTCGGCTTTGTGACGCAAATCGATACCGAGGCCGCCTTGCAAGCGATAGCGGCCGACGAGAGCGTCGATCAGCTTGGCATTGGCGGTCGCGACGACGCGCGGCGCGCCGGCAGGTACCGAGGGATCGAGCAGGTGCCGCCCAAGCGTACCGAAGCCGAGGGAGATGAGCGCCGTGTCGCTAAGCAGGACGACGGCGCGCTTCGCCGCGCGATCGAAAGCAACGAAAGACGAATAGCTGCCGGTGCCGCCCTCATGCTCGAGGATGGTGTGGCCGTTCGGGGTAGACAGAATCATCCAATTCATACCCATCCGGTGGCCGCCGACACTCGCGATTTGCTGTTGCGTCCGCACCAGCGCAGGCGTGATCTGGCTCTTGCGCGTACCAAGCTCGCCTTCGAGGAACCGCACCATGTCGGGCAACGTCGCGCGCACGCCGCCGACGCCGGCCATGTCGACAGGAATATCCCACGGCCCCGCCGGCGCGCTTGGCGATGTAGGTGTCGTTCATGGCGAGCGGCGCAAGCAGGCGTTCGTTGCCGGGCGATCTCGACCGGTACCACATAGCAGAATGAGTCCCTTTTGAGTCCCTTGGTGACTCAGAATGACTCAGGTTGAAGCAGGATTATGACGCTCGACGAAAACCATTCTGATTCATCCTGATTCGTTTTGTTCATAATCGCCATTGTCGAGGCTGCCGGCGATCGACAGGCCGGAGACCCTCAATGAGTCTCTTTTGAGTCTATCAGATACGCAGCATAGGTAAGCATACGGAATCAGAACCATGGCAGCGCTCGCCAATCGCCGGCGCGAGCACGTCGATTCCTCCTGATTCCAGGTGATTCCTGATTGGACTCGCTTATGCGCAAGCTGATACGCAAGCCTCGATGGACAAAACGAATCCAGATGAAACATGCCGCCTCGCCGGTCCGGCGCTGCTCCAATGCGATGATGAACAGCAGGAATCCTTTGGAATCATGTCCATTTGAGGTGATCAACAGCAGCAAGCCCGGGGCCGCAGCTGCGCATCGTGTGGTAACATTTGTGGATAGGCGTGCGAGGGCAACGCCTCTGACTCTCAGGACCCAGAGACATCACAATTTGGACTCAACTGGTATCCAGGCCACCGCCGCGCCCGGCATGATTCATGGTGATTCAGAACATTACTGCGGATGGCCCGCAACACCTATGGCTGATTCCTACAATACGATTCCTGACGATTGCGGGGTGTTGCATTTTTGCCTCCATCGTCCAGCCAAATCGGATATGCCGCGCCGGCAGCGGCCTCCGTTGCCGCTCGATTTCACCGAGGCGCGTCGTACCTCAATTGACTCCCATCGGGATCGGCGGAGGCCTCACCCGAGGCTTATGTCCAGTACTCAGGACTGTCCTCTCGTTCGCTCGAATGCCTCTTTCACCCTATCCACTCACGCGGAGAATCCTGGCGACTCGCGGCCTCAATTCCCGCGCGCCTCTCTTTTTCGAATCTGTGTTCCCTGTAGCGATACATACTTTGCACCCAACAGGACCGCGCTTGATCCAGACCAGCCATTCGAGAGATACGATCCGCAGAATGTTGGTGAGGTTCTTGCGACCCCTCTGGGGCGTTCCTCGCGACAGATGTGCCCCTCGCGGACGGCCTGGGCCACGGCATTCTGTACCGTCCGGACACATACGCCAGCCTCGGCGGCAATTTGTCCGACACTCAGGTCACAGATTCCGTGATGCTTCACTTCGCGCGCCACAATGAAAGCACGGCGCGTTCGCATTCTGTGTATTTGGCCCGCACCTGGGGCGGCATGTGCGAGGAACCGCCCAGCGTCCGCGCACGCTCGCGCGACTTCTCCCGGTCGGGGGAACGACAGGGCCGACGCCGAGGCCACCCAAGGGCTAGCTTCGATTTTCCGCGGCCTAATAGATGATGTCCAATTTGGGCCAGACCACGCGGTTTTATTGCGATCCGCGCCTGTTGAGACCGCAAAGCAATATCGATTTCGGTGGCTTCCTTGTCTTCAAGTAGCCCGTAGCTCCAAGCCTCATAAACGGCTTTGATAGCTTCATCGATATTCCCGCGCGCGTTGTCGTAGTAGGTCCGCCAATTGCGAAAATCGCTCTTGTCGCGATTCCGGTATCGTGCAATAACGGTTCCGCAATTAATACCACTTTTCGATGCCCGCCCGACGTTTTCGCCGTGGCGGGCTTTTTCTTGAATGACAGGCGGTCCCCGACCATTTTGAATTTCTGGCCTAACCAATTGATCTTTCATGTGCGCTTATTTCCTCGTTTTGAGGAAAAGCGCTGTCATTTCAGCGAGGATAGATGGACTCTGAATCAGCGGGTCCAAGGTTCGAGTCCTTGTGCGCCCACCAATGATTTCAATAGCTTAGGGACCGCTCCAAGCGGCCATTCCGACAGGCGGTCAGCGGCTATTCCGACAAACCGGCTGCTTTTGTTCGCTCCTCACGACGCTTCTTGGTGCCTGATATCAGCTGCTTGCGCGTCCGCTTTGCATAAGTTGGCAACTGGCGCGTCGACCGATGGCGCCCAGCGGCCCGGAGCTCGGCATCCGTAAGGTCGCTATCAGCTCCCTCGGTGAAGCAGCCATGACGGAATGAGGTAAATGAGAGTTCGCCTCGGAGGCCCGCCGCTGTGACTGTCTTCTTCACCACGCTCCGTAGGTATCGCAGGTCCTTACGCTCGGTCATCCAGGGGAGCGGAGTGCGGGATTTTCGGTGCGCGTGATCACGTCGAAAGACGAGACCCGAAACCATCGTTTTTTTGATCGCGTCAAGTTCCGCCATGAGTTCGGGGAAAAGAGCTTCACCTGTTTCATCGAACAGCGGCCACCACGCCTCCTCGCCATTCTTTGGGTGAACGATCTTTACCCTGTTTGGCCGCTCCTTTGGCCGATAGTGCACGATTTCGAAAGCTCCGAAGACGTGCTCTTCTCGCTGCAACCATTCCCAAGCCAACAACGCCGCCGTTGAGACGGAGTTATACCCAAGCTTTCTCGCGGCTGCCCTGAACGCGATGAGTTCTTCCCACGTCGCTGTTGGTGTTTCGCGCACAGGTCGGCCCGGAGCGCGAGCCTTTAACCCCATTCGCGAGAATGGATTGATCGCCGGCACCTTCTTTTCTTGAGCGCGTTGACCGACGAACCAAGCCCGCCTGCACGCGACCATCGCGGCATTTGCGAAGCGGCGACGTTCGCGCTGGACAACGTTGCCCATCCTTGTCTTTCTCTTCCACCATCAGCAACTTCGCATAAATCGCGTCGACGAATCCTTTGGTAAAATCGGAAATCTGCTTTGAGCCCGCGCGCGCATTATCTTTCAGCTTGTGATTGGCAAACAATGCCAGCCCTTGCTCGTACAGACGCTGCGTTTTGTGATCAATTTCTTTCCATTTCTGATGAGCCTTGAAGATGCTGACAAGCCAATCGAATGAGCCGGGCACCGGCGACGCCGGCACCATGTCCGTCAACCCTCGCGAACGCCAGCTATCAAAGGCGGGCAACAGAACGTTTTCAGCTCGCTCCACAGCGGCCGTGTAATCCTGTCCCAATGCTTCGGCTTCAATTTGGCAGCCCTGCTTGCGGGCCCAGGTCGGCGGTTCAAAGAAATATGCCCATCGACCGTTCTTCAATGGCTTTCGTCGGCAGTAGCGCGGCAGCTTCAATGCAGTGCGAGGCGGTTTCATACGAGGGAAGCCAAATCTGGTTTCTTTGAGCCGTCCGAATCTACAGCACCCCTCGACTCGACGAAACTGTCAATCGCTATTTTCGACCAGATCGGTTCTCTCGCGCGTCCGATACCGTGATAGCCGATCGGTGGAGGCGCTTCGCCGCGGCTCACCCCGCGTGCCAACTCGCCTGTGTCACGATAGTCGAGATATGCGGCGGCCATATCGGCACGCATAACGGCAGGCCATGCGCCGGTCGCAGGATAGCGGGCGAAGAGAGGAGAGCGTGGCGACATGGCGCTTTTCGCGCGCGTCTCATGGGTTAGTGGAAGACGATTTGCTTAATTCAGCTGGTAGCGGTTTCGCCCCACAATGCCGCGTCACTTCTACCTCCTTGCCCGGTGCCTTAATCAAACTCGGCCTCGATATGGAGCAGACAAGAACGAACGGGAATAGCTGCATTAGGGGCGCGCGGAATTCGGCTACCTCGGAGTAGGAATAGGATGGTGATTCGGTTAGGGGACAGGTGTGCGGGTGCGCGACAAACGACGCGCCCTTGTCCACTGCGGCGAGCCCTGGAGCAATGACTTCCGCCCCGGCGCTGGTTCGCCCTGATGGCATATAAGCCACTTTAACAAAGCCATAGCCGGGTAAGTGTCCTGCCCCGCTCCTGCGTTCAGCTAGCTTCCGGGGCTATCGCCGGACGATCCCGGCCTTGCGAAAACACATGACCTCCAAACCAGCCTATGTTCTCGCGGCCGAAGACGATCAGAATGACGCGTGTGAGGATGAAATGAACGCACGGTTCGAGTTCCTGACCACGGAGCCCGCCGTATGCCCGACGGCCTGATGGCGCGATTATGGGCGGGTCTGTTGGCGACATCGCTGCTGGAAGCACTGGCTGTGCTCTTAAGCCTCGTCTACGTGGTGCTGGCCGTGCCTCGCAGCCGCTGGTGCTGGGTCGCGGGCGGCGTCGGTTCGCTCATTTACGTCTGGCTGTTTGCACGCGCGCGATTGCCGATGCAGTCGCTGCTGCAGGTCTGGTACGTCGGTGTCGCCGTCTTTGGCTTCCTGCGCTGGTCGCACGACGGGACGACGCGGATCTCGCTGCTATCGTGGCGCGGCCACGTCGCAGGCATTGCAGCGTCGCTGCTGGTGGCTGTGGCCATTGCGCGTTTCCTGGCCGCGGAAACGCAGGCAGCCTGGCCCCACCTGGATGCGTCGACCATGGTGCTGAGCCTCTTCGCCACTTGGCTCACGGCCCGCGGCAAGCTTGAGAACTGGCTGTACTGGATCGTCGTCGATGCAGTCCAGTCTTGGCTGTACGCCGCTCAGGGACTGGTTTTCACGGCGTTTCTGTTCATGGTCTATCTCGTGATCGCGTTTGTAGGTTTCCTTGAATGGTCGAAGATATATCGGCGTCAGACCGTTGGGTGATCCCCGCATGGGTGTTGCGGTGCATTCCGGGGTGTGCCGGGGGTGAAGCTCCCCTGAGCGTGCAGCTGCTGCCTGGCGGCCGCAACGTGAACCGCAACCTGCGCATCGACACGCCCGTGGGTCGTTTCGTATTGCGACAGCGGACCCGGGAGGGGCAGAGACCGGGGGCTGACCCGTTGCGCGAGGTGGCGTGCCACCGCGTTGCGGCTGCTGCGGGCGTGGCGCCGGCCGTGCGCGACGCCGCGCCCGACGGCAGTTGGATCCTAATGGAGTACGTCGAGGGCGGAATGTGGACTCCGCCGCGGCTGCAGGCCCCCGAGGGCCTGCGCAGCCTGGGTGCCTGCCTCCAGCGCCTGCACGCGATAACGCCCCCCAAGGGCCTCGCGGCGTTCGATCCGGTGTCCATCGCGACGAGGCAGGCTCAGGACATCCTCGAGCGCGATCCAGCTGCTGCCGTGCAGGTCAATGCTCTGGTCGCGCGTACACGGCAGCTCGCGGTGGATTGCGCCGCCTTCGCGGTCACGCCGGTGACGACCCACGGCGACCTCAATGCCAGCAATCTCATCGGACCCGTCCCCATGCTGGTGGATTGGGAATATGCACAGCTCGCGGACCCCGTCTACGACCTGGCCTGCCTCTCCGTCTACTATCCGGACCTGCGGCTGCGAGACGGAGAGTTGCTTGGCACTGCGGGGATCACCGACGCTAACGGCGCCCCGCGATTGCAGTTACATGCGCAGCTGTTCGACAGCCTGAACAGCCTCTGGGAACAGGCGGAAGCGTTGCGACAGGCCTAGCCGAACTTTAATACTTCCTTCGAGCACCTCGTTCGGGACGAGGGGGTCGCAGGTTCAAATCCTGCAACTCCGACCAAGCAATTCAATCACTTAGAATTTGGGCTGCGCCGCACGGGGCCAGATATGGGGAACGAAACCTCATAGCTCGCGCGGGTGACTTCGCTGTGGCCATGCTGGCAGACCCAGATGCGATGCAAGGTGATGCCAACGCCATCTTCGCCGCCTCGGCTACAACTTCCGACTCCTCGTCAAGTGGCCGAGGCTTTTATTGTGCCTGGCCACTCGCTATCTTAAGGTGCCAAAAATCGGTCACAGCATAAAAGACGCTTCTTCACCGACAACGGATGCTCTCCGGTCCGGGTCGCGTCGCCCCTCGGCCAGTGACAGCGGATGGTTCATTCCCGGTCAAGGTTGGTCGCAGCGCTTCCTGGTGCTCTCAGTGTTTTGCTAGGCCTGTCGGCAGATCGCGGTAGCAGGTCGGCTCAATTGCGTTACATTGCCTCCACACTTTTGTTAGCTATTTGGCATGACTTTCGAAAGGGCCACCGCCATTGCCGGCACCGACATGTTTCGCGATGATCCCCGACTAAAGAGATATGGGCTCACCGATACGCCGCTGGTCTATGACCGCCAATAACAGCAGAGTCGCCGCTTGAGTTCGTGCAACAGGAAAAGGCAGAGGCGCCCGACCTAGTGAAGTGCTGGCGACAGAGGGAGCCGGCGCGCAAGCTGGTCCTGGTCGGAGAGAGACCCATCATCTACCTCGCCGCCGAAGCGTCTTTTTATGCCCCCTACAGCCATTGTACGGTGGGCTACCTCAGGCAGGCGGGCGTCGACGTCTCCTTCCTGAAATTGGCCGATATCGGTCTGCGCGGGAACGGGCACATGATGATGATGGAAAAAAACAGCGATGACATTGCGCAGGTGATCGTCGGCTGGCTCGACAAGAATGTCCGTCTGGCACCCCCGAACTGAAAATCACCGACATTCGTGGAGCGTTCCGCAAAACGCAAGAGAAATGCCGTCCGCTCCCACACCACAACAAGTTGCCCGTACCCACCGTCATAATGGCGGTATGCTGTGGGCGAATATGATCCCGATGCTGAGGCCAACGCAGCAATCGCGGTTGGGGACCCCGAAATGCCGTTGCTCTACGCCTCCGCGACGAGCTTAGCCTCAACAATCCGCGCTTCGGGCTGCGGCCTCGGCCAGTGCACAGCGTGCACAGTTCATGTCGACGGCCATTCGATGCGCTCATACAGCATCCCGGAGGCGTCGGTTGCCGGCATGGCAATCACCGCGGCTGGATCTTGGGATTGTCGACTGTCCCGGCCTTACAGCCGAACTGCTCCTCAGCTGCTTTTGAAACGCCAATCTATCGTCGCCTTAGCCCTTGCCGGACAGCATCTTCCTCGCTCGGAGGGGCACGTGCGGCTTTGACGGTTCCCGCTAGCGACCTCTTTGTGCAGGCTGTTAGCCCGCATTTGTAGGCCACGCGTCGCGTTTTAAAGGTTTGGTGAGTTGGCGCGCGGCGGCAATCGGACGGCTGCGGCACTCCGTGTGCGGCCTCCTGTAAACGAGGTCTCCTTCTGTTGCGCGTCCATTCGCCGCCGGGCCAATTGCGGCCATACCCCACTTCCGTACACACTGGAAATCGTTGTACCGTTGGATCAGCGCTGTCCGGCGGGACGTCCCGACATGCCGCGGGCAACGCTACAAGGATGCCAGCGGCAAGAGAACAATCCAAAAATCAATCTGACAGTTGGTCGACACGCCGTAGACTGAGTGGTGACGGCCTAGAAGGGGAAACGTCATGACAACAAAACTCATTGCTGGTGTTTTCACGAGTTCACTGCTGATGGCGACAGTGCTCGCGCCGGCCGACGCCGCCGACATGACCCAGGAGCGCGCGCTCAATCCGCAGCGCGAGCCCCAGAACTGGATTATCCATCACGGCAATTATCAGGGCCATCGCTTCTCCCAACTCACTGATATCAACGCCGACACCGTCAAGAACCTTAAGCCGGCGTTCACGGTGGCGCTGAGCGGCTTCCAGAGCGGCGGACGCTATGCCTTCGGCAATCTCGAAGCGACGCCCCTGGTCGAGGATGGCATCCTCTATGCGCCCGACGGCTGGGGGTCGGTCTATGCGATCGACGTCACCAGCGGCAAGAAAGGCGTCATTAAATGGAAAATGGATCCCGGCACCGATCGGGCCTGGGCGGGTGACGTCGCCTGCTGCGGCGTCAACAACCGCGGCGTTGCGCTGTGGAAGGACAAGGTGATCTCGATCGCGCTGGACGGGCGAATGTTCGCCATCAACAAGGCGACCGGCGAGATCGTGTGGGAGCGCAAGGTCGTCGATCCCGCTTTGGGTGAGACGCTGACCGTTGCGCCGCTGGTCATTCGCGATCTCGCCATTGTCGGCACCGCCGGCGGCGAATACGGCATTCGCGGCTTCATCGAGGCCACCGACCTCAACACCGGCAAGGCTGCTTGGCGCACCTACACGATCCCCGGTGCCGGGGAGCCGGGTAGCGAGACCTGGAAGGACGGCAAGGAGCGCTGGCGGCACGGCGGCGGCTCGATCTGGGAGACCGCGACCTACGATCCGGACACGGACACGTTCTACCAGGGCATCGGAAATGCCGGCCCGGACTTCGACGCCGAATACCGGCCGGGCGACAACAAATGGGCCGCGAGCGTGCTCGCCATCAGCCCGGGCGACGGCAAGATCAAGTGGGGTTTCCAGTACACCCCGAACGATCCCTATGACTTTGACGAAATCTCCGAGCACCCGCTCATCAACGCGAAGATCAATGGCGAGGATCGCAAGCTGGTGGTGCATGCCGCGCGCAATGGCTTTTTTTATGCGCTTGACCGCACCAACGGCTCCTTCATCGCCGGCAAGCAATATGTGGATCAGTTGAACTGGACGCCCGGTCTCGACCCCAAGACCGGCAAGCCGCTCAACTACGATCCCAATGCGGACGTGCAGATCTACGCGCCGGGAAGCCATGGCACGCGGGCGCGGCCGCTCAGCGAACGGCTGTGCCCGTCGGTCTCGGGCGGCAAGAACTGGCAGCCCAGCGCCTACAATCCGCAACTCGGGCTGATGTACATCCCGTCCATCGAAGGCTGTAGCTCGATCCAGACCACTGAGCAGAAGGACCGTGACGACCAAGGCGGCACCGTGAAACCGCGTGATCGGTTCATCGGCGGAGCCTTCATGCCCCCGGCCCCCAGGCTGTACGGCGCGCTCAAGGCCGTGGATCCAGTCACCGGCGAAACGAAGGTGAACCAGCGGCTCGACTACGCGAACTACGCCGGGGCATTGGCAACGGCCGGCAATCTTGTCTTCGTCGGCCATATCGATGGCACGTTCAGCGCCTACGATGCGAAAACCCTCAAGGAGCTGTGGAGCTTCAATGTCGGCACCGGCATCAATGCCCCGGCCGTCTCCTATGCGGTGAATGGCAAACAATATGTCGCGGTGCTGGCGGGCTCGCGGCAGCCGAACAACATCATTCCCCAGGCGCCTGAACTCAAGCACACCTCGACAGCGTCGATGCTGTACGTTTTTGGTCTGTGACCGACTCCTGTCGAGTTGAATATCACCGGTGCGCGGTCCACGTGCCGATCAAAGCGGGTAACAGCCGATTGGGCGGCGCGGATCCGACGGCCACACGTGCGTCCAGTCATCGCTAACGTTGGGGGAATGGCGGTCGCATGGCCGCACTCGCGGCCTCAACAAGAGGTGCCCTACCAAGCGCCTCGCCATGGCGGCCGCAGTAACCCAGTAAACCGCCGCCGGGGTCGAAGATCGTCGGGTCGGAGATGGGCCAACAAGTCGCGGATGGTTCGGGGAGGGCACTTTCATGAAAATGAGCTGCATCGTCAGAATAGGTATCACCGCCGTATCGACGGTCGCGGCCGCGAGTCTTGGGGTACCCTCCTGTTGGGCGCAGAGTGCCGCGCCTCGCTACGAGGTCGATGTCACCTTCCCGAATCGGTTTCCGGATCGATGGGTTACGGGCGGGTTCGGCGGACATTGCATCGATGCGCAGGACCACGTTCTCCTTCTCAATCGCCAGGACGTGCTGGACGGTGAACTGAATGCCGGGCGTTTGGCGCCGCTGATGATCGAGCTCGATCCCACCGGCAAGGTGGTCCATTCCTGGGGTGATCCAAACCTGATCGAGGGCACCGTCGCGGGGCTGCGCAACGGTCCAACGGCGTTCCGCCTTCACACCTGCCAGTTCGACAAAGATGGCAACGTGTGGATCGCCAGCTCGCCGGGCGGCATGATCCAGAAATATACCCATGACGGCAGCAAGCTCTTGCAGCAGATCGGCAAGAAGGGCGTGTTCGATACGTCCGACGGCACCACCAAGGGCACTCCGCTGAACTCGAATGCGGCCCGCTTCACCTCGCCGGCCAGTATTCATGTCGATCGGCAAAACGGCGATATCTACGTCGCCGACGGCGAAAGCCGAAACGGCAACAGCCGCATCATGGTGCTGGATGCGAATGGAAATTTCCTGCGCCAGTGGCGGATCGAAGGCATGGACTCCGTTCACTGCATGGAAATCGCCGATGACGGGGCGGTTTACGTCTGCAACCGTTATGGCGACCAGATACGGCTCTACGACAAGATGGGGAATCTCAAGAAGACCTTCGACTATCCGTGGAAGCCCGTCACCGTGCCGGCCGATGGGAAGATCAAGGAGAGCGGAGGCGCGACGGTGGCGCTCGCTTTGTCTCGCGATGCCGCCCAGACCTTCATGTTCGTGGTCAACCAGAACAATTCGCGGATCGATGTCGTCGAGCGCCAGACCGGCAAGATTCTGTCGAGCCTCGGAGAGATCGGAAACCTGCCGGGCCAGTTCAATCAGGCTCATAGTGTCGCCGTGGATTCACAAAGCAATCTTTACGTCGTCGAAAACCGCGGCCGGAGAATTCACAAGTTCAAGCCCGTCAGCCAATAGGAGTGAATCGTCGCCTCAACACAGAAGAGGCCGATCGACTCACTGCACTATTTGGCTCAGCTCTTTCCGGGCGCCGGCGCCGCTTTCAACTGGCCGCGTGAAAGTGCGCCTTGTGCGCTGCCGCCGCGAAGCGGCTGTGGAAAGCCTGTGCATCCTCGATTCTCGCAAAGCAATATCGAACAAACACGTCGCCGGTCTAGATTTCGCCGCACAGATCAAACGTGCCGACGCGCTGCTCGAGGAATTCGATGATCTCCTCTTCGACGCTCTCGTCCAAGCCGGCAAACGGCGGCACCAGATCAACATGGTGCGGATGCCGACGGTGTGCGGATCATGACCGTGCATAAGCGAAGGGGCTCGAATTCCCGGTCGTCATCCTTGCCGATCTGACCTGCAACGAATCCAGCAACGAGCGCCTTCGCGGTTCTAAGGTTGATGGCTCGATCTTGGTCGGCTGAACCACCGGGAGGTCCGAGGGCCTTGCGCCCCTCTGAACTTGACCGACACCCCGACCTGTCATACCGGCTCCGGCTGATTGATTCTTCAGATTTTGGGATTCACGGTTTGAATCGAAGCAGTTAGGCTGCGTCGTCATGATTCGGTCGGAGGGGGCACGATCATGACGACGATCAAGGCGTACTTGAGCAGCGCCGAGCT
>WNGJ01006995.1_pt1 | contig 21984 bp, 22 predicted proteins | sample 5400611 | NCBI WGS metagenome assembly WNGJ01 (sample SAMN13153375, study PRJNA577476) | soil metagenome | isolation source: 40 cm soil or saprolite under Garry oak tree replicate 1 | place: USA:California | collected 2016-06-15
TACCGGACCGCAAAATGTGTCGTGAAGAGTTCACAATTGATTCACATTGTCAGCAGCATGATTCCAGAATCAACGCACATTCCCATCACCCAGACGAACATCTCTGCCTCCAAATATTGATCTTTTGTAAAACATAAACAACACTTGAATGTATAAATAAAATAATGTATACTCTTGTATAGGTTGAGCAAGGCGGAGCAGAAAGGAAGAGGATGCATTTCCAGCGCATGTGCCCTATTTGGAATGGGGACTTCTTGAGTACTGTCGTTTCTTCTGCACCCGCTTACCGTCGATCCGCGTGTGACTCTCTTTGCAAGCGCATGAACGCTTCGGATTCTAGTTGTTGATGTGCTCCGCCAGGCTCAACTTCCACCCCCACGCGGCAGCCCGGTCACCCTTTGCTACACCCTCACCCGGTCATCCTTCGCCCCAACGCTGTCATCCTGAGCGCAGCGAAGGATCTCGCAGCCCTCGCTCCCGCTCGGTTACCCATTGTCATCCGCCAACGCTGTCATCCTGAGCGCAGCGAAGGATCTCGCAGCCCCACACTCCAACCCTGTCACCCCTTGCCCGCTGCGCGGAAGTCCAGTCACCCTTTGCTACACCCTCCCGCCCGGTCATCCTTCGCCTGCTACGCTCCCGCCCGGTCATCCTGAGCGCAGCGAAGGATCTCGCAGCCCCTCACCCACTGCGCGGTAGTCCAGTCATCCTTTGCTACGCCTCGGCCCTGTCATCCTACGCCCCAACCCTGTCATCCTGAGCGCAGCGAAGGATCTCGCAGCCCCACGCGGCAGCCCGGTCACCCTTTGCCGTCGGCCAACGCTGTCATCCTGAGCGCAGCGAAGGATCTCGCAGCCCCACGCCCCAGTCCTGTAAGGTCGCTTCACTTTACTCCTCATGGCGACCGCACAAGCCCTCTCCTCAAGCTTGATGGATTATGCCTTATCAGGTACAATACACTCATGTTTAACTAAAATAGACCACATGCGAAAGCAGGTGCATACACAATGGATAAAGTCCTCAAAGACTTTTTCATTAGCTACCGAGGCCTCGATCAGCCATGGGCCGAATGGATCGCCTACCAACTCGAAGAGGCCAACTATTCCGTCGTCATTCAAGCCTGGGACTTTCAACCCGGCTCCAGCTTCATACATGCCATGGACAAGGCAACCAGGGAAGCGCAACGCACAATTGCCGTTCTCTCGCCCGACTATTTTGCTTCCCCCTACACCACCGTCGAGTGGCAAGCTGCTTACCACAAGGACCCGACCGGCCAACAGGGCTTCCTGCTGCCAATACGCGTACGACCATGTCAAGTTGAGGGACTTCTCGGACCCCTTGTCTATATTGACCTTGTTGACTTAGACGAAGCAGAAGCGAAGGAAAAGCTCCTGAGAGAAGTGCACCGGCATGATCAAGATCAGCCCAAACGGGCCAAACCACCGCAAGCGCCAGGTTTTCCAGGCAAAGTTCAGCACTCTGTCGCAGAGCCACAAACATTCCCAGGCGCCTTTCCAGCACTCTGGAATATGCCTTTCCGGCGCAACCCCTTCTTCACCGGACGCGAGGAGCTCCTCAAACACCTGCGTGAAAACCTCACCACAACGAAAGCAGCAGCTCTCGTTCAGGCTCAGGCCATCAGCGGCCTGGGTGGCATCGGGAAAACCCAGACCGCCGTCGAGTACGCCTATCGCTACTACCATACCTACCATACCATCCTCTGGATGAACGCCGCTGCCCGTGACGCCCTCATCACCAGTTACGTGGAACTGGCAGCGCTGCTCGCCCTTCCTGAGCAACAGGAGCAGGACCAGAAAAAAATCGTGGCTGCAGTCAAACGCTGGTTCACCACCCATGACCGGTGGCTGCTGATCGTCGATAACGCGGATGATCTCTCGCTCGTGGAAGAATTCCTCCCTGCGGCAGACCATGGGAACCTCCTGCTCACCACCCGCGCTGCGGCGCCTGGCACCCTTGCTCAACGCATCGAGGTAGAAAAGATGGATCTTGAAGAAAGCATGCTCCTCCTCCTGCGGCGTGCCCGAGTGCTTGCCCCTGGTGGGACCATTGATCAGGCTTCAGCCACCGACCGTGCTGCTGCCGAAGCCCTGGCCAGGGAGATGGATGGCTTGCCCCTGGCCCTGGATCAGGCAGGAGCCTATATCGAGGAAACGCAAAGTCGCCTCTCTACTTACCTACAACAGTACCGGCAGCGCCAGGTCAGGTTCTTGCAGCGGCGCGGCGGAAGCGGCACAGAGCATCCTGAGCCCGTGGCCAAAACCTGGTCCCTCTCCTTTGAAAAGGTGGAACTGCTCGACCCGGTAGCCGCCGACCTGTTACGCTTCTGTGCCTTTCTCGCCCCCGATGCCATTCCCGAGCAACTGATTCTCGACGGTGCATCTGAACTTGGCCTGCGCCTGCAAGCCATAGCTGCTGATGCTTCGCTCCTCGATGAGGCCATAGGCACGCTGCTGCGCTACTCGTTGGTGAAGCGCCAGCCAGATGAACAAACGATAGTAGTCCATCGTCTCGTGCAGGCCATCCTCAAGACCAGTATGGATGCAGCGACCCAGCAAGCCTGGGCAGAGAACACCGTGCGCGCCCTCAACCGTGCCTTTCCCGATGAGACCGATTACCGCAACTGGTCACGCTGTCAACAATATCTGCCCCATGCCCAGGCATGTGCTCTTTTCATTGACCAATGGCAATTGACATTCCCCGAAGCGGGAAGATTACTGAATGAAGTCGGCTACTACTTATATTATCGTGCTCAGTATGGGGAAGCGGAACCGCTCTACCAGCGCGCCATCTCCATCGACGAGAAGGTGTCAGGCCCCGAGCATCCCGACCTGGCTACTGACCTCAACAACCTGGCTAACCTCTATCAGGAGCAGGGCAAGTATGCGGAAGCGGAGCCGCTCTACCGCCGTTCGCTGGGCATCTTTGAAAAAGTCCTGGGAAAAGGACATCCTAGTACAGAGAGAGTCCGAGCAAATTATGCGGCTCTTCAAGAGAAAATGAAGCAGAAGGGGGAAGGTTAAGTGGTGCGTTGGGGAAATTCGTGGATGAGAACCAGGGCCGATGAATCGGCGATAAAGAGAAGCAAGCAAAGAGAGAGGAGATTTTGGCAATGCACCAGGATACGACATCCCCTTCGGATGAGGTGGCTCTGAACAGGTGTCAGGACTTGCCACCGGTTCCTGTCCTGACTACTGTCGCTCAGGTAGGGGCACAAGAGACCCTCTACGTGGCCACTTACGGCCAATTGTACGCGGTGAATGCCAGCGATGGGACGGTACGCTGGTGCCAGCAGCTGACGCTGACCAGGGAATACGGATATCAACCCGGTGTGAGTTATCCTCCGCCTCCACATATGCTCTTCGGAACTCCGCGGGTGGTCAATGGCGTCGTCTATGTCTGTGCTTCTGGCTCTGGCAGATATACCTACGCGTTCAATGCCGGAGATGGGACGCTGCGTTGGCGAACGCCTACCGATGCCTGGAAAGTCTCCATACCATTTGGGGATTTCGCAGTCCCGATAGTGAAGGACGGTATCGTCTATAACGGCACCTATGCCTTGAACGAACAGGATGGCACCGTGCTCCGTCGCATCGCCTTCGATACGCGATGGCTCTCTCCCCAGGCACTTGTGGAGGACACAATTTACGCGATGAGCCAGATGGGTGTCTATGCTATCAACGCACAGAACGGTGAGGTCTACTGGCTCTACCAGCCTGATGCGCAAACGATTATGAGCGGACCACTCGTCGTCGCCGACCATCTGCTCTACGCCGGCACAAGCGGCTCGGTCGACCACCCGGAGAAAAGCTATTTCTGTGCCTTGGACGCCGAAAAAGGGACAGAGCGTTGGCGGTACACCATGGGCAGCTATATTGGAGCAGTCATCCACAACGAGAATATCTATGTCAGCTCGGGCGATTGGTGCCTCTATGCCCTGGAGAAGAACAACGGAAGTCTGCACTGGAAATACCAATTTGTCTTCCCGGGACACTACCCTGCCACCATTGCAGAGAACGTCTTGTACATCAACACAGATGGAGCCTATGCGCTCAGCAGTGCGGATGGCGCAGTCCTCTGGCACCAGCCCTTATGGCGTAACCCCCACGTTGGGATCTCTTTTACGCCATCGGTTGTCCTGGACGGGGTTGTCTACCTGGCGAGCATCGATGGATATGGACGAAGTATTCTGTACGCGCTCAACGCCAGCAACGGAACTGAGTACTGGCACAGCCACTATCCCTATCAGATAAACCCGCTCGCCGCCGCTCGATAGCGCTTTCTCCTCCTTCGATACCAGATTTTCTCAATCAGTCAGTGTTTGCCACGAATTCCCTCCATCGATGCTGAATATCACTTTTGGTGGCAGGAAAAATCCCACGTAGAGGCGGTCAGAATTTTGAGGATCAACAAGCAGGGAAATCAGGTCTCCCCGGTCGAATTGCCAGCGGTGCTTCCATGTTGTCCCGCTATCGTCTGAGGACCACAGGTCTTGCCCCGACAGACCATACAATGTGCTGCCTGTAGCATTGACCACAAGGCGCGTTGGTGGGGTAGACATAGGCAGATGGGCCAGTTGCGTAACTTGTGTGCTTCCCTCGCGCCAGCGGTAGATACCTTGATCGGTGGTACAAAAAATCAAGCGTGGCTTCGTGCTCGATGCCACTATGTTCTGCACATTTCCTCTGATAGCTTTGATCGGGTTCCAATGACTCCCATTATCCCGACTCTCGAAGAGCCCCTGGTCTCCTCCCAACAAAAGGTGATTGGGATCAGCAGGGTCGGTGAGCAACGAGGGTGTTTGCATGCCTGATAGCGCACCGCTTGTAATGGGATGCCAGTGCGCTCCCATGTCCCGTGTCTCGTACCACCCGCCATACTCGTAGAAAGCATAGAAATTACCCTGGTTGGCTACACCAGCCTGCACAGTGAAAAGATAAGCTGACGGTGATAGGCTGGCAGGAGCGGCGCCCAAATGCCAGTTTTCCCCTCCATCGGAACTGAAGTAGATGCCTGCCTGGTTGCCAATGCCAGAGGTTGGACGACCGATAACAGCCAGCACCTGCTGGTTAGCCGGACTGACCGCAATATTCATTATCATCATTGTATTGAGTATTCCGCGCTGCTGCGGCCAGCTACTTCCACCATCGGTACTGATAAATAAACCAAAATGTGTGCCCAGGTATATAATTCCCGGTTTCCCTCCCAGCGCTACCTGGTGCAGGTGGGTTTTTACATTCGAGAGCGGGCGCCCCGCAACCGTGGGGTCGGTGTTATTCATAAGATAGTTGAGTACCTGCCACGCGACAAAAACAGGAATGACCAGCAATAATAACATACCAACTCGCACTAAGCCCTTCGGCGCTCTGCTTATTGATTGATCCCGTGTCTTAGGAACGCCTGGTGGTGAAGCCGGCTGTTTTATTGACATAACTCTACTACTAATCTTTCTATGTGCGGCTGCCTCGTGTATGAGATGACTCTGCTGACCAATGACATTGATAGTGCAATCCCGCAAAAGGTCCTACTGCCATACTACGCATGTATTGCCAGGCGAAGCCCGTCCATAGTAGGGGCGATCCCTTGTGGTCGCCCAGCTTCGGGAGCCGATTCAGCGTCCTCTCATTGCTAAGTTCGCGCCTATAAAGGTGCCACTTGTAGGTCACCTCAGTGGGGCCTCCCTATAATAGTTTAAAACACTAAGTCAACAGTATAGCCGTTCGAAGAGAGAAATGTAGTGGCATCTCTTGTGGGTGCCAGGCCCGAGCTTGACTTTTGCCCCTCTCATGCATACAATTGTGAACACATAAACAATTTTAGTCATTCGTGCATCTGGTCAATCAGTCAGAAGCAGAAAGGTAGCAGGAAAGTTGGCTGGTCAACGTATCGAGGAACAAGAGGCGGGCAGGGAGTTGTCGAAGCGCGAGGAGCGGGAACAGCGCATTCTGGACGCGGCAGGAAAGCTGATCCAGAAATGGGGCTATCGTAAGACCACCATTGAGGATATCGCGAAACAGGCCAGGGTAGCCAAAGGCACCATCTATCTGCATTGGAAAACGCGTGAAGAGCTTTTCATGGCCTTGATTTACCGCGAAGAGACGCGATTGTTCACCGAGATCGGGCAAAACATGGAGGACGACCCTGAGGGGATGACACTGGCTGGAATGATCAAGTATTCGATGCTGGCGACCTTGAAGCACCCGTTGATGAAGGCCCTCTTCCTGCGAGATGCCGAATTTATCGGTGAACTGGCCACACACGAGTTTAGCACGGCGTCCTATCAGGCCCAGTTACAGGGATACATCACGCTAATGGAAATTCTGCGTCAACACGGCCTGGTTCGCAGTGATGTCGGCCTGCGCGAACAGGTTTTCCTGTTGACCGCCATCTCGTGGGGTTGTGCCACGATCGATCGCCTGCTGCCAGATGATTTCAGGTTCTCTGACGAGCAAGTTGTAGACATGATGACGTCCACACTCCAGCGTGTGCTTGAACCTGACAGGACGCCCACGGGAGAGGAGCGCCAGGAAGAAAAACGTTTGTTAAAAGCATACCTCGATCAGCTAAAGACTTATTTAAGCAATCAGGCTTCCTGAAAACAGAGAGGGATGGCATATGCCAGCACTTATTCAAACCAATAAACTTACCTTCAGGTACGCCGGTGTTGAACGTGGATAAGATGTAAACCGTGCCGCATTTTCATATACAGGTCAGTCAGTATGTATGATCCCTTTTTTTCCTGGCATCTAGATATACCCATCGTGATCGGGTTGGTAGCAGCAGAGTGCATCTATGTCTTACTCGTCCGGCGACTCTGGCATAAAGCTGGACACTACAATATGCCCTCTGCATGGGCCTGGTCCATAGGATTAGCCGTAATCTTTATTGCTCTCGAATCACCCGAACTATTGTTAACCATCGCTCCCACCCTTCTCCTCCTTGGCTTATTTCCACGGCTTGTCGCTCCCGTGACACGAGCGGTGTTCAAGCCACTCCTGCGTAATCGCTACACATACCCACTGTTACGCGTCATTTTCTCGCCATACTGCGCATTAGGTCTATGGCTGATATGCCTCTACACCTGGCACCTTCCATCGCTTTACCTGCTGGCCCTCCAATCTGACCCGATTCACCGAGTAGAGCATCTCAGCTTTGTCACGGCTGGCCTGTTGTTCTGGTTGCCAATCATCGAGCCGGTGCCTGGACTCACAAAGATGCGGCCACTCGCAAAACTAGCCTACCTTGCTCTGGGACAGCTAGGCACCGTTCCCCTCGTGGCAGCACTGTTCTGGTCACCTACCCTCCTCTATCCCTATTATGCTTCAAAACTGCCCTTGTGGGGCATCTCCCACCTTTCTGACCAGCAGTGGGCAGGCCTGGTAATGATGATCATTGATATGCTCGCGGCCTTGACCGCCGTCTGTTGGATTACCCTCAAAGCTCTGGCATGGACAGAGTGGCAGGACAATCGCCCTCGCCCACTTCATGTATCTCCATCATCACATGACAGATGACGAAGGTCTCTATCATTCAGCTTGGTGCACATTTCTTGACAAGAAACTCACATAAAGTATATTCTACGAATGAGCTCTTGACCAATCACTATTTTTGCAAGGGAAAAGATCATGACTACAAGTGAAGACTATCAATTGCCTCCCAAAGAAGGCTTTGTCCTCACACACTTCTTGACGGTTGCAGATGTGCAACGATCGGCGGAGTTTTACTTGCGCATTCTTGGAGGCACTATTGTCCGCAGTGGTGAACCCACCATCATCCATATTGCCAATAGTTGGCTGATTTTGAACGTCGGTGGCGGCCCAACCGATGATAAACCAACCGTCGCTCTGCGCGTCCCTGAGAGTCTGAATGAGGTTTCCAGCTTCTTGAATATTCGTGTTGCAGACATCCGAGCCACTTACGATGAGTGGCGAAGCAAAGGGGCCCACTTCCTTACGGAGCCAAAGGACCATGGCGTGGAGATTCGCTGCTACATGCGTGATCCTGATAACTATCTTATCGAAGTCGGGCAAACAACTGGTGCTTGATTCATGAGTCGTCTACTCTATTGATACTCAACTGCTCATTTTGCATGATCTTAATCATCATATGAGCTTCGCTCATCTAGAGTATTGTGCTTTTACCATCGTATCTTTTGGGATGCGGATTACCACAAAGGGCTTCATTCCAGCATCCATTTCGTGCAGGTATAGCGTTTGGACAATATTGCGCTGCCTGCTGCGGACCATACGTATATGCGCTCATCGTACTGGCGGGAGCAACAACGACATTCTGGCTAGGCAGTGGGCTGGTCATGTTGTATGCCGTTACCATGGTGATTCCTTTCCTCTTACCTGCTTTGCTCACCCCTGCAGTCTATGCCACTGTCTCAAAACGCCTGCAAGAACTGACCCCCCATATTGGCCAGGCCACCGGCTACATGCTCATCGGCCTCGGCATCCTCCTGATACCACTGGCAGCACTCATGTTAGCCCACTAAAAAAGAAAGTAACCCTTCAGGTCGCCTCTCTTCTTGATTCCTCACTGCCGCAGGCAGTTCGCAAATATTTCGTGTGAGTGGCGGACTTTGCAGCCGCAGGCTGCAAAGTCCGCCACTCACACATCAATGAGCGAGCCGGCGCAGGCGGCGAAAAGCCTTTCTGAATAATTTCACATTTGCAAAAAACTTGCAATAAGGAAAATTTCGTGTTATGCTTTATAATGGAAAGGAGTTCCAAGGGGCGACCGCCTTTTGACGGGGGTGCGGAGTGAACCATGCCTGAGGGCAGGCAGGAGAGCCTCCCAGGCTCTCACACATCCCCCGAAAATCTACCCATTGTATACACTAACTATTTAGAATAGCACCGCCAGGAGGTTTAATGAGCAGTAACTTTAGCGTCTCAGCACTCTCTCGTGTTTTCAATGACAGCTCCCACGACATTCGCGGGAAGGTCATCGGACTCTACATACTTCTCATCGGTTTTAATATCCTGGCCTGGATCCTTGCCTTTGCAGGGTTTGCCGTTCAGTATCCCGCACTGCTGGGCGTTGCGCTACTGGCATATACCTTTGGCCTGCGCCATTCTGTGGATGCAGATCATATTTCGGCCATTGACAATGTCACTCGGAAATTGATGCAGGAAAATAAACGGCCTGTCGCGGTCGGCTTCTTTTTCTCGCTCGGCCATTCCACCGTAGTGGTTGCCTTAACCATCGCTATCGCCATTGCAGCAACAATCATTCAAACCAGCATTCCAGCGCTCAAAAATGCCGGTGGACTGATCGGCACCTCGGTCTCCGCTATCTTCCTGTTCCTGATCGCCATCATTAACATGCTCGTCCTCTGGGAAATCTTACAGATGTTCCGCAAGGTGAAACGGGGTGAAGAGTACAACGATATGACCCTCGACGAGTTTTTGAACCAGCGCGGGCTCATGGGGCGCTTCTTCCGTCCACTACTCAGACTCGTAGACAAAAGTTGGAAGATGTATCCTGTTGGCGTGCTCTTCGGCCTGGGCTTTGATACTGCTACCGAGGTCGGAATTCTAGGTATTGCTGCCGTAGAGGCAGGAAAAGGCCTCCCTATACTCTACATTTTGATTTTCCCGGCGTTATTCACGGCGGGCATGTGCCTGATGGACTCCACCGATGGTATCTTGATGCTCGGAGCCTATGGTTGGGCTTTCGTCAAACCGGTACGTAAGCTCTACTACAATCTGAACATCACCCTGGTCTCTGTGCTCGTAGCCCTGGTGGTGGGCACGATTGAAGTGATGAGCATTATCGCTATGGAGTTCCAGCTGAGTGGAGGTATCTGGGATTACCTTGGTAATCTCGACTTTGGCCTCCTTGGTGGTATCATCATCGGCATCTTTATTGCCTGCTGGGTCATCTCAACCATCATCTACAAAGTCAAACGCTACGACGACATCGAAGTCAAAGTAGCTCCCAGGCCCGAAGAGCTTGTCACCAGTAGCAGTGGTCAATAACTGGGCGAGGACACATCGCCTCTACCATGCTTACGCACGGAGCGGCAGGCGAAGCCCGTCCATAGTAGGGGCGATGGCTTGTCCTCGCCCTGGCGCCTGCTTGCTGGAACGCCCCCCCTCTCTCGGACTCGACGCATTTCTCATCCTGGGATATAATAGCTCCATATGGACATGGAGAACGTAGACAAGCTTGCAGAACTAGAAGCGCTGCTTCAGGTAACTTTTCGTGACCGCTCATTGTTGCAACGAGCAATCACGCACCACTCTTGCTGTCCGGAATCACCCGTACAGGACTCGTATGACACGCTGGAGTTCCTGGGTGATGCCATTATTAGCGCTCACGTGGTCGAGCACATCTACCGTAACTTCCCCAATGCATCGGAAGGCGAGATGACTGCCCTCAAATCCGAGGTTGTCAGCCGCCGTATCCTGGCCAGGATTGGGCAGAAGCTTGGTCTTTTCCCCTATATTCGTGTCGATATCGCTAATCTTCGCACCTTCAATGATCGTTCGCGTGATTCTCTTTGTGCTGATGTGCTGGAAGCCCTGGTTGGGGCCATCCAGATTGACCAGGGACCAGAGGTCGCCCGTGACTTTGTGGCCCGCGTCATCTTGCCTATGGTCTCCCAGCTGAGCCAGCAATCGCTCGATACTAATCCCAAGGGCCGGCTGCAAAAGATTATTTTGCAGCGTTCAGGAAACCTGCCGCGCTACCGTGTCCTGGATCAAAGCGGGCGCAACAATGATCGTGTCTTTACTGTCGGCGTATTTGAGCAAGATTTGTTACTGGGCATAGGCACAGCCTCCAGCATTAAAGAAGCTGGTCGTATGGCCGCTCGTGAAGCCCTCGAGTTTATGAGTGAGTAAGGGGCGAGTAGGGGGTATGGCAATAAGCGGGGTTCTAAAAGAACAGGTCGGTTGGTATGAAGCCACCTTACCGTTAAAAGAACGTAGAAGCCGTGGTCATTTCTCAACGCCCCCCCGTTTAGTTGAACACATCTTAGATGCCTGTGGCTACACTGCCGACCATGATCTCACGCAAATACGCGTCCTTGATCCTGCTTGCGGTAGTGGCAATTTTCTAGCCGGAGTAGCCCATCGCCTCGTCTCCTTTGGCACGCGCACCAACCTTTCCCAGGAAGAACTTGCCACGCTCATCTCACGCAATGTGTGGGGCTTTGACCCCGACCCGGTCTCCTGCTTTCTGGCCGAGATGCAATTGCGCGCCATACATTGTCTTCCCACAGACTTGCACATACACCAGGCCGACGGTCTTGCACTGCCGTGGGACGGTGAGCCCTGCGTCGACCTCTTCCTGGCCAATCCACCATATCTTGCCGCTAAAAATACAGACCTCAGCGGCTATCGATCCGCGCAGCAGCGGGGTCAAGCAGATAGTTATCTCCTTTTTTTAAATCTAGGGCTGCAAATAGTGCGCCCCCATGGCTGGCTGGGCCTGGTCCTTCCCGATCCACTCCTGGCCCGTACCAATGCTGCTAAAGAACGCGGACACCTGCTCAAAGACTACACCATACACCATCTCTGGCACCTTGCAGATGTCTTTGCTGCCCACGTAGGAGCAATTGTCATCATCGCACAAAAATGCCCCCCACAAAGCACGCACACGATTTCCTGGGCGAGGGAAAAGTGGCAAAAAACTAACCTGGCACCCACAAGGGGTGCCACTACATGTAGTGGCACCCCTTGTGGGTGCCAGGTCCAGGAGACAGGTAACCAGGTTCCCCAATCTCTTTTCCTCAATCAACCCGGCGCCGAATTTCGCTATCTCCTGAGCACCGAGCCCGGCCCGTCCATCGAACGCCTGCGTGCCTACTTTGACCAAACCCCTGCCTCGCATCGCCAACTCGCACCCTTAAGCGAATTTCTATCAATCCGCCGTGGCGAAGAACTTGGCACCGCCAGCCCACTGCTTATTCACGAAGATCAAGCACCCGCCCCCGGGCGAGCGCAAGGCATCGCCCCTACTATTGGCGACCCTGGCCGCCCCCTTCATTCGTATCATAGTAGGGGCACCCCTTGTGGGTGCCCTGCGGTGGGTGGGTACCCAGCGGGTGAGTACCCCGTACTGCGCGGCGGCAGGGATGTACGTCCCTATGGAACCTCTTTCAGCGGCTGGTGGATTTCCCGTGAGGCCATCGCAAAGCCAATCGAGCGCTACCTCTCTCCCAAACTACTGGTAGTCAAGAGTACCGATCGTTTGCAGGCAGCGTTGGACACCAGGGGACATGTCGCATTACAGACCCTCTATTTACTTCACCCGCATACCAGAGAAACGAGCCAGGATGACCTCTATTTCTTCCTATCTTTGCTCAACTCGCGCCTGCTGCGCCAGTACGTCTATGTGCTACACACAGCTTATAAATGGGTGCAGCCGCAGATCGAGCAACACGTCCTCGCCCGCTTGCCCATTCCCATCATTGCCTCTAATGAAAAACAGCAGATCATCGAGCGCGCCAAACTCCTCGCACGTGCTTGCAGTGAGATAGACCCCGTTGTAGAATGGAATGAAGCTATGCAAAACGTGTACGAGGAACAGGAGCGCGCCATCTGTGCGCTCTATGCCTCCGCACTAAGTTAAAAGACACCCTTATTTGACGTCCGCTCAGAAATCGGGGGTGCAGGGGGCGAAGTCCCCTGCCGGGGTCTGGGGTGTCCCCAGAAACCTTCTCTTTTCTTTTATTCGCCGCCGCAGGCGGCGAGTTATGAGTGGATGTCAGACCTTATCTGTTGACAAAGGAGTCACTCTAATGGCTGACACTCGCCCTATTCGCGTATTGGTCGCCAAGCCGGGCCTGGATGGGCATGATCGCGGCGCAAAAGTCATCGCCCGTGCCCTGCGTGACGCCGGTATGGAAGTGATCTATACAGGTATTCGTCAGACCCCTGAGATGATTGTCGAGGCAGCCATCCAGGAAGACGTCGATGCTATATTAATGAGTATTCTCTCCGGCGCGCACATGTCCCTTTTCCCCAAAGTAATGGAACTGCTGAAGCAGAATGGCGTGGACGATATCCTGGTGGCCGCGGGAGGCATTCTACCCGATGAGGACCTACCCGCCATCAAAGCCATGGGCATCAAGGGCTGCTTTGGTCCGGGGACCTCGACGGAAGAGATCATCGAATTCGTGCGTGCCAATGTGCAGGCTGACCGCCTGGCTACCGAGGTGTAGGTGCATCTTGCAGAATATCGTTGAACGCCTTTTAAGCGGTGACCGCCGTGCCCTGGCACGTATGGTAACCCTGATTGAGAACGAAATACCGGCGGCCCGCCGTTACCTGGCAGAACTGCATCAACATGCCGGTCATGCCCATATCGTAGGAGTGACGGGTGCTCCTGGAGCCGGCAAAAGCACCCTGGTCACGCATCTCGTACGTGAACTGCGGCGCCGCGACCGCAAGGTTGGTGTAGTTGCCGTTGACCCGACCAGCCCTTTTACCGGCGGCGCCATCCTCGGTGATCGCATTCGCATGATGGAACTGTCCGGCGACCCCAACGTCTTTATTCGCAGTATGGCCAGCCGTGGCAATTTGGGAGGTCTCTCGGCCGCAACCCGTGACGTCGTGAGAGCCATGGATGCCGCGGGATACAATCCAATCATGATCGAGACGGTAGGCACGGGTCAGGCAGAGGTTGAGGTCATGCGTACTGCCCACACCGTTATGGTGGTGGCGGCTCCCGGCATGGGCGATGACATTCAAGCCATCAAGGCCGGTATTCTCGAGATTGCCGATGTCTTCGTCGTCAGTAAAGCCGACAAACCCGGTGCGGACCAGACTGTGGCCGAACTGGCCATGCTGCTGAGCCTTGACCCCATGCGCCGTATGCATGATAAAACTCGTCCCTACTGGCGTATTCCTGTCCTCAAGACCGCCGCCATCAAAGGCCAGGGCATACCCCAGGTGGTCGATGCCATGCAGCAGCACTACGATTACCTGGTCGAAAGCGGCATGCTCGCCAGCCGGGCCCAACGCCAGGTGCGCAGCGAGGTGGAGGCGCTGGTACTGCACGCCGTCGCCAACGCCCTCAAAGCCAAAACCACCGAGGATGAGTGGCAACAGCTGGTCGATGATATCACCAGGCGCGAGCGCGACCCCTATAGTGTGGCCGGTGAGTTGGAAGAGAGAATAGGCTTGACGCACTGACATGTTTGAAGCTGACCGCGACGCAAAAAGACTCCTGGTGACGGAGATTGCCCTCGGGCCGCTCTCTACCTCTGAGACGACCTCTCTGGCTGAGCATATCATGGGCCCCCAGCTTGATCCAGCCATGATCAACACGCTCTATCAAGAGACAGAAGGCAACCCGCTGTTCGTGGTAGAGATGGTGCGGGCAGGAGCGCTGCCGGTCCATCCTCCTGAGCCGAAGACTAGACGCGCAGCGTCGTTGCAAGACGGAATAAGTGCCGGGGGACAACTTGGAAGCCTGGCATCCGCAAGGGATGCCACTACATTTCACCCATCAATCAACCTGGCACCCACAAGGGATGCCACTACATTTCATCCACCAATACGTCCACTACCTCTTCTCACACAGCCTGTCTCAACGCTTCCGCCAACCATACAGACCGTGCTTGCAGCGCGGTTCGCACAACTCTCCCCGTTTGCCCGCGAACTCGCAAATGTGGCGGCGGTCATCGGGCACGAGTTCGCCTTCGCCGTGCTTGCCCAAGCCAGTGGAGAAAGTGAAGATGCAGTGGTGCGAGGGCTGGATGAACTCTGGCAGAGGCGCATGGTGCGTGTACAAGGCGCGGGAACGGCTGAGACTTATGACTTTAGCCACAACAAGCTCCGAGAGCTGGCCTATGCTTCCTTGAGTCCCGCACACCAGCGCCTCCTGCATCGTCGTGTGGCTGAAGCTCTCGTAGAGATCTATGCAAACAACCCGTCTGGGGGACAGGTAAATCTGGATGCGGTCAGCGGACAGATCGCGGCCCATTATGAGCATGCAGGTCTGCCGGTACGGGCCATTCCCTACTACCGGCGCGCTGGCGAGGTTACAAGCCATGTCTACGCGAATGCAGAAGCGATAACGGCATTTCAGCGCGCAATTACCCTCCTCGAAACTCATTCAGCGGGTCTTTCCCGGCACGATAGACAATGGGAGGAGGCTGCTTCGTTGTACGAGCATCTGGGTGATGTGTTCGAAAGGATCGGACAGCACGGTGAAGCACGGCAGGCCTATCAGCAGGCCATGACCTGTGTACCGGTACAAGAGGGCGTCTGGCTGGCTCGCCTGCACCGGAAAACGGCGAAAACGTGGAATTTTCCTCCAAACCCTGCAGAAGTCCTCCGTGCTTGTAGGGAAGCGGAACGTATCCTGGAGCAAGTAGCAGTGAAATCGGAGACGAAGTGGCAACAGGAGTGGATACAGACGCAGATCGAGCAACTCCACCCATTCTTTATGGGTGCCCGGACGCAGGAGATGACACGTGTGATCGAGAAAGCACGACCAGTTATAGAACAATAAGGGACAGCCGCTCAGCGTGCTGTCTTCTTTGAAAATGTCGCCTTTATGGCAATATGGAAGAGGCTGAGACGGATGGCTTGGCTGCGTTGGAGTCCTGGCGGAGCAAGCGACATATCTATGCTTTTAAGTGGACGGCCCTGTGGCCGCTGATCGGCGTAGCTCTGGCTCAGGGTCGACTCCCCGAGGCCATGAACCACGTGCGTATGCTGCTTGATCCCACCCAACAATACCCTCCTGAACCACTCCTCACTACGCTTGAAGAATGTCTACAAGCATGGGATGCCGGGCAACAGGACACCGCCCGTTCTCTTCTCCAACAGGCGGCGCCTCTCGCCCGTGAAATGAACTATCTCTGATGTAATGACACTACTGGACAATGATCGTCAGGTTCATCCCCTGGTGAACCTCGCAAAAGATGTGATATGTTCCCGAGGTAGTAAACGGTCCGATCTGAATGCTGCCACCATTGACTTGCACGTTGTTTACTCTCGGTGCGCCTGGCTCGTTAGTGGGTTTGGCGACGCCGTTCTGCCAGGAACCACAGGAAAAGCACTATGCGCAAAACCTGCAAAAAATCTTTAGTGAGCCGCGTAGCGGCGAAGAGTACGAACAGAAAGGTTCGTGAACGATATCACTTGATGAGAGTATAGGACATCTACCGCTTCTGAAACGCTGCTTGAAGCGTTCCCTGATGAATATTCGGCCTCTGTCCCCTCCGCTTTGCTACAACTTTTTCATACACCCCATCCCTGCACAAAAGGCGAGCAAAAGAACGCGTATGTGCTACAATACCTTGACCAATAGAAAAGAGCTAGCCTGAAGAATGAAACTGAACCGGGGAAGAATCGCCCTGATCCTCACCGCAATCATCTGGGGATCTGCTCTGGTGGTCACCAAATCCCTGCTGCAAGAGATTGGTCCATTCACCGCGGCCGTGCTCCGCTTCTTCATTGCATGGGTGATCCTTGCTCCTTTCGCCTTCCGGCAAGGGTATCGTCTCTCGCTGGCAGTACGGCCAACCTTTCTGCTATTTGGCTTGACAGGAATCGCTCTCTACATCGCAATGACGAATGTAGGACTCGTCTACACCGCGGCGAGTAGTGCTGCACTTGTTCAAGCCGCTATCCCCGCGGTGACGACGCTTCTCTCGGTGCTCCTGCTCAAAGAACATGTCTCGCGCCGGCAACTGCTTGGGATTGGCCTCTCTATCGCGGGTCTGCTCCTGGTGACGGGGCTCAATATGAACCAGACAGGTTCGGCTCCACTGGTGGGAAATCTTTTCATATTCGGCGGTGTGCTCGCCTGGGCGGTCTATACAGTGCAGGGCAAGAAACTGGTGAGTACCTTTCCCTGGCTCGTCATCACCACGGCGAGCATCAGTGCCGGCATACTCTTCCTACTGCCCTTCGCCATTGGCGAACTCTTGCTGCAGGGCATGCCCCACCTGCGTGCAGATGGTCTCGTACAATTGCTCTACCTGGGAGCTGCCTCCTCTGCCCTGGGGTATGCCTTATGGAACTATGGCCTCCGCTTTCTGGACGCCAGCGAAGCTGCTCCCTACATCAACCTCATCCCCGTCGTTGGCTTGCTCCTGAGCGTGATTCTGCTCCACGAGCCCCTGAGCCTCATCCAGGCAGCCGGAGGGGCGCTTACTTTATTCGGTGTCTGGCTGAGCAATAGGTGACAAGCTCCTCCTCCCAACTGATTCATCAGCATCACAAACATCACCACGCTTGATACGACTTTTAAATCTCCCCTGAAAATAGGGGAGGGGCAATCCATTTTCATGGGCGCTGGTGCGCCACAGGCGCATGAATTACTGTAGGGACAATACCTCCATAGATGGTGCGGCTGCGCCGCAATAGCCCTTTTATACAAGTTTGTGTGTTTTGCGTGCGCGCCAGCGCACGCAAAACACACAAACTTGTACTATAACTTGTGGTCGCCGCAGGCGACCCACCTGTAAAGGGATATTGCCTCTACGGTTTGAGAAGTTCTGGAACTCAGAAAATAGAGGCTTTATTTTGGGCAAAGAAAAACATTATAATACAATGGGATAGGGTCAAAATAGAAAACCGGACCATCTTAATGTCTTGACTAGCAGCATCTGCGAGCAGGAAAATAGACACATACTCAAATACAGAAAGTGAGCCGAGAAACCATTATGGATACACATCCCAACCTGTTCCATGTCAATTTTAATGACTTTGACCAGAAGGTCATCAAGTCCCCTATTCCGGTAATCGTTGATTTCTGGGCAGCCTGGTGCGGTCCCTGCCGCGCAATTGCTCCCGTCTACGAGCGTTTAAGTGAGGAGTACAAGGGAAAACTGTCCTTCGCTAAGATGGATATTGACGCAAACGAGCAGAATAACCGCTTAGCTGCAGACCTCGGCATTCAGGCTATTCCTACACTGATGATCTTCAAAGATGGTCAGCTCATTGGCCGGCTGATGGGACCTCATCCCAGTCGCTTAAAGAACGAGATCGACAAAGTGTTGACCCACAACGGTATCGCTGTGGCGTAACCACGCTCGGCTTATCTCATACGTACCTTCCTCCCTCTTACGCCGAGAGTGTCGATGGGGCGTCCGGCAGCGAGATCTTGCCGACAGCTTCAATGAAGATATCTGTGAGCGACGGCTCGGTCACTTCAAACCGGCTGACGCCGCTGTGGTGCAGCGCTGCTTCTACAATCACATGAGGATTGAGATTGGCCTGTATCTGCATCTCGATATAGTCCTGTCGGCGTTTCGTAACCTGAACTCCCTCCTCAAACTTGACAATTCCCTCCTTCTTTCTGGTAGAATAAGAAGAGAAGTGAAACACTTCCCGTTTTTTTCATAGACAAGGACGCATTTACCATGGTTGGTCTCGTATTTTACTGTTCAAATCCAATTTGTTCCCCACCTCCCGTCGCCACCCGTTAGGGCAGGTAGAACGGTTTCACCCTCTCTCTAATACGCACACCCTGTAATGGTTTGTGTTCTTTTCTCGTTCGCTCATCCTGCCCTCTTTGCATTGTTTCTTTGTTTCTCCATTTGCATCAGAGGAAGGGATACTTCATGTTCTCTCAACACACTTCTCGTCGTGACTTCTTGCTCATCGTCTGTGCCTCCGTTTCCTGGGGCACGATCGGCATTGCAAACCAGGCCCTGTATGCGTACGGTGCAACAAATGCTCTGTCATTGACTTTCTTACGTCTGGCTATTGCAACCCCATTTTCACATCAAGCATCGTGACCTCGCCGTAATGATGTGTATGGGAAGTATGATGGCACTCTCCCAGACCTTTTACGTTGCGGCTATTCCCTCTGCTGGCGTGAGCATCTCTACCCTCATCGCCATTTGCGCCGTTCCAGTGATTATCGCCCTCATCTCTGCCCTCATGACACGAGAGCGCCTCACTCCGCTGGCTCTCTTCGCTTTGGTCGGGGCTGTGGGTGGTACAGTCCTCCTGGTAGCTGCTCGTCCTCACCTGAACGAAGGGAGCGTGTCATTCCTGGGAGTGTTTCTCGCGTTTCTCTCGGCCTGCGCCTATGCTGGATTTATCCTCTGCAGACGACTGCTCACCGGCAGCTATCATCCGTTACAGATCAATTTCGTGGCGTTCGACAGGAGCGCTGCTTCTGCTCTTCTGTACTTCATCAACCAGATTAATGCTGGTCTATCAAGCCTCGGGATGGCTACTATTGCTCTATCTGGGATGTGTTCCAAGTGCTCTTGGGTACGCCCTCTTTCAGACGGGCATGCGTTCACTGTCCGCGACCGTGGCAAGTATCGTGACGATGTGTGAGCCTTTAACGGCAGCCTTACTCGCATGGATACTCTTTCATGAGGAATTCGGTCCTATTGGTCTCCTTGGTGCGGGATTTTTACTGGGAGCGATGGCAGTGATCTTGTTGGGAGATGCGTCAACTGGTCAATCAGGTCCCGACTGATAAACTCCTCATGAAATGGACTCCTCTGCCGATTGAATTAGGAGATAGAAGTGTCAACATAACGCTGCCGCAGAAGTGGTCGGCATCTCATAAGGAGGATTGTGAAATGAGTCCATTTCGCGCCCGTATAACTCTGCCAAAACCGCTCTGGTACAGCACCGGCTTGATCTTGCTGTTCAACGGTTTGCTCTTTGCCTGGCTGCTCATCAACATAAACAATCAGGCTCTCCTGGCCAGTGTAGACTATTGGGCACAGACGCTCGGCCCATTGCTGATGCTCCCCTTTGGTTTTCTCGCACTCTGGAATGCCTGGAGAAAGAAATCGGGCGCGCGCGCCGTTACGGGCATCATTTATCCCTCCTCTTCTTTGATGTCGATCATTTCAAGCGGGTCAATGATACCCACGGCCATAGCGTTGGCGATGCCGTACTGCAAGAACTGGGACGCCGCGTGCGCGACAGCCTGCGCGGGGGAGATACCATTGGGCGCTATGGCGGAGAAGAGTTCATAGTCCTGCTTCCGGAAACCGATGCGATCCAGGCCTGCGAGTTAGCTGAACGTATGCGCGTGGCGATTGCTGCCCACCCGCTTGCCCTCGGACTGGTGGAAGGGGGGATCAACCTCACCATTAGCATTGGTGTGGCCACCTTTCCCAACGATGGACAGGTTGGCAGCGAGGTCGTCGACAAAGCCGATCAGGCCATGTATTGGGCCAAACGCCTGGGACGCAATCAACTCCGCACCGCCCTGGAAGCTCAGCGGGCCAGCCAGGATAGCGCCCTGGCCGCCACCATCCAGAATTTAGAGCGTCGCGACGCTCCCTCACTAGATGGACTCAGTGTCGAACAATTGGTGCGGGCCAATCAGTTGACCACCATCCAGTCCTTGATGGGACTATTGGACTTACGTGATCAGGGGATCAGTGCCCATTCCTACCAGGTGAGTGACCTGGCAGGGGCGATCGCACGTGAACTGGGGATGGAGCAAGAGGCGGTCTTTGCCGTCTCGACCGCCGGGTTGCTGCATGATATTGGCAAGATCGCTATGCCAGATCTGCTCCTGCAAAAGGCGGGGACGCTTTCAGCCAACGAGTGGGCGCTCATCAAGCAGCATCCCGAACTGGGAGCACAGATTCTCGAAGTGAGTCCCTACCTGCACAATCTCATACCTGCCGTGGGTCACCATCATGAGAATTGGGACGGCACGGGCTATCCTGATGGGCTGGCAGGAGAGAACATCCCCCTGGCAGCACGGATTATCCGGGTGAGCGAAGCCTACTGTGCGATGATGACCACTCGCCCCTATCAGGCCCAGCGCTCTGCTGCCTCCGCTCCGAGTTGGTGCGTTGTAGTGCAACACACTTCGATCCTGATGTCATAGAGGCCGCGTTGAGGGTGTTGCTTCGCAATGAAGAAGAAGTCAGCGCTCGTCGTAAAGTGGGTTTCGTCTCATGAGGCACGAAGAAGAAAGAGCGGTTGCGACTTATGCTGCAATGTAGCGGCGAACGTCAATTTGCACACCTGCCTGGGTGGCCTCTTCTGCAATTTTGAGGAGCCTTGCGGCAATTTCTTCGTCTACGTATTCCTCACCGCAGGTTTGACAGACACGTGCAGGCACTTCCTTAATAACCACCGTTGCCCCGTCTTGTTCCAACGTGACTGTCACCTTGCCTGGAGCAGTTTCTCCATATCTACAGATGACGCATTTCATTGCTTTCTCCTCTTCAAATCTGGCTCCCATTCAAAAGGACTGGGCTCATATGTGGTGATAATGATGCTTTCCTGAGCCTGAATATCGTCAGCTACTACGACATGGAGGCATCGGTTTTCACACCATCCCATTACTAGCCGACAAGCAAGTGGGAGGGCATCAGGATAATTTTCAATAACTTCTCCAGTTATTAGCACTTGACGTATATCCTGTTCGTTAATGTTCCGCTGTCTCATTCGTTTAAGCGCATGAATACGAAAGACGAGTCGGTACATACTTACAACATTACTCCTTTAAATCATATGCTCATCACTAGTTTATCACATTGAGGAAATAGAAAAGTAGCATAGTTGACAATCTCAACTGTACCAACTACAATGCATACGGTAATATAGACACACATCTATATCACCCATTTTGTGGCATTGTAGGAGGCCTCGTATGTCGTCAGGGTTATCATGGCAGAATCATCCACCAGAAAAACTGCTAGCAGAATGCTTTCACATTTCCACCGGCTTTCACCCACGTCAGCACGACATCATTGAACAACTCGTTCAAGGCAAGCGTGTCCTGGCCATCCAGCGCACAGGCTGGGGAAAATCCCTCTGTTACCAGATGGCCAGTCTCTACTATCCCCACCTCACCATCGTCTTTTCTCCCCTCAAAGCGCTCATGCGGGACCAATGCCAGCGCTGTAACGAAGCCTATGCCATCCCCTCCGCTATCGTCAGTTCCGACTTTAGCGAAGACGAGAATAAAGCAACCTTAGAGCAAGCCGTGGCAGGAAGTTTCAAACTCCTGTTCATCGCCCCCGAGCGCCTGGATAACCTCAACTGGCAAACC
>WNGJ01004680.1_pt1 | contig 21983 bp, 25 predicted proteins | sample 5400611 | NCBI WGS metagenome assembly WNGJ01 (sample SAMN13153375, study PRJNA577476) | soil metagenome | isolation source: 40 cm soil or saprolite under Garry oak tree replicate 1 | place: USA:California | collected 2016-06-15
CATCCACAAGTGCGCCGGCTCGCTCCAATCGGCTGTCGCCACGATGCGCCTCGCGTTGCCAATCCAGGCAGATGCCGCGCCGATGAGTCCCGCGGCAACATAGTCCCGCGGGCAGTCGCGTGCTGCTGCTTCGGTTGTGATCCAGCTTTCCCATCCGGCAGGAAGTGCGTCGTCTGGCAGCTTCGGCGCTGACACGCAGTCATCGTCCACTAGGCGCATGTCGGGCTCAGGCCATTCCGCACTTGCTATTGCTGCACCGCGCTTTCTCTTGTCGCCATGATGTGGCTCGCCGGGCGCGGCCGCGTCGAACATCATCCGCACCTCGTCGCTGCCATGCTCGGTTTTGAGGTCGTTGATGTCGCGCGACTTCGGCTTGGGCGCGGCGATGCCGGGCGGCGCAAGTTCGGCCTTGGTGGTGTCGAAGCGCTCCTGTGCGCTGGGTTTGGCGAGGGGCATTGCCGAATAGCTGTTCGGCGGCGTCGCCCCGTTCGGCTTGGCGACACCCGGTGTGGGCACACCCGCAGCGCCGTCCTTCAGCCGGGCAGCCTGTGCATTGATCTTGTTAATGTCGGTGGCATTCATCGCTTGCCACCATCGCGGTCGGGAAGGAGGTAAAGTTCGAGCGCCTTCGCGGGCGCCAGATCGGCCAAATTCTTCAGGTGTCGCAAGTGTCTGACGTTCACGGCAATGCCTTTATTTCCCGGCATAAATTTGCCTTCGCGGTTCAGATACCATTTGGACAGGCAAACGAGATTGCGACCGCGGTAATTCTGAGTAATTATGTGTGCCGTTTCGCGCATGTTGGCTTCGCACTCGCCGATGAGTATCGGCAATTGAGCAAGCCGAGTTTCATCGTCTGTCATGTGCGGCCATCCTTATTTGCGTTGAGATCGGGCGGGCCTTTCTTGGGCCCGAGACGTTCGCGTTTTTTGTTTCTCGATACGTCGCTTGCCATCGGCTGCGGCGAGATCGTCGGAGGCCGCAATTTCTCGGGCTGGGCCCAATTTTCATGAAATTGGGACCCACGAGATCTGTAACGGCCTGTTCCAGATCAAACGCCGAGGTCAGCCCGCGGTTTGTCGCCCTTGACATGACGCTGTTGCCGATCGGCCAGGCGCTTGCTTTTTCGTTGCACCTGCGCCAGTCGTTTTTTCGATGCGTCGTCTTCTTCGGGATCTCCGGCCTCATGGGGATCTCCGGCATGATGAGGATCGAGGTCGGAACGACCGGCAAGCCTTGCTACGACGGCATCCCAAGAACTATGAGGGCTCTTCTTGAGAACGGCCTTGACTTTGTTCCGCAGGCCGCGCGGTACCGGCAGATCGTTCTCGTTCTCGTCATCGTATTCCTGCTCGAATTCCTCCAACGCGTCCTCAAGCTTTTTGGCTTTCACGAAGAACCGGTACGCCTTGGCGAGCATCTCATCGTCGGGGACGATCTTCTCTATCCGGTGTTCCCGCAGCTTACGCTCGATCATGTCGATTAATTGCGCATTGCTCAGTGCGTTGATCTCGACGCGACGGGTGCTGAGAAACTCGCACTCCTCAGCGGTCGCACCGTTGTCCATCAGGGTATTCCGCACAGCCCTCCAACTCTTGCGCCCTTTCTTGGCTGCCGGTTCGGCGAACTGTTCGAGGTTATAATGACGGACATCGTCCAGCCGCAGCCTAACTTCGATGATCTCGATGTCGTTGACGAACTCGTAGCGCCTCGTGTCGCGCCGCAACGTCCCGATGATGTCAAAGCCGGCAACGTCAAAGTCGTGGATGAAGGACAGCTTCATGCCGTGGTCGCCGCATATCTCGTCGATCAGGCGCCGCGCCGAGGTGGTCGACTGCCCGACAATCGATGCAAGGCCGATGTCGAACCGCTCAAGTAATTGCGATTGCTCGAACAGGCCGTTGAAACCTTCCTTCTCGATGCCTAGGACCGCACCGAAGCGGCAACCCGGGCCCCTGGTTTCCAACTCTGGATTGGTGATTTCTGGATTGAGGAATTCAGGCTCGCCGAAACCGCCCAGATAATTGCGCACCTTGATCGTCCCGAGCGGGACCGTTTTTCGCGTGTGGGGTTCCGTGAAGGTGCCGCGGTCCTTGTAAACTACGCCCCAATCGAGATCATTTTCCTTGATGTAGTCAGGCAGCAGCTTCTGCGTGAAGTAATCGTCGTTCCAACTCCTGGAAGTCAGCGCCTTGATGAGCGGCCTCGCCGGTACATGACTTGGCGGGCCTGCGCCGGCAACAGCGTCCCCTCGGCAGTTACTTTGTTATAAGCCTTCCCCATGATCTGCTCGGCGGCGTCTTTGACCCACATCTGCCCGTAATTCATGCTCACGTAGCGAAACGCGCGAGCACTCGGACGCCGCTCTTCTTTCTTCCGTTGCGTGGTCCACGTCTTGGTGACGCCTGTGGTGGCCTTCGCGACAGCTTCGGCAAGGCTCGGGAGAGGCTTCTTGCTCATGGTGCCACCGGGTCGTCGAACGTGTCCTCTTCGTCGGCAAACTGGCCTTCACCGCCGACCACCATCGCGGCCTTGCCACGGTCGATATACTGGACCGTGGGACATGCGACGTGGACTAATAGGATTGCCTTGTCGTGGTGCTGCACCCGCAGGCTGGCCAGCAGGCTGTCGAGACTATCGCCGCCCTTGCCGATGGCCTTGAACGGATTGCCGGAGATGGCCGGTGACCAGTTGACGCCCACCACCAGATGCCGCCGTGTAATCGATCTGGATGGTGCGAATGCGGTTTCGACTAGGCACGGCCGTCCGTCATTCTCGGCCGGGATGGCCTTGTACTGGAAACTACGACCCCCGACCTCAGCCCCGGCTTCGAAGAATCTCCATACCAGCGACGGCCCACCGATGACGCCGAGCTGCTTGGGTTGTACCGGCTTGGTTTCCTCCTGCATTGCCGACAGGAGTTTCGTGATCTTGGATTTGTTGAAGCCGCGGTCGCCATAGAGCGACGACAACGAGACCCGCGCGCCGCCGACCTTGTCCAGGACGGCTTTCTGCTTTGCCGTGCCAGAGAGCCCACGGAACTCGACGAGGAACTCCCGGATCAGCGTGTCTTTCTTGCGATCCTGGTCGTGGGCGATTTGCGCCGCGATCCGCCGCTCGAACCGCGCATAGTCGTACCAATGCGCGGAGGTGGGGTCTAATGGGAGCCACTTTTTCCAGTCTGCCTTATAGGCGTTGACTGCTATTTCCTTGACCCCATCCCATGAGAGCGTCAGTCCGAGGTGAGGATTCATCCAAGTATAGGCGTCGGCAATTTGTAAAAATCTTGCCTTGGCATCCGCCAGCTTTGACGTACCTGAAACCGGCCACTGGACCGCGAACCGCGTGCCAGCTTTTACAAAAGACGGCGAGCGCTCGTGCTTTGGGATCGGAACTCGCCGGATCGGATCGTACTGCAAGGCGACGTCGTGCCGGACGCCATGCGCCTCGATGATAATCTGGCCGGGGGCCTCATCGCCTCGTGCCAGCGCGAACGGCATGGCGAGGATTGTCGACAGCGCATGACCTTGCTGGCCACGCGTCGGCGAGCAATAGGCCTCCTTCGACGATGTCCGCGACGAGAAGTCGAGAATGGACGTGACGGTCTTGGTCGGAATACCGGGGCCGTTGTCGGTCACCGAGATCGCGCGATCGGCCGTCGATACCTCGATCTCGATGCAAGGAGCGACCCCCGCCTCCTCGGCCGCATCAAGAGAATTGTCGACGAGCTCCTTGATGACAACCAGGGGCCACTCATGCGTGTCGTGCCCAATCAAGTTGGTCAATTCTCTCGTACTGCAAAATTCCAGCAGCCGGCTCGTTGTGAAGGTCGTGCGCTTGAGGGATGGCCCGGTCATTACGTGGCCCTCCCGTGCGTACTATTGAGATCGTGCGGGCCATGATCGCTGTCGTCGATCGCTCCGTCGACGAGGCCGATTTCGATCGCCTTCGCGAGCGCCAACCCGATCAATTCATGCATGCGCCGGAGGTGCCTGACATTCACGGCGAAGGCATTTTTGCCGGGCAGAAGGTCACCATCTCGACCTGGGTACCACTTAGACAAGTACACGAGGTCGTGGCCGCGGTAATGCTGGAGGATTACACGCGCTGTTTCGCGAGCATTGGCTTGGAATTCGCCGATGAGAATCGGCAGCAGTTGATCAAGCCGGGTTTCAGAGCTATTTGCGGGACGTGCTGGCGGTGTGCTTGCAAAATTCCTTTGACGCTCGGCGCTCGCGACGGCACCGGGCCTTTTGGTTGAGGCCATGTTCACACGACCTCCGGCGAGTCGGCGGGAGCCGGCACGGGGCTCTTCGTGGTGGGAGTGATCACCTTCGGCGTGTTCGCCAACGCATTGCCGATTGCCTGGCCGCCGTTGGTATGATTCCTCAGCCGCCTAAGCGTAGTTTGCCAAATCCGGCCATTCTTATCCGCAGGAATTAGACCATGTTCCAATGCGTAAAAGGTCTGTTGCAGCGTCTGGACGTCGCCCATCGCGGCGGCGATCGCCCTGGCGCTCCTGATCGGTTTGTCGAGATCGTGAAGAACGAGACCCGAATTTTGGGTGGTTGTGGTCATCTTGTGTGAGCTCCAGTTGAGTCTCACACACTCTGATCCTCACTGCTAATCTCAAATTCCGATTAATTGCGCCGGAATTTTTTTGGACGATTTACAGGTGACGGGCAATAGGCAGAGATCGGGCCGTAAGCGATGCATGGCGTCCCAGGTCTCCGGCAACGGCGGAAAAAATAGCAATCTCTCATAGAGCCACAGGCTGCGCGGACCTTTCGCCTCTGGCGGTTCGGCTGTCTCAAACAACAGGAAGTGCAACTTTCGCTCAATCGATTTCGGCCCGATCTCTTGCCTGATGTCCGGACCGGCCGCAAAGCTGAACCATAACAAATCCTGTTCCTGCGGTCGTACCGGCGCCTTCTTCGCCTCACGCTTAAGCTTGATGATGCGTTTAACTTCCCCCTCTGTGCAGTCGCCCGTCGCGACTAGCTGCAACTCGGGCCGGCTCTGTAACCGCTTCACCGCGGAGTCCACGTCCTGGCCGGGGTGATTAACTTGCCGAAGTTCACGCCGAACCTCTCGGCCACCTTGCGATCCCAGCACAGATTGACAATCTTCGTCAGCAGCGCGTGCCATTTGGGGATGTGCTCATCCTGCGGCAAGCAGCCGAGGCGCCTTTCCCATTCGATTCGCAGGGCCGCGGCGTGCAAAATCAGATGCCGGTCCATCAGGTAATACCTAAGTCCTGCTCGTGGGCCGGGCTTCCCTTTCGACTTACTGGCTTTAATCAGCCGTATGGCATCGTGCTTGGCGCCGACCTTCGCGATCAATGCTTCGAACAGCGCCTCGATGCCGACCTTCGCGATCAGTTCGTCGACCAACGCCTCGACGTCCGCTTCGGGATTTCCGCCCTTTGCTGGAACAGACCCATGTTTCATTTGCCGCATCCATGCTGCGTCGACTTACCGAGCGTGTTCGAGAACCGTTGAAAATAAACGGTATTTATTGCGACAAGACGCGACATGGAAAAGGCGGCACCGGAGGGGTACCGCCTTGTTTTATCAGCGTTTTACGCTGTGTAGTTGCCGAACCTGATCAAATTCTCTTTCTGCTTCTCGTTGCGCGGCTTCAGCCTGAACAGGCGCGCCGCGGTGCCGCCGAGGATGTTGTGCTTACCCTTCTCGGAGAGGAACGGCAGGTCGTAGATGGTCGACGGCAGGTCGAAGTCCCAGTGCGGATAGTCGGATGCATAGAGCAGGCGGTTTTCCGCGTCCATCATGCGGAACGTCTGTTCCATCGCCTTGACATCCTGAATCTCCATCGGCTGCGAGGAATAGTACATGTCGCGCATGTATTCGCTCGGTTTTTTCCTGAGCAGCGGGCATTCCGACGGCCGCATCATGTACTCGTGATCGAGGCGTTGCATCAGGAACGGCACCCACGCGAGCCCCGATTCGATCCAGATCACCGGCAGCTTGGGGAAGCGCTCAGGTATGCCGTTCACCACCCAGTTGGTGCAGTGGAGGATGTTGTAGAACGAAAACCCGAGCGCATGCACCGCGATGAAGCGGTTGCAGCCGCGGAACACGTTTTCGCTCCAATTGAAGGCCGAGTGGAACGACAGCACGAGGCCGCGTTCTTCGATGGCTCGGTAGACCTTCATATAGGCGTTGTCGTACACCGGAAGCGTGCGTACGGTTGTAATCATAAAGCCGCCGACGCCGACGCGGTCGCCGAAGGTCTCCACGTGCCGCAGCGATTCGTCGGGGTTTGAGAACGGCAGGCACAGCATCGAAAACATGCGTCCGCCGGATTCCGGCAGCACCTTCTCGGTGACCCAGCGATTGTAGGCCCAGCACAGATCGACCTCCATGTCCCTCTGGGGATGGAGGCCGATGTTGAGCATGCCGGTCGGGAACAGGCAGGAATAGTCGACGCTCATGGCGTCCATCCAGCGATCGCCGAGTTGGACATCGCGATGCCGGCCGGGCTCGATCTTTTCGGATGTGCGCAGCGGATAGCGGGTGACGCGTCCGCCGATGTCCTGGTAGCCGATCTGCTGCGGCATCAGCGTGCCGCGGCCGCCCTTCGCGCCCTGCGCCATCGCGAGCTGACGCAGGACGTCGTTTTCCATGAAGGGCAGAATGTCCTTCATATGCTCATTTTCGTAGTGATGGGCGTCCACATCGACGATGATGAGGTCGTCGAGTTTGCGTCGATGGGCCTGCTGACGAGCGTGGGCGAGGAGTCTCGTGGTGTTCAACTCGTCAACCGTCACGCGGCGGCCGCGATCGGACGTAAGTTCCATGGCGTTTCTCCTGAACGAGTCCGCTGACTCTTCCAATTTTCATGCTGCCGTCCGACTGATCAGCGGCCGGTCCAGCTTTGCCACATGCCCAGCTCAAAAACCGCGAGATTGGCCGCCTTCAACAAGCCGCTTGCGGTGACCATCACGTCGGTCGAAGTGACCCGGCTGCGCGCCGCGAGCGGCGGGAAATTACCGCTTGCTTCGACCTGCGTCGAATAGCTCCGGCATGCCGCTGCCATCAGCGCCTGGATGGCGTCGAGGGTCAACACGTCGGTGCGTCCCTCCGCAAGTGCGCGGTCGATCTCGGCCGCAAGCCTCTCCACAGCTGCCGAGACATTCTGGACGGTGCTGGGCGCGGACTTCGCCGGCGTCGTCGTCGCGGCTTTTTTGGCATTTGTGCGCTTGGCGGGCGCAGGCGCGAGCTTGCCGATGGCCTTTGTCGCAGCCTTGGCCGCCGCGGTCTTACGCACGGACATAAAGCTCGTCCCCCCTCTCGATCACTTCATATTTGCGCAGCTTGAGCTTGCGATCGGAGACGCATTCGCCGGTCTTGATGTCATACTCATAGCCGTGCCAGGGACACACGAAGTGGAGCTCGCTGTCGGAGAAATACAGGCCCTTCGAGGTCTTGTCGGGCATGATGCGCTCTTCCACCTTGGCGATGGTCAGCCCCTCGCAGGCCGGTCCGCCCTGGTGCAGGCAGTAGTTGCTGTAAGCATAAAAAGTGCCGTTTTCCCGGAACACCCCGATCTCATGGTCGCCGAGGAACACGATGCGACGGTCGCCATCCTTGAACTCGGAAATCTTGCCGACAAGCTTCTCAGCCATTCGAAGTCTTTCCTCCTGTCGGCCTCGCGGGGCCCCGGTTGACGGCGTGCCGGTCCGGGCGTGAAGCGCGGCACGTGGGATTGCCAATAGCCTGCGGACCGAATGAGCTGACCAAGGATTGACGTGAGCCGGGGCCGCAGCGACCTGCGTCGCTTCGATCCGAACCTTCGGCGCTTGCCAATCCCTCTCCAAATCTGCTTGTTGCCTCCGCAAGGGAGGACAACATGGCGAGCTACAAGCTGGTGACATATGCGGGCGCCGATGGTCCGCGTGCCGGACTGGTGATCGGCGATGAGGTCAGCGATGCCGCAGCGCTGACCGGCCAGGCGGGCGACCGCAGCGTGCTCGGCATCTTGCAAGACTGGACCGCGGCGCAGGAACGCCTTGGCAACGCCGCCGCGTCGCCGGCTGCAGGCCAGCCGCTCGCCACGACCAGGCTGCTGGCGCCGATCTTGTGGCCGTCGGCGATCTATTGCGCTGGCGCGAACTATGCCGATCACGCCGCCGAGATGGCGCGTGCGAGCGGGCGGGCTCCCGAGCCGGACCCGCATACCCTTGGCTTAAAGCCTTGGCACTTTCTCAAGGCCGGGCGCAGCACCCTTGCGGCGCCCGGCGATACGGTGCAGATCACCGGCCTTTCCAAAACAATGGACTGGGAGATCGAACTCGCCGCCGTGATCGGGTTTGCCGCCAAAAACGTGCCGCTCGCCGAAGCGCTCGATTACGTGGCCGGCTACACCATCGCGAACGACCTTTCGGCGCGCGACATGGGACGCCGCCCCAACGTGCCCGACACCGCGCCGTTCAAGTTCGACTGGGTGGCGCACAAGAATTTCGACGGATCGTGCCCGCTCGGGCCATGGATCGTGCCCAGCCGGGCCATTGCGGACCCGCAGCAGCTTGGCCTCAAGCTGTGGGTCAATGACGTGATCAAGCAGGATTCCCACACCAGCCAGATGATCTTCACGCTCGCGGAGCAGATCGCGCACCTGTCCTCGCGCATCACGTTGCAGCCCGGCGACGTGATCCTGACCGGAACACCGGCGGGCGTCGGCGCAGCGCGGCCGGAATTCCTCAAGCCCGGCGACGTGGTCAAGCTGTGGATCGAGAACATCGGCACGCTCACGAACCGCATGGCGTGATTGCGCCAAGTAAATAGCAGTCATTCCACAGCGTCAGGCTCGCGGACTGAAGTCTGCAGCCGGAAATGCCTATACTACGGCGAGCAACCGGGATGGGAGGAACGCCAGCATGAAACCCAGCCATCATCGCGCCATTGTCGCGCTTACCGGAATCGGCATCCTTGCGCTCTCGGCGCACACATGTCTGCCGCAAGTGCCGGCTCAAGTCCAGGAGGGTCGGCCGGCCGCAGCGGAGCGGAATCCGCCAGCGCTTGCCACCCTATCGCGCCCCACCGGACGTTTCGGCCGCACGCTTGGCTTGCCCAAGGACGGCAAAGACCTCTACATCCCGGACGAGGAGTACATCCGTTTTCCGCTGCCGCCCGGCGCCGAAGCCTATGCGGACGTCGATGCCCTGAAAATCAAGTCCATGATGGGTGAGGTCACCGCCATCGCCCGCAAAAGCCGCGACGATGGGAACCAGTATTGGGGACGCATTCCAGGCACGCCCTATGATCGCATGACCCAGGACTGGGTCATGGCCCAGTTCCGGAAGCTCGGCCTTGCGGACGTACGCCGCCAGGAGATCGCCATGAAGCCGCTGTGGTATCCGACCGCGTGGGCGGCGGAGTTCACGGTGGACGGCCGCACCACGGCGCTCAAAACCGTTTTCCCGATTACCGAATCCCCGCCGGCCACCGGCGACGGCATCACGGCGCCGGTGGTGTGGGTCGGTCTCGGCACCGCGGCCGATTTCCAGGGCCGCGACGTGAAGGGGAAGACCGTGATGATCTACTCCCTGCCGACACCAGGCGGGCGAGACCATTCGGCCGACTGGAGCGGCGCCGTGCGGCGGGCGAACGATGCTGGCGCCGCCATCATTCTGGTCGAGATGGGATTCCCCGGCAATGCGCAGTCGGAGCCCGAGGGTGCGGTCGGCGCCGCCGCCCCGACTGTCACCATTACGCCCGACGAAGCCAATCTGATCCGCGATCAGCTCGATCAGGGCCGGCCCGTCTCCTTCCACCTTCGGCTCGCGACCGAGGAACGCAGGGGCCTCACAACAGGCAACATCTGGGGTGTGCTGCCGGGCGCCAGCGAGGAACAGATTCTGATCATGGCGCACACCGACGCCTTCTTCGAGGGTGCCATGGACAACGCCTCCGGGCTCGCCATGATGCTCGACATCGCGCGCCACTACGCCGGCGTTCCGCAGGCGCAGCGGCCGCGCACTCTGGTGTTCCTGACGACGCCGGACCATCACCACGGCTCCGAGGGCATCCGCTGGGTGCGAGACAACTACGATTGGAGCAAAGTCGCGCTGATCGTCAACGCCGAACATCCCTCGCAAACGCTGCTCTACAATCTTGACGCCGGCGTGATGACGGCGAACGAGGTCAGCGCGCGACGTTGGTACGTCGGCGGCAGCGATTCGCTCCGCACGTTGGTCCGCCGGACCTTCCGGGAATTCGGTGTCGCCACCTACCGCAAGTCCGAAGTGAGTCCCGGCGGCGAGCTGTCGCAAATCCACATGAAGGCGCCGAGCTTCCACATCATTGATCACGTCATCTACCACACGACGCTCGACACCGCGGACCTGGTGCCGGCCTGGGGCATCGAAGCGGCGACTCGGGCGTTTCTCAAGATCATCGATAACGTGAACAGGATGGCCAAACAGGAGATCGCCGCGGCGCCGGTGGATCTCACCGATCCGACCCGCCCAGTTCGGTAAAGCGGCGGGACCTCTTCGACAGAATCCAGAGCCAGGAACGGGAGGCGAAGATGATTGTTACGACGACCAACGACGTCGCGGATCACAAGATCGTCCGATATCTCGGTGTTGTACGCGGCATCACGGTGCGTTCGCGCAACGTGTTCGGAACCATCGGGGCGCAGTTCCAGTCCCTCTTCGGCGGCAACATCACGCTCTACACGGCGCTCGCCGAGGGCGCTCGCCAGGAGGCATACGATCTGATGATAAGACACGCGGCCGAGCACGGTGCAAATGCGGTGATCGCCATGCGGTATGACGCGAACGAGATCGCCGCCGGCATCACCGAAGTCCTGGCTTATGGCACGGCTGTCGTTCTTGAAAAAACGTCCCCTTGAATCCTGCCCGCCAGTTACCACTTGGCATCATGACCATGCAGCCTGTCATCTCGGTACGTCGCCTGTCAAAGACCTATGCGTCCAGCTTCCATGCGCTCAAAGATATCAACCTCGACATTTATCGCGGGGAAGTCTTCGCCCTGCTGGGTCCCAACGGCGCTGGCAAGACGACCCTCATCAGCATCATCTGCGGGATCGTGAATCCGACCTTCGGAGCCGTGGCGGTGGACGGCCACGACATCATTGCCGGTTACCGTAAAGCGCGGTCGCTGATCGGGCTCGTCCCGCAGGAGCTGACGACTGACGCCTTCGAGACTGTTTGGAACACCGTGTCTTTCAGCCGGGGACTGTTCGGCAAGCCGGCCAACCCCGGATACATCGAAAAGGTGCTGAGGGAGCTGTCGCTGTGGGACCGCAAGGACAGCAGGATCATGACGCTATCCGGCGGCATGAAGCGCCGTGTCATGATCGCCAAGGCATTGTCGCACGAACCCCAGATTCTCTTTCTCGATGAGCCCACGGCGGGCGTCGACGTCGAACTGCGCAAGGATATGTGGCAGACCGTGCGCGCGTTGCGCGCTTCCGGCGTCACCATCATCCTGACCACCCACTATATCGAGGAGGCCGAACAAATGGCCGACCGGATCGGCGTGATCAACCATGGCGAGGTCATCCTCGTCGAGAAAAAGGCAGAACTGATGCGCAAGCTCGGCAAGAAGCAGCTGACGCTGCACCTCGATGCGCAGCTCAAAGCCGTACCGGCGGCACTTGCCCGTTATGATCTGCTGCTTTCTTCCGACGGCGGCGAACTGATTTACACCTATGACACCCAGGGCGAGCGCGGCGGCATCACATCGCTGCTCGCCGATCTCAGTACCACGGGTATCCGGTTCCGTGACCTGCACACAACGGAAAGCTCGCTCGAAGATATTTTCGTCGGATTGGTGAGGCCGAGATCATGAATTTTGGAGCAGTTCGGGCCATAGGGTGGCTGGCGTCGCAGCGGGCGCGGCACGCCGAGGTCATGAATTTTCGGGCAGTTCGGGCGATCTACCTGTTCGAGATGTCACGCACGGCGCGCACACTGCTGCAGAGCATCGTCTCGCCGGTGATTTCGACGTCGCTGTACTTCGTGGTATTCGGCGCGGCTATCGGTTCGCGCATCACTGAGATCGAGGGCGTGAGCTACGGTGCCTTCATCGTGCCGGGCCTGATAATGATGATGCTCCTGACCCAGAGCGTCGCCAATGCGTCATTCGGCATCTATTTTCCGAAATTTACCGGCACCATCTACGAACTCTTGTCGGCGCCGGTGTCTGCCTTCGAAATCGTACTCGGCTATGTGGGCGCCGCGGCGACGAAGTCAATCATTCTGGGACTGATCATCCTCGCCACTGCCGGCCTGTTCGTGCCGTTGCGGCTTGATCATCCCGCATGGATGCTGGCATTTCTGCTGCTGACCGCGGCGACGTTCAGCCTCCTCGGCTTCATCATCGGCATCTGGGCCGATGGGTTCGAAAAGCTCCAGGTGGTGCCGCTTCTCGTCATCACCCCGCTGAGCTTCCTCGGCGGCAGCTTCTACTCCATCAAGGTCCTGCCACCGGTTTGGCAGACGATCGCTCTCGTCAATCCGGTGGTCTATTTGATCAGCGGCTTCCGCTGGAGCTTTTACGGCATCGCCGATGTCAGCGTGAGCATCAGCCTCGGCATGACGACGATATTCCTCGCCGTTTGCCTGGCGGTGGTGTGGTGGATCTTCAAGACCGGCTACCGGCTCAAGCGATAGCGTGTCGTGAACCAGGGAACCTGATGTGACGGCTTGTCGTGATTATGATACATTGCCCCCATGAATGAGCTCAACTGAGCGACGGGTGTCGATTGCTAGTCGAATGAATGCCGACCGGTTTCGTTTCGACTGATCCGAGAATCAGTTCCAACAACAGTCTGGGGAGTGACGTTAATGAAAATCCGAAGCCGGGAAGGATTGTTCGCATCCGCGGCGGCTGCCATGCTGGCAGCTGCTCTCTTCGTCGCGCAGGCCACACCGGCCGCTGCGCAGACGCCGCCAGGAACCTCGATGTACGCCTATGTGGGATCGTTCACGACCGCCCAGCGCAAGGCGCGCGGCGACGGCATTCACGTCTATCGCGCCGATCCGGCGACCGGGGCGTGGACCCACATCCAGCATGTCGGCGATCTGGTCAACCCCTCCTACCTGGCGCTGAGCCCTGACCGGCGCTTTCTCTATTCGGTGCACGGCGACGAGGACTATGCGACCGCGTTGGCGCTCGACCCTGCCACGGGCCAAGCCAAGGTCCTCAATCGCGCGGCGACCGGCGGCAAGAACGGCGTTCGTGAGGCGGTCGACCCATCGGGCAAATTCCTCGTGATGGCCAATTATGCGAGCGGCAGCGTTGCGGTGCTGCCCATCGCGCCGGACGGATCGCTCAAGGACCAGCATCAGCTGGTGCAGTTGCCGGGTGAACCCGGCCCGCACAGGGTCGAGCAGGCGAGTTCGCATCCGCACGACGTCGTGTTCGACCCGGCCGGCCGTTTCGCGCTGGTGCCGGACAAGGGGCTTGACCGGATCTTCGTATTCCGTTTCGACGCCGCAACCGGCCGGCTCGCTCCAACCGAGCAGGGCTCGGTAAAGTCGCGGCCCGCCGCCGGGCCCCGCCATCTCGCGTTCCATCCGAAACTGCCCATCGTGTGGGTGCTCAACGAACTTGACAGCACAATGGCGACCTACCAATTCGACACTGAACGCGGCGTGCTCAAGGCGCTCCAAGTGATGTCGACGCTGCCGAGCGACTTTACCGGGTACAGCACCACGGCCGAGATCGCAGTCTCACCCGACGGCCGTTTCGTCTATGGCTCCAACCGCGGCCACGACAGCGCCACCATCTTCGCTGCCAATCCGGAAGGGCTGTTGAGCGTGGTCGGCTGGCAGCCAACCCAAGGCGGCAACCCACGCTTCATCGGCCTCGATCCAGTCGGGCATTTCCTCTACGCGGCAAACGAACAGGGCGACACCGTGGTCACATTCCGTGTTGACGGCAGCTCCGGCAAGCTGACGCCGACCGGGCAGGTGATCAAGAACGGGAGCCCGGTGACGATCGTGTTCGTGGGGAAGTGAGTGCAAAGCCCGCCGCGTGATCGGTGCCCGGGGTTCGTAGGGTGGGCAAAGGCGCGTTGCGCAGACCGGGGGTGCTGGCACGGATTATCATGCGCCTTTGCCCACGCCGTCGGATCTCGCTGGGCAGACCGCGTGGGCAAAGTCGCGTGAGTCCGGTGCGATATGACATCGGCTGCGGCAGGCGACTTTGCCCACCCTACGCGTGGCTGCTATCCTGTACGCCAACAACAACTGTCGGCCGGCCGTGAGGCCGGCCGTTTCGGGAGGAAATCGTCATGTTGAGAGCAACGAGTGCGACCGCATTTGTGATGACACTCGCCGTCGTTTCGCCGGCGCGTGCCGAGGAACCGCTCGCGATCGCCAAGCAGGGCTATTTTTTCGTCGGCGGCAAATATTCGACGGCCGGCGACAAACAGGTGATGAATGGGCAGATCTATGTCGAATACCAAATCCCCAAAAAGCGCACCCAGGCCTATCCGCTGGTGATCGTGCCGGGCGCGGCGCAGACCGCGACCAATTTCAACGGCACGCCGGACGGGCGCGAGGGCTGGACGCAGCATTTCCTGCGCCGCGGCTACGCGGTCTATATCGTCGAGCAGCCGGGGCGCGGTCGTTCCTCCTATCAGCCCGACACCGACGGGATGCAGGCCTATCCTGATGTCCTGCGTGTCCAGCAGCGCTTCACGGCGCCGGAAAAATTCAATCTGTGGCCGCAGGCGCGCCTGCATACCCAATGGCCCGGCACCGGAACGTCGGGCGATCCCAACTTCGATCAGTTTTTCGCCTCGCAGGTGCCGTTTGTGCAGAAGCCGGACGTGATCCAGGCGCTCAACCGCGACGCCCTCGCGGCGCTGATCGATAAGCTCGGCCCGGTCATCCTGATGACCCATTCGCAATCGGGCGCCTATGGCTGGGAGGCGGTCGACCAGAGGCCGAGCATGGTCAAAGCGCTGATCCAGGCCGAGCCGTCGGCGCCGCCGGTGCACGACGTCGAATTTCTCGGCGCACCCGAATGGTTCCGCGACGGCGCGCGCACCCGCACCTGGGGTCTTACCGCGATCCCGATCACCTATGCGCCGCCCGCCAAGGACTCCTCGGAGCTTGCGTTCGAACGGCAGGACAAGGCCGACGGTGCGGACCTCGCCCGGTGCTGGCTGCAGAAGGAGCCGGCGCGTCAACTGCCCAATCTGGGGAAGCTGCCGATCGCCATCGTGACCGGCGAGGCCTCGTTCCACGGTCCTTACGAGCACTGCGTGGTGAAGTTCCTGGAGCAGGCGGGTGTGCATCCGACCTGGCTTAACCTCGGCGCCATGGGGATTCACGGGAACGGGCACATGATGATGCTGGAGAAGAATTCCGACCAGATCGCCGACGTGATCGAGAAATGGCTGCGCAAGGCGCTGGCGGAAAAGACGGCCGCAACCCCGCAACGTCGGGCGTCGCGGTAACGGCGGCATTCCGGGCGGTGAGGTGGGGTGTGCATCGCCCGCTTGGTTCGCGCGAGTGCTGCCCGGTCTTCGAGGCGCGATGTTCCACGCGGTCGCACGTTCTCCGTTCGACCGCGTGGAGGGTGATGACCAGGTGATGACCGCAGGGATGATCCCGACCCGCCCGTTTACACTTCGTTAACCACATCAAACATAAGCTTGCCCAAACCCAGCGGGGATGGGCAGATGAATGTGATCACTTTTGCTTCACGCAAGGGCGGAGTGGGCAAGAGTACCTTGACCGCGCATATCTCTGCTTTCGCCCATGTCTCGGGTCACCGCTGCGTCATCATCGATGCAGACCCGCAGGGTTCTCTGACGCTTTGGCATGCGATGCGCCCCACTGGCGACTTGCCGCTGCGCAACGCTGCACAAGGGATTGATCGTCTGGTCGCTTCGGCCCAGATCGACGGCGCCGAGTGGGTATTCATCGACACTGCGCCGACAACATGGGTCGTCGTGCAGGAGGCGATCCGCGTTGCCACGATGGTGGTTATTCCGGTGCGCCCGGGATTTTTTGACATTGCGGCCGTACAGGATACGGTCAGGACCGCGCGGGAGCGCAACAAGCCGTGCGCCGTGGTGATCAATGCGGCTCCCGTCAAACGCGAGCACAAGGAAGCCCCCGCGGTTGCACTCACCCGTGCCGAATTTGATCGGTTGGCCATCCCGGTTTGGTCCGGCCAAATCAGCCAGCGGACGGCGTTCCTGGGCTCGCTTGCCGCCGGCGCGAGCGCGGGCGAGTTCCATGGCGACCCGGCCTGCAGGACCGAGATCGCGGGGCTGTGGTCCGCAATCGAGCGCGCGGTCGCGGCTATCAACAGCGCCCGCGCGGCTGGCGCTGATCTTCATGGCGAGGCGGCCTGACGCTACTGCTCAGGCGCACGCGCGCGCGCCGCGCAAGGCTGCTAAGCCACACCGCGGACGGACTTGACCTATCCGGATTCCGCGTCCATCACCACGGCTGCTGAGACCAGCGGTTTTCGGCCCCCTCTTCGGGGCTCAACCGATCACCAGCGGTTCGCAGTTCGTAGTCAGAGGGCATGCCGCGCGGGTTCGGCGGCGTTGGGAGATGAGGTATGGAGAAGTTCACGGTTCTGGAGGGGGTCGCGGCGCCCCTGCGGTCGATCAATGTCGATACCGACGCTATCATCCCCAAGCAGTACCTCAAAACCATCAAGCGAACCGGCCTCGGCAAGGGCCTTTTCTCGGAGAAGCGCTACCGCGACGATGGCAGCGAGAACCCGGATTTCGTGCTCAACAAGCCCGCTTATCGCAATGCCAAGATTCTTGTCGCCGGCGACAACTTCGGTTGCGGTTCGTCCCGTGAGCACGCCCCGTGGGCACTCAAGGATTTCGGCATCACCTGCGTGATTTCGACCTCGTTCGGCGATATCTTCTACAACAATTGTTTCAAGAACGGCCTCCTGCCCATCGAGGTCACGCGTGAGGATTTGGAAAAACTGTTCGACGATGCCGAGCGCGGCGCCAATGCCCGCCTCACCATCGACCTCGAAAAGCAGGAGATACGCGGTCCCGACGGCGGCATGATCAGGTTCGAAATCGATCCGCACCGCAAGCACTGCCTGCTGAACGGTCTCGATGACATCGGGCTCACCCTAGTGAAGAAAGACAAGATCGCGAGCTTCGAGGAAAAGGCGAAGGCGGCCCGGCCTTGGGTATAGCGGCAGCCCGATAGGAGCGCCGACATGTTTAAGCCCATGCTGAGTGCGATCGGGGCTCTTGCCGTCGCAACCACATTGGCCGCTGCGCAACCCGTATCCCCCAATGGCGTCAAGACGCTGTCGCCCGCCGGGGCCATCAAGCCGACCGGAACCTGGGACGTTGCCTCCCGGGCGGGCGATTTCATCTATATCGCCGGCATGCGAGGAATCGACCCGACGACCAACGCGCTCGTGCCGGGCGACGAAGCCCGGATTCGTCAAGCTTTTCTCAACATGAAGCTGATCGCGGAGTCGGAGGGGGCGACGCTGCGGGATTGCGTGCGGATTGTCGTCTACGTCACCGACATGTTTCGGTTTCGTCCGATTGCCAACAAGATCCAAGAGGAATTGTGGGGTACGGGGCCTTATCCCCCGCGCACCATCGTGGAGGTTCATCGGCTCAACCAGGACGACATTTTCGAAGTCGAGGGGACGTTCTATGCGCCCGCTCAGAAGAAGCCGGACTGATCACCCTTTGAACCGCTCCCCGGACTGCCTGCGGCAATCCGACCCTTCCGACACGGGAGTGAGGTCTTCGACACCGTTTCGCCTCACCTTCTGCGCCCGTCAATCGTCGCCTTCGACTCTACCATATCGTCGATGTCGTCGCTCCCGTACCCGATCTCGCGCAGGATCGCGACGCTGTCACCGCCCAGGAGTGGGGGGGGACGGTAGTCATCGCGACCGTCGGCGGAAAACCGGTTGGGAAATCGCATGTCTACGATCTTGCCTTCCGCCGGGTGGTCGATCTCGCGGAAAAATCCCGCATCGGCGAGATGCTCGTCCGCGACCAGGCTTTCGAGCGTGTGCATGCGGCCGGCCGGAATGTCGGCCTGGGCGAGAATCTCGAGCCACTCGGCCGTGGTCCTGGTGCGGAAGCTGGTTGAGCGCACGTCGAAATAGGCGCGTAGGTTGGCAAGCCGCGCCTGGATGGAGGAGAAGCGCGGATCGCTTTTCAATTCCGGGCGGCCGATGGCGTCGAACAGCGCGAAGGCCTGGGCGTCGGTGTTGGCGGAGACGCAGATATAGCCGTCCCGCGTGGGCACCGGCTTGCCCATGGGGTCGAGCAGCCGCAAGTCGCCACTCTGGCCGCGCGGCGGCACGAAGGTGAGGTCGCCCATGTGTTCGGCGAGCACAAACGCCGCCATGTTCTCGAACATCGGCACCTCGATCGCCTGGCCCTCGCCCGTGCGCTCGCGTTGCAAGAGCGCCGCCATGATGCATTGGGTGGCGACAAGTCCGACCACGTGGTCCGCGAACACCATCGGCACATAACGCGGTTCGCCGGCGGCGCGGCGGTTGCAGTCGGCAACGCCCGCGAGGCCCTGGATGATGGTGTCGTAAGCAGGCCGGTCACGGTAGCGTCCGCCACGGCCGAAACCCGTCAAATTGCACACGATGAGACGATTGTAGCGCTCCCGCAGCGCTTCGGCACCGAGCCCCAGCCGCTCCAGCGCCGCTGGCCTCACATTCGCAATGAAAACGTCGGCGGTCGCGATCAGCCGATGCAGCGCTGAGCGCCCACGCTCCTGCTTGAGGTCGAGCACGAGCGACCGCTTATTGCGGTTGAAATGCATGAACTTGCCGGAAAGCTCGCCGCTCTTTGATTGGCCGCCAATGGTGCGCAGCAGATCGCCCCCGGGCGCTTCAACCTTGATGACATCGGCGCCGTAGTCCGCGAGGTACAGCGTTGCGGTCGGCCCCACCACCACGGAGGTGAGGTCCACGACCCGGATGCCGGCAAGCGCCCCCACCCTACCCTCCTCCGCCCGCCGGGGAGCGCACGGCAGGGGCGGCGCCAGCGAGCGTGACATCGACCCGATAAGCGAGGCCGCCGTCAGGTCCTGACGCCCATAGCGCCGCCGCATCGCCCGCGAGCCGTCCATTGAAGGCAACCCGCTGGCCGACAAACAGCGGGCTAATGGCTCGGGCCGCATAGGCGGCAATCGGGAACGGCAGATGGGGACGTGCGGTCTCGACGAGCAGCAGGGCGGTGAGACCGCCGTTCATCACCAGCGCCGGATAACCCTCGACGTCGCGCGCATAGGGCAGGTCGTAGTGGATGCGATGGGCGTTGAAGGTGAGCGCCGAGTAGCGAAACAGCAGCACCGCGTCGAGTTCGATTGGCGTTGACCACGCCGGCTTGTCGGTCGCTGGCGCGGCCTCCTTCTGCGCCGCGACGGTTCGGGCTTCGACCGCGGCGCGGTAGACGATGTCCTGTTCCTCCGTGAGGGCGAGGCCGGATGGCCCGCTAATTTCATGCCTGACGGTCATGAGCGTGAACGGGCCGGTGCGGCCGGTTTTGAGTTCGGCATGCGTCACCGTCGAGACGCGCGACACCATGTCGCCGATCTTCAGGGGTTTGATGAACTTGGTCCGTCTGCCGGCGAACATTCGTCGCGTGCCGTGCAGCGGCGGCAGGAAATCTCCAGTCAACAGGTGGCCATCCGGCTGCAGCGTGCTTTCGCGAGCGACCGGCGCGAACAGAATCGCGTACCAGCTTTCCGGCATTTCGCTGCCGCGACGGAACGTCGTCGGGTCCTGATCGAGCGTCGCGGCGAGCCGCCGGACGGCACCAAGCGTGATTTCGTCCTCGTCGCGACGGGTACGGCCGAGCCAGTCCTTGGGTGAGACCGCGTCGTTCACGGAACATCTCCTTCGGCCACGTCCGAGCGGGCGCGGAGCTGAGCCGGCTCGTAGTTTTCGCCGATCGACATCGCGCAGATTCGCGACAGGTGTGTCAAGGGCAACCCGGTCTCCTCCACCCAGGCGTTGAACTGTTCCTGTATCTTTCGCAGGTCTTTTTTCGAACTCGGATTCTCCGAAATATCGAGGCCCGCATCGCGCAGGCAGGTGACGACATCCATCGACAGGACAAAGCAGTCCTTACCGATAAAGCGCAGAAAGAACGCGCCCGTGCGTCCGCCGAGCCGAGCGCCCTGCTTGGCGAGCATGTCGAGCAAGCCGACCTGATCAGTAGGAGGCCAGGCGGCGAGGAATTTGCCAAAACTCCCGTGTTCTTTGGCAATGTCGGAAATGAAACGGGCGTTGGCGCGTACCGCCATGATTTTCTGTCCATTCCGCACGATGCGGGGGTCGCTTACCAGGCGCTCCCAGAACTCATCGGGCTGCGCGAGCAGGCGTTTTGGTTCGAAGCCGAGGAACGCAGCCTCGAAGCCAGGCCACTTTTTCTCGATCACGCTCCATGCGAAGCCGGCGGAAAAAATCCGTTTCGTCATGTCCGCCAGCACCCGATCGTCCTTCATTTGGGCAAGCGCTGCGGTGCCTTTAAGCTTCGGCAGGAGAGCCATGAGTTCGGCGTCGCCGCCCTTTCGTTTGGCGGCCCGGGCGCGGATGGTGGCGAAATGCGTCATGGGAATTCCAATATGCGCGTTCATATCACAAGCCCTGAAGTCGTCGATCATAAGGCGCGGGCTGCCCCTACCGCGGCGCAGCATCAGGCCCTATCGTTGCTTCTGATAGGATCTAACCTCAGGAGCCGCCATTGCGCATCCGATCGCTGCTGTACGTTCCCGTGAGCTCCGAGCGCTTTCTCGCCAAGGCCCACGAGCGCGGCGCCGACGCCATCATTCTCGACCTCGAAGATGCGGTCGCGCCGGCCCGCAAGGACGCGGCGCGTGCGCAGCTTGGCGAGGCGGTCCCAATGGTGCGGCGGGGCGGCGCCGTCATATTCGTGCGGATCAATTCGGAACCCGACCGCGTCCGGCTCGATGCCGAAGCGGCCTGCCGGGCGGGCGCGGACGGACTGCTGGTGCCCAAGGTGCATGCGGCGGGCACCATCGGCGCATTGGCGGATTTCCTCGGCGGGATCGAACGGGCCATCGGCCGTAACGCCATTGCCCTGGTACCGACGATCGAGGACGCAGGCGCGGTGTTTGATGCGCGGACCATTGCGACTGCCAGCCCTCGGGTATTTGGCCTCATGACCGGCGGAGAGGACCTCGCCACTGCGCTCGGCGCCGAACCGACGCCGGAGGTCCTGCGTTTCCCGAAACTGCTCGTGCATCTCGCCGCCAAGGCCGCCGGCATCCGCTCGTTCGGCCTGTTGCGCACCGTCGCGGATTACAACGATCTTGAAGGGATCGAGAAATCCGCCCATGAGGCGTGCCGCTTCGGCTTCGACGGCGCGAGCTGCGTGCATCCGACCGTGGTGCCGATCCTCAATCGCGCGTTCTCGCCGACCCAGGCGGAACTCGACCACGCACGCGCACTGATCGCGGCGTTCGATCGGGCGCAGGCGGCCGGCGACGGGGCGTTCGAATTCGAGGGCCGCATGGTGGACGAGCCGGTGGTGCGGCGCGCCCGCGCTCTCATCGAGAAGGCGTAACCCTCATCGGGCCAATCAGTGAAAAAATGATGGCCGGAACCAGGTGAGCATCCGGCCGCAAATGAGCACCCCCACCCACATCGCGAGCGAAACGCCGGCGATGACCTTGATGCGCGCCGAAGCATCCGCGCCGGGCGCGAGCTTCTTCATTTCGGGGAAAGCCGTCGTGCCGTAAAAGGCCAGGATGTTGATCCCGGCGATCGCCATCAACAACGCCTTTAAGCGGCCCGCGTCGTTGTAGAAATACTGGTCCGGATGGCCGAAAAAGAACAGGGTGCCGGTCAGGACGTTCAAAATATACCCGCCAACTCCCCAGGGCACGAGCCGGTGTATGGCGCTTGGCGGGATGCCCTTGGCGAGGCCGAGCACGCGCAAGTCGAACACGCCGACGGTGCCGAGCAGCAGGGACA
>WNGJ01005864.1_pt1 | contig 21982 bp, 17 predicted proteins | sample 5400611 | NCBI WGS metagenome assembly WNGJ01 (sample SAMN13153375, study PRJNA577476) | soil metagenome | isolation source: 40 cm soil or saprolite under Garry oak tree replicate 1 | place: USA:California | collected 2016-06-15
ACCAGCGATCGGTCTCGATCAGGCCTTCCCAGCATTCGTAGCTCTGGCTGCGCGCAAGATTGGCCGGCGGCCGCACGAGCAGGCTCCAGCCCGGCGCCGTGCGGGCGGCAAGGCCGCTCCACAGCTGGATGCCGCCGACTGGCGCCGTCATCGCACCGAGGAACGGCGGGGAATATCCGCGCACGTCCGGCGGAGCGATGCGGTCGAACCGCTCGGCAAAATTCGGGAACTGCGCGGCATCGAGCTTGTACCAGCCGTCCGCGCCCTTGAACGTCCAGACGATGTCGGTGCCGCCGTCCCACATGAGGCTGAAGCTCATGGGCGGGAACACGTACCAGCCGAAGGCCGAGGCGGTGGTCACCGGCTCGCAGTAGCGAAAGCCGCGCGTCGGAATCGAGCCGCCCGCCGAGCGGTCCGCGCGTTGCGGCAAGCGCGCTTCTTCGATGAACCGGTAGAACGTCAGCAACGGGCCATCGGGCTCGACCGGCTCGTCCATGTGCGCCTCCCGAGCAAACTCAGCCTGGCATCGCCGTCTCGACGAGCTTCGCCCAATAAGCAACGCCGATCGGGATGGTCTTGTCGTTGAAGTCATAGGCCGGGTGATGCAGGCCGGCGGAATCGCCGTTGCCGACGAAGATGAAGGCACCCGGCCGAGCCTCCAGCATGAAAGAAAAATCTTCGCCTCCCATCACCGGCGCCGCAGCCGCATCGACCCGTTCGCCTCCGGCGACCTGGGCGGCCACCGAAACCGCAAAGGCGGTCTGGCGCTCGTGGTTGCGCGTGACCGGATAGTCACGATGGTAAGTGAGCTTCGCGCTCGCGCCGTAAAGCCGGGCGGTGCCTTCGACGATTTCATGAAGCCGCTGCTCAAGGCGGTCCCGCACCGCCGGCGTGAGGCTGCGGGCTGTGCCGCGCAAGTGCGCCGTCTGCGGGATGACGTTGCCGGTGTCGCCGGCCTGGAACACGCAGATCGAGACCACGGCGGAATCGATCGGATCGACGTTACGCGCGACGATCGATTGGATCTGGTTGATGATCTGCGCGCCGACCAGGATCGTGTCGACGCATTTGTGCGGCTTTGCCGCGTGGCCGCCATGGCCCTCGATGTCGATGATGATGCGGTCGGAGGCGGCCAGCAAGGCGCCAGGCCGGATGGCAAATGCGCCGACCGGCAGGCCGGGCGCATTGTGCATTCCGTACACCTCTTCGATTGCGAACCGCTCCATGACGCCGTCCCGGACCATCTCGCGCCCGCCCCCGCCCCCCTCCTCCGCCGGCTGAAAGATCACCACCGCGGTGCCGGCAAAATCGCGGGTTGCGGCGAGGTACTTCGCCGCGCCAAGCAGCATCGATGTGTGGCCGTCGTGACCGCAGGCGTGCATCTTGCCGGGTACCGTCGAGCGGTACGGCAGATTGGTCTGTTCGGCGATCGGCAGCGCGTCCATGTCGGCGCGCAACCCGATCACCCGGTCGCCGCTCGCCCCCTGCTTATGATCTCGGCATGCATGTCGGCAATGGGCGGGGGAATTGACATTTGGGTACTCCCTGGCGGTAGTCGAGAAAGCCCTATCATAAAACCCGGCAAACGGGGCTACCGGCGGTCGCGGAAACCACCTTACCCATCGAACTTTTTGCTATGCGGAACCGAAGAATTCTGTGGTAATACTACAACACTTGGGCGTCGGCAGGTATAAAATCTGCCACCTTCCAGGGAGGACCTCATGAACAAGACACCTAGCGTCAGTCGTCGGAATTTTCTCGGTGCCCTTGGCGTAACGGTCGGCGGGACCGGCCTCGCGGGCGCCGGCTTGGTCGCGGGCCCGCAACTGGTCCGCGCCGTAGAACCCGCAAAAGGACGGATTCCGGACACCCCGTTCAAGGTCGGTCACATGACCTTCCTCACCAGCGCCGCGGCAGTCCTGGGTGAACCTTCGCTCAAGGGACACACCATGGCCGCCGAGGAGATCAACGCCCAGGGCGGACTCCTGGGCAAGCGCAAGATCGAGACCATCGTCGCCGACGAAGCGGCCGGCACCGATGCCAACGTCAAAGAGCTGCGGCGGATGAAGCTCGATGCCAAGATCGACCTGTTCACCGGCATCATATCGAGCGGCAACACGCCGGCGCTCGGCCCCGTGGCCGAAGAGCTTAGCGTGCTGACGATCTTCACCGACGGATGCACTGACTTCCTGTTCGACAAGGCGGATCCCAATCCGAAGTACGTATTCCGTATCACCAACATCCAATCGGCCGACGGGATCACGGCCGCGGTGGGCGTGGCGCAGACCTGGCCGCACGTTCGCAAGATCGCGCACATCCATCCGGACTACAGCTACGGCCGCAATGCGTCCGAGCACTTCACCTTGGCGCTCGAACGTTTGCTCCCCGGAATCGAGACGGTTTCGGAGAGCTGGCCGAAGCTCGGCACCACCGACTTCACCGCCCACATCACCAAGATCATCTCGGCGCAGCCGGACCTGCTGATCTCCTCGGTGTGGGGCGGCGACTACGTTGCGTTCTACAAGCAAGCGCTCCGTTACGGGCTGTTCGACAAGATGAAGGTTGCCAGCACGATCGCATTCGGGGTCGCCCCGCACGCGATCGGCAAGGATCATCCGGAAGGCGTGCTCGCCGGAGTGCACTCCAACTATCACTTCACCTATCCGGGCGGCGACCGCTGGCCGCTCAACAAGAGCTTCGTCGCGCGTTACTACAAGCGCTGGAACGAGTACCCGAACTTCCAGTCGGAAGGGGCCTATGTGGCGCTCTACCTGTTAAAGTCCGCCATCGAGCGCGCCAACAAACTGGCCCCCGGGTGGCCCGAGGACGAGGCGATCATCAGCCAGCTCGAGGGCCTCGGCATGGATACGCCGTCGGGCTACCTCTACATGCGCCCCGACCACCAAGCCTACAAGGACGCGGTGACCGGGTTCAGCAAGAACTCGCCGCAATACGAGTTCGCGAGCTGGGATCCGGACCGGATCATCACCATTCCGATCCGCAACATCACCGCTCCGATGGGCTGGCCGAAGCCCGGCACAAGCCACAACGAGTCGACCGCGGCCGCGAACTGGATCAAGACCACTTGGCCCAAGGCTATGGGGTGAAGTGCTCCAACTCGCGTAGTGTGGTCACGAACCTCCGCGCCCGCCCCAACGGGCGCGGTTGGTTTTTGTAGCGACAATTGCCGCAACGCCGTGTTACGACTCTTCGTGATCGAGCGGTCCGCGTGATGTGACGGGGCCGCGTGTCGCGGACGATCGTCGCAATTGGGCATCGAGACGCGCGGCCACGGTATGAGCGCCAAGCGGAAGGGGGACCGGTGGCGATCCTGACCATCCAAATTCTGAACTCGTTGCTCTACGCTTCGGTGCTCTTCCTTATTGCCGCGGGCCTGAGCCTGATCTTCGGGGTCATGCGGATCGTCAATCTGGCGCATGGCAGCCTGTATGCCGTCGGCGCCTACGTCACCGCTTGGCTGATCGGGCGCGGCATCTCGCTCGGCATGCCGCTGCATTGGCTGTTCGTGCTGCTGCCCGTCGNNNNTCGTGCTGCTGCCCGTCGGGGCCCTGTCGGTCGCGCTCATCGGCGTCGTCATCGAGCCGTTGCTGCTTCGGCCGTTCTATCGCCGCGCCGAGGAATACCAGCTCCTGGTCACCTTCGGCCTCATACAGATCCTCGAGGATCTGATGCGCCTCATCTGGGGCGGCACGCCGCTATCCGCGGACACCTTGATGGACGCCCTGCCGATCATCCGCCTCGGCGGCCTGTTGTATCCCGGCTACAACCTGGTCGTCATCGCGGTCGGCGTCGTCGCCGCCGTGATCCTGTGGGCGGGGATCTATCACACCAAGTTCGGGGTCATGCTGCGCGCCACGTCGCAGGATCGCCGAATGGCCTCGGCGCTCGGGCTCAACGTCGGGCTGGTCTACGTGTCGGCGTTCGGGATCGGGTGCTTCATGGCGGGACTGGGCGGCGCCATCGTCGTGCCGACCCAGGCCGCGGTGCTGGGCATGGGTATCGACGCGCTGGTCATCGCCTTCGTCGTGGTCGTGATCGGCGGCCTTGGCAGCCTCAAGGGTGCCTTGGTCGGCGCGGTGGTCGTGAGCTTCGTGCGGACCGCGGGAATTCAGTTCTTCCCCGAGCTGGAGCTGGCGGTGCTCTATTTGATTGCCGCATTGGTGCTGCTGGTGCGGCCGACCGGATTGTTCGGGACCGCGTGATGAAACGGGAAATCCAATCCTTTCGCGATCGTCCGATACTACGGCTCGCCGCCGCGGCGGGACTGATCCTGCTGATTCTGATCCTGCTTCCGGCGTATTTCGAAACCTACCAGATGCAGCTCCTGACCTACGGCCTGATCGCGGCGATTGCCGCGCTCGGGTTCAACCTGCTGCTCGGCTACACCGGCCTGCTGTCGTTCGGCCATTCCGCCTATTTCGGCGTCGGCGCCTACAGCGTCGCCTTCGTGGTCCAGTATCTCGGCCCCCATTCGATGGAATTTTATATCCTGATCGGGGTGCCGGCGGTTGCCATCACGTCGGCGCTACTGGGGTACATCTGTGTCCGCCATACGCAAATCTTCTTCGGCATCCTCACGCTCGCGCTTTCGCAGGTGCTCTACAGCCTGGCGCTCAAGCTCTATTGGGTGACCGGCGGCAGCGACGGCTTGCGCGTGCCCCGCCCGAGCCTGCTCATGGGTCTGCTCACCTTCTCGGGTCCGAGCGGATTCCGGCAATTCATCACCTCGTACTACTACTATGTGCTGGCGGTGTTCGTCGTTTGCGTCGTCTTCATGTGGGTGATCGTCCATTCGCCGTTCGGCAAGGCGTTGCAGGCCATCCGCGACAACGAAGTTCGCGCGCGTTTTCTCGGATTGAGAATCCGCCGGTTCCGCTGGATTTCCTTTCTCATTTCCGGGACCTTCACCGGACTTGCCGGCATCCTGTGGGTGCCGCTCAACGGGCTGACGACGCCGGACATCGTATACTGGACGTTCTCGGGCGAGATCGTGTTCACCGCGCTGCTCGGGGGCTTCCGCAATTTTACCGGGCCGATCGTCGGCGGTATCGTCTTCACTTATCTAAAGACCTACGCGGTCGCCACCACCGAATACTGGCAGCTTCTGCTCGGCGTGGTTCTGGTCACGCTGGTCTTGGTGCTGCCGACCGGCATCGTCGGCGCGCTCGCGAAGCTGGGAGAGCGGCTGGGAATGAGGAAGACCTGACGTGATCCTGCTCAAGACGGTGAACTTGAGGAAGCAGTTCGGCGAGACCCGCGCCTGCGACGGGCTCGATTTCGTTGTGAACAAAGGAGAATTTCTCTCGCTCGTGGGCTCGAACGGCGCGGGCAAGACCACGCTCGTCAACTTGATCAGCGCGCATCTCCAGCCGGACAGCGGGCAGATCCTGCTGGAAGACCGCGACATCACCTTTACGACGGTGACCGAGCGCATCAAGGCGGGAATTGCTCGGAGCTTTCAGATCGTCAATCTGTTCGACGGGCTCTCGGTGTTCGACAACGTCGCGCTGTCGATCTTCTCGCGCGAGGGCAAGGCGGTGAAGATGGCGGTCCTGGCGGACCACGACGGGGACGTGCGGCGAGAGGCGCTCGAGGTGCTGGGTCAGTTCGGGCTCAGCGACAAGAGCGGGGTTCCGGCGGGAGGTCTCGCGCAGGGCGAGCGCAAACTGCTCGATGTGGCGGTCGCCTATGCCTTGCGGCCCCGGCTGTTGTTTCTCGACGAGCCAACCAGCGGGGTCAGCACGCACGAGAAGGCGCAGATCATGGATACCGTTTCATCGGTGGTGCGCGGAGGGCATGTCACAGCCGTGGTCATCGAGCACGACATGGACGTGGTGTTCCGCTACTCGGACCGCATCGTCATGATGCACGAGGGTTCGTTCCTTGCCGACGGGACGCCCGACGAAATTCGCGCCAACAAGGACGTGGCCAGCATTCTGCTCGGCGCTCCGCTCGCGACCTGACTTGAGGACAACCGGTGCTGCTCGAAGTCCAGGATATCAACACCTACCGCGGGCCCGCCCACATCCTGCGCGGCGTGTCGATCGCTGTCGACACCGACGAAGTGGTGGCCCTCGTCGGCCGCAACGGCGCCGGACGCACCACCATCATCGAAAGCATCACCGGGCTCCTCCCCGTTCGTTCCGGCCACATCCGCTTTCGCGACGAAGAGATCACGTCCTTGCCCCCGCATCGGCGCGCCAAACGCGGCATCGGCTATGCGCCGGAGAATTCCGGCATTTTCCCCGAGCTCACCGTCGCCGAGAACCTGATGATCAGCCGCTGGCTCGCCAGCAAGACGACGCGCGGGAGCGCCGACACGGATGCCAAGGTTTTTGCCGTATTCCCCGAAGTGCGGCAGTTGGTGAACCGGCAGGGGCTCAATTTGAGCGGCGGTCAGAAAAAGATGGTGGCGATCGCCCGGGCGATGGCGCTTGCGCCCTACCTCCTGATCCTTGACGAGGCGTTCGAGGGCCTCGCGCCCGCGGTCGTCAAGCGGTTTCGCGACGCCGTCATGACGATCAAGGGAATGGGCATCTCGCTGCTCATCGCAGAATCGAATCTGACGAGTGCGTCCGCCATCGCGGACCGGCTGTACGTCGTCGATCGCGGCGAAATCGTTTTTCACGGCACCGCGAAGGAGGCGCTCGGCAACGAGAGCGTCATGCGCGCACTGCGCGGATAATTGCGCCGATCGATTTTCGTCCGGCCGAGCGCTTACGTACCGGAGCGATGAGGCGGCTGAGGTCGTCATGAGAGCTTTGCGCATGCCAGCCGTGGTGCTGACCGTTGCGATCGTCGCAACGGTGGCGAAAGGCGGCCACGAGCTGCCGGTCTACCCGTCCTATTATCCCCACGAGATCGTGATAAAGACCGCCGCACCGGAGCAGGCGGCCGGCTTGTTGCTGCAAGGCGGCATCCAGGCCTATGTCGGCGGGACGCCGCGGTTCCCGGAGCGGCCACCGGATTGGATGCACAGCGTCGAGTCGCTCGGCGCGATGGTGAGCGTCCGGGTCAATCCGTCGTCGTCCCTGGCGAACGACGAACGGGCTGTCTGCACCGTCGCGCGGACGATTCTGCGCGATATTGCCGGCAGAGGCGGAGACTTCGTTTTCCATCCCTATCCGGTGACGCCGTTTCACGGCGATTATCTCGACCACGTGGATCTCGCCGACGCAGCGAAAGCCCGCATCCTTGGCGATACGGCCGAGTCTGCCAAATCGTTCCCGCGCACCTTTCGCGTGGCGGCCGAGGGTCCGCTCGCCAAGAGTCTCGTTCGCCCCGAATGGAACACGCAGGGTTCGGACTGGGACGCCGCGATCGAGGAGACCGACGCGGCGCAACTCGTTGCCTCTTCGCTGGTCGCCCTCAACGGTTGGCTCGGCCCGCCGTGGGTGCGGACCGGCTGGTTCCAGGCCGAGCTTCTGCTGGCTGATGCCGCCGCCCAATCCGCGGACGCGAGTCGCGCAGGAAACGACCTCGAGCGGCTCCAAGCGGGCGACTACGCCGATGCCATCGAACGCATCAACCTGGAGCGTGAGCTGGTGAGCGCGCTCACCTCCGGCTGCCGCAAGGTCATTGCCGGCTATACGGTGAAACGCGAGTACTTCAACGCCGAGTTTTCCGCCGGAATCGAGAATGTCGCGTATGATTCAGTGGCTGGCCTTCATTCGCCGATGTTCATCCGCACCGTGAAGCTGAAGGACTTTCCCTGGAACGGTTGGCTCTCCCTCGGCATCAATGCGCAGCCGTCGGCGGCGTGGAATCCGATCGTAGGTTTCAATGATCCGTTCGGGCGGCTGGTTTGGTTCGCTTTGGCGGATCCGGCCGTGCTCCCCGCGCCCAACGATTCGCGCTGGACGATCAATCGTATCGCCGACGTTCAATCGAGCGCCGGCAAATGAGGGGCCTCGCTGCCGCCATGTCGCACGCCCGGTCGATGTTCGCGACATTCGCGCTCGGCCTGTCGCTCGCTCTCGCGGCGGGCATGGCGTCCGAGGGCGCCATCGCGGCTGAACTCTCGTTCGACCTGCACATCGAACGCGGCCGTTTGCCGGAGAACATGCGGACCATCCGGGTCAAACAGGGCGACGTCGTCAAATTGCGCTGCACGTCCGATCGGCGCAAGACCCTGCACCTCCACGGCTACGACATCGAACTGGGGGTAGAACCTGGCGCGGTCGCGGACTTGACCTTCACCGCCCGCGCCACGGGCCGCTTCCCCCTCCACGTGCACGGTCCGGCCGAGCGCTCGGGCAGCCATGCTCACGAGGAGCCGCCGCTTGCCCTGTTCGGCACCGCCGCCGTCGTCGTTTTTTCCTTCGTGGTCGCCGGATTGTTCGTCCGACGCCCCTTCCCGCTCCACCGCTATCCGCGCGTCAATTTGTCGGCGTTCTCCATCGGGCGCATCATCGCCGGGCGCGCGACCCGTGTTGCGCTCAAGCTTGTGGCACTCGGCTTGTTCGTCGTGACGGTCTCGGCCGGATTTTTCGGCGACCAGAATCCGTTCAGAAACATCGCCCCGACCCTCGTATGGGTCATTTGGTGGGTCGGGCTGACGTTCGTTTCCGCCTTCGTTGGCGATATCTGGTCGTTGATCAATCCGTGGCGAACCATGTTCGAATGGGCCGAGCGCGCCGGTAGCGGCGCCGCTCGTCGCGAGCGTCCGGCCCGGGCGTTGCGCTACCCCAAGGCGCTGGGGGTTTGGCCGGCCGTCGCGCTGCTGCTCGCGTTCTCATGGACGGAACTGGTGTTTCCCAGCCCGGCGGTGCCGCGCAACATTGCGTGGCTCGCCGTCGCTTACTCGATCCTCACCTGGTCGGGCATGTTCGTATTCGGCCGTGAGACATGGTTGCGACACGGCGAAGTGTTCACGGTGTTCTTCGCGCTGTTCGCGCGCTTTGCCCCCACCGAGGTGCGCGTGCGCGACCGGCTCGTGTGCGAGCGGTGCGAGATCGATTGTCGGGATGCTGACGGCGAATGCATCGGTTGCTGCGACTGCTTCCGCCGGGCGGATGCGCGCGTGCGTGAATGGGCGCTTCGCCCGTTCGCCGCCGGCCTCCTGGGCGGCAACCCCGACGGCTTCCTCGCCACGCCCGAATGGACCGAGGTGGAACGCGCGGTAACCGGCCTCTTGGCGGTCCCCGCCGGGCTCGACCCGCTCGCGATCAGGACCGTTGGGCTGATCGGATTCTGGGCCCTCTTTCTCGGCGCCTACATGGCGGTCTGTGTCCTCATGAGCGTGGCGGCGCGCGCGCGCCTATCGGCGCGGGACATGGCGCAAAACTTTGCCTTCACGCTGGTGCCTATCGCCATCGGTTACCACATGGCGCATTATTTGGTGTTTTTTCTGATTCAGGGTCAGTACATCGTCCCGTTGGCGTCCGATCCGTTCGGGTTCGGTTGGGATCTATTCGGAACCGCGGCCCACCGCGTGGATATCGCCGTGGTCGGCGCCCGCTTCGCCTGGTATGCGGCGGTGACGGCAATCGTCCTCGGTCATGTCGTGGCGGTCTATCTGGCCCACGCCAAGGCGATCAACCTCCTTCCCCAGCGCGGCGCGGCGCTGCGATCCGAGGTGCCGCTGACCGCCTTGATGGTGGTCTATACCTTCATCAGCCTGTCCATCCTCGCCGAACCCATCGTCGAACGTCGCGCGCCCGCGCAACCGACGACCTCCGCCGCAGTCGCGATTCCTCCGGACGCGGTTCTTCCGCAGCCCGGCAGCGGGCGGCTTCTTGCCGTCGGCGCGGAGAAATTCGCCCGGGTGAAGCTGACGTACCGTGTTCTCGGATCGGCCTTTCACGATGGCACGCGCACGACTCCGGCCGACCTGCTCTACGCCTACATGTTCGCCTTTCGATGGGGTGTGCGCGGCGAAGGCGAGAACGGTCACTACGACCCGGTCGTCGACGCTGCCACCGCCGCGATGCGCAACAGCCTCGCCGGGGTGCGGATCGTCGGGACTGATACCACCTCGAAATCGTTTCGGGTGGGGGATTTCGACTATGTGCGCGAGCTTTTCATCGTCGAAGTCTTTGTGGCGACACCGCCCGACGACCCTGAACAAGATGCGGCCATCGCCCCGCCGTGGAGCACGTTGCCTTGGCACCTGATCGTCCTGATGGAAGAAGCCGTCAGCCGCGGCTGGGCGGCGTTTTCGCAGGCGGAAGCGCGGCAACGCGGCGTCGAATGGCTGGATCTCGCGCGCTCCGAGGCGATGAACGGCCGGCTCGTCGCGCTCGTCGAAGCATTCGAGCGCGACGGATATCGCCCGGACATATTGCGAGCTTTGGTGAGCGTCGAGGAGGCGCGCAAACGGTGGGCGGCGCTCGCGAGTTTCTACCGCCTGCACGGCCACTTCCTCGTCACCAACGGGCCGTACCAGCTCAAGCGCTGGTCCGCCGACTCCGTCACCCTCGAAGTGTTCCGGGATCTCAGCTACCCGTTGGGCGTGGGCTCCTTTGACGCCTACGCGATCCCGCGCCGGGGCTACATTACGAAGGTCGAACGGCAGAGCGACCGTTTGCGCCTGTCCGCCGATATCGAGACCGTGATGAAGTTTCAGCGAAGCTACCGCATCGTGCGCGAGCCGTTGCCGGCGGTGGCGGCCGAAGTGCGCCGGCGTGCGGCGCCGGAGTGCCGGTATATCGTCACCGACGGCGAAGGGCGCGTCGCGGCGGCCGGCACCGTCTCGCCGGCCGAGGACTGGACGTTCGCGCTGGACCTGCGGGGCCGGCTGCCGGCCGGCCGCTACACCCTGTTCGCGCAGGTCGTCGTCAACGGTAACGCGACGAACGTCGACGTAGAACGAATCCCCCTCGTCATTTCGTCCGGGCCGTAGAGCTTTGCGGCATTCTTCCGCCACCGGCGCCGGCAAACGGACGGCCATCGCTCGGATGCGCCCAGCTTTGCCGCCGCCAAGCCCTTGCTCTTCACCGCTACCCGACATTAGCATGTGCGCCGGGCATGGTCTGCGACCAGCGATCGTGCCCCGTTCTGGGGACGCAATACTCAGCCGCGGTGAGCAACAGCCGCTTTCGCAGGCAAAGGCGGGTACCGCCGATGCGTGCCGGAGGCGCGATTCACGCCACGGCGCCCCCCGAACGGCAATCGAATAACGGGCTTAGGGGGAAATCGCCATGTGGAATCAAGTCTACAATCCGTTGGAGAGCGCGACGCTTTCGACGATCGCGGCCGCGCTGCCGGTCGTCACCTTGCTCGTGCTCATCGCGTCGAACAAGGTGAAGGCGCATATCGCCGCGATCGCTGCGCTGATCGTCGCCAATCTGATCGCGATCTTCATCTTCACGATGCCGGCCGGCATGTCGTTGCGCGCGACCGTTCTCGGCGCGGTGACCGGCTTCTTCCCGATCGGCTGGATCGTGCTCAACGTCATCTTTCTCTATCGGCTGACCGTGGAGAAAGGCGTTTTTGAAACCCTGCAGAAAACGATCGGCGGCGTGACCACCGACCGGCGGCTGCAGCTCCTCCTCATCGCGTTCTCGTTCGGCGCCTTCTTCGAAGGCGCCTCCGGCTTCGGCACGCCGGTCGCCGTGACCGGCGCGATCCTGATCGGGCTCGGCTTCTCGCCGCTCGCGGCCTCCGGCCTGTCGCTGATCGCCAACACCGCGCCCGTTGCCTACGGCGCGCTCGGCACGCCGATCGCCGGCCTTTCCAGCGTCACCGGGATCGATCCCTATCTGCTCGGCGCCATGGTCGGCCGGCAATTGCCGTTCTTCTCGTTGATCGTGCCGTTTTGGCTGATCTGGGCGTTCGCCGGTTGGCGCGGCATGAAGGAAATCTGGCCGGCGGTCCTGGTCACGGGCGTTTCCTTCGCGATCCCGCAGTTCATTATTTCCAACTTCATCAACCCATGGATCGTCGACATCGGAGCGTCGCTCGTTTCGATGGCCTGCCTGATCGGCTTCCTCCAGATATGGCAGCCCAAAGAGCTATGGTCGTCGCCGGCCTTGCGCAGCCGTGACGATTCCGCAAAGGACGCGCCGCCGCGCCCGCCAACCTCGCCGGAAAAACCCACGCGAGCGCAGGTATGGGCCTCGCTCACCCCGTGGATCATCGTGTGCGTGGTCCTGCTGCTGTGGGGCACGGGCTGGTTCAAGGCGCTGGTCAATCCCTTTGCCACCTGGAACTACCCGGTTCCCGAACTTCACAACATGATCAACAAAGTGGCGCCGGTGGTATCGAAGCCTACGCCGGAAGGCGCGGTGTTCTCGTTCACCTGGCTCTCCTACACGGGATCGGGGATGCTGATCGCGGCGATCATTTCCGGGTTCCTGATGCGGTTCTCGCCCGTACGCCTGGTCACCGCTTACGCCGAGACGATTAAAATCTGCGCCTATTCGCTGATCACCATCTCGGCGATGCTCGCCATCGGCACCCTGACCAGGCTGTCCGGCATCGACGCCACGCTCGGTCTCGCCTTTGCGGGAACCGGCGTCCTCTATCCCTTCTTCGGCACGCTGCTGGGATGGCTGGGGGTCGCGCTCACCGGCTCGGACACCGCATCGAACATCCTGTTCGGCAACCTGCAGAAGATCACGTCCGAGCAGCTCGGTCTCTCGCCGATCCTGATGGGCGCGGCCAATTCGTCGGGCGGTGTCATGGGCAAGATGATCGACGCGCAGTCGATCGTCGTTGCCTCGACCGCCACCAACTGGTTCGGCCACGAGGGCACGATCCTGCGCTTCGTCTTCTGGCATTCGATCGCGCTCGCCTGCCTGGTCGGCGTCCTGGTGATGCTGCAGGCCTACGTGTTCACCGGCATGATCGTGAAGTAGGGATTGCCCCCGTTCCCCGCGGTCCGCTGGACCGCGGGGAGCGGCGCATGACTTTTTGCCCCGGTTCCGCGGCTTTATTGTCTGGACCGGCGAGCCCGATCGTAGGTAAGTTTCCGTTGCAGGCGCGACACGCGCGCGCCTGCGTCCGATCGGCCATGTTACCGAGGCGAGCGATGAAACTCAGAACCGCGCTTATCGCGCTGAGCGTGGCTGCTGCGCTGATCGCGCCGGCATCCGCGGCGACGTTCAAGTTTGCGTTCCAGGGAGACCTGAAATCGCTCGACCCCTACTCGCTCAACGAGGGCTTCACGCTCAACGTGCTCGGCAATGTCTATGAAGGGCTGACGAAGCGCGGGAAGAAGCTCGAGATCATTCCCGGCCTGGCGGAGCGCTGGGAAGTCATCGAGCCCACCCGCTGGCGGTTCTATTTGCGCAAAGGCGTCAAGTTCCAGAACGGCGAGGACTTCACGGCGGATGACGTCGTGTTTTCGGTCGAGCGGGTGCGCGCCACCGGATCCGATCTCAAGACCCGCATCCAACCCGACACCAAGGTGGTCAAGGTCGACGACCACACGGTCGATTTCGTGCTCTCCGCGCCCAACCCGATCCTGCACTACGAGTGGGACACCTGGTACATCATCTCGAAGAAATGGGCGGAGGCGAACAACTCGACGATGCCGCAGCCGGCGACCGGCCAGCAGGCGATCTACGCGGCGCTCCATGCCAACGGCACCGGCCCGTTCCGGATCACCGAGCATCAGGCCGGCGTGCGCACGGTGTTCAAGCCGAACCCGGGCTGGTGGGGTAAGCCGGAGCACAATCTGGACGAGGTGGACTTCACCACGATTTCCAACGACGCCACGCGCGTGGCCGCGCTCCTGTCGGGCGACGTCGATTGGATCGACCCGGTACCGCTGCAGGACGTACAGCGGGTCAACGCCAGCGGGGGCGCCGAAGTGCTTTCGGCGCCGGAGCTGCGCACGATCTTCCTCGGCTTCGACCAGATGCGGCCCGAGTTGCTCCATTCCAACATCAAGGGCAAGAACCCGTTCAAAGACGTGCGGGTGCGCAAGGCGTTCTACCAGGCGATCGACATCGAGGCGATCAAGTCGCGCGTGATGCGCGGCTTCGCGACCCCGAGCGCATTGATGATGTCGCCGCTGTTGTTCTCGCGCTCGGCCGAGTTCAAGCGCTGGCCCTACGATCCCGAGGCCGCCCGGAAGCTGTTGGCCGAGGCCGGCTACAAGGACGGCTTCCAGGTGACGATGGATTGCCCGAACGACCGTTACGTCAACGACGAAGCGATCTGTCAGGCCGTTGCCGCCATGCTGGCCCGCATCGGCGTCAAGATCGACCTCCTGGCTCAGCCCAAGGCCAAATATTTCGCCAAGGTGCTGGCGTCGGGGGGCTACGACACGTCGTTCTATCTGCTCGGCTGGACGCCCGGCTCGTTCGACTGGTGGAACGTGCTCAACAATATTGTCGGCTGCCGCGACGAGAAGGGCAACGGCGGACAGTTCAATCTGGGTGGATACTGCAACCAGCAGGTGGAGACCCTTGCCGGCAAAATCCTGCGCGAGACCGACGTCACCAAGCGCGACGACATGATCGCCGAAACCATGCGCATCATCCACGAGGAGGTCTCGCACGTTCCGCTGCACCAGCAGGCGCTGGTGTGGGGCGTATCGAAGAAGGTCAAAGTCGCGCAGCGCACCGACAATGCGGTTCTGTTTTATTGGTTCCGCAAGGAATGAGGCATAGCCTCCGGAGGTTCGCGATTGACGGCGTGGCTTTGCGCCTCGGTCCCAACTGAGGCCCCGGCGAATGCTTGCCTTTCTCGTCCGCCGCGCGCTCCAGGCCCTGCTGGTGATGCTGGTGGTGGCGCTGATTGCGTTCACGCTATTCCGCTTCGTGGGCGATCCGATCAATCAGATGGTCGGGCTGGAAACTACCGCCGCGGAACGCGCCCAATTGCGCGAAGCCCTGGGGCTCAACGACCCCGTCGTCGTTCAGTTCGGACGCTTCGTGTGGCACGCGCTGCATCTCGATTTCGGCGTTTCCTATCAATTCAAGCAGCCGGTGGTCACGCTCATTGGCGAGCGTTTTCCCGCCACGATCGAGCTTGCCTTCGTTTCCGCGCTGTTCGCGCTCCTCCTCGGCATTCCGATGGGGGTGCACACCGCGCTTCACCGTGGCTCGTGGCTCTCCACCGCCCTCCTGACCGTTTCGCTCATCGGCATCTCGCTCCCGGTTTTCCTCACCGGCATTCTGCTCATCTTCGTCTTTGCCGTGACGCTCGGCGTGCTGCCGTCCTTCGGCCGCGGTGAGGTGGTGCGTCTCGCCTTCTGGACCACCGGACTGCTCACCGCCTCCGGCTTGCGCGCCATCGTCCTGCCCGCGGTCACCCTGGGGCTGTTCCAACTGACCCTGATCATGCGCCTGGTGCGCTCGGAAATGCTCGAGGTGCTGCGCACCGATTACATCAAATTCGCGCGTGCCCGCGGGCTGAGCGAGCGCGCTGTCAATTTCGGCCATGCGCTCAAAAATACGCTGGTGCCGGTGATCACCATCGTCGGGCTCCAACTCGGCTCGGTGATCGCCTTCGCCATCATTACCGAGACGGTGTTCCAGTGGCCCGGCATGGGACTCCTGTTTCTGATCGCGGTGCAGAACGCCGACATCCCGGTCATGGCGGCCTACCTGCTGCTGGTCGCTGCGATCTTCGTGGCGATCAACCTGATCGTCGACCTGCTCTACGCGATCATCGACCCGCGCATTCGGGTCGAAGCGCGCAGCGCGTGACCGGCATGGACGCCGAGACGCCGCGCATTCCGGTGACGCGCCTGCGCGGCCGGTTCGCCGCGTTCCTCGACCACGATCTCGTCTATTCGTTCCTCCATTCCAAGGTGACGGTGGTCGCAACCTTGGTGACGCTCGCGATCGTGCTCGCCGCAGCTTTCGCTCCATGGATCGCGCCGCACGACCCGTTCGATCTGCGCGAACTAAGTCTGCTCGATTCCCATCTGCCGCCGGCCTGGGCCCCCGAGGGCGACCGCCGCTTCCTGCTGGGAACCGACGATCAGGGCCGTGACGTGCTTTCGGCGATCCTTTACGGCGCGCGCATCTCGCTCAGCGTCGGCCTCCTATCGGTCGTGCTCGCCGCGGTTCTCGGCATCGTGCTGGGCCTGATCGCCGGCTACAGCGGCGGCGCGCTGGATTCCTTCATCATGCGGGCGGCCGACGTGCAGCTGACCTTCCCGGCCATCCTCATCGCTCTGCTCATCGACGGCACCATGCGCGCGCTGTCGGGGGAAGCGCGCCACGAGGAGACGGCGTTTTGGGTTCTCGTGCTCTCGATCGGGCTGTCCTCCTGGGTGCAGTACGCGCGCACCGTGCGCGGCTCGACCTTGGTGGAGAAGAACAAGGACTATGTGTTGGCGGCGCGTCTGATCGGGCTCGACCCCGCGGCGATCCTGTTCCGCCACCTCCTGCCGAACGTGATGGGACCGGTTCTGGTCATCGCCACCATCAATTTTGGGCTCGCCATCATCCTGGAAGCGACGCTGTCGTTTCTCGGGGTCGGGCTCCCACCCACCCAGCCTTCGCTCGGCACTTTGATCAGCATCGGCAACAAATTCCTGTTCGCCGGCGAATGGTGGATCGCAATCTTTCCCGGCGCGACGCTCGGCGGGCTGGTGCTGGCCATCAATCTCCTCGGCGATTGGCTGCGCGACGCGCTCAATCCGAAGCTGCGATGACGCAAGCGCTCCTCAGCGTCCGCAACCTGCGGGTCGAGTTTCCGACCCGGCGCGGCACGCTGGTCGCCGTTGACGACGTCTCCTTCGACATCATGCCCGGCGAAGTGCTCGGCGTTGTGGGGGAGTCCGGCGCAGGCAAGTCGCTCACCGGCACTGCGATCATCGGCCTCCTCGAGCCGCCCGGCCGGATCGGCGCGGGCGAAATCCGCCTCAAGGGCGAACGCATCGACGATCTGCCGCCGGAGCGCCTGCGCCGCATCCGCGGCCGGCGCATCGGCATGGTGTTCCAGGATCCGCTCACGAGCCTCAATCCGCTCTATCGGATCGGCGATCAGTTGATCGAGACGATCCTCACCCACACCAAAATGGACACGGCGGCGGCGCGGCGGCGCGCCCTCGCCCTGCTGGCGGAGGTCGGAATCCCGGCGCCGGAAGCCCGCATCGACCATTATCCGCACCAGTTCTCCGGCGGCATGCGTCAACGGGTGGTGCTCGCGCTCGCGCTGGCGGCCAATCCCGAGCTCATCATCGCCGACGAGCCGACGACCGCCCTCGACGTGTCGGTGCAGGCGCAGATCATTGCGCTGCTCAAGCGCTTGTGCCGCGACCATGGCACCGCCGTGATGCTGATCACCCACGACATGGGCGTGATCGCGGAGACCGCGGATCGCGTCGCCGTCATGTACGCCGGACGCATCGTGGAAATCGGCATGGTGCGCGACGTGGTGAAGGCGCCGCTCCACCCCTACACGGTCGGCCTGATGGGTTCGATCCCGAAGCCCGCCGGCGACGCCCCACGCCTCATTCAGATTCCCGGCACGATGCCGCGGCTCACCGCGATGCCTGCCGGCTGCGCCTTTCATCCGCGCTGCCCGCACGTTTTCGCGCCATGCCCGAGCCTGCGCCCCGAACTGAAACCCCATGGCAGTGCCCAGGTTGCCTGCTGGCTGTTCGAACCGGCGGCGGCGGCCGCGGAGGCAAGCGGATGAGCGCGGCCCCCCTCGTCGATCTCAAGAACGTGGGCCGCACGTTCGACGTCTCGAAGCCCTGGCTCAACCGGGTGATCGAGCGGCGGCCGCGCCAATTCCTCGCGGCCGTCACCGACGTGTCGTTTGAGATCCCGCCGCGCGAGACCTTCGCGCTCGTCGGCGAGTCCGGCTCCGGGAAATCGACCGTCGCCAAGCTCACCGTCGGGCTTATCCCGCCCACCGCCGGCGACGTCGTCATCGCCGGCGTGTCGATGAACGATCCGACGCGGCGCGCCGAGCGCCAGCGCCTGCGGCGGCGCATTCAGATGGTGTTCCAGGATCCCTACGCCAGCCTCAACCCGCGCCGGCGCGCGGCCGCCATCATCGGCGAGCCGATCCGCGCGTTCGGGCTCATCCGGCGCCGCGCCGACGTCGCTGAACAGGCGCACGAACTGCTGCGCCTTGTCGGCCTCGACCCCGCCGACGGGGACAAATATCCGCACGAATTTTCCGGCGGCCAGCGTCAGCGCGTCGCGATCGCCCGCGCCCTCGCCTCGCGGCCCGACTTCATCGTGTGCGACGAGCCGACTTCGGCGCTCGACGTATCGGTGCAAGCGCAGATCCTCAATCTGATGCGCGATCTGCAGGACCGCTTGGGCCTGACCTATTTGTTCATCAGCCACAATCTCGCGGTCGTGCGCCATATGGCGCGCCGGATCGGGGTCATGTACCTGGGGCGCCTGGTCGAAGTCGCTCCGACCGTCGAGCTGTTTGCGACGCCGCGCCACCCTTACACGCGCATGCTGCTCGACGCGGTGCCGGACCTCGAAATGACCGGACGCCCGCGCAAGCCGGTCGAGGGCGAAATCCCCAATCCGATCGACCCGCCGAAGGGTTGCGCGTTCCACCCGCGTTGCCCCTTTGCCAACGCCCGCTGCCGCGCGCAACGCCCGCAGCTCCTGCCCGCCGGCGCCGCCCTGGTCGCTTGCCATGGTGTCGAGGAAGCACGCCTGTGAGCCGAAGCCCGCCCGTCGACGCCGGCAGGCACCAAAAGCCGGCGGTCGCTTTGTGTGAAGTTCTTCACTGACCGCGCCCAAGGCCTCGCACCATAGTCCGCCTGCAGGGAATCGGGCTTCCGCTCAACGAGAAGCCCGCGCGACGGCAAATGGGGTGCGTCATGCCGATCTCGGGAATCTACCGCATTCAGGCTTTCCTCGGCCTCATCTACGTCTGTGCCGGCAGCGCCAAGCTGCTCGGGGCCGACATCATGGTCGAGGCGTTCGGCGTGACCGTGCTCGGGCACTCCCTGCGCATTGCGGTCGGCGTACTCGAGATTGGCGGCGGACTGTGCCTGTTCATCCCGCGCGCCGCGATTTATGCGGCCGTGGTGCTCGGCTGCACCATCATCGGTATTCTCGGTGCCGCGGTCGGACACGTGGCTCGCCTCAGCATCGACCAGCAGCCGTTCGATGCGCCCCAGCTCACCAACAGCTGGCGTGCAGACGTTCGGGGCGACGACTTCACCGCCAAGCTTTGGCACGTCCCCACCGCGCTCGCTCGCCGCGCGGGGATCGAAGGTTGAGGAGGCCGTGTTTTGAAGCCGCACATTTCAACCAATCGCGCGGCGCCCGCCGCCAGGAAACCCCTTTCAAACGGCACCACGATCTTTCATGATGGCCTGCCGTGGCCGGGCGATGCGTTGGACAGCCGGGCCCCGGGTTCCGCGCAGGGTGCACCGGAACTGCGATCCGAGGTCACGCCGATCGTGCCGCCGTCACGCGACGCCAAATCCCCGCCTCGGGTCCTCGACAAGCTCGCGCCCCTGCGCAATCACCCGCTATTTCGCGAGTTTCCGCCCGCGGTCATCGAGCACTTCGGCACCTACATGACCCGGCGCTCGGTGCGGCGCGGCGCCACCATCTTCTCCAAGGGCGACCCCGGCACCGGGCTGATGGCGGTGTTGTGGGGCGCGGTGAAGATCACCGTGCCGACCGCCGACGGCCGCGAAGCCGTGCTCAACATCATCAATCCCGGAGAAATCTTCGGCGAGATGGCGCTTCTCGACGGGCGACCGCGCAGCGCCGACGCCGTGTCGATGGAAGACTGCGAACTCATGGTCATCGATCGGCGCGACTTCATCCCGTTCCTGCGCGAGCAGCCCGACATCGCGCTCAAGTTCATCGAAATCCTGTGCGCGCGCATCCGCCACACCAGCGAGCAGGTCGAGGACGTGATGTACCTGAGCTTCCCCGGCCGGCTGGCGAAGACCTTGCTGCAACTGACCGGCGGGCCGGAGGCGCCGGCGGCGCACCGCAACGTGCGTATCACCCAGCGGGAGCTGAGCAGCATCATCGGCATGTCGCGGGAAAGCACGAACAAGCAGCTGCGCGCCTGGGAAAACCGCAAATGGGTGCGCCTGCAGCGCGGCGGCATCGCGGTGCTCAACCCGGCGGCGCTCGCCAAGCTGGCGGCCGAGGGGATGGAGGGCGTCTTCTCCTCGTGAGGCGCTTGGGGCCGGCACTCGCTTCGCCATTGCACCAGCTTTGCGCCCGGCGCCACTATTGACCGGCCGCGACGCCGCACCTACACAACGCGCCGAGAGCGCGTAGCTCAGGTGGTAGAGCACCTGACTTTTAATCAGGGGGTCGTGGGTTCGAGTCCCACCGCGCTCACCACGCTGAAATTACTACATTAATTGCGTTTTCCAGCGGGCCAATTTCAGGCCATCAGCAACCCTCCGGTAAGCACCCGGTAAGCAAGGGGTCAAAAACAAGGCCCCACGTGTGTGTGTCCGTGGGGCCTAGTTCGGAAACAGCCGAGGAGCAGGGAGCACTCAAATCCGCCCCTCAGACAATACGGAGCCTATGGAACTCCGCGAAAATGTGCAACGGGCGTGTGACGGCCCCGCGCCTACCGCTGCTTAGCACGATCCTATGGATACGGGGTGCGCCCCGTTGTGTGGCTGCGCGGTTACCCACCGAATGTCCGCTATCGGAGGTTAAGCGGACAAGATTTGCTCCATCTGAGCTTTACCGCTTTTGACCCATCAGCGACATCAGCGCGCAAATTTGCTGTGGTGCACAACGCGGCTGTTCCTAGAGCAGTGTGGTAGGGTGAGACCCTCGGCTGAGGGGAGCGCACATGAGGCGACGCGAGTTCATCACGCTTGCCGGTAGCGCGGCCATCGCGTGGCCGCTCGCCGCGCGCACGCAGCAGCCTGCGCGGATGCGACGCATCGGCATGCTGAGTTCATATGCCGAGCGCGATACCCCAGTTCAGGTCTGGAAAGAGGCATTCGTTTCGCGGTTGCAGGAATTAGGCTGGATCAACGGGCAAAACATTGAGATCGCATATCGGTGGTCCGCCGGTGATCTTGCCCTAATGCAGACATTCGCAAAGGAGCTTGTTGCTTTGCAACCTGACGCCATTGTCGCGAGCAATACTCCTCCGACCGCGGCATTGTTGCGTGAAACTCACACCATTCCAATCGTATTCGCAACGGTTACTGATCCGATTGGAAGCGGATTTGTCAAAACCATTGCGCGACCTGGCGGGAACGCCACCGGCTTTTTCGCTCTCGACTCAGCGATGGGCAGCAAGTGGGTCGAACTACTCAAGGAGGTCGCGCCGTCGGTATCGCGTGCGGCACTCATCTTCAACCCCGATACGACGCCCTATTCGCATTATTTCTCCGACCCATTCGAAGCCGCCGCCCGGGCAGCAGGCGTCCACCCGATCCTTGCAGCCGTGCACAGTGAAAGTGACCTCGAATCCGCGATCACCGCCACCGCCCGCGAGGGGAATGGCGGACTCGTCGCGATGCCCGATACTTTCACCACTCGTTACCGCAACCAGATTATAGCTCTCGCGGAAGCTAATAGCCTGCCAGCGATTTACCCGTTCCGGTTTATGGCATTAGACGGCGGCCTGTTGTCGTACGGAGCGGACGAGACCGAGGGATACCGAAATACAGCTACCTATATTGATCGCATCTTGCGGGGCGAGAAGCCGGGCGATCTCCCGGTGCAACTGCCCACAAAGCTTCAGCTTGTCATCAACATGAAGGCCGCCAAGACGCTCGGCATCAAAATCCCGCAGACGCTGCTCGCCACCGCCGATGAGGTGATCGCATGAGGCGGCGCGTGTTCATCGGACTACTCGGCGGTGCGGCAGTGTGGCCGCTCGCGGTGCGAGCGCAGCAGCGCGACCGCGTTCGCCGCATCGCCGTCATGATGACCAATGCGGAGGACGACCCCGAGGGGAGCTCGCGCGCGGCCGCCTTTCGGCAGGGCCTCGCGGAGCTTGGCTGGAGTGAGGGACAGAACCTGCGCATCGACTGGCACTGGTCGGCGGGCGATCTCGGGCGCATCCGCGCGACCGCGGCGGAATTGGCGCAGGCGACGCCCGATCTCGTAATCGCCAACGGAACCGTCAA
>WNGJ01012356.1_pt1 | contig 21975 bp, 17 predicted proteins | sample 5400611 | NCBI WGS metagenome assembly WNGJ01 (sample SAMN13153375, study PRJNA577476) | soil metagenome | isolation source: 40 cm soil or saprolite under Garry oak tree replicate 1 | place: USA:California | collected 2016-06-15
GTGCCGATCGCATCGAACACCAAACTCTTTACCGTGATGGCAATGGGCTTGCTGGTCGACGAGGGGAAGATCGACTGGGACAAGCCGGTGCGTCAGTTCGTGCCCAGCGTGCGGTTCTATAACGACGAGCTGAACGCCTCCGTCACCGTGCGGGACATGCTGGCGCACCGGACCGGCGTCACCCGGCACGACATGATCTGGTACAAATCACCGTTTACCAGGCAGCAACTGTTCGAGCGGCTGAAGTACCTCGAGCCGTCGCAGCCGATGCGAACGACATTCCTGTACAACAACCTGATGTACGGGGCGTCGGGATACATCATCGAGCTGCTCTCGGGGAAGACGTGGGAGCAGTTCGTGCAGGGGCGCATCTTCCAGCCGCTCGGAATGACCAGCACCGTCTTCTCGATCGATGACGTAATCAAGCAACCAGACCACGGCGTGCCGTTTACCGAGCGGCGCGACTCGGACTCACTCTACGCAATCCCGTACTACCGCGAGCAGGGTGCGATCGGGCCGGCGGGCGCGATCAACTCGAACATTCAGGATCTGTCCCACTGGCTGATTGCGCTGATGAACGGCGGCCGCTTTGAGGGCAAGCAGGTGATCCCGGGGGACGTCGTGAAGGCCACGCTGGCGCCCTCCATCGCCATGCCAAACACCGCGCTGGAAGCCTTCGGATGGGGCGAGTTGCTCAATGCCGCCTACGGCATGGGTCGCTGGACCGCGTCGTACCGAGGGCATCTGCTGGCCTACCATGGGGGCGACATCAACGGCTTCCATTCGCAGATCTCGTACATGCCTTCCGACAGCGTGGGGGTGATTGTCCTGGTCATCGGCGACCATGCCGCGCCGCTGTACAACGTCGTGTCGTACAACGTGTACGAGCGGCTGCTCGGCCTCGACCAGACTCCGTGGAGCCAGCGGCTCAACGACGCGCGCAAGAAAGCGAAGCAGGCGGGCATAGCGGCACGGGCGCAGGCGGGTGGCGGCCAGGTCAAGGGCACACGTCCGTCGCATCCCCTCGATGACTTCGTCGGCGAGTTCGAGAATCAGGCGTACGGCGTCGTCGCGATCTCGAAGCAAGGCACCGGGCTGCGTTTTGGCTTTCATCAGATCGACCTGCCGTTGACCCACTTTCACTATGACCGCTTCGACACCCCCGACGACGAAGCGAACGGCAAGTGGTCGGTCAACTTCGCGACGAACCCCCAGGGGGAGATCGATAAAGCGGTGATGTCGCTCGACCAGGCCGAAGTCGCGTTCGTCCGACGTGTCCCCGCCGAGCTGTCGGCTCCGGCGACGCTGCGGCAGTACGCCGGCACGTATGTGACGCCCACCGGCGCCAGCTTTGCCGTGGTGCTCAAAGAGGATGGGAGCCTCGGTCTCGCGTTTGCTGGACAGCCGTTCCAGGCGCTGGTTCCGTGGCGGCAACACCGGTTCAAGCTCAAAGAGTTCTCGGACGTTACGATCGAGTTCGTGGTCGAGGGCGGGCAAGTGAAGGCCATGACGCAGAGCAGTCCGTCAGGCAGGTTCACCTTTCAGCGGAAATGAATCGACGGTCTTACGCCGCTCGGTTGGATCGACGCCACCACCAATACGCCGGCATTCCAAGCAAGATGATTCCGATCCCGAGCAACGCCTGCGTCGGCCGGGACACGAGCGTAGAGACGACGATGCCGCCGGACGCCGCGATGAAGAGCAATGGCGTGACCGGGTATCCCGGGACTCGGAAGGGCCGGGCCGCCTGCGGCAGGCGGCGGCGGTACACGAAGATGCTGGCAGCCGCGAGCCCGTAGAATGCCCACCCGGTGAACACCACGTACGTCAGCAACTGCTCGAACGTACCCGAACCCGCGAGCACCATCGTCCACGCGCTACCCGCCAGGATCGCAACCGCGGGCGTGCCGAACCGCGGGTGCACCTCGGCCAGCTTCCGGAAGAACAGCCCGTCGCGCGCCATCGCATAGAAGACGCGTGGAGCCGTGAGCGCGATTCCGTTCGCCGCGCCGAAAATCGACACGAGAATGGGAATCGTTACGAGGCGGCCCCATGTGTCCCCAAACCGCATGCTCACGGCGTCCGCCGCCACGCGATTCGACTGCGACACTTCGGCGGGGCCGAGCGCGGCGAGATAGCCGAGGTTGGCGAGCAGGTAGATCGCCACGATGGCCAACGTGCCGGCAACGATGCCGCGGACAAACACGCGTTGGGGCTCGACGATCTCTCCCGCGGAGAAGGTGACATACTGCCACCCCTCATACGCCCACAGCACGGCCACCATGGCGACGGCTATGCCGCGGAGGAGCTCCGTCGACAGCGGCGTCGCCAAGACGCGCACCTGCGTGCCCGCGAGCCCGCTTCCGGTCGCGAGGAGCAGGGCACTCAGCAGCAGCAGCGCGCCGACCTTGATAGCCGTGCTCCAGTTCTGAACGACCGCGCCTTGGCGAGTGCCTCGTACGTTGACGCCGCCGACTACGAGAATGACGGCGAGCGACACCAGCTTCGCGCTGAGAGCACTGAGGACGACGAACTGCTGGAGGTAGCGTGCGAATGCGGCCGAGAGGGTGGCGATCGAGCCGCTGCCGATCACGAAGAACAACGCCCATCCGTACAGGAACGCGGGGAGTGGGCCGAACGCGTCGCGCAGGTACACGTACAATCCGCCGGACCGCGGATTCATGGCGCCCAGCTCGGCGTAGGTCAACGCCCCGAGCAGTGACAGCACGCCGCCGACGATCCAGACCAGCAGGGCCAGCCCGACGTCGCCGCCGGAATCCCGCAGTACACCGCCGGGGACGAGAAAGATGCCCGAGCCGATCACGGTACCCACGACGATCAGAATCACATCGAGGAGCCGGAGCACGCGGGCGAGCTCGCGCGTCGGAGCGGTGGATCCCGGTGTTGCTGCCGTGAGCGTCCCCTCCTGTGGCTCATTGCGCACTATGCAAATCGCGGGCATAATAGTGCCACCCCCTGAGAATGGATGCAAACGGGTATGCAAGTCCGTATCCTCCGCGCCGCGTCCGTGCTGCTCGTTGCGTCGCTCGTGGCCCGCGGCGCCACCGGACAAGCAGCGGCCGCCCCGCGCGCCACGCCGCGCTCCCTGTCCGGACTCGACCAGTTCGTGACTTCCCTGATGAAAGAGTGGCATGTGCCCGGGCTCGCCATCGGCGTCATTCAAGATGGCCGCCCGGTGCTCCTGAAGGGGTACGGCTTCCGAGATATGGAGCACCAACTGCCCGTCACCCCGCGCACGCTGATGGCGATCGGCTCCAACAGCAAATCGTTCACAGTGGTGCTGATGGGCATGCTGGTGGATTCGGGCAAGCTCGATTGGGACAAGCCGGTGCGGGATTACCTCCCGGACTTTCAGCTGCACGACGAGCTCGCCAGCCAGGAGATGACGCCACGTGACCTGGTGACACACCGCTCCGGCTTGCCCCGGCACGACCTGTTCTGGTACGGGGGCAGCTTGGGCCGCGAGGAGATGTACCGGCGGCTCAGATACCTCGAGCCGAACGTCTCATTCCGCAGTCGCTGGCAGTACCAGAACCTGATGTTCATGACCGCCGGTTACCTGGTCGAAAAACGCACCGGCCGATCCTGGGACGACCTGATCCGCGAGCGCCTCTTTGCGCCTTTGGGGATGACGCGGTCGAATACATCGGTCCGTGACCTGCCGTCCTCGGACGACGCCGCCCTCGCCTACGTTTGGCGTACGTGTCCCGCGGAACATGCGGCCGCAAATGGCGCCGCGCCGGCACCGGGGGGGTCGGCGGGGGCGAGTGCCGACGCCTGCGGGCTCGTGAAGGTGCCCTACCGGAACATCGATGCGGTCGCGCCCGCCGGCTCCATCAACTCCAGCGTCGAGGAGATGCTGCACTACGTGCAGTTTCACATCGACTCCGGGCGGTACGAGGGCCGAGTCCTTCTGTCGAAAAACAACGACATGCAGATGCAGACGCCCCAAATGCTGGTCGGTGCCCAGCCCATCTGGCCCGACGACTTCGGCCTGGCGACCTACGGTCTCGGCCTCGCCGTGATGCCGTACCGGGGGCACAAACTGGTTCAGCACGGCGGCGGCATCGATGGATTCATTTCGCAGATGTCCTGGCTGCCCAAGGAGCGCATCGGGGTCGTGGTTCTGACGAACATGTCCGGCAACAATCCGGTGCCGAACATCGTGACGGAGAATGTGCTGGATCGCTTACTCGGCCTGGCACCGTTCGACTGGAATGCGCGCGCCCGCCAGCAGACGCAGGAGGCGGAAGCCGCGTCGAAGAAGCAGCGCGACGAGCGGGCCGCGGCGCGGAAGCCCAACACCACGCCGTCCCACGAGCTGGCTGCGTATGCCGGGGTCTACGAGCACCCGGCCTATGGTCGCCTCACCGTTCGCACGGCCGGCAACACACTCGAGGTGTCATTCGCCGACTACACGGCTCGTCTCAAGCATTACCACTACGACATGTTCGAGGTCGACGACCCCAGCGAGATCGTGCCGCTGAGTGGCATCCTGACGTTCCGGATGGACCAGAAGGGTGACATCGATCGTATCGCGGTCCCGTTCGAGCCGAGCGTCAAGGACATCGAGTTCACGCGGGTGAAGACCCCTTAGACGCTAGCGGCGCCGGTACCCCGGGCCGCGCACAATGCGGCCCGGCTTCGCCCCTGTGTGCCGGCCGTTGCTCACCACCGCCACGCCGTTCACGAATACATAGCGCACGCCGGTCGAGAGCTGGTGCGGTTGCTCGAACGTGGCACGGTCAATGATCGTCGCCGGGTCGAACACCACGACATCGGCGTAGTAACCCTGGGCGAGCACGCCACGGTCACGGATCGATAGGCGCGTCGCGACGGCCCCCGACATCTTGCGCACAGCGTCTTCCAGGCCGATGACGCGTTGCTCGCGGACGTAGCGGCCCAGGATGCGTGGGTACGTCCCGTATGAACGCGGATGCGTGAGCCCGTGCGCACTGTCGGGATCGTAGCCGCCGGCGTCCGTGCCGATCTTGATCCAGGGCTGCCGCAGTTGCAGCGCGACGTTGTCTTCGCTCATCAGGAAAAAGATCGTCCCGATGCCCGACTGCTCCGTCAGGATGAGGTCGATCGCGGCGTCGGGCCAGGGCTTGTGCATGCCGGCCGCGATCTCGGACAGGCGCTTCCCGGCCCAGAGGCTGTCTTCGGGCTTGCGGAGCCCGAGCACCAACACGCCCTCGGGCGTCGCGAGCGAGCAGAGGTTCTCCCAGTCGGTTCGCTCACTCAGCACCTCGGCCTTGATGCGCGCGCGTGTCGACGAATCGTGCAGATTGTCGAAGAGCTTGCCGTCCGCGGAGACCCACGGCGGCAAGCAGGCCGTGAGGCTCGTCCCGCCGGCGACGTATGGATACATATCGGCCTGCACGTCCAAACCCCTTGCCCGCGCCGAGTCGATTTTGGCGATGGCGGCAGCGGCCTTGGGCCAGTTGCGCCGGCCGGCGGCCTTCAGGTGATAGATCTCGACCGGCACGCCGCCCTCCTGCCCGATGCGAATCGCCTCGTCGATGGCCTCGAGGAACTGATCTGCTTCCGAACGCATGTGCGTGATGTACACGCCGCCGTCCGGCGCCATCACCTTCGCGATCTCGACCAGCTCTTCGGTCGTGGCGAAGTTCCCCGGCGGATAAATCAGGGCGCTCGCGACTCCGAAGGCCCCATCCGCCATGGCGTGCCGGGTCACAGCGCGCATCGTGTCGAGCTCGGCGGCTGTCGGTGCGCCGGCGGCCATGCCCTTCGCGTAGATCCGTATGGTCGCCGCTCCGAGGAATGAGCCGGCGTTTACGGACATCCCGTGGCGCTCCATCGCGCGCAGCCACGCGTCGAAGCCATGGTTCCCGCGGAATTCGCCGGCGTGCGCCGTGTCGGACGGATTGCTCGGGTCTGCCGCCTGGAGCACGTGATCATTCACCGGTGCGTTCGTCCAGCCCTCACCCATGATCTCGGTCGTGACGCCTTGCGTGACTTTCCCCACGACGCGCCCGTCGCCGATGAGCAGCGCGTCGCGCGAGTGCGCCTGGATGTCGATGAAGCCGGGGGCGACGACGAGGCCGCGCGCGTCCACGCGCTCGCGGGTGCGCGCTTCGCGCAGCGTCCCTGGGGGAGCGATGCGGGCGATCCGGTCGCCTGTGATCGCGACATCGCCGTAGAACCAGGCGTTGCCGGTGCCGTCCACGATGCGGCCCCCTTCGATCACGACATCGTACGGCGAGCCCGCAGGTGCGGGCGCAAAGGCGCCGGGTCCTGCTTTTGGGCCACACGCGAGAACGACACATGCAATCAGCGCGACGCGGGTCATTGAGGTCCTCCTACCAGGTGCCGTGTTCACCCATGTTCGTAATCACGCGTCCGAGCCGGTCGGCGGCATTGCGCCAGTTGGTCTGCACGGCGCGCTGCGCCGCATCCGGGTTTCCCGATTCGATGGCCCGGATAATGACGTTGTGCTCGGCAACCGAGGTCGCGATCTCATCCATCAGCGCGTTGACGTAGACGCGCACGTAGCGCTCGGCCTGCGGCTTGATGCCGTGATGGAGGGCCAGCAGACGGGGCCCGGCGGCGCCGTGCACGTACAGCGCATGGAACTCGCCGTCGAGGCGGGAGATGCGGTTGGGGTCCGGCCGCGGGGCCATGGCAACTTTGAGGAGCTGGCTGTTCAGTCCGCGCAACGCGCGGATGAGTCGGCGCCGCTGTGGCGGCGCGAGGGACGCGGCGCGGCGCGCGGCGAGCCCCTCGATTTCGGCGATGATGTTGAACAACTCCGACGCGTCCTCGCGGGTCAGCGCCGCGACCGCCGGCCGAGCGCGTCGCCCCGCGGCCGGGGAGAGGATGTATCCTTCCTGCGCGAGCCGCAGCAGCGCGGCGCGAACCGGGGTGCGACTGACCCCGAGTCGGCTGGCCAGCTCCGTCTCGATCAGCCGGGCGCCGGCGGCGAGACGCCCTCCCACGATCAACTCCCGCAGCCGCCGGTACGTGGCGGAGACCCGGTCGTCACTGGTGGCGGCTTTCGGCGCTTTCGGCATCGGCCACCATTCATACCGCCGCGCCGGGATACGCGCAAGGCAATATTTGTATCCCTTGCTGGATACCTACCACGGCGGTACAATGACCTCCCGACCATGAAAACCGGCACCATGACGCTGCGCAACCTGGACCGGTGGCGCGACTTCGAAGCCTGCGTGGAACTACAACGCGATACGTGGGGACGCGATTTCAGCGCCTGCGTCCCCGCCGCCGTGCTCATGGTCGCGCAGCGCGTCGGCGGAGTGACGGCAGGCGCCTTCGACGCCGAGGGACGTTTGCAGGGATTCATATTCGGGCTGACCGGGTACAGCGGCGGCCGCTCCATGCATTGGTCGCACATGCTGGCGGTACGGGAGCGCGCGCGGGACGCAGGACTCGGGATCAGGCTGAAGCTCTACCAGCGCGAGCTGCTGCTGAAGAACGGCGTCGAGACGGCGCGCTGGACCTTCGACCCCCTCGTCGCGAAAAACGCCCACATCAACCTCAACCGGCTCGGTGCGGTCGTAGTCGAGCACGTGGAGAACATGTACGGCGAGTCGAACAGCACACTGCACGCCGGTCTGGGCACGGACCGCTTCGTCGTGGAGTGGCGACTGGGCGACGAGGCCGTCCTCCGCGCCATCGCGGGACCCGAGCCTCCCGGGGCTACCGTTTTCGCGACGAGCCCGGTCGTGAACAATACGCTGCGCCCACCACCCGCTTCCGGTTCACGCGTGCGGATCGAGATTCCGGCCGACATCTACGGCGCGCTGGAGAGCGCCCCGGAGCAGGCGGCCGAATGGCGAGCACGCACGCGCGGCGCGTTCCAGCAGTACCTGAGCCAGGGCTATCGGGTGGCGACGTTCTACCGCGATCGCGCGACGGGACGCTGCTTCTACGGGCTCGCGCGGTGACGATCTGCATCCGCGAAATCACGCTGCGCGAGATTCACCTGCCGCTCAAAGAACCGTTCGTGATCTCCTCGGGGGCCGTCACGACGCGCCGCATCCTGCTCACCGAACTGCGGGACCAGGACGGCGCCGTGGCGTGGTCGGAATGCCCTGCAGGCGCCGCCCCCAACTACTCGCCCGAAACGATCGACACCGCGTGGCTCGCCATCACATCCTGGGTCGCCCCGCGACTGCTGGGGCGCGCGCTCGCCCATCCGCGCGACGTCCACCCGATCCTGGAGCGGGATTTCCGCGGCCACTGGATGGCGAAGGCGACGCTGGAGATGGGCGCGTGGGGCCTCGCGGCCGAACGCGACGGCGTCAGCCTGGCGCGATTCATCGGCGGTACGCGCGAGCGCATCGAAGTCGGCATCTCACTCGGCATCGAGGCTACCCCGGCGGCGCTCGTCGCGAAAGCGCGCCAGGCGCTGGGGCACGGGTACCGCAAGGTGAAGATCAAGATCAAGCCGGGCGCGGACGTGGACTATGTCGGCGCGGCGCGGGAAGCGCTCGGTCCCGCCGCGCCGCTGATGGCGGACGCGAACAACGCGTACACGCTCGACGACAGCGACCGGCTCGTGCAGCTCGACCAGTTCGGGCTGCTCATGATCGAACAGCCGCTCGCGTGGGACGATCTGGTCCGGCATGCGGCGCTGCAGCGGCGCCTGGCGACCCCGATCTGCCTCGACGAATCCATTACGAGCCTCGAGCGCGCCGAGGACATGGTCACGCTCGGCGCAGGCCGCATCATCAACATCAAGCCTGGTCGTGTAGGCGGCTTCGCTCCATCGCTGGCGATCCATGCCCTGTGCGCGCGGCACGACGTCCCGGTGTGGTGCGGTGGGATGCTGGAGAGCGGGGTGGGGCGGGCGTACAACGTCGCGCTCGCCTCGCTGCCCGGTTTCACGATTCCGGGTGACATCAGCCCCAGCGCCCGGTACTGGGAGCGGGACGTCGTGACGCCGGAATGGACGATGGCTCCGGACGGCACCATGACCGTTCCGCGCGATCGTCCCGGCTTGGGTGTTGCCGTCGATATCGACCGGGTGGACGACCTCACCGTCCGCCGCGAAACGCTGACGGTGCCCTAGCGCCGCAGCCATCAACGAGGTCATCGCATGCGAACACTGTCGCTCGCGTCCTGGCTGCTCGTGCGGGAAACCTCGCGACGCCTGTACGAGGCGCTCGGGGAGCTGCGGCCGGCGGCACTCGAGCGCATCGCCGACACCGGCGTGGTAGCGCGATTCCGCGGTCGCGAGCGGGCGGCGCCGGTGGTCGCAGTGCGGGGCGACATCGACGCGCTCCCCATCACGGAGGAGACGGGGCTCCCGTTCGCGTCGCAGCGGGCCGGCGTGATGCATGCTTGCGGGCACGACGTGCACGCCGCCTGGACGGTCGGCGTCGCGCATCTCGTGGCGCGGGAGCCGGCGACGGGCGATGTGGTGGTACTACTGCAGCCGGCCGAGGAGACGGGGCGGGGCGCGGCAGCGGTGCTCGCCGCCGGGGCGCTCGCGGGCGTTTCTGCGATCTTCGGCGGGCACGTCGATCGCCGCTTCGCAGTAGGGCAAGTCGTGGCGCAGGCCGGTCCACTGGCCGCGTCGGCAGACACGTTCACCATCACGTTACGCGGGGCCGGTGCGCACGCGGCGCGGCCGCACGAAGGCGTGGATCCCATAGTCGGCGCCGGCGCCCTGGTCGGCGCGTTGCAGACCCTGGTCGCCCGCCGCGTCAACCCAAGCGTTCCCGCCGTGGTGACCGTCGGGACCGTCCATGCCGGCACAGCACCCAATGTCATTCCCGACTGCGCGACGTTGTCGGGGACACTGCGCGCCGTGGATCCCGATACGCGGGCGCTGCTGCAGCGCGAGCTGCGCCGCGTGGCCGAAGGCGTTGCGGCTGCGCACGGGCTGACAGCCGACGTGGCGCTCGACATCGGTCCTCCGCCGCTCGTCAATCCCTCGCAACCGGCTGATTGGGCGCGACGCGCGGCGGAGCGTGTGCTTGGCGAAGGAGCGGCGGTGCCGCTCGGTCCGCTCAACCTCGCGGCGGAAGACTTCGCGTGCTACCTGGAGCAGATGCCGGGGTGCTTCTTGCGGATCGGCGCGCGGGAAGCGGGTGGCACGGCGATTCCGGCGCACTCGCCGCGCTTTTACGCGGCGCCGGAGAGCATCTTTGTCGGGGCGGCGGTCTTGGCGGAGACCGCTCGTGTTGCCTCGGCCGAGCTGCGCGGCTAGCGCAGCCTACACGCCGTTTTTCTCACGCGTCGGGAAGGGCCAACACGTCGTGCTTCCGTACGTGCGATTCGTAAATGGATTTGTTCCCGTCTTCCAGGTGATGTTGTAGCGAAGCAGATCGTTGAGCCGGTGCCCGCCTTCGAAGCTCAGCTCCTTGCGCCGCTCGGCGATGATGGTGTCAATGGCTTCCTGTTGGGTTGTCGCCGACGCCGCCGCGAGTCCTACCTGGGCACGACGCGCGTTGACCAGCGCCATCGCCGCGGGCACCTGGTTCTGTTGCGCCAGTGCTTCGGCGCGGATGAGGTTGGCTTCGATACTACTGGCCAGGCGCATGGGACTCTCCAGGCTCGTGTACTTCGTCGTGATCCACAGGCGAATTGCCGAATTGAAGGCGCCGCGGCCGGCGTCCACGACCAAGACACGTGGGTCGTTCATGGTCCGGTACGCCGGGGCGACCGTGTAGGCGCCCACCTGTTGGGCGAGATACCAGAGCTTGTTCCAGCGGCGGACGCTTTCCACGCCACGGCCGACGTCCTTGCTGTAGCCTGGCGTCACCTGATTCGCGAACTGGTCGGCCTCGCTCCACTTCTTGAGGTCCATCTTGGCGCGCGCCGTGCCGACGCGGGCCAGGTTCACCAGATCGGCGTCGTTGACCTGCTGGGCCAGGGTCAAGCCTTCCGAGAAGCGCGTTTCAGCGAGCGCCAGCGCCGCGCTGGGCGGCTGCGCCGGCCCCCCGTCGAACGCGACCTGGCAGAACGACTCACCCATCAGCAGGTACGCATAGGCCCCGTAGATCTTCACCTGCGCGAGGAGTAAGGCTCGATCCGGGACCTGTTGATCGGTCCACGCGGTGAGCTTCTTCGTCGCCTCCTCGGCCTGGAACCGCGCCGTCTGCAGCGTCAGGTTCATGCCGAAGCTGAACTGGGCGTCGCAGGTGGTTGCCGAGTAGTCGTCCTCGTCGGCGGTGATGGTGCGCTCACCCCAATTAGCCAGCGGGACATTCGAATTCGCGGTCTCGTACTCGTCCGAATGCACCGAGGACCCCGACATGTAGTTGGAGTACGCACATTCGAAGTCGCCGATCACACTCCGGACGAGGACCGGCGCGAGCGTGGGATCGTTGATCTGATCGGTGGGGATCTGACCCGGGAATTCGACTTTGAGGACCCTGTCGGTGTTGCAGCCCGCGAAGCAGAGGCACGTCACTGCTACTGCAATCCAACGGGCGGCGCGATCGATCGAGATACGCATAGGGATCTCCGTCTCCGTCGGGGTTAGAAAGTGAACCGCAGCGTTGTGCGCAGGCGGGCGAGCTGGGGCCACGACTCCTGCGTGTAGCCGAAGTTGCCCGTGACGTCATCGCTGCGGTTGGGCAGCAGCTCGGGATCGATCCATTTGGCCCCGTACGACGTCTGCTGCGCGCGCCAGAGGAACATCAGGTTCTCGCCCGCCACCGTAATCGACGCGCGGGTCGCGCCCATGAGCAGCTTCTCCGGCAGGTCGTAGGTAAGCGACACCGTGCGCAGGCGGGCGAAGCCGGCATCAAACAAGCCCGTCGCCCCGGGGCCGGTCCCGTCCGGATCCACAAGCCATGCCTGGAGGATCGGGTTATCGCCGGCGATCGACGAGCGCGAGTTGCGGAAGAACGTGTGTTGCGCACCAACGTCGCCCACCACGGTATGGAGGCCGCCCACGTAGTCGGCGAGCGCCAGCACGCGCACGCGGGCGCCGAGTCTGAGCGTGGCGCTGAACGACCCGTTCCACGACGGCGTGGGGCGACCCTGATAGAGTCGCGGCGCGCCGGCGCAGGGAACCGTGGTCCCGTCGCCACGGCCCAGGTCGGTTCCGCCTTCACACATGGCGTTGGTGGCTAGTGGGAGTACGAATGTCGGCACGCCGCCGATAAACAGCGTGTCCGGCACGATCGCGGCGCTCACGATCTTCTTATAGAAGAAAGACGACGGGGCAAAGCCTTCGACGTTGAACTGCTGGATGTAGCTGGCGCCGACAAATGTCGGCGGCACACCGCCGAGACTGACGATCCGGCTGTCGTTCGTCGCGATCGTGCCCCGCAGCTCGAGCCCCCAGCGCGCGGTGTTGAGCGGCACGCCCGAGAGCGCCAGTTCGATGCCGCGATTCCGCGTCTTGCCGATGTTCAGGAACTCGACGCCGGGGAAGCCGCGCGACGGTTTCAGCGGCGCGGAGATAATCGCATCCTTGATGACCTTATTGTAGAAGGTGAACTCGACGCCGAGGCGTTGGTTGAGCAGTCCGGCGTCGAACCCCAGCTCGGTCTCCTCGCCGATCTCAGGCTTCAGATTGGCATTGCCGAAGTTCTGCGGCGTGACCCCGCCGAGGCCCCCGAACCCGACCGCGGCGCGATAGGTCTGAATGGCCGAGAACACGTCCGGCTGCAGGCCGGCACGACCCCAGGCACCGCGGAGCTTGAGTTGCGAAAAGAGTCGCGAACCGGCGAGGAACGGTTCCTCCGAAACCACCCCCGAGGCGCTGAATTTGGGATAATAGACGGCATCGAAGTTGGCGCCGAAGGCGCTGTTCCCGTCCGCCCGCAGCGCCGCCGTGACAAACAGGCGGTTTTTCCAGGCGACCTGCTCCTGGCCATAGACGCCCAGCGTCTTGTTCTCCTGAAAGGCCTCGGCTGCCTCCCGCCGCGCCCCGCTGCCGACATCGCCCGGGCCCGGAATTGGAAACTCGAACCCTTGCGAGAGCTGCTGATCGAACTGCTTGTAATAGTACTGGACGCCGACGGCCGTCGACGCCACGAGGTTGGGGCTGACCGTCCAATCGGCGTTGGCGCCGTAGTCGACGGTGAGGAACGTGCTGCGCAAGTCCAGCGCTTGCTTCTGACCGAGGCTCGCGCTGAAGAATGGCAGGTAGCCGGTCCCATCGCGGAAGACGAGCTGCGACGATTTGTCGTTCGTGATGTCGGGTCCAACCGTGAGGCGGTGCTGCAGCCACGGGAAGGGCCGGTAATTGAGCTGCATGCTGAGCGTCATGCGCTCGATGTTGTCGAAGCCGTCGACCCCCTTGTAGTCCTCGGGCCGGTAGAATTGAAAACCGTGTCCGGTGCTGTTCCAGCCGGTGGTCGCGGTGTCCTCCGTGCCCGTGAGCCCGCCGGGCTGGCACCAGGGGAAATCGCAGGCCCAGATAATCGACGTCGTGATCGGCTGCGTTCCGGACGCTCCGCGCGTGCGCGAGCGCACGGTCCCCAGGCTCAGGTCGGCCGTGAACTTTCCGTCGGTGGTCTGATAGCCGAGGTTCCCCCGGCCTGCAAACTTGTTCTGCCAGTTATAGTCGACCGGCCCTTCTTCGCGATTGTAGGTGGCGCTGAAGAAATAGCGGACTTGATCGGTTCCGCCGCTGATGTTGCCGGAGAGGCCCCGCGGTGCGCCCGTGCGGAAGATGGCGGGGAAGCCACGGGACTCTCGGAACCGCTGCACGTTGAACTCTCTGATGTCGGCCGGATTCCGGTAGTCCCCCCCGCGGCGGAGATAGAAGTTCGTCGGATAGCGCTCCTCGGGATTGCTGAGCCAGGTGGCGCCGGCATCGGATTGGAGCTGGATGGTCGGCCGGCCGGCACGGCCCCGCTTGGTGAAGATCTGGATGACGCCGTTGGACGCTTCGGTGCCGTAAATCGTCGCGGCGGACGGGCCTTTGAGGATCTCGATTGACTCGATCTCCTCGGGAACGAGGTCATTGACGCGGCTCGGTTGCTCCTGGGCCCCGTTGAACGCGAGGCTGAACGCGGCCGCCTGATTGTTCGAGCGAACCCCATCGATGTAGATGAGCGGCTCGTTGGACAGGCTCAGACTCCCGGACCCGCGAATACGCGTCGTGCCGCCGCTCCCGACGCCGCCACTTGCGCGCATGATGCGTACGCCGGGGACGCTGGCGGAGACCATGTCCTGGAGCTTGGCCGGATGCCCGCTGAGCTCGAGCGTCTTGGCCACGTCGACATCACCGACGGCGTTGCCCAGCGAGCGGGTCTGCGCGCCGCCCGCGGTACCGGTCACGACAACACGCGCACGGTGTGATCACCGACGCCCGCATCGATGGTCGCTACCTGATAGCCGATACGGGTGATGCGCAAGCGGGCCGTGCTGCCCGGAACATTGTTCAGCAGGAACTCGCCGCGCGTGCCGGAGCGCGCGACCGGGGTGGATCCCTCGACGGTAATGGATGCGTCGGGAATCGGGAGTCCGCTTCTGGCGTCGACGATCGTGCCGCCGATCGTCTGCGTCTGGGCGCGCGCGGGAGCGGCCCACGTCACAATCGTCAGAAAGAGGAGACCGATAGCGCGGGAGCCTGGAGACGAACGGATCGGCGACATACGACCTCCAAGTGCTGAGGACCCAGACGGCCTACCTCGTGATGTTCCGAAACAGGTGAGTCCCATCGCGATCCGAGAATGCCGAATTCTGTATACAGCTTGGTGTACAGGTTATTCTACGCCCGGTGCCTCTCCCCGCAAGGAGGCTGACGTACGGCCTCGATGCTATTGCGTAACTCCAAGCCATTTATAATGTTCTTTCAAACCAGACCAGGACTGGCATGCCTGCCCAACCTGCCCGATACACACCAGCCGCAGCCACCGATACGGTCGTCCACGACCTGCCCCCGATTCGCTTTGACGGACAACCCATAGACATCCGACTCTCCCTGCGCCGCACCGAAGACGGCTTCTGGCGTGGCCGCATCCTGTTTGGTGCGGAAGGGACGGAAGCGGAGCGCTCCAGCGCGGAGATTTTCTGCGCCGGTACGGAGCAGGACCTGTGGCAATCGGTGCGCGACCTGCGGGATCATCACCTGCGGGACTTGTACCGCTCACTGCTGTAGATGCCTGAGCAGACGTCGCTGTCCAAGCTGCGGCACGACATCTCTAACCCTCTATCGGCGATTCTCGCCGAGACTCAGCTGCTGCTCCTGGCGTCGGAGAAGTACGACGCCGAGACGCTCGCTGGGCTCAAGCAGATCGAGGACCTGGCGCGCAAGATGCGTCAGATACTGCAAAGCGTCGAGTGAGTCGGCGGCATCGGCCACGGTATTGCTCTTCAACGGTGTGGTGGGCTCCCCACACCGTCGCCTTCCTTATTAAGACGGTTCGGCTCTCAGTGCGTGATGGGCGTCATAGCCGTTTCGGTCGCACGGCGGTAAATCACACGCCACCACCCCCGCCTTTGCGGGGGTTTATGCCTCGGGCATTTTAGGACCCCTTCACAGGCAGGAGTCCCCGACGTTGGCTGGTCGCAGGTACCTGCTCGCTGGAATAAGCGGCTTGGTGGTGGCCTGCGCCGGGCGGGGCGGGGGGGGACCACGGCTCGCGCCTGTCACACCTGCTGAAATCCCCGCGCTCAAAGCCCAGGCAGCACAGCAACCCCGGAACGCTGACATCCGCTTCCGCCTTGCGGCCGCCCTCATGGCGGCTGGACGATGCGATACGGCGACCGCCGTCGCGAACTCGGGCGAGTCGCTGGCACCCGGCAACGCGTTGGGTCCGATGGTCATCGGCCGCTGTCAGGAAAAAGGCGGCCGGTACGACCTCGCGTTTGCGACGTATACGGACTTCGCGCGCAAGAACCCGCGCGCGCGCGGTGTCGGGGCCGTGCGAGCGCTGGCCGAGATGGCGCTCCGGACGCAGGCGACCCAGACCGCCAAGCTGGCCCTGGCGCGGGAATCGACATTGACCGCGCTCGCACCGGAGCCCTCGACCATCGCGGTGCTGCCGCTGACGATCGCCGGCGATTCCAGCCTCCAGCCGTTGTCGCGCGGGCTCGCCGAGCTGCTGATGTCCGATCTGGCGTTGGTGCGCAGCCTCCGGCTCCTCGAGCGCGTGCAGATCAGCGCGTTGCTCGACGAGCTGAAGCTCGGGCAGAGTGGGCGGGCCGACGTTCGTACCGCGGCGCGAGTAGGCCGTTTGCTGCGTGCCGAGCGGATGGTACAGGGCGTCGCTGCGATTACGCCGAACGGGCCCGTCCGCATGTCGGCAACGGTCGTCCGCGGTGACGGCACTGTTCGCTCCGGGGCGGAGGCGAACGGGACGTTTAGACAACTCCTCGATCTGGAGAAGCAGCTCGTCTTCGGTCTGGCGACGGAGTTGGGCATTCAGCTAACCGAGGCGGAGCGCCAACGCATCTTGCGGCAGGGTCCCAAGAACCTGGCCGCCTTCCTTGCCTACGGTAGGGGACTCGACGCGCTCGACGCCCGAGATTATCGGGCTGCCGCGGCGGCGTTCGGCGCCGCGGTGCGGGCCGATCCGTCGTTCCAGCAGGCGCAGCAGCAGCAACAGGGGGCGGAAGCAGCGCCCGTCGTAGCGGCATCCGGCGGCGACATCATGACCGTCGTTCAGGCGGCCGAGCAGCTCGCGCCGTCAGTAGCCGGCGCGCTGCAGCAGGGTACCCTCGACGTCTCCTCGACAATTGGCGACCTGGCCCAGACGGGCATCGGTAGCGTGGCGAGCAATCCCACGCCCGAGAGCCAGGGGATCTCGAGCATCATCCAGGCGTCAGGCATCATCCGGATCATCTTCCGCCTGCCGTGACGCGCACGCGCTGGTGGTTGGGACTTCTCGTACTCCCCGGGGCGCTGGCCGCCCAGTCCGAGACCACAATCGCGCGCACAGGCGTGACGTTCGAGTCGTACGCATTCGGCTCCGGGCTTCCATTCAATCGCATCAGCGAGCTCACGATTCCGGTCAGCGTCACGCAGCGCATCGGCGGTGGCCGGCTGGTGCTTGACCTCGGCACTGCCTTTGCTCGCGCTTCCGTCAGTGAAGCGGGAGGCGGGAGCGGTAGCATCACGCACTCAGGGCTCGTGGACACCGATCTGCGCGCGAGCTACAGCGTGATTCCTGGGAAACTGCTGTTCAATCTTGTCGGCACGATCCCGACTGGTGCGCGGGCCGTCGCCGACACGACGATCCCGTTGTTCGGCGCGACGGGTACGCATCTCTTCGGGTTCACCACACCGAGCTTCGGCTCGGGTGGCGCCGTGTCCGCCGGTTTCGCGTCAGCCGTCAAAATGGGACAGAACTGGGCAGTGGGGACGGGCGCGAGCTACCGGTATGCCGCGCGCTACGTGCCGGTCCAGGGCGGGGACGAGATGAGTCCCGGCGGCGAGATCCGCGCGCGCTTCGGGATCGAAGGGCCGTTCGGTGGAGGAAAGTACTTCCGCGGCGCGCTCGTCTACACGACGACCGCGGCCAACGACCTCGGCGCGAGTGGAGAGAGCGCGATCGGCGACCGCGTGCTCGGCTACGCCGCCGTGAGCATGCCGCTCGGTAACTCGCACCTCTCGTTGTACGGCTGGAATATGCGCCGCCTGCGCGCCCGCAACTCCACCAACGCAAGCACGGTGGCCGTGCCTCGCGGCAACGTGCTCGCCGTCGGTGCGCGGCTCGATCGCCCCGCGGGACCCAAGGCGACGCTGTCGCCGACGCTCGAGCTCCGGCATGAGTTGACCGGGCCCGGTCAGCGGATGGAACTCCTCGGCTACCTCCTGCGAGCGGGCACCGACCTGCGTTACCGGCTGAGCGATCGCGCGGCCGCGGTGCTGCAGGCGCAGCTCGCGTTCGGAACGCTCCACGATGCGGGAACCAGCGTCTCGATACTGGGTCCCCGCCTCGGCGTCATGCTCGAGTGGTCGCGTCCCTAGTTTCGAAGTACCCGTTGCCGAGGTAGAGCACCAGAAACACCGCCGACGCCGCGCTCACGCCGTACTTCCATGACGCCGCGGCCGGCGACGTCGACAACAGGCCTTCGATCGTTCCCGCAATTGCGAGCAGCGTGACAACCGCGCCGATCATCCGGGCCGCGATGCGGCCCTCCATCACCAGCGCGTCGCGCCGCGTCCGATCGCCCGGTGCGATCATCGCCTTCGCCAACCGAAACCCCGCCCCCGCGGAGATGAAGATCGCGGTCAGCTCCAGCACGCCATGTCCCAGGACGAACGTCAGCAGATAGTTCAGCGCCTGGTAATTGCGAAACAAGCCTAGCACGAGCCCGAACATCATCCCGTTTGCAAACAGGAGCCAGGTGGTGAGCACGCCGGCGGTGAGACCGCCGACGAACGTCCCGAACGACACCGTGATGTTGTTGGTGATGATGAGCGCCGCTACCTGTGGCCGGTCTTCTTTAGTCGTTTCCGCGTAGCCGCGTCCCTCCGCCAGATTCTCAGCCGCAGCCTCCGCACGCGCCACCATAACGGGGGACAGGAGCTCCTCCGCCAGCGCCGGCCGCTCGCGAATCATGACGTAGCCCACCGCCGCCGGGACCGAGAAGAGCAGAAAGGCGAGCAGCACATACTGCCACGACTGCACCACGGCGGCCGGGAAGTCGCGCAGGATGTAATAGGCCAGGGGCGTACGCGGTTTCCCCCGTGCGCGATACAGGGCATTGTGCCCGGCCGTGACGACCCGCTCCAGGTAGGTGATGACGCGCGGATCGACCTGATAGGTGCGCGCCCGCGCCAGATCGGCGGCCACCTCGCGATACTGTGCAGCGAAAACCGGAATCTCGTCCGCTGCCAACCCTTCGACGCCCGTGCGCTCCATGCGGAGCGCCGTTGTGCGGAACGCTTCCCAGCCATCGCGCTTTTTCTGCACGAATCGTTCGGCCGGCACCGTGATGCGGCCGGCCGCGCTGGCCTGCGCGCGCGGCGCAAACCGGCTGCGTCGCTTGCGTTGCTCCTCGGCGAACACAGTAACGAGATAGCTCTGCAGGTCCGGTGTACGGCGGGGAATGCGCGGCTCGAACCGTCGCACCAGATCGGCGGTGATGCGCGCCTGCACGTCGGGCGCCAGCTCATTGAGGCGTCCCAGGAAGCGGTCCAGCAACCGGAACTCCTCTTCCGACAGCTCGGGCGGGCCGGTCTCGACGGCTTCTGCAGCGGTTTCGTGCGCCGGCGTGCCGGCCGTGAGGCCCAACGTCCAGTCGGTGGGCCGGTCCCGCACGACGATCGTGCCGGCGGCCATGTCCGGTGAGTGACCGGCCGGTATCCATGACGACACGAATCCCGAGCAGCTGTTTCCCCGGCGTCCGGCCGCCGTTCAGCGCCTCGAACAGCGTGAAGTATCCCCAGACGAGGGAGAAGGTGAGCAGAATCAGCGCGGCGGTGACCCAGCCTCGTGCCATGCCGTGCGGCGGGGTGATATCGCTGGCGATCGTCGTGCCGCCCAACCACAGCAGCAGCAATCCGAGCCACAACAACAGCAGATCGAGGAGCCCGGCCGCCACGCGCGACCCGACGCCCGCCAGCTCGAACCGCACGTCCACGTGCTCCGGCGTCTCGACGCCGTGAAGCTGCCGTAGATCGAGGTCTCGCGCGGACGGCGTCATTTCCTCATCTTAGCGCTGAATCCTCACCCACGCAGGGAGCGACCCATTACCTCGAGCACCGGAAGTTCCAACGTCAGGCCGATGCAGCTCGGCGAGATTCTCGACGGCAGCTTCAGTATCTTCCGCCGCCACTTCGGCCTATTCATGCGCCTGAGTTTCGTGCTGATCTCCGCTCCCGCCGTCGTCGTCGTGTACTTTGCCACACGGGCGCTCTCCAACCCCCTGGGCGCCGCGAACTGGGTACAAACCCACGTCGCGGCGACGATCGGGTTCGGGCTCGTCGTGCTCTTCGTATGGATCATGATCAGCCTGCTGCTCAAGGCCGGAACGATCCGCATCATCTCAGATTCGTATCTCGGCAATGAGCCGTCGCTCGGCGCGGCGCTGCAGTTCGCGGCGGGGCGGATCGTTCCACTGCTCCTCGTGGCCATCGCCAAAACCCTGCTCATCTTCGTCCTGTACATCGCGGTCGTGATCGCCATCGTGGTCATGACGGCCGTGGGGCGGCTGCTGGGCATGGGCGGGCTGTTTCTGTTCCTCGCGTGCATCGGCGGGATCTGGCTGTTTGCGTACGTGCTGTGCGGCTACGGCCTGACAAGTATGGTGATCGTGCTCGAGGACCTGCTCAGCGCCTTCGATGCGTTCGGCCGCTCGGCCGAGCTCACGAGAGATTGGCGCTTGAAGGTCTTCTTCGCGTGGTTGGTGATCGCCATCTTCACCAATATTCTGCCGTCAATCGTCGTATTCGGGATCGGTCAGGCGGTCGGTCCTGATTCACCGGTGCAGCCGTTCCTCAGCGTGGGGACCATCGTGCTAGGTGTGGTCCTGGCGCCGATTCTGCCGTGCGCTCTCACGCTCCTGTATTACGATCTCCGCGTCCGGCGCGAGGCGTTCGACCTGGAGATTCTGAGCGAGCGATTGGGGACCCGCTGACCACGAGCTGGCTCGCTCTCCTGCAAGCACCCACCTTGCCGCCGCCCGCCGTCGCCGACTCGCTGCGGCGCGTGCTCGGCCGGGTGTTCGCCGGTCCCGAGTATCAGTGGGTCGAGCAGCAACGCCTGCTGTCGTGGATCGCGCGGCAGTGGCAGCATCTAAAGGACTGGCTCGACCAACTCGCCCAGAATCATCCCGTCGGGTTCAACATTTTCCTGACGCTGCTCGTCGTCGCGCTCGTCGCGGTGCTGGTGCACATCGGCTACGTCATGTGGCGCATCGTGCAGCCGGTGGCGCGAACCGGAGCGCGCCCCTCCCCCACGGCCGGCGTCGTGATGAACGCCCGGGCGCACCTGGTGCGGGCCGAGGAGCTCGCCGCGCTTGGGCGATACGCCGAAGCGCTGGCGCACCGCTTCGTGGCTGCGGTCCTGGAGCTCGACGACAGGAAGGCGCTGCGTTTTCATGTCTCCAAAACGCCCGCCGAGTACGTGGCCGAGGCGCGCCTCGACGCGACGGGTCGCGCCGCGCTGGCAACGCTGGTCGCTCAGTTGTATCGCCACCTGTTCGGCGCCGTCCCCTGCGACGAAGCGGAGTACCGTTCCTTCGGCGCTGCCGCGGAGGACTTGGCGCGAGGCCCCCATGTCGTACCGGCTTGAGATCGGGCTGGCCCTGCTGTTCACGGTGGCCCTGGGCGTCGTCGTATGGGCGGGCAGCCGCCATTCGCGCACGGCGGAATTGGATTTCCGCTCTTCGACCTTCCTGACCGGCCCGCGGGGCAGCAAGGCGTTGTACGACGTTCTCTCCCAGTTGGGTCGCCGCACCGAACGACGCCGCACGAAACTCGACAATCTTGCGACGACGCGCGCCCACCGGCCGGCAATTCTCGCCGTGCTGAACCCGGTGATTCCCCTGACCGACGCCGAGCTCGAGCAGGTGGTGCGCTTCGTTCGTGGTGGCGGCGCGGTCGTCGCGAGTGGCTGGGGCGGCGACATCACGGAGTGTCTGGGCTGGCGTATCCAGCCCGAGTTCCGCCCGGACAGTATTGCCGTGCGGTCGCCCCCGGCCCCCCCGGGGGGCGTGCGGCTGCCGCGGGCGGCGCGCGTGCTGGCGCCGGTGCAGCGCGATACGAGCGATCGCAGCGAGCTCCAGAGTCTGGTGAAGGGCGGGGATGCAGCGGGGCCTCCGGGGATTTGCCGAACCCTGGCACCGTTTGCCACCGACACCATCGTCGCGGCGGTGAACAACCGGCCGGTGATCCTGCGCCTCCGCTACCGCGGGGGTGGAAGCGTCGCGCTCGCGGCCGATCCCGGATGGCTCACCAATCGCGTGTGGCGTGATACGGACGTGCCCCTCGTCGCGCTCGCGCTCTTCACCCCGCCGCCTGAGCACCCAGGACGCGTCGTCTGGGATGAGTACCACCAGGGATTCGGCGAGGACACGGGACCATCGCTGACGGGCCAAACGTGGAGC
>WNGJ01005067.1_pt1 | contig 21972 bp, 16 predicted proteins | sample 5400611 | NCBI WGS metagenome assembly WNGJ01 (sample SAMN13153375, study PRJNA577476) | soil metagenome | isolation source: 40 cm soil or saprolite under Garry oak tree replicate 1 | place: USA:California | collected 2016-06-15
CAAGTAAGGGAGTCCCCGTCTTGGCGCTAGGACGGTGGGGGGGCCCGGGGGAGGAGCGGCGGTCGCTCCCCCCCGGAACCAAATTGATTCTCACGCGGCCTGCGGCCACCGTGCCGCGGGCCGCGGGCCCGGCATGGTTCCGGATCAATCGCGTCCAGGAGCGTGTGCTTGGTTATGCGCTGATCACGCCGGTGGCCCTCCTGATCGTTGCCCTCATCGCCTATCCCTTCCTGAACGCGATCTGGCTCTCCCTGACCGAGAAGATGGTGGGCTATCCCGCCCACTTCGTCGGGCTCAAGAACTACGCCGCGCTCTACGAGAGCCCGCGCTTCCGCATCGTGGCCTGGAACAGCGTGGTCTACACGGTGGGCTCGATCTGCACCAAGCTCGTGATCGGCATGGTCATGGCCGTGGCTCTTCAGAAGGCGGTGCGCGGCAATCAGCTCCTGCGCGGGTTCCTGCTCCTGCCCTGGGTCATCCCCACCGTGGTCATCGCGCTGACGTGGCGCTGGCTGCTCGATCTCTACCGCGGCCTCTTCAACGTCGGGCTCCACGACCTCGGCATCATCGGGGCGGGCATCCACTGGCTGGGCAATCCGGATCTGGCCATGCTCTCGGTCATCATGGCAAATGTCTGGCGCGGCTTCCCCTTCTTCGGCGTGTCCTTCCTCGCCGCCATGCAGACGGTGCCCCAGGATCTCTACGACGCCGCCTCGGTGGACGGCGCCTCCGCGTGGCAGCAGTTCTGGCGGGTGAGTCTGCCGTCGATCAAGGGCGTGGTCGCCATCGTCACCCTGCTCAGCACGATCTGGACGCTCAACGACTTCAACATCGTCTACATCATGACCCGCGGGGGCCCGGGGGCGGCCACCCACATCTTCGCCACGTATTCCTACGAGCTCGGCATCCAGTCCCAGCGCTGGGGCATGGCCATGGCCGCCAGCATGTACTCGCTGCCCGTCATCGCGCTGCTCATCGTCTTCGTGGTCCGCTACCTGCACCGCGAGGAGCCTGCCTCGTGAGCGGGCGCGTTCTCCGCTGGCTCGCCGTGAGCATCCTCCTCCTGCTCGTCGCCGTGCCCCTCTACTGGATCGTCGTCACCTCGCTCAAGACGGGGCGACAGATCCTCATGTCCCAGGCCATCTACATCGCCAAGCCCTTCACCCTCGAGAACTACACCTATCTCTTCGAGGAGACGCGCTTCGTGCTCTGGCTGCGCAACAGCGCGGTGACCGCGGTGGCGAGCACCATGCTCTCGCTGGCCATCGGCGCGGCGGGAGCCTACGCGCTCACGCGGCTCCGCTTCGCGGGCCGGCGCGCCTTCGGCGCCCTCGTGCTCATCACCTATCTCGTGCCCCCCGGCCTCATGTTCATCCCCCTCTACCGGACATTGATCCAGATCGGCTACACGAACTCCCTGGGCACGCTCATCGTGGCCTACCCGACTTTCCTGGTGCCATTCGTGACCTGGCTCTTGATGGGGTTCTTCCGATCCATACCCCGGGAGCTGGAGGAAGCCGCGCTGGTGGACGGCGCCACACGCCTGCAAACGCTATGGAGGATCGTGCTCCCCCTGGCCGCGCCGGGGCTGCTGGCGGCGGGGCTCTTCTGCTTCACGCTCTCGTGGAACGAGTTCCTCTACGCCCTGATCTTCATCGCCGACGACGGTCTACGCACGCTGCCCGTCGGGCTCTCGGAGTTCGTGGTCTCCGATTTCGCCTTCTGGGGACAGCTCATGGCGGCCGCCGCTCTCGCCTCGCTGCCCGTGGTCCTCGTCTACATCTATCTCCACAAGTACATGGTGGGCGGGCTGACGGCGGGCGCCGTCAAGGGCTAGCAGGCTGCCGAAAAAAGGCCCATCTGCTTCGTTGGCGCCCTCGGCCGCAGGTTCAACGTAGAGAGACTACGCCTCACCTGCGGCCGTCGGGCGCCGCCTCGCATCTGGACCTTTTTGAGCAGCCTGCAAGGGCAATTGTCGTCAGATGCAGAAGGGCTGGCCGCCGCGCATCACGAGGACGCACGGCGTGTACGGGCTGCCGAAGGGATAGCCGTAGAACGGGGAACCGAAATACGGATAGCCCATGTAGGGGGGCGGGAAGGCGAGCTGAGCGTCCCGACGAGCCTCCGCCGCCTCCCGGGCAAGGTCGGCCGCGGTGTCGAGATTGCTGGCGAGGAGGTTGCGGACCGGCTCGGTCAGCGGCTCCTTGCGGATGACCTCCAGGGCACGGTCCACCTGCTCGGCCAGCCTTGGATCGATGGAAAGCCCGCGCAGAGCCGCCAGATGCTCGGCGGCGCGGGCGGGGTCGTTCTTCTTCAGATAGGCGAGGCCGAGGTAGAGCTGGCCGTTCGGATCCTTGGGTCTTGCCGCCACCGCCTTTTCCAGCGTCTCGATGGCGAGGTCGATCTCGCCTCTCTTATACTGCGAGACGCCGAGGCCCACCAGCGCATCGATTCGCCGGGGATCGTCGATGAGGGCCCTCATGAAATAGCCCTCGGCCTCGGCGTAATGCCCCTGGCGAAGGGCGTACTGGCCTTTCGCGTAGTCGGACGCGCACCCCATGGCCAGGACGGCCGTGACCAGGAGGACCAGCGCGCGTCTCATGTCACCTGCGCTCAGAGCAGGGGGAAGGCGCTCAGCGCGCTCGCCTCGGTGACCAGTCGCGCCTCGCGGAGATACGAGGCGTCGAGCTGGCTATAGCTCGTCACCCCGAGCAGGCCCAGGCAGATCTTGATCTCCTCCTCCAAGATCTCGAGGGCGCGCTCGAGCCCGGCCTGACCCGCGGCGGCCAGCCCCATGCACTGAAGGCGCCCGAGCCCCACGCACTGGGCGCCGAGAGCGATGGCCTTCACGACATCGGTGCCGCGCAGGAAGCCGCCGTCGACCATGACGACGGCGCGCCCACTGACGGCGCGCACGACCTCGGGCAGCACCTCGAGCGATCCCAGGCCATGGTCGAGCTGGCGACCCCCGTGGTTGGAGACGTACACCCCGTCCACGCCGTGGTCACACGCGATGGCCGCGTCTTCGGCGGTGGCGATGCCTTTCAGGATGAGCGGAATGTCGTGGGTGTCCTTGAAGCGCTTGACCTGGTCCCAGGAGAGCGCGGCCTGCCATTCCATGCCCCGCGCGGCCTGGCGCCACGGCTTGATGAAGCGCTTGTCGAGGTCGCGCTCGCGGCGGCTGTAGTGGGCCGAGTCCACCGTCATGCAGAAGATGGTGTAGCCGTTGTCCCGGGCGCGCTTGACGTGATCGTCCACGAAGGCGTCGTCGCCCCGGACATAGAGCTGAAAGACGCGGTAGTTGTCCGCGGCCGCCGCCGTCGCCTCGAGCCCGGGATTGCAGGCGCTCGACAGCATGTGCGGCACGCCGAAAGCGCCCGAGGCCTTGGCCGAGGTGGCGCCGCCTCCCGGCGTGAAGCTCTCCACCGAGCCGACGGGCGCGAGCATGACGGGCAGGCGCACGGGCCGGCCCATGAAGGTCGAGGTCGAGTCCACCTTGGAGGTGTCGCGCAGCACGCGCGGCCGGAAGGCGATCGCGTCGATGGACGCGCGGTTCCGCCTGAGCGTCGTCTCCGTCTCGGTGCCGCCGACCATGTAATCCCAGGGCCCGTCGGCCAGGTTGCGTCGCGCCGCGCGGGCGATCTCGTGAAGGGTCTGGAACTGCTCGTCGAGGTTCGAGGGCATGAGGGCTCCTTTGAGAGTGTCCCCAAGTCTGCCTTTCCGCTCCGAGGAAGTCAAAGCACGGATACGGGATAGATTTCTGCGGGGGTACTGGGTCAAGTTGCGAGCCAGACCAACTTAGCCCTCGCCTCGGGCTCCGCCCTCGGCTCGAACGGCCACGCCCGAGGGAGCCTGCAACGCGAGGCGTACCTGTATGTACGTTGAGCGTTGCAGGCGACCGAGAACGTGGCTCTTCGAGCCGAACGGCCCTGCCGTGAGGCGAGGGCTGAGTGGATCTGGCGAAGCAAATTGGCCCGGTACCAAGTCAAAGTCGCTTGACAGCGGTACGGGCCACTGCCAGTCTGGCGCCACCGTCTGGACCCCTCATTAAAGGAGACCCCCATGAAGCGGCGCACCTTCCTCAAGACGGCGGGCGGAGTGGTGGCGGCAAGCGGGCTCGAGGGGATCCTGGCCTCCCGTCACGCCCCCGCCTTCGCCCAGCCTGCCCGCATCCATCTCCTGCACTGGCCGGACTTCATCCCCGAGGGCGACGTCGAGCTCCGCCGGCAGATCACCGAGTACAACAAGCAGATGAAGACCGACGTCTTCATGGAGAACATCAACGGCAACGACCTGCAGCCGCGCATCACGGCGGCCATCCAGACGGGCGCGGGGCCGGACATCATCTTCATGCTCCACAACTGGCCGCATCTCTATGCCTCGGCGCTGGCGGACGTGAGCGATCTCTGCGAGTGGAAGGCCAAGGACCAGGGCGGCTACTACGAGCAGTCCGAGGCGGCGGTCCGCGACGGCAAGCGCTGGCTCGCCCTCCCCTACGGCATCGTGGGCAACCAGATGGCGTACCGGAAATCACTGTTCGCCTCCGTGGGCGCCACCCAGCCTCCCAAGACGCTCGAGGAGTGGCGGAAGATCGGCGCCGCGCTGAAGCAGAAGGGCAAGCCCATCGGCCAGACGCTCGGCCACACGTATGGCGACGCGCCCACCTGGTCGTATCCGCTCCTGTGGACCTTCGGCGGAGTGGAGACGGACAAGACCGGCAAGAAGGTCGTGCTGAACTCCAGGAACACCATCGACGCGGTGAAGTGGATGACGGCGTTCTGGAAGGACGCCTGCGACGAGGGCGGGCTCGGCTGGGACGATTCGTCGAACAACCGCGCGTTCCATTCGGGGGAGATCTCCTCGACGCTCAACGGCGCCTCGATCTACATCTTCGCCAAGCGCAACCCGGACAAGATCAAGGACGAAAAGGGCGAGCCCATGTGGCGGGACGTCGCCCACTTCAACTTCCCCGATGGCCCGAGCGGCAAGACCCCCACCTACCACCTCGTCACCTCGCACGCCGTCATGAAGTACTCGAAGAACGTCCAGGCGGCCAAGGAGTTCCTGAAGCACATCCACTCCAAGGAGCAGTTCGGCAAGTGGTTCGAGGTCGAGTACGGCTTCAACGTGGGCTCGACGACCCACTGGGAGAACAACCCGCTGTGGAGCACCATCGACGAGGCCATGAAGCCGTATCGCTACACGGGGCGTGGCACGCGGATGATCGGCTACGCGGGACCCGCCAACGCCAAGGCGGGGGAGGTCTACTCCAAGTACGTGATCACGGACATGTTCGCCAAGGGCGTCCAGGGCATGAAGGCTGAGGACGCGGTGAAGTGGGCGGAGGGCGAGCTCAAACGCGTCTACGAGTCATGAGGAGGGCGTGATCATGGACCAGGAGCGGCGGGATTTCGTCAAGGGCGCGGGGGCCGCAGTGGCGACGGCCATGGCGGCTCAGGTAACGCCGGCGGCGGCCCAGCCCAAGCCGTCCTATGAGATCTACGCGGCCAAGTACGCGGGCCCGTTCATGAGCAAGCTCGCCTTCCTGCTCTGGAATCAAGGCTGGGACCAGGACATCGAGCGCTACTACTACATCTGGGTGGTGAAAGGGCCGACGGAAACCATCCTCGTGGACACAGGCGTGGGCGTCACCATGGCGGCCGATCGCAAGCTCACCGGCTATGTCAATCCGGTGGACGTGGCCGCGCGGATCGGAGTTAAGCCCACCGATGTCACCAAGGTCATCATCTCCCACATGCACTGGGACCACGTGGGCGGCATGGAGATGTTCCCCAAGGCGTATCCGAAGGCGACCTTCTATGTCCAGAAGCGCGAGTACGATTTCTGGACCAAGCACCCGGTGGCGAAGCGGAAGATTTTCGCGGGCACGGCTGATCCGCTTGCCTACAAGGTGCTGCAGGACCTGGAAGGCACGCCGCGCCTTGTCATTGCCGATGGCGACCTGACCATCGGCACCGGGCTCGAGATCATGCTGGGCCCCGGCCACACCATCGGCACCCAGTCGCTAGCCGTGAGCACGGCCAAGGGCACGGCCGTGGTCGCCTCCGACTGCGCGCACCTGGCCCGGAACATCAAGGAGGACACGCCGAGCATCCTCATTACCGACCTGATCGGCTGGATGCAGACCTATGACAAGGTTCGCGCGAAGGCCTCGTCGGTGGATCTCTGCTTCCCTGGCCACGACGCGGGCATGCTGCTCAACTATCCCAAAGTTGCCGAAGACGTGACGCGTCTCGCGTAACCCGAATCCACCCTCACGTATCCCTCTCCCCCATCGGGGGAGAGGGATACGTGAGGGGGCGGAGGGTGAGGGGCGGTGTGCTATCCTCGGCCTCACGTCACATGATTCGGATGCGCATTGTCCTCGCCGTTCTTCTCGCTCTGATTGCCGCCTCCTCCGCGCTCGGTGACGAGCCGGAGCGCCTCCTCTGGAAGTTCCAGAGCCTCTCCTGGTACAACCGCTTCTCCACGAACTCCACGGTCGGCCCCGTCGTCCTGGGCCCGACCGCGATCTTCGGCGGAACCTACAGCTACCAGAACACCACGGAGTCGAAGCTTGCCATGGTCGATCTCGCGAGCGGGCAGGCTCGCTGGCGCTTCGAGCGGGTGGGCCCCATCGGCCCCATGGCGGTGAACGGCTCGGCCATCGCCCTCGGCAACGGTGACGCCGTCCTGCTGCTGGATCTGGCCACGGGCCGGCTGCGCTGGGAGGCCAAGGGGAGTGCGCAGACGCTCGCCATCGCCGGCGAGGTGGTGTTGGCCACGGAGAGCGGCTCCCTGCTCGCGCGGGAGCTCGGCACGGGCAAGGAGCGCTGGCGGGTCAAGACCTCGAGCGAGCCGGTGGTCGCGGGCGACACGGCGTACCTGCTCGATGGACGCCGGCTGCGCGCGATCACCGTATCGGCCGGGGTGGAGGCGTGGAATCTCGACCTGCCCGTCGGCCTCTCCTATCCGCACTCCTTGCGGGCCGATCACCTCTACCTGCTGGGCTCGCGGTCTCTCGGGTCCATCAATGTGAGAACGCGCGCCGTCGAGTGGGTACTCCCGCTCGAGAGCGCCCTCGAGGCGCCGCTCACGGTCACCGACGACGTCCTCTACGTCACGACTCAGGATCCGACCCGCGGCGGCTACTGGCTCCGCGCCGTCGAGGTGGCGACACGGCGGGATCGCTGGCGGGAAAGCCTCAGCTCGCGCGCGCCCATGGCCCCGGCCCTCCTCCCTTCGCTGGTGCTCGCGGGGGCGAGCGCGGAAAGGGAGAGCCTCATCGCGTTCAATCGCGCGACGGGCGCGCCCGTGTGGAAGGCGCGCGTGGGCACCGTCTCCGTCCAGCCGGTCCTGAAAGGGGAGACGCTCTACGTGGCCGGGCAGGGACCGAAACGGCTCTACGCACTCGACGTGGCCACGGGCACGCCGCTCTGGAGCGTGATGCTCAACGGCTGGCCGCTCGGTGCTGTCCTTACAGCAGACGGCAAGCTCCTCGTCAGCACGGACGATCTCACGCTGTACGCGTTCCGCACGGAGTAGCTCGACGCGGACGCAGTAGACACAGCCCATTCTGTGCCGCCTGACCATCGCGCTCCGACCACATTGCCTGGCGCCTCACCGGGGATGGCGGAGCCAAGGCGCTGAATCGCCGTCCTTCTCCTCTGGCCGTCGCCTTGCATTTCCGCGGGGGAAGCAGTGCACGCTCGAACCCGAAGAGGTGACGCCATGCGCAATCACTCGCCCGCGGCGGCCGGAACCGTTCCTGACACGAGCAAGACCTCCGCCTCGACCAGCGCCACACGCTGGTGGCAATGGATGCTGCTCTATCCCTCTCTCGCCGTCACCATCGTCACCGCGGTGCCGTCATGGATCGATCACGTCCAGGCCATGAAGATCGGCGTGAGCTCGCGTGACCTCGCCCAGGCGCAGGAGCAGAGGCGGCTGTGGGAAGCCAACCTCGAGTGCGCCCAGGTCCAGGAGATCCAGCGCATCAGGACGAACCACAACGCGGAGGTGGGCGCCCGGGTCTGCCCCACGGGCGACGTCCTTCTTCAGATGAAGCAGCCGGATGCCGAGCGGGCGAGCTTTCACTGGGTGAGCGCGAAGACCATCGAGCAGCGGCAGGTGAGCGCCCTGCTGCGTCCGGCGCCGGCATATGCGGCGCCTCGAGACATGGGGGTGACTCAGGTCTCGCAGAGCGTGGTCAGTCAGCGCTGGCTCCGGCCGGGTCTCCTGAAGCAGCGCGTCCGCCAGGGTGCCGGGTGCTTCGACCTCGTGATCAACACCTACACGGGCAGCGTCGTCCGCCAGTCCCCCGTCGTCTGCACCGCCACCTTCTAGCCAGCCACGATTCCCGCCGCCTCACCCTGCCCTCTCCCCCGCGACGGGGGAGAGGGATGAAGATAGGTAAGGCCGGCCGCGGGGGCTTCTCTTTAGATCCCTCTCCCCCATCGGGGGAGAGGGCAGGGTGAGGGGGGCAGCGAAGAATGCCCTCGATCACGCCTTCACAGCCAGCGCGTCGACCTTCACGTCGGTCGCAGCCGCGACCGTGCGATAGAGAGGTCAGCGGCTCTTCCAGACCTCGACGAGCTCCTCGGCCTGCCCCTGGCTCACCCCCCTGAGCGCGAACGAGACGTTGATGCACTGGAAGCGATTGGGCTCCGCGTCGCTGCGAACGCCCTCGATCGTCACCTCCATGCTCTCGAGCGGCACCTTCTGGTCGATGGCGTACTTCTCGATGAGGGTGACCCCGCACGAGGAGATGCCGGCAAGGAAAGCCTCGCCGTTCGTCACCGCCTCGTTCGGTCCCGACGGCGAGTCGAGGATGAAGTGCTGCTGCCGCGCGCTGTTGAGGGAGCGGCCCGGCGTGCCGCTCGAGGAGGACCGCACCGTGTCGATCTTCACGCCCTGGGCCATGACGCATGCCTCCCGTGGTAAGGTGTCGACTCTCGCGGGTGAGCATACCTCAAGAGGAGGACTCGAGATGCTGGGAGTGGTCGCCACGATCAAGGTGAAACCGGGAATGGAGAAGGAGTTCGAGGCGGTGGCCAAGGAGCTGGTGGCCAAGGTCAACGCCCATGAGCCGGGCTGCAAGCTCTACGCCCTCCACCATCATGGAGAGACGCCGGGAACCTATGTCTTCATGGAGCGCTACGCCGATCAGGCGGCCGTGGAGGCGCACCGCGCGAGCGAGCACTTCAAGACCCTCGGCCGCAAGATGGGCGAGTACATGGACGGCCGCGCCGAGGTCTTGCGTCTGCGCGAGGTCGAGTAAGCTCGAGCCGGAGACACGGGATGGGTCGATTGGCGCGCGACTCGGTCGTCCAGGGGCTCCTCGATGATCTGCCGGCGACCACGCCCGAGGGCGCATCTGCGCAATTCAACGCCTGATTGATCCGCAAGTACCGCGCCGCAGCTTGCTAGCAGCCTGCGGGGAGGATCAACGAGACGCGGCAACCGTGCTCGCCGCCGTGGCCGTTGGCGGGCCCGATGACGATGTGCCCGCCGTGCACCACGGCCACCCGGTGGGCGAGGGTGAGACCGAGCCCGAAGCCGTGGGCGGGTCCCTCGGGAGTGCGGGCCTTGTCGAGGCGGTAGAACGGCGCCAGCACCCGCTCCCGCTCCTCGGGGGGAATGCCCGCGCCTTCGTCCGTCACCGACAGCACCACGTCTGACCCTTGGCGCTCCGCGGCCAGGGTGATGGGGGGCGCCCCGTACTTGGCGGCGTTCTCAATGAGGTTCCACACCGCCCGCTTCAGCAGCGCCGGATCGGCCACGCACTCGACGGCAGCGCTGCCGGCCAGGGAAACCGAGAGTCCCGCCGTGGCGGGATCGCGGCCGGCGCGCTCGGCGAGATCGGCCATGATTTGCCGCGCATCCATCTTCGAGGGATGCGGAGGCAGCCCCGTGGCGTCGAGGCGTGCCGTGGTCAGCACGTCCTCGATGAGTCGCTCGAGCTCGTCGAGATCGGCCTCCACGTCACGCAGGCGCGCGTCCGCCTCCTCGTCGCGCGGGAGGAGCTCGAGGGCGACCCGGATGCGCGTGAGGGGCGAGCGGAGCTCGTGCGAGACATTGGCCATGAGCTCCTTCTGCCCGGCCACGAGCCGCTCGATGCGCTCGGCCATGTCGTTGAAGGCCTGCGTCAGCTCGGCCAGCTCGTCACCCTTGGACGGCCCGCGGCGACGCCACCATGTCCACTGATCCATGGGCACGCGCGCGGTGAGATCCCCCGTGCCAAGTCGCCGCACGGTGCCCGTGAGACGCTCGAGGGGACGGGAGATGCGCCGCGCGAGGAGCGCGGCGGCGCCCGCGAACATGACCACCATGAGGCCCAGCATCACGGCGGGGCGGGTGAAGCCGCGCCAGCGCGCACGCCGATGGGCAATGGTCTCCACGGTGCCGATGACCGCCCCCGTCTTCGGATCGCGGACGGGGCTCGCCACGGACCATTCTGGGTTCGGCTGGACCATGCGCAGTCCAGTGCGGACCTGCGCGAGTTGCTCCGAGGTGAAGGCGGACGGCTCCGCGCCCGCGCGGGCGAGGACACGCCCCTGGAGGTCGCGCACCACGAGGTCGAGCTCCAGCTCGCTGTTGATCTGCTGCACGCGGCGCGTGAGAGCCGGGGGATCGCGGAAGGCTTCGCTCACGAGCGAAGCGACGTGACGAGAGGTGCGGCCGGAGGATTCCTGGACAAAGGCGCCGCGCGCGCTGAAGGCGAAGAGCAGGCTCACGGCGACGGCCACGACGAGCAGCCCTCCCAGGAAGTGGAGGTAGATACGCGCGAAGAGTCGTCGCACTCAGTCGGCCTCGCGCGCGAACATGTAGCCGATGCCGCGCACCGTCTTGATATAGCGCGGCTCCTTGGGGTCGGCCTCGAGCTTGGCGCGGAGCTTGGCGATGTGCACGTCGATGGAGCGGTCGAAGGCTTCCGCCTGCCCCTTGAGGGCGTCGAGGATCTGCTCGCGGGTGAGGACGCGGCCCGCCGCCCGCGCCAGGGTGGCCAGGAGCTCGAACTCGTGATGCGTGAGCACGCGGCGCTTGCCCGACACGGTGACCTCGCGCGCCGCGAAGTCGATCTCGAGCCGGCCCACGCGAAGCTTGGGGGGCGGCGGCGTCGTGGCGGGGCTCGTCCGGCGAAGCACGGCCCGCACTCTGGCCACGAGCTCGCGCGGGTTGAAGGGCTTGGCGAGATAGTCGTCGGCGCCGAGCTCGAGCCCGACCACTTTGTCCACGTCTTCGCCCTTGGCCGTCAGCATGATGATGGGCAGGCCGGACAGATCGGGAGTGGCGCGGATCCGTCGGCAGACCTCGAGGCCGTCCATGCCCGGGAGCATGAGGTCGAGGAGGACGAGCTCGGGCCGGTGCTTGGTGAGCGCGGAGAGACCCCGGGGGCCATCGGCAGCCACCGCCACGTCGATATCGTGCTTGCCGAGATATTCCGTCACGAGGGCGCCCAGGCGGGCGTCGTCGTCGATGAGCAGGGCGGAGATCCGGTGGGCCACGCGGTTATCCTTTCACGTATCGTCGAGCTTCGAGGGAACCGGTGAAGCCGGTATGTGGCCAGTGTAAAGAAGTATGAAGCGGTCCTGGGTCAATTTGCTTCGCCACGCGTGATATCTCGAGCTGCGGGGGGGCAGCCCCGAGGCACGGGCGATGGTGACGCCTTTGGGTTGCGCTTTGGGTGCCCCTGACGTTATTATCTAGTTGGTTACTTACCGATGGTCGTCCTGTCCGTCCTGAGATCCCGCCTGCATCCCACCGGGCGCCACCCCGAGCGCACCCGTGAGCGCATCCTCGCGGCTGCCCTCAAGGAATTCTCGGCCAAGGGCTTTGCGGGGGCGCGCGTCGACCGCATCGCCCGCCGCGCGCGTATCAACAAGCGCATGCTGTACCACTACTTCGGCAACAAAGAGCACCTTTTTCGGGAGATCCTGACCCGCAAGGTGCGCGAGCGGTCCGCCTGGGCAGTCACCGCCCCCGACGATGCCGCGGAAAGCCTCGCGTTCTGGTTCGACGCCGCCTGCCGGGATCTCGATTGGGTGCGGCTCATGGAATGGGAGGCGCTGAGCGCGGCCGAGGGTGTGGTGGCTGTCGATGCGGAGCGCCGCGCGGCGTTCGCCCTGGGCGTGGCCCAGGTGCGCGAGCGGCAGGCGCGCGGGCTCCTGCGCGCCGACCTCGATGCCGGCCATTTTCTGCTCGCCATGGTTGCCCTGACCACCTTTCCCGCCGCCTTCCCGCAATTCACGCGTCTGCTCACCGGGCTCAAGCCCACGGACCCGGCCTTTGTCGCCCAGCACGGCGCTTTTCTGCGGCGGCTCGCGGGCGCGTTGCGGCCGCAGACGCGTACGGCCACGCTGGAGGCGGGCTCATGAGTCGGCGCCGGCTCGTCGCGCTTCTCCTCTGCCTGCCCGTGCTCGCTCTCGCGTGCTCCAAGAGCGATGACGCGGGCAAGGCCAAGGCGGCGGCTCGCCCCCCTGCCGTCGCTGTCACCGCGGCGCCGGTCGAGATCCGCGATGTGCCCGTGCAGATCCAGGCCATCGGTAACGTCCAGCCCGCCGCCACCGTGTCCGTCTACTCCCTGGTCGGCGGCCAGATCTTCAAGGTTCATTTCAAAGAAGGCCAGGACGTGAAGGCCAACGACGTCCTCTTCTCCATGGATCCGCGCCCGTTCGAAGCGGCGCTGGCGCAGGCGCAGGCGACCATGGGGCAGCATCAGGCGCAGGTGGCGCAGGCCGAGGCGAACCTGGTCCGAGACCAGGCGCAGTACGAGAACGCCCGCGTGGGCGAGGAGCGCTACCGGCGCCTCGTGGAGGGCGGGTTCGTCGCGCGCGAGCAGTACGATCAGTACGCCACGACGCTCAAGACCGCGCAGGCGACGGTGGACGCCGATCGCGCCGCCCTGGCCAATGCCAAGGCGCTCGTGCAGGCGGACGCGGCCATGGTGGAGAACGCGAAGGTGCAGCTGAGTTACACCAGCATACGGGCCCCCATCGCGGGCCGGACGGGGAACCTGCTCATCCACCAGGGTAACGTGGTCAAGGCCAACGACATCGGCAATCCGCTGGTCGTGATCAATCGCATCCACCCGATCAATGTCACCTTCGCGGTGGCCGAGCGCTTCCTCGGTCAGATCAAAGTGGAGCGGGCCAGGGGCACCCTCGTGGTGGACGCCATTCCCCAGGGGCAGACGGTGACGACTCGGGGCAGCCTGAGCTTCGTCAACAACACCGTCGACATGACCACGGGGACCATCCAGCTCAAGGCCACCTTCGAGAACACCGACGACGTCCTCTGGCCCGGCCAGTTCGCCACGGTGGTCCTGACCGTGCGCACCGAGGGGGGTGCGCTCGTGGTGCCGTCGCAGGCCATCCAGGCCGGCCAGCAGGGGCAGTACGTCTTCGTGGTCAAGCCCGATTCGACCGTGGAATCGCGGCCCGTGATGGTCGCCTTCGCGAACGGGCCCGTGACGGTGGTGCGACAGGGCGTACGCGCCGGCGAGCGGGTGGTGACGGACGGCCACATGCGCCTGGTGCCCGGCTCACGCGTGGACGTGAAGCCCGCAGGCCCGGCTCAACCGGCGGCGGCGCCCGCCTCGACGCCACGATGAGCACCGATCTCTTCATCCGGCGTCCCGTCATGACGACCCTGCTCATGGCCGGGCTCCTCATCTTCGGCTTCATGGCGTATCGCCAGCTTCCCGCGAGCGACCTGCCCAACGTTGACTTCCCCGTCATCCAGGTCGCCGCGAGCCTGCCCGGCGCGAGCCCCGACACCATGGCCTCCGCCGTGGCCACGCCGCTCGAGCGCCAGTTCTCGACGCTGTACCTCGCGTTGAGCTCACCCACCTTGCCGCTCTACACCGTGGACGAGTACGCCCAGACCATGCTGGCCCAGCGGATCTCCACCATCAGCGGGGTCGCCCAGGTGCAGGTCTTCGGATCGCAGAAGTACGCGGTGCGCGCCCAGCTCGACCCGCGGGCCATGGCCACTCTCGGCGTGGGCATCGACGAGGTGCAGAACGCTATCGCCCAGTCCAACGTCAACCTGCCCACGGGCACGATCTACGGCCAGTACCAGTCCTTCAGCGTCCAGGCCACGGGGCAGCTCACCAATGCCCAGGCCTACCGGCCCCTCATCGTCGCGTACCGCAACGGCTCGCCCGTCAGGCTCGAGCAGCTCGGCCGGGTCATCGACAGCGTCCAGACCGACAAGGTCGCGTCATGGTACAAGGACGAGCGCGCGGTCATCCTGGCCATCCAGCGCCAGCCCGGCACCAACACCATCGAGGTCGTGGATTCGATCAAGAAGATCCTGCCCACCTTCACGGCCCAGCTGCCCGCCTCCGTCAACCTCAACATCCTCTACGACCGGTCCGTTTCCATCCGCTCGTCGGTCGAGGACGTCCAGTTCACCCTGCTCCTCGCCATCGCGCTCGTGGTCCTGGTCATCTTCCTCTTCTTGCGGAACGTCTCGGCCACCATCATCCCGAGCCTCGCGCTGCCCCTCTCGATCATGGGGACGTTCGCGGCGATGCAGATGCTCGGCTACACCATCGACAACCTCTCGCTCATGGCCCTCACCCTCGCCGTGGGCTTCGTGGTGGACGACGCCATCGTCGTGCTGGAGAACATCGTGCGCCACATGGAGCACGGGATGGGGCGCATGGAGGCGGCCCTCCTGGGCTCGCGCGAGATCGGCTTCACCATCGTGTCCATGACCCTGTCCCTGGCCGCCGTGTTCATTCCGGTCCTGTTCATGGGGGGCGTGGTGGGCCGGCTCCTCCACGAGTTCGCCGCCGTCATCGGCGTCGCCGTCATCGTCTCGGGGGTGGTGTCGCTCACCCTGACCCCGATGCTGTGCAGCCGCTTCCTCAAGCCTCCCGCCGAGACCCACGGGCGCCTCTACCGGGCCTCGGAGCGTGTCTTCGACGGAATGCTCCGGACGTACCGGCGGACGCTCGAGGCCACCCTCCGCCATCCCGCGGCGATGATTGTGGTCTTTATGGCCACCCTCGTGGCCACGGTCGGGCTCTTCATGGTCATATCGAAAGGCTTCATCCCCGACGAGGATACCGGGCAAATCTTCGCATTCACGGAGGCGGCCCAGGATATCTCCTTCGACAGTATGGTCGCCCACCAGCGGGCCGCCGCCGACATCGTCCTGAAGCAGCCCTACGTGAGCTCGTTCATGTCCTCGATCGGAGCCAGCAACACGAGCGTGGTGCCGAATACGGGACGCCTCTTCATCCGGCTCAAGCCACGGGCCGAGCGGCCCGGCGTGGACGCGATCATCCAGGATCTGAGAACCAAGCTGACCGGGATCCCCGGCTTCAACGTGTACCCCCAGAAGCTGCCCACCATCAGGATCGGCGGCAACCTGACCAAGGCTGCCTTCCAGTACACGCTGCAGGACGCCGACCTGACGAATCTCTACCAGTGGGCGCCCGTCCTCCAGGAGAAGATCCGTCAGGTCCCGGGCCTGCTCGACGTCAACTCGGACCTTCAAGTCACCAGCCCGCAGGTCCTCGTGGAGATCGACCGGGACCGTGCCTCCGCGCTCGGTGTCACCGCCACCCAGATCGAGGCCGCCCTCAACAACGCCTACGGGGCGCCACAGATCTCGACCATCTACACGCCGACCAACCAGTACTGGGTGATGATGGAGCTCATGCCCCAGTACAAGGACGACCCCGACGCGCTCGGTATGCTCTACGTCCGCTCCAGCTCGGGCAAGCTGGTGCCCCTGAACGCGGTGGCCAAGCTCACGCGGACGGTGGGCCCGCTCACCGTCAACCATCTCGGCCAGCTCCCCGCGGTGACCATCTCCTTCAACCTCAAGCCCGGGGTGGCGCTGGGCGACGCGGTGAACGAGATCCGCAAGGTCGAGCGGGAGCTGCGGATGCCCGCCACGCTCACCACGAGTTTCCAGGGCACGGCCCAGGCCTTCCAGGCCTCCGTCAAGGGGCTCGGCCTCCTGCTCCTCGCCGCCGTGCTCGTGATCTACCTGATCCTCGGCATCCTCTACGAGAGCTTCATCCACCCCCTGACCATCCTCTCGGGGCTGCCCTCGGCGGGCGTGGGCGCGCTCTTGACGCTGCTCATCTTCCACGAGGAGCTGAACCTCTACGGCTTCGTGGGGATCATCATGCTCGTGGGCATCGTGAAGAAGAACGCGATCATGATGATCGACTTCGCGGTGGATGCGCAGCGCGAGGGCAAGTCCCCGCGCGACGCGATCTTCCAGGGCTGCCTGCTCCGCTTCCGGCCCATCATGATGACCACCATGGCCGCCCTCATGGCCACCCTGCCCATCGCCATCGGCGCCGGCGCGGGCGGCGATTCGCGGCGCACGCTCGGGCTCTCGGTGGTGGGCGGGCTCATCCTCTCCCAGCTCCTCACCCTCTACATCACTCCGGTGATCTATCTGCAGCTCGAGGGCTTGCGGGAGCGCGTGGGGGGCTGGCGCGACCTGTGGCGTCGGCTGCACTCGACACGAGCCGAGGGGCTTCGCCTCCCCTCATCGGGGACCGCCGGCAAGTAGTCGTGTGTCTGCGAGAGCCTCGATCTGGCTCCCGCACTTCCCCGGAAACCATGGCCGATTCTCCTCCTCCGGATTGGCCGCCGAAGTGCCGATCTGTCCAGTCATGAGGTCCGACATCGGCGCCCGGGACCATGAAGGGCGGCCGGCTCAGCCCCCCACCGCCGGCGTGCCCGACCTCCTCGAAGCGGCCAGGGAGGAGCTGCGCCGCTCGGAGGAAAGGTTCTCCGTCGTCTTTCACTCGAGCCCCCAGCCCATGAGCATGAGCACGCTTCACGAGGGCCGGGTACTGGACGTGAACGAGGAATACGCCCGCTTTTTCGGATTCCGCCGAGAGGAGATGATCGGGCGGCCGGTCGGTGACCTCGGCCTCTGGGTGACGCTCGAGGAGCGCGACGAGATCATCCGGCTCCTGGAAAAGCAGGGCACCGTGCGAAATGTCGAGGTGCGCTTCCGGAAGCGCTCCGGCGAAATCGGTCACGCGCTGCTGTCCACCGAGCGCCTGGCTCTCTCCGGCGAGCCCACGATCGTCACCACGGTCACCGACATCACCGAGCGCAAGCTCACGGAGGAGGCCACGCGGGCCCTGGCCGAGGTCGGGCGCGACCTCACGGGCAGTCTGGATCTCGGGAAGGTGGCCAGCCGGCTCGTCTCTGCGGTGGTGACGCTGTTCGGCGCGCGCGTGGCGAACCTCTATCGCCTGGAGACCGACCCCGATGGTCTCGTCTGCATCGCGACGGCCGGGGAGGCCCAGGAGCCCAGATGGCTCGGCATCCGGGTGCCCCCGGGCTCCGGCGTCACATCGATCGCCCTCCGGGAAGGCCGGCTCGTGTCCGTCGCCGACATCCTCACCGATCCACGGGTGAGCCTCACCGCGGAGTACCGGGCGCACATGGTCGCCCGGGGCCACGGCGCGACGGTCGCCGTGCCCTTGGGGGTGGGCGGGCGATCCCTCGGCGCGCTAGCCGTCGGGTACTCGCACGGGCGTGTCCTCACCCCCGAGGAGGAGCGGCTCCTGTCCATGTTCGCGGACCAGGCGGCCCTCGCCCTCGAGAGCGCGCGGGTTCGAGGAGAAAGCGAGCAGCGCCGACGAGAGGCCGAAGCACTGGCCCTGGTCGCCCAGCGCCTGACGGAGACCCTCGATGTGGAGGAGGTCGGGCAGCGCATCGTCGAGCACGTCCTGCCGCTCTTCGGGGCGCAGTACGCCTTGGTGCGACTGCTCGTTCCCGGTGGCGGTCTCCGCCTCATCGCCGTCGGCGGTCCCTCTCAGCAGCAATTCGAGCTGGGGCATGTCCTCGCCCCCGGCGTCAGCGTCACAGGGCGCGCCGTCGCCGAGGGGCGCCCTGTCTTTTCCGCGGACGTCACGAATGATCCGAGCCTCTACGCCCCCGCGGACTTCCGGGCCTGGGTCGCGCGATTCGACATGCGAGCGTTGGCGGCGGCGCCGCTGCGCAGCAAGGGCGCCGTGGTCGGGGTCCTCGCCGTGGGAGACCGCGCCGGCCGCGTGTTCACCGACAATGAGATCCGGTTGCTCCAGGCCTTCGCCGACCAGGCCGCCATCGCCATCCGCAATGCCGAGCTCTTCGCCGCCGAGCGCGCCTCCCGCGCCCAGGCCGAGGCCTCGGAGCGCGCCCAGCGCGAAAGCGAGACACGCTTCCGTCGGATCTTCGAGTCCAACATGCTCGGGCTCATGACGTGGGACGAGAACGGAAACGCGGTCGATGTCAATGATGCGCTCCTGCGAATGCTCGGATACACGCGCGAGGATCTCGACTCGGGCCGCCTCCGATGGCGTGACCTGACCCCGCCCGAGCACGTCGAGCGGACCCAGCAGGCCCGGGACGAGCTCAAGGCCTCCGGGTTCTGCGCACCGTTCGAGAAGGAATACATCCGCAAGGACGGCCGGCGGGTGTGGGTGGTGGTCGGCGGCGCCGCCCTGGTTGGCGAGCAAGAGCGTGGCGTGGCCTTCATCCTCGACAGCACCCCGCAGAAGCGGCTGGAGGCGCAGCTCCGGCAATCGCAGAAGATGGAGGCGGTCGGGCGGCTGGCCGGCGGCATCGCCCACGACTTCAACAATCTCTTGACCGTGATCGGCGGCCGGAGCCTCCTCGCCCTCGACGACATCCCAGCCATGAGTCCGATCCGGGGCGATCTCGAGCTGATCCAGCAGACGGTAGAGCGGGCGGCCGCCCTCACCCGGCAGCTCCTCGCCTTCAGCCGCAAGCAGCTTCTGCAGCCGAAGGCCCTCGATCTCAACGGCGTGGTCGCCGGCATCGTCCCCCTCCTCCGACGCCTGATCGGCGAGGACATCGAGCTGACCATCGGACCCGGGGCGGCCCTCCGTCGCGTGAAGGCGGATCCGACGCAGATCGAGCAGGTCATCGTCAACCTCGCCGTCAATGCGCGCGACGCCATGGCCCGGGGCGGGCGGCTCGTGATCGAGACGGCCAACGTGGATCTTCCCGCCGACTTCGCCGATCTCCCCGAGGGGGTGCCCGGGGGAGCGTACGTGATGCTCATGGTTGCCGATACCGGGGTGGGCATGGACGGAAGCGTCCAGTCGCACCTCTTCGAGCCGTTCTTCACGACCAAGGAAGTAGGTAAAGGCACAGGGCTTGGGCTCGCCACCGTGCACGGCATCGTCCGACAGCACGGCGGAAGCATTCGCGTGTACAGCGCGCCGGGCGAGGGGACCACGTTCAAGATCTACCTGCCCGAGACGAACGAGCCGCTCGATGCCGCGCCGGCGGGAGCCTCCGGGGCGCAAGGCGCCCGGGGCGCCGAGAGGATCCTCCTCGTCGAGGACGATCCGGATGTCCGCGCCCTGACCGAGACCGTCCTCGAGCGGGGCGGCTACGAGGTCATTGCGGCGCGCGACGGCGACGAGGCCCTGCGCGTCTTCCGCGACCAGGGGCGGCCCGTCCACCTCCTGGTGAGCGACGTGGTGATGCCGAAGATGAGCGGACGCGAGCTCGCCGAGCGCCTCCGGGCGCTCCAGGCCGACCTCAAGGTGCTCTACGTGTCAGGCTACACACAGGAGGCGCTCGGCCGCCACGGCGTGCTCGAGCCCGGCATCGTCCTCCTGCCCAAGCCCTTCCAGCCCGTGGCCATGCTGGACAAGGTCCGCGAGATGCTGGACACGCGGCCTCAGCGGGGCCGGTAGGTGATTCGGAAGATGTCCCGGGCGAACTGGTCGGAGGAGAGGTAGAGGGCCCCGTCGCGCCCCACGAGCAGATCGACGGGCCGGGCCGACGCCGTGCCCGCAGAGAGGAAGCCCGTCGCGAAGTCCTCGACGGCGGTCGCCTTGCCGCCGTCGAACTTGACCCGCACTACCTTGTAGCCCGTCGGCACCGAGCGGTTCCAGGAGCCGTGGTAGGCCACGAAAAGGCTGCCGCGGTACTCGGCGGGGAAGTGCTGTCCCGTGTAGAAGGCGAGCCCGAGCGGCGCGGAGTGGGCCTGGATCTCGAGCGAAGGCGTGATCATGGCCGGGCAGCGCTCGCCCTTGAGCACGCGGGAATCCGGGACCCGCCTCCCTCCGGCCGTGAAGCAGTCCGGCCACCCGTAGAATCCGCCCTCCCGCACCTCGGTGATGAGGTCGGGCGGGACATCGTCGCCCATCCAGTCGCGCTCATTGACGGTGGCCCACAGCACGCCCGTGCCCGGATGAAAGGCGATGCCGACGGCATTGCGGAGCCCCGAGGCGAAAAGCTCGCCACTCGAGCCGTCGGGCCGATACCGCATGATCGCGGCGCGTCGCGAGTCACTCTCGCGACAGATGTTGCACGAGGAGCCGATGGAGACGTACAGCCGCCCGTCGGAGCCGAAGGCGAGCGTGCGTGTCCAGTGCCCGCCCGTGGGCAGGCTGGGGACGATGACGGTGGGCTGGGAAGCCTTCATCGTCGCCGCGTCGTAGTGGAAGCGCAGCACGCGGCCCGTCTCGGCGACGTAGAGCTGCCCGTCCTTGAAGGCGAGCCCGTGCGGCTGGGTCAGGCCGTCGGCCACCGTGACGACGGCGTCCGGCTTGCCGTGGCCGTTCTTGTCGGGGAGCGCGACCACGCGGCCCCGGCTGGGAATCGAGACGAGGAGCGTGCCCGTCGGGTCGAGGACCATGAAGCGCGGACCGCCCAGGTCCGAGGCGAAGACTTCGAGATGAAAGCCCGGAGGGAGCGACACCTGCGGTGCCTGCGCCAGAGACGGAGAGACGAGCGCGAGCCCCAGTACCAGTACCGTGGCCGCTCGCGCCAGCATGGCAAGCATTGTACTCCGGCGGGTCAGGTCGGGCGCCGGCACTGGGGCAAGTTGCGAGCCAGACGACCCGCTCGCAACGTGGCAGTTCGAGCTGAGCGGCTCGGCCGCGAGGCGAGAGCTGAGTTGATCTGGCGAAGCAAATTGACCCACTGCCGAGCTGCCAGTAGCCTGAGGTCATGTCCCGAGCCACGCGCGTCGGCGGTCTGACCCTGGGATGCCTGCTGGGCGCGCTCCTCATCGGGCCACCTTCGTCCTTCGCGCAGGTCTTCCTGGCTTCGAAGCCCGAGCCCGAGTTCAGCGTGGGCTCGCTCTTCATCGTGGCCGGCATCACCAAGGCCCTCGGGCCCACGCCCATCGACGTGCAGTGGAGCCTCGTCTTTCCCGCGAAGCGAAGCTCCGCGAACATCGCCCAGGATCTCTATCTCCTCTGGCCGGACGCCGTGACAAGCCCGGCGCCCGAGGGCCGGCCCGACCCGGACCTGGATCGCATGATCGCGGGTGACGCCATGACGATCGTGCGATCGGGCCGCGTCCCCCTCGGCTCGCGCCGTGTCGATCACACCGGGCGGTCGAGCCCCGAGCCCATGGGTGACGGCGCTCCCTTCGTCACCTTCGTGCGGAGGACCAACAGCGGAGGCCTCTCGAATCCGGGCACCGTCATCCGAATCCCGTGGCACGAGTGGCTCGGGGACCCCACCCGCATGGCCACGCTGCAGCTGATCTCGAGCCGGGTCATTCGCGACAAGCCGCAGACCTGGCTCGACGAGCTCTTCTGGGGAAAGCGCCACATCGCTTCTCTGACCTTCGGGGACGTGCGCTTCTCCTCGCTCTACGGCCTCTACTTCGAGTGGCGCGACCGGCTCGTCCCGATGGCCGGCGATCTCTCTCAGCTCACCCTCCGCTTCGGCGATGCCAATCATCTCCGCCTCGACGAGATCAGCCCGCCCGGGGCGAGCAGCCAGCGGAGCCAGACGCGGAAGGACACGGAGTCCGTCACGCTTGTTCTCGACAAGAGTGACGGGCTCAAGCCGCAGCTCCTCCGCGCCTCCTTCGCCTACTTCGACGGCCTGCACGCCATCTTGCCCATCGTGCTGACGGTGGCCGTGTTCAGCCTGGGCCATCTGGGCGGTCCTCTGGTGGGGGCGCTCTTCCGGCGCGGCGCGGCGGCCATGGCCCGCCGGG